>JAABUZ0100000436.1_pt1 | contig 104106 bp, 100 predicted proteins | sample 5562091 | NCBI WGS metagenome assembly JAABUZ01 (sample SAMN12813069, study PRJNA571459) | rock metagenome | isolation source: Antarctica rocks | place: Antarctica: Victoria Land, Linnaeus Terrace sud | collected 2015-12-21
ATCTGTGGAACAATTTCAATTATTCAACATTACCCCAAAACCCTGATGGAATTTTACTTCCACGCTCAGATCTCGCTCGCCTTGCTGACGTGGTATGCTCCTCAGCTTAAAATGTGCAAAGTCCAGGTATCTTTTCGCTAAAAAATACCGGAAGGCTCATAGCTTAGCAAACTCCCACCGGACAAGCTTCTTGTTAAAGAGAAAGGGGATTTCTTCTTATGGATATTCAGGATAAAGTCGTTATCATTACAGGTGCATCCGAAGGCATTGGTTTGGCTACCGCACGTCTCTTTGCTCAGGAAGGAGCAAAGGTCGCACTTGCGGCACGCTCTGCCGATACCCTTACTACCATTGTCAATGAGCTTCATGAGCAACATCGCGAGGCTATCGCGGTTCCCACTGATATGCGCAACAAGGATGCGATTGAGTCTATGGTGGACAGCGTTTTTCAGCAGTATGGACGAATTGATATTCTCATCAATAATGCAGGACAATCCGTGCGTGGCAACGTGGCTGATGTAGATATCGATCAGTTTCGCCAGATTTTTGAGCTCAATGTGCTTGGCCCCGTAGAAGCGATGCAGGCTCTGATCCCAAAGATGCGTCAAAACGGTGGAGGTCTGATTATCAACGTGAGTTCGAATGTTTCACAAATGCACCTGCCCGCCATTAGTGCATACGCCGCTACAAAGGCTGCCCTCAATATGATCTCTGATACTGCACGAGAGGAGTTAGCTTCAGAGAATATTCGCATAACAACGATGTTTCCTCGTAGAACGGCAACGGATTTCGGCAAAAATAGCTTAGCAACTCCAAATACAAATCAGCAGGGTCGCGCCCACCACAAGGCGGACCAGAACCCGATAGTGCTGAAGCTGTGGCCCAGAAAATTCTCGAGGCGGCACGCAATGAGCCGCACGATCAATATATGGTAAGCGATCTTCAAATTAGCGCTCTGCTGTAAATTTTGGAATTAGCCTGGTGGAATTTTGACAATTATTCTGGTGAAGGTAGTGCTGTGCAAAGAAGAGATAGTGGGATCACCAGGATAATTGTACAGATTTCAACGGTTTAATGGCTCTTACGCAACTTCGATGATTCTGAAAATTGATGGGTTGATCCTGAAAGAGTGGAGCGACTCGTGGAGCAGATTGAGAGCTTCTCGTTTGTAGAGATTATTACTACTATCATCAAGGTTGCGTATGAGCCGTTTAATGTTGGGATTTATAGTAATGCTTTACCGCTTTCCCCCAGGAAACGATTGGGCACTCGGAAGAAGAGAAAGAGAGAAGCGATGAATAACCAGTTACACTTCGGCATTCAGGCTCCGCAATAGCATATCAGCTACCAACGACTCCTTGAGATCTGGTTAGAGGCAGACCGTGAACCCCTGATTGACCATATGTGGCTCTTCGACCACTTTATGTCTTTGGGAGAGCATCCAGATGGCCCCTGTTTTGAAAGCTGGACCTTACTAGCAGCACTTGCCGCACAGACAGAGCGGGTGCGTCTGGGACATCTGGTTACGGGCAATACGTATCGTCATCCCGCCATTCTGGCCAGACAAGCCGTCACGGTGGACCATATCTCGAGAGGGAGGCTCAATTTTGGCATAGGAGCTGCCTGGCATGAACAAGAACATCAGGGCTATGGCTTGGCCTTTCCGAGCGCCGCCGAACGAGTCAGACGGCTCGATGAAGCCTGCCAGATCATCCGGCAGCTTTGGACGCAGACCACCCCAACCTTTGATGGTCGCTACTATCAATTACACCAGGCCCATAGCGAACCGAAGCCCCAGCAAAGGCCGTTTCCTCCGATCATTATTGCCGCAGCAGGCGACCACATGCTTCGGGTCGTTGCCAAACATGCGAATGTGTGGTGTGCCATGTCTCAAACAGCCAAGGATTTTCGCGAGAAGAACGCTCGTCTGACGCAGCACTGTGAAGCCATCGGGCGTGACCCCAGCACACTTGAACGCTTAGCCTCCTTTCTGATCAATCCGGCTGATGCGGCTTTTCGTCAAGCACGTGAGATGGCACAAAGCTTTATTGAGGCCGGGGCAACCCATATTGTCTTGAATATCGCTGCATTTTACCAACAGGAAGAGGTCATCCCACGTCTGCTTAATGAAATCATCAAACCGCTCAAGTAGAACGATGAACGGAAATCGGCTTGAAACGGTTTTGATTTCCTCACCCTCCCCTGGATGAGCTTCATTTTGCTCCTCCTGGAAGACCCTGGAATGCTTCCGAGCGGCTTTGGTTGGAAAGCCACCTGGAAGCGAGTTTGTCGAAGATGAGCAGTGGCGATCCACATACCTCTTGGAAAGCAGAAGGCACAGAGGAGACCAAGGGTGAGTAAGCCACTCGAAGGAGGAGATGCATCACAAAAGTCGAGAAAAGAGCTGATGAGAAGAAAACCTTTGAGGTAGGACTAGGATCTATACACCCAATACGTTTGACCACTGTGTATTCTTTTCAAGGAATTCAACCATCTGGTCAACAAATTCAACCAGCTTGCGCTCTTTGAGGTACGCTTCCATCTGTTGTTCTGCATTCATCATGACGTGCTCAATTAAGCATGCGTTATGATAGTGTCCGATACCCCCGTGAAACAAGGAGGCAGTTCCTTCAATGGCATGAATCACCTCCAAGAAAGAAAGATCTGCTTTGTTCCTCGTCAACCTATATCCTCCATGTATGCCAGGGGTAGACTCGATCAAGTCCGCCTTCACAAGCTTGGTCAAAATCTTGGAGAGATAGGTCGGAGAAAGTCCTTGAAGCTCTGCCAATTGCTGCACACCAATGGTTTTTCCCAGGGGAAGAGCCACAAAATGCAACATGGTGTGGAGCGCATAGTTGGTTGCTTGTGAGTACTTCATACCTTTCTCTGTTCTATTCTAGACTTATTGAGTCTAGAATAGAACATGCAGAGGAGATTGTCAAATGGAGAGATCTCTTACGGTCTTCTTTTTCTCACGTGTTTCTCCGCGTAGTGAGGATGGAAATCCGACCATTCTCATAGTGTTCATGCCCGCTACTTTACGGCTGGTGACAGCAACCTTAACTCCACCCCTGGTTGTGATAATGTAAAACCGTTGCTGACAAGTGGCTCCTTCAACACGCGAAATGACACTATGATGCTTCTCCGTAACAATAGCTAATGCGTTACAAGACTATGATAGCATAACAGAATTGGACTTTTTGCCCTGGCGTGGTGCAGTTGGTTCACGCGAAAGCGCAGCAAAAGCGACAGATAAGTACACTTCTATAGGTACATGCACACCACATACAAGTACACTCCTGAACGCGAGTGCTACAATATAAGAGGATGCATGTATATAGAGGAATAGAAATGAATACCATAGAAATATTACGTGAGGTCAGTCATAGAGAATACCCAGTTCCGACAGGACCATGGGTCATGAGTCAACTATGGCTCGAACTCCTTTTTGCGCATTGGCCTATGAAGCCTGATGCGCTTCGTTCTCTCATACCGCCAGCATTTCATATAGACACTTTCGAGCGCGAGGCCTGGGTGGGTGTTGTCCCCTTTCATATGCAAAATGTTCATCCGCGCGGCCTACCCTCAGTACCAGGACTTTCGCGTTTTCCAGAACTGAATGTGCGTACCTACGTCACCATCAATGGTAAGCCTGGTGTCTATTTCTTTAGCCTTGATGCAGGCAATCCTATTGCGGTCGCTATTGCGAGATCGGTTTTTCATCTGCCCTACTTTAATGCGAAGATGAGTAGTGAGCGAAAAGGTGATAGTATTCACTATACTAGTCATCGTACTCATCATCACGCTCCATCAGCTGATTATACCGCTCGTTATCGAGCAATAGCACCTGTAGAATACACGCAACAGAAAACGCTTGCCCATTGGCTCACTGAACGTTACAGTCTCTACACAACATTTCGTAATCATCTCTATCGCGGGGAAATTCATCATCAGCAGTGGCCGCTTCAATCAGCTGAACTTGAAGTGGAGCAGGACACAATGGCTCTTTCGCATGGAATACATCTTCCTGATTCACCACCCCTGTTGCATTATTCACAAAGGCAAGAAGTTTTGATATGGCCTCTTCATCGGATACAATAGTATATTTTCTACACTTCTTTACACTGTATCAGTGCAAAAAACTAAAACTGCGAGAAGATAAAAGAGAAGAGAATAGCTATGTTGCTTATGACAGACCGACTCACGCTACGCGAATTTGAAGAGAGCGACTGGCAAGCAGTGCTTAACTACCAGCGTGACCCATTGTACCTACGCTATAATCCCTGGTCATATCGAACGCAGGATGATGTACGTAGCTTTGTAAATAGGTTCATTTTGTGGAGTAAAGAGCAACCTCGTCGACGATTTCAGTTTGCTATCACGTTGCGCTCAGAGGGGCAGGTAATCGGTAATTGCGGTATCCGTATGAGGTTCGCGAACGCGTGGGAGGCAGATATTGGTTATGAACTGGATAGCCGCTATTGGGGAAAAGGATACGCAACCGAGGCCGCGAACGCTTTGCTTTCGTTCGGCTTCAAAGACCTGCATCTACACCGCATTTGGGCACATTGCATTTTTGAGAATACTGCTTCCGCTCACGTCCTAGAAAAAATTGGCATGCGTCTCGAAGGGCATCTACGCCAAAATGAATGGATGAAGAATCGTTGGTGGGATACACTAGAATATGCTATTCTCGATCATGAGTGGCAAGCAAGAAGATAGATTTAGAAAAAGGGAGAAGATATGTTAGATACTCCAGAATACACATCAACGTTACGTGTGCGCTTGAGTGCGAGTGATGCCCATTATGGTGGGTATCTTGTCAATGGGGCGCATATGCTTTCTTTATTTGGTGATATTGCAACGGAACTTGCTATTCTTTGTGATGGCGATGAAGGCTTGCTTGTTGGCTACGAAAGCGTCGAGTTTCTTGCACCTCTTTACGCAGGAGATTTTGTTGAGGTGACTGGGCGTATCACGAAAATTGGTCGCACGTCGCGACGACTGGAATTTGAAGCCTACAAGGTGATTACTCCTCGGCGAGACATTAGCGACTCTGCCGCCGATGTGCTTGCTACACCGCTACTAGTGGGTCGCGCAGTAGGTACAACTGTGGTAAAGATTCAGCAACAACGCAAGAACCACACCATCTAAAAATTCCAGGCAAGAAGTCAGAAAAGCACTTTTCTGACTTCTTGCCTGGAATTTTTAGATGGTGTGGTTCTTGCACTATTTAGTGTTAGGGCGATAGTAGCGTTCATCCAAGTTGTGTTTATACTATCCCTGCATATTCACCCATACACTGCCATTCTGAGAACTTTCAACTGCCTTCGTGACGAATTGCATACCTCGGAGGCCATCATACACTGTTGGGTATCCTCCTACTGATCTATTTCCTTCCTCGACTCTACGGATATCCGCGATAATCATTTGGTAGAGGTTGGCAAACGCTTCCAAGAAACCCTCTGGGTGCCCTGCTGGAAGACGTGTGACAGATTTTGCCTCGCCACTCATATAAGGTAGCCCTGTACGAAGTATTTGTCGTGGTTGACCAGGCTCTTTAAAGATTAACGTGTTTGGTTCCATCTGATGCCATTCAAGCCCTGCCTTGCTGCCATAGATACGAATCGTCAAGTTGTTTTCTTCGCCTGCCGCGATCTGCGAGCATGTCAATATACCTTTGCCTCCATTTTCTAGTCGCAGTAGCATATTTGCATCATCTTCGAGTGCTCTACCCTCGACAAAAGTGGTCAAGTCGGCGCAGAGTGATGTAATTCTCAGACCAGTAATAAACTCAAGCAAGTTCTCGGCATGCGTCCCGATATCTCCAATACAGCCGGAGATACCAGATTTCGTGGGGTCAGTACGCCATAGTGCTTGTTTGTTTCCCGACTTCTCTACTGGCTCCATTAACCAATCCTGAACGTACTCGACAAGCACTTTTCTGACATCGCCGATCATCCCATGACGCACAAGTTCGCGTGCATGACGAACTGTAGGATAGCCGGTGTAATTGTGTGTGAGCGCAAAGATAAGATTACTATGCTCAACAAGCGCGACCTCTTCTTGTGCCTCTTCAAGCGTAAATGCCATGGGTTTATCAGAAACCACATGAATGCCATGCTCCAGAAATACTTTTGCTACAGGAAGATGCATATAGTTCGGCGTAGCAACGATAACAAAATCTATACCATCCTGAAGTTGTGACTCACTTTCTGCCATCTCCTGAAAGCTCGTGTACGAACGCTTGAGAAACCATGCCTGAGCTGACGTTGCCGCTCGTTGAGGGTCTGTAGACATGGCACCCGCGATAATTTCAGCTTGATCATCTAGTTCTGCCGCAATTCGATGAACAGCACCAATAAACGATCCTTGTCCTCCTCCTACAATACCTGCTCGCAGTTTTCTGTTCGCTACGTCTCTATTCATGAAATGCTGACTCCTCTTTTCGTTGAGCAACAACTATTTCTTGCTTCATTGAACTTACTTTTACTCTTGTTCTTCCCAGGGATGCGTCCCTGTTCTGAGTGGTGCTGGGCGATCACATGTACTTGTCAATTCAATATGTCTTCCCTGACTGGCGGACTCCAGAAAGGACTGCATGATATCAAGAACATGGTATGCTATTTCACCATTAGCACGATGCTTACGCCCAGAATGCATAGCGTAGGCCATGTCTGCAACACCTATTCCACGTGAATTATTCGTATAGCCATGAGCTATTTGTATCTCTTGCCACTCCTTGCTCGCACCCACACGTAAGAAAACAGGGCCACCAAACGTATTAGGATCAGGGACACTCAATGTTCCTTCGGTTCCGTATATTTCGATACGTGGAAGTTGATGCGACCACACATCGAAACTCGTGATAAGTGTTCCTACTGCCCCATTTGCAAAATCCATAACACCTGAAACATGAGTGGGTGTGTTAACAGTAATAGTTTGTCCCTTCAACGGTCCTACAAGGACTGTACGTTCTGGAAACGTTGTTTGTGTGGAGGCAGTAACTCGGCGTATTGGACCAATCATGTTGATGAGGGCGGTTAGATAGTACGGTCCCATATCGAAAAGTGGTCCACCACCAAGCTGATAGAAAAAGTCAGGTGCAGAATGAAATAGTTCTGGCCCTCGATATTGCACAAATCCAGTTGCCGCAATGGGGACTCCAATCTGGCCTTCGTTAATAAGCTTTATACATGTTTGTATACCGCCACCAAGAAATGTATCGGGCGCACTACCAACGCGAAGATTTTTCGCATGTGCCACCTCTAACAACAATTTTCCCTGCTCTTTGTCAACTGCTAAGGGCTTTTCACTATACACTGATTTCCCTGCATTTAGTGCATTCATGCCTACCTGTACGTGAACATTAGGAATGGTAAGATTGACGACGATTTCTATATCAGGGTCAGCAAGCAACTCCTCAACGCTATAAACCTTAGGAATATTGTAGCGCTGTGCCTGTGCTCTAGCACGCTCCATATCAATATCTGCGCAAGCGACAATATTTAGGACATCGAACACTTTTGATGCTTCCATGTAAATAGAACTGATTTGTCCACACCCAATAATGCCAATGTTTGTTTTACTGTCCAAGAAGCTATCTCCTTTATCAAAAGAAAGTACTACGCAATTACTGTTGCTACTACATGAAATACAAAAATTCCTTCTGTGCTCTTTACACCGATATTTTGCACTCTCGGCGTAATAACATACATAGTTAGAATACATAGCAAAACTATACCATACTTACGAAAAACATTGTTTTGAGATAACAAATATGTATAGTGAGAAGAGTTTTCAACATTGATGTGTTTGCTCTTTCCTTTGCATATCACACATACTGGAGAAAAACAAACGTATGAAGGGAAGGATTATGAGTCGCAATGCTTTCTTCCTCGAAGAACAGGTTGCATTAGTGACAGGTGCAAGCAGTGGGTTAGGACGAGCTACTGCTCTGGCTTTTGCTCAGGCTGGGGCTAATGTTGTCTTGCTTGCACGTAGCACTGATGATCTCCAACGCACCGAAGCCGAAATCACCGCGTTTGGCCGTCGTTCCCTCACTTTATCCGCGGATGTGGCACACGAAGATCAGGTGGTCAACGCCGTTGAGCAGACTATAGCGACCTTCGGACGCATTGACATTCTGGTAAATGCAGCGGGCACTGACGTGCCAGGAGCAGTAGCTCAGCTTTCGACAACTGATTGGGACCATGTCCTGGATGTCAACCTACGTGCCCCTTTCTTACTAGCCAAAGCTGTCTTTCCACACATGAGCAAGGTTGGACAAGGCACTATTATCAACATCTCCTCAGTTGCGGGAAAGCGTGGCTGGGCTAATGCATCCGCGTACTGTGCGTCCAAGTTCGGTCTCACGGGCTTGACGCAGTCACTAGCCGCTGAGGGGAAAGCACATGGAATTCGTGCCTGCATTGTCTACCCGGGTGGGATGGATACCAACTGGGGAATCTGGTCATCGTCGGAACGTCCTACAGTACAACGAGAGGCACCACCACCAACGAAGGCTCTTCCGCCGAACGAGGTCGCTGACCTCCTCGTCTGGATGGCGGCAGCTCCCTCCGAACTAGTACTGAACGAGGTCATTGTCAGTCCACTTCAAGAAGAAGGATGGCCATAGCATTTCTGCTCTCTTAGGGACACGTTTGAAACAATGTTTTCTTATCTTTGAAGTACCTCGTACTGGATTATCTCGACTAATCCAGTACGAGGTACCAAAACAAGGCTTGCTCTGTTTATCGAATAGATTTATGTTGGTAGTTTATATATTCCCTCCCTGAATGATAATTTTTCTTATACGCATCGCAGACAAGTTTACAGATTTCTTTAGGATCATCTGATACATGGATTAGATCAATATCCTCTGATGAAATTTTGCTGGTCTGCAACATTGTGTTGGTAATCCACTGTACAAGACCATTCCAGTATGCTGACCCATAGAGAATAATGGGAAAGTTACTTACCTTCTTCGTCTGAATAAGCGTTAGTGCCTCAAAAAGCTCATCCATCGTGCCAAAACCACCTGGGTAGATGATAAACGCATCTGAATACTTCATGAACATCGTTTTACGCACAAAAAAGTAGCTGAAGTCGAGCGATATATCCAGGTACTGATTTGATGATTGCTCAAAAGGAAGTTCAATATTGCAGCCAATTGAAAGATTGCCACCTTCTTGAGCACCTTTATTTGCAGCTTCCATAATGCCGGGACCACCACCTGTGATAATGGCGAATCCTGCTCTTGCTAGCAAATTAGCTGTTTCTACGGCTGCTGTATATTCTGCGTCATCGTGTTTTGTTCGTGCTGAGCCAAAGATCGTCACAGCGGGGGGTATATGAGCAAGGGCATCAAAGCCATTCACGAACTCGCTAGTGATGCGAAGCACGCGCCAGGGGTCGGTAAGCGTAAAATCGAAATTCATCGCACGGTCAAAACCGTGTTCCTCGTGATTGACCTGCTCCTGCGGTAAGGGGTCCGTCGGACTCACAAGTGGTTGTGAAGGACGGCTTAGCAGGCGTTCATCCTCTGTTGAAGCATGATCTTTGCTTCTGGCCGACCGATAACGGTCATTTGCTCTTCTACTATGGTTGTTATTATTTAAACTGGAAACTTTTCCGTTACTCCGACTCATGCTAACTCTTTTCTCTGTCTACACATTAAGCTCTGCTTTTTCAATGTCTACACATTTGCTATTTGTTCTCTCTTTTGCTAACTGACGCCGTTTAAGCACGACCGTAGCAAGGGGTGGAAGTGTTAAGAGAACAGAGTGCGGACATGATTGCCAGTACATAGGACTACTTGGCATAGGGATAGTATTTATCAACCCACTTCCTCCAAAGCGAAGATCGTCACTATTAATAATTTCATAATACTCACCAGGATAGGGCACACCTATTCTATAACCATGACGTGGGATAGGTGTGAAATTACACACAAAAATCAACGTCTCATCTTCTTTCCCACTCTGCCTCGTAAAGGAGATAACACTGTTATCAGAATCATGTGGGTCTATCCACGAAAAGCCTTGCGTATCTGTATCTAATACACTTAGAGCTGGCTCCTGGTGGTAGATATGATTGAGTTCTCGCACAAAATCATGTAATTGGGCATGATGCGAATCACTTGGTGCGGAGAGGAGATGCCAATCAAGACTTTCAGCAAAATTCCACTCACGCCACTGACCGAATTCACCGCCCATAAAAAGTAACTTTTTCCCTGGATGACCCCACATATAGCCATAAAAGGAACGCAAGTTAGCGAATTTTTGCCACAAATCTCCTGGCATCTTATTTACCAGGGAACCTTTGATATGCACTACTTCGTCGTGGGAGAGGGGCAATACAAAGTTCTCTGAGTAAGCATACATGAGCGAAAAGGTAATATTGCCATGGTGGTAACGGCGATGAATTGGATCGAGATGCATATACTCAAGCATGTCATGCATCCAGCCCATATTCCACTTATAACTGAAGCCTAACCCTCCTACATAGGTAGGGCGTGATACAAGCGGCCATGCGGTAGACTCTTCCGCAACGGTAATTGCACCCTGTTCCTCAGCGTAAACTGCTTCATTGAGCTGACGCACAAAATCTACCGCTTCTAAGTGCTCACGTCCTCCATATTGGTTGGTCACCGATTGACCTTGCTCACGCATATAGTCGAGATAGAGCATGGACGCAACAGCATCGACACGCAAACCGTCGATATGATACTCATGTAACCAAAACAGTGCACTCGCAATTAAAAAGTTTTTAACCTCGCTGCGTCCATAGTCAAACACATATGTTCCCCATTCTTTATGCTCTCCCTTACGAGAGTCAGCATATTCATAGAGATGAGTGCCATCAAAATAGCTCAATGCATTTCCATCTTTAGGGAAATGGGCAGGAACCCAGTCGAGCAGAATACCAATACCTTGTTGATGCATATAGTCAACGAAGTATTGAAAGTCTTCTGGCGTTCCAAAGCGACTTGTTGGAGAGTAATAGCCCGTAACCTGATAGCCCCAGGAAGCATCAAAGGGATATTCAGTAATAGGCATCAACTCTATGTGTGTGAATCCCATATCTTTGACATATTCAGCCAGAGCATGAGCTAGTTCACGGTACGTCATGTAGCGGTCTTCTTCCACCGCATGCTCCTGATGTCGCTCAGGAACATGACGCCATGAGCCTAAATGTACCTCATAAATTGACATGAGGGAGCTAACGCGCTGACGGTCTTCGCGTTGTTGCATCCACTCACTATCGTGCCACACGTATTGATCAATTTCTGTTACAATGCTCGCTGTATTAGGACGTAACTCGGCTGCGAATCCATAGGGGTCAGTTTTATCAACAGAGTAGCTGTTGTAGCGAGAATACACAGTATATTTGTAGTGTGTGCCAACCTGTATATTAGGTACAAAACATTCCCAGACACCGAGATCATTGTGACGTAAATGCATAAGCGTTGCGTTACGATCCCAATTATTGAAATCTCCTATGACCGAGACAGCTCGCGCTGCCGGTGCCCAGACCGCAAAGTTTACTCCTGAAACGCCATCGATAACATGAGGATGTGCCCCCATTTTATTGTAGATGCGATAATTTTTTCCTTGACCAAACAGATAGAGGTCGAAGTCGCTAAATATGGATGGTCCTTCTAGATGTTGTGGAACGTCTGCTGTTGCCATATTTCTAATCCTTTATCGCGTTTTTGCCCCTTCTAAGAATAGCATAGAGGGCAAGTTCCATGACTATAGTATACACGTTTGATTGCAAAGAAGATATCTTGCTGAGTTTGGCTATCTCGTTTGCTTACAGGAGTAGATGAGACGTGATAAGCTAGGGATACGTATACATTTTATCAGAATGTTTTGAAAGGAATACAGCGATGACTATAGACGTACAGAATATAAAACAGCGATTAGAAGCGAAGCAGAAAGAATTGCAAAATGGAATAGCTTCTTTAACAGAGGCACATCCTACGCCAGTCGACCCTATAGAGATTAGCGAAGGTCCACAAGAGTTTGAAGAAGCTGCGATAGACTTTACAGAAACACAGCAAGAGCAGTCAATCGAGGTAAACGAGCAGGCACTGCTAACAGAAGTACAAAGTGCCTTAAAACGCATTGAAGATGGCACATATGGAACATGCATTGTCTGTGGTCAGCCAATTCCAGAAAGGCGTCTGGAGGCTATTCCCTGGGCTGCACGCTGCATTAAAGATGAGGAGCAGCTAGAGCAACGCAACCTGAGTCGCGAGGAATTGTACGACACCGATACGAGAGTATCATAGCGACGTATTCCCAGTCGTAAAGGATACAAGGCGTATATATAACAATATAGCCTTGTATCCCTCTCTAGTCGCCTATGAGAAACCTTTTCAGCTGATAGACAAAAAACGGAAAAGAGTGTACGATAGAGCAGAAGAATAGTTATCTTCCAATGTAGACAGAGAGAAGAAACGACTGTGGACTCAAGAGTAGTCAAAAACGCTCGTATTTATGATGCACTAGCATTGCTTGTAGCTATTGCTGTTATCATACTTGATCAGTGGACAAAATCTTTGGTTGTCAAGCATTTAAGCCCTCCTGATAGTGGAAAAACTGTTTCATTGGTTGGTCAGTACCTGGTTCTATATTATATCCAGAATAGCGGTGCAGCCTTTAGCATGCTCAAAAATACTGCTGTTCTTGTCGTTTTGATCGCCGTTGCCATGCTTGTGGTTGGATACATTTACTTTCGTATTCTGAACTCTGGTCCGCTATACTACAAAGTAATTTTTGGTTTAATCATTGGCGGAGCACTGGGCAATGTGATTGATCGAGTACACAATGGCGGGTATGTTGTTGATTTTATTGCGTTTCGCATTCCTCAAATCAATTTTTACTTTGCAATCTTCAATATTGCTGATGCATGTATTACAATAGGAGTCATCTTGCTCTTCGTGTGTATTTTCTTCACTCGTCGCTCTCGTGAGATACCTGATGAGCGACTTGTAGAGAATACAACGAATGAGACGTTGAGCCATAAGTAAAAGAGCCGTTTGGCATGAAAGAGTTACAATCATTGGATGAAACACAGTCATATGCTGTTCAGGAAGAACAGATTGGTCAGAGACTAGATCGTTTTCTTACCTCTATTCTCACTCATCTCTCCCGTACAAATATCCAACAGCTTATTTCAGATGGTGCGGTGCTTGTTGGTAAGAAGATAAGTAAGCCTGGATATACGCTTCGACACGGTGATCAGGTTACAATCCTGCGCTCAACGCCTGCTATCTCTCCCATTAGCGCAACACCTCAGTCCTTTCCTCTTGATATTCTGTATGAGGATGAGGACCTGCTAGTTATTAATAAAGATGCAGGCATGGTTGTTCATCCTGCTCCTGGTCACACCAATGATACGCTTGTAAACGCATTACTGGCGCGTTATCCTGAACTGCAAAACGTGGGAGAGGACGGACGCCCCGGTATTGTTCATCGTTTGGATAAGGACACGTCAGGACTCATTATCATTGCGAGAAACAGTCGAACTCTTACCGCTCTTATGGAACTGATGCAGCGTCACGAGGTAGTCAAACGCTATCTGGCATTAGTCGAGGGGGATGTTGTTCACGATCAGGGGAGTATAGATGCGCCCATTGGCCGGGACATTCGTAATCGGCAACAAATGTCAATTACGAAACGCGATAGTCGCGAGGCCATCACACACTTTCAAGTTCTACAACGCTTCACGCGCCATACTCTGCTCCTGCTCCAACTAGAAACAGGGCGTACACATCAAATACGCGTGCATCTCAAGGCAATCGGACATCCCGTTGTTGGCGATCCTGTCTATGGTTCTGGTAATGCTCCACGTGGTTTTACACTTCATCGCCAATTCCTTCACGCCTATCAACTACAATTTCACCATCCAATGACTGGTTGCTTGATCGAAATAGAGGCTCCCCTGCCAAAAGATCTCCAAAGCGTTTTAAGTCAGGAATCTGTCTTATAGACACCTGGACCCTTTCAGGTGTCTATGCTATACTTTGCTCAGACAAGAAAATAAAGGCATCTCCAATTACCGCTTTCCTCACACTGTCATTGCTTAGACTCTTTCTTTCACGCTTACAGCCCATGCATACCACCCATTTAGGCTAATCTTCATCTATTCCTTTGCATAATCATGCTCTTTTCTGTACAATACCGAAACTACCTTTATATTACTTGTAGTACATCATGTATATATACACACTATGAAATGAATATGTAGTTGAAGATGGGACGCACTCGACTGTAAGACGCTATTTCTTCACGGCACTTGAGGGAACACTTACTTTCGTCCGGCGAGAAGAGGAGAAAAAGCAATGGCATTAATAGAATTGCAAGTATTAGATGCATCAGAAAAAATTGCACCTAAAAGCGTACTGCGACATAGACCTATAGGCAATGGCTACAGTAAACCATCATTTGGCAGACACTCTATTACTACCAATGCAACCGTGCCCACCGTTCAGCGTGCATCACGTCCTCGTTCATCAGGAGAAAGTCAAGATGATATACATATACGCGAGTGGCGGCGAGTAGACCAAGATGACCAAGAAAAAGAGGTTCAGGCGAAAGCTCCTAAGGATTCAGCAGGAGTTAAACGTTTCCCAATAACGTCTCGACCAGCATTGATGGTGCCGCGCCCAGTGCCGATAACGCCAATGCCTAAATTAACTAGAAGAGCAGTTAGAACAACACAACAAGCTCACCCACTCTTATATCTGGGCGTTGGTATGATTGCAATGTTGCTTCTTTGGGCTATCCTGAGTAGTGTTTTTGGCTGGTTTGCTACAACTATGGATGATATACGCTACGGTCGTCCACGTACATTTCAAACTGATCAATGGGTGGGACACAACGAGCAGACCGGCGTAGCAAGTCACTTTATTGCTATTAACCTTAATCGACGCATTGAGATAATTGAGTTGCCTGGTGGTGATGCGTCACATGCTAAAGTCTATCTCGGCCCCCAACTGTACGGTGCTAATGACGATTTAGCCCCTATCACGCTTACCTTTGCAGATATAAAAGGCAACCACAAGCTTGACATGATCGTGAATTTCCAGGGAACACACATCGTGTTTATCAATGACCAGGGAGGCTTTCGTCCACTACTTCCTTCTGAACATCATCAGGCTGAGCAGTTTTTGCAACATGCGCACCTGTAGTCTCGGCAATAAATGACGAAATCAAACGAAACACTTCTTCACGTTCAGGACCAGTTGTAATAACGTGATCAGACATTTTTAACCAGTGCAACGATTTTGTAGGTGTAGAAGTTGCGCGGCGGTACAATTCTTCGGCGCACCTGGGTTCGACTGTCTGATCATATTTACTTTGTATGATGAGTAGTGGTGTACGTAACTGACCCAGCTTTCTGCGATTTTGGTTTACGAGCGCGATCAATTCCGCAATAGCGGGTACGGGGATACGAACCAACGTTTTAATATGGTTGACGACCTGGGAATCTGCAAAGTCAATCTTAGTAACACTAGTATCACGTAGTTGTGCCTGCTTGAGAATCTCAGCTTGTACTTTAGGATTATTAAAATTCAACAATTTGAGAGGGTAGAACCACTTTACAAAGTAGCGTGCAAGGGGTACAAATCTAGCTTGAATAGTGTTTTCAAGCCGTGTTGGAGTTGATAGTGCAATAACACCCGCTATACGTTCTGGATGACGGATTGCAAGAGTGAGAGCAAGTACACCTCCCATAGAGAGCCCTGCGATAAAGACACTTTTATAGTGTGCGAGTTGTGCTAATCCCTCCTCAACAGACGCGAGCCATGCCTTACGACCTGAGCGTATTAACTCTTCAGGATCGCCATTGTGACCCGCAATAAGCATAGCATATACCCGCATACCTTGAGCTACGAGTGCGTCACCTAAGCCTCTCATTTCCGTTGGCGTCCCGCTAAAACCATGAATGAGCAGACATGCCTGCTCCGCATCTTCTGGACCGATCATAAAAGGAACATTGGATTGTTGTGTCACAAACTTACTCCTACTGTATACTTTACTATAGTAACCATAGCATGCAATGAAAGAACGGATCAAGCACGCATTGAAACAAACCAACGGATTTTATTGTTTTAGTAGGTGAAAGGGATAACTTCATGAGCGATCTAAAAAATAAATCAGAAGCATATTGGAAAGAGAAACTAACACCAGAACAGTATAGAGTCATTCGTCAAAAGGGGACCGAGCGAGCGTTTACAGGCACACTCAACAATAACCATGAGCAGGGCATGTATGAATGTGTTGCATGTGGACATCCACTCTTCTCTTCGGATGCGAAGTTTGACTCAGGGACAGGATGGCCTAGCTTTGACAGTCCTATTGATTCACAAAACGTTGAGCTACACGAGGACCGTTCGTTCTTTATGAAACGAACTGAAGTTGTTTGTAAAAACTGTGGTGCTCACCTCGGTCATCTTTTTGAGGATGGACCAAGAAACACCACAGGAATGCGTTACTGCATCAATTCCATCTCATTAAACTTCCAGCCAGAAAAAGACAATTTGTAGGGAAAGATAACCGTACCACTCTCTCTTCAAAAGGTGTACCATCAATAGCTATTGATGGTACACCTTTTGAAGAGATAAGCAATTTGACTTATAAAATTGATTGGCAAGCTATACGTGATTCATAAGAAGTACAACCATGATGAGTACGAAGAGAATCAAGAGAAGGAGTGTAGCTAGGACGAGTTTTGGACTTACCGTTAAGCTAGAATGTGGTGGTGTCTGCTGCACGGCTTTTTGAGATGATACATCAGATATGGTGTTAGGGTATGAAGGTACTTGTGGCACAACGGACGCTGTATTCCAAGGTGAAATATTATTAGGTGGTGTAGGTGTGGATATAGGAACATATGTTCTTGATATCGGCTGCTTGTGCGGCGTTGAAGTAATTGTTTGACCTACTCCTCCATCGTAGCCTTGTTGCATCTGTTCATTTCCTATAGACGTACGCACATCAGCACCACTACGTGAGCTATTACCAAGAGATATGCCGCAATTTGGACAGAACGTTGCACTTTGCATAAGTGTAGTATTACACTGTGGACATTGAGAGAGTGAACCGAGTGTTGATTGAGGTACGGGTGTTTGAGATATGCTCGGTGTGCTTTGATTTTCAGCTGCTTTCGCGTCCTGCATAGCTTCATAGAGCATAGGCAAGTCAGGTTGTGTACTATATGATGTTGCAGTAGGCTTTGCTTGCTGCACTTCAGTAGTAATCGATACCATAATACGTTGTAGATCATTTGCAAAATCCGCGACAAACTGATAGCGGTCCTTAGGTCTCATTGCCATAGAGCGTTGAAGGAGCATATTTAACTGATTTAAAACTGCCGATGAGAGTATGCCAAGCTGTGCTAGATGGTAGGAGTGACGTGGCGCAGGCTTCGTTGGTTTGGAGACACCGAGGCGAAATTGTTTTGCCTCGTTAGCCTGAGGACCGTTTTCAGGTGGGTTTTGCGCCAGAATCTCCTGTAATGATGGAAGATCGGGTCGGCCTTGCTGTAGTGCTTGATTTCTCGTTGAAACACTTGGTGGCTCATGAGCAGTAAGAGCGAAATAGAGGGTTGCACCTAATGCATACACATCGGACCGTGTGTCAGTACCACTACCACCGGGGTATTGTTCTGGCGGTGCATAGCCGGGAGTGCCTTGGTAGCGAATAAATAAAAGTGTACGTGAGCCATCTTCATAAGCTTTAGCATTGCCCAGGTCTACGAGAATAGCGGTCCCATTAGGCATAATACGGATATTATCTGGTTTGATATCACGATGAATGACCGGGGGACGCTGGTTATGTAAGAAAAAAACGGCATTACATGTTGCAAGTATCCAACTCATAACCTGTATAATAGGAACCACTTCATTTCTGCGTTGCGCCATACGTATAATATCTGTCAGGTCCTCACCTTCAATATAATTCAAAATAACATAATAGTGTCCACGTTCATTAAATGCGTCATGGAATGCTGGCAGATTTGGATGATGCAGTTGGCTTAATACATTCGCCTCATGCATTAGTTGCTCTTGACCCCCGGGACCGGACACCAAATATTCTTTGAGTGCATACTGCTGATTTGTTGTAAGGTCTAACACCAGATACACATGTCCAAAGCCGCCACTACCCAATACACGCTCGACACGATAGCGTCCATTAAGTATCGTACCTGACGGTACTGTTTCTATCATCCGGCATCTCCTTTAATCTTTATTTTATCGTATGAGTTGGCACAGATACTAAAAACAGATATTTGATGCAGATACCTAATATGGTAGTAGGAAATATCTGTACATAGTGTATCGGGTTTTCAGAGGTCTCTTTCTGGTCATTTACATCCGCATTATAGCACGATGCAAGACAGTGTGCATATTGAGTTGGCCAAATATGTACATATCAGAAGGATGTATTGAGCGTGATTGTGTAGTCGATGGTAGTACATGAGCCTGTGAAAGGAAAGCCCAATTTTTATTTGTATGTTGATCTATGGTGAGACCTATAGTATCATGGCTCAGCAATCTACGCAACCGAAAAAATTCTGTTGTATGATGGATGGAATAAAGGAATAACTCTTAACAGAAAGAGCGTGTTAGTTATTGAAAAGGAAAACACAAGTATGTCTTTCCTCCGTACCGGCTTAGTCTATGATGAGCATTTCCTCGCACATGATACAGGAGTAGAAGCCAAGATTGTGACACGCAACTGTATATTTGAACTTTCCCCCGAATTACACCCATCGTCAGTTACAATTATCCGTCGAATTAAAGAATTTCTCGATGGCTCGGGTTTAACAGAAAAAATGCTCCCGATTTTTGCTCGTCCCGCATTGGAGGATGAACTTACTGTATATCATACGAGAGAGTACATTGACGGTATTCGTGCATATGCTTCTGGGGGTCCATCTTCCGGTTTCTGGGGAGATGTAGATGAAGAAACAGTGCTGAGTACTGGCTCGTTTGAAGCTGCTCTCTACGCCGCTGGAGGTGCGATGAATGCCGTAGATGCTGTAATGGAAGGGAGAGTAAAAAATGCTTATGCGTTGCTTCGTCCTCCCTGCCATCATGCCATGAGTAACCGCGCGATGGGCTTTTGTATCTTCAACAACACGGTTATTGCAGCTCATCATGCGCGCAACAAGTATAAACTCGAACGCATTATGATCGTTGATTGGGACGTGCATCATGGAAACGGTACTCAGGATGCTTTTTATCAGGACGCAGGTGTGCTTTTTGTCTCGTTGCACCAGCAAAACTGGTTTCCTAAACTTGCCGGAGAAATAGAGCAAGTCGGAACCGGTGCTGGTACAGGCTACACGGTCAATATCCCACTACCACCAGGAACCGGAGATAGAGGCTACCGCGCTGCATTTGAGCAAGTTGTTGTGCCTATTGGTCTACAATTTCGCCCTCAACTTATTCTTGTTACCGCAGGCCAGGACGCAAATTGGCTCGATCCACTTGCGCACATGATGGTTACGATGGCTGGCTTCCGCCAAATGTCACAATTGATGTTAAGCCTCGCAGAGCAAGTATGCGATGGGCGACTTATTCTGCTTCAAGCCGGTGGATACAGCGCCGCCTATGTGCCATACTGTACAATCGGAGCAATCGAGCCACTCGTGGGCATTGATCTTGGTATTGTCGATCTTTATGCTACATCCTCAGAACGTGACCGATGTCAAGCAATTCTTTCACAGGAAACACTCGATGCGATAGCGTCCGCACATAAATGGCACAAGCAGTGGTGGGGAATCTGAATTCTTATAGTCTTTCAGGCATTGTAAGAATGGTCGGTACTATTAAACTTACAGGGAACCCTTTTCTTGAGAGTGTGTTGTAAAAACATTGTAAAGCGTTCCTCTATTCGTCGTATCCTGGTAGTAGATCATACAAAATTCAGCGAGCGAGGCTTATATTTATCTTGCACCGCTAACTGCCTTCGATTACGCCATAGTAGTAGGCGTGAACAAGATGTGACGATGATGAGCCTTGACTCATCTTACGCAAGGAACCTTCTCGTTTCTGCCGCCACTGACGGACGAGGAGACTTGGATGTAGGTACAATAAATACTGCCTGGATCATGACTGGCCCATCAACATTGAGTTTACCGACGATCCTCACCCGTGCAACAACTACTGGGAGATGTGGGGTCTCCCAATGTTTGATATCAAAGATCCAGCGGCTATTGCCCGATAAGGGCGACCTTTAGCGAACGTGGGAATAACTCCTTCGTCAAGATCATCTTGCTTGTTCCAAATGTTCTACACAGAGAAGCTAACACAACTTCCTCTGTCTTTTTTTGTATCCCTTGACAGCCATCAAATTCTATGATATTTTTGGTTTTATACAACTACACAGAATTTAAAGTTCTGTCAGATTGCTATCATAAAAAATTATTTTTGCTATGAAAGGATTGCTCAACGTAATGACACGACAGCGTCAGAAGACACAAGCACTCACCATATCAACCGTGGCAGAAAAAGGAGTAGAGCCTTTCTATGACGATGCTTTACATCATGCCGGAGTTGCAGCCGACCACGCATATCGTCCCCGTGTCTTCTCAGATTATCAATTGAAAAAGTCCGAGGCAACACGCCAGGCACAACGCAATGATCTCAAGCTCTTCTCGCGTTATTTAGCTTCATGTGGCCTTCATAGATCTCCTGAAACCCTCTACAGTGACCCTGCTGCTTGGAGTGGAATGAACTATGCACTACTCGAGGGTTTCCGTGCGTGGCTATATTATGAGCAACCGAATCAAGAAGACGGAAAACGTCATGGTTTCACTATACGCTCTGTGAAACGTCGCTTGTCTACGGTGCGTACCTATTGCCAACTCGCCTTTAAAAGTGGTGTACTCACACTCGAGGAGTTCCAGCGCATTCAGTTAGTCGAGTCGGATTCACACGGTGATGGGGTCAACATCGACGAACATCGCCGACACATGCATATCACACCGCATCTTGTGAAACGAAAGAACGCCTCTACCGTCGTCAGACGTCCACAAGCCACGCGACTCAAGAATATGACTATAAGCAATGAGAGCGCGCGCGTTCATGATCAACTCTTACAAGAACGGGATGAGTTGCTCATGTGTCTCCTGATCGAACATGGATTGCGTGTCAGTGAGATAGTTTGCCTCAATGCTTCGAGCTTCGATCTAGATGAAAAGACGATCTCTGTAAAGCGGTCTAAGAATTATAGTCAAGGAATTTTGAAACTAATGCCAGGAACGTATGCGGCAGCAAGTCGCTATCTTCCAATACTCGAAGACTATAGGTCGACGCTTGTTCACCAAGATGATCTACAAGACACCCCTCTCTTCTACGGGTACGCAGGTGAACGTATTACTCGCTTCGGGATATACGACCGTGTGCGCGAGTTAGGCATGAGGGTAGGCATCAAAAATCTTTCTCCACACGTCTTACGCAACTACTGGGTGCAGGATGCATTTCGTCAAAAGGACAACAGTCTTGATATGATTCAACAGTATGGTGGATGGAAAAGTGCTATTATGCCGCTCTACTATGCGCAACAACATCGACCATTAACCGATGATTTCAAGGTTAGTGAATGAATTATTGGCGTTATTTCACAGTAACCTTATGTTGTAACATAGTAAAGGGAATGCTCCAGAGCATTCCCTTTACTATGTTACTGTCTATCTTCTATAAAGTCGCGTATATGTTGCAGCGGTCCTTGACTCGCCAAAAAGACGATTGTGTAATGATTTAATGCGGGAAAGTTTGCGTAACGGCAGTTAGGGATACTCCGTTGGGCCTCTTCTGCTGAAGCTTCGGGTATCAACTGATCGTTCTCGAAGAACAATCCTTGTCCTGCTCTAAGTAGTAATGTAGGTACATTAACATGTGTCCATTGTTGCTCTGGCTTGGCCTCGTCAAAATGTTCAGCCTCTTCAAGAACTCCTGCTTTATAGCACTTGGACAATACAGAGCCATCTTGCTCACGTAAGACATCATGGTCATAGTAGATGTCCATATACTCGTTCCAGTATGGACCAAGGAAAGGCGCAGCTTTCAATCGCCCAATATACTCTTCAAAGGAAGGCACCTTTGTGCCCAAGCGATTAATAGCGGCTGTCAGCCATGCTGGTTGATCGGCTTGTGTACTCCATGGTAGTGGTGTACCGGCATCAAGTAAGACGAGCTTGCTTAACTTGTTAGGGTAGTGCGCGGCAAAATAGAGCGCGATAAGTGCACCCAGCGAGTGACCTATGATTATGGGACGATCTAGACCTAGCTCTTCAATAAGGGCTGCGAGATCATCTGCATGAATAGGAACACTATATCCTTCAGTTGGCTTGTCACTATCGCCTCTTCCACGAAGATCATAAGCAAAGAGTTGATGCTCTGTTGCTAGATCATCAGCGAGAGGCTGAAAGAAGAATGCGTTTGCAGTAATACCGTGAATACAAACGATGGGCTTTCCTTGTTGTCCCCACTGTACACAGTGGAGCGTAATATGATCGGCAATGAGAAACTCATCACGCACTGGCTTCATTGGCATACGTTGCTCCTTGTTCAAACATGCGCCATTTGGCAAATGTTGCCTCAATTCGGACTTTTCCTTCTTTTTGCCTCTGGTAGGAAGAGTGCCAGACTCTTTGATCATTTAGTTCTGACACTTTAGGCCAGAATATACCCTGAATGATACGCATATATGCATCATTTTCGGGGGCAAAAAGAAAAGCCTTGTCCGGTTCCAGATAGAAGTAGTGTCCTTGCAAAGCGTACCAGGAACGAATAGCATCTTGAGTATGTACAATCTCAGCACAAAGTTGCTGACATAAAGCATGTTCTTTTTGATCTAACACGCCAAAAGGAAAGCAATGCAGATGCGCATGAAATACTGTCTGATGGAAGACACCGTGTTCCCAGAAGACAGGAGGTATGTAATATTGCTGAAAGAAGCGCTGCACTTCTTGCTTTATAGCAAAAAGCTCCGTATCTAGTTCGGCTGGTACCGCTCCATAACAAGCATAATGTGACTTAGGAATGATTAATATGTGACCCTCGACGAGAGGGGCATGATCGATAACAAGACGAAAGTTCGGTGTTTCTTTTAAAACATTGGTAGCTATAGCATTACGCTGACAGAACACACAATCTGGACTCAATGATTCTGTACCCAACGAGACACGGCTCCCGTTTTGCATGAAGATTACTCCTGACATATTGTAAAATATGCTGTATCATCTCTTTCTCGAGTATGACCTCATATGGAAGGAAAGACTAGTGTAGGCAGGGGATGATACTCCTCTCATCCTCACGTGTCACTATCCCGCATGACGGAAGCCAGCCTCGGCCATCGTAAGTGGTTGTCCCTCATTAGAGAGCATCCCCGCATCCACAACCTCGGCAATGAAAAGCGTTGAATCACCTGCTGGCATTGTTTCGCGAACGTCACAGGCAACCCATCCTAATGCTGATTGTAATAGAGGATAGCCAGCATCCGTCATAGTATAAGGAATCCCGGCAAGCTTATCTGGTACTCTTGATGCGGGCTTCCCTAGTGCGCCAGCGAGTTCACGTTGTCCTGTACGCAGGACATTTATAGTAAATTTTTTGCTATTAAGGATTATTGTGAGTGACTTTGCGTTATTCTCTATAGAGAGCGCAATCAATGGCGGCTCAAACGAGATCTGTGTAAGCCAATTGGCTGTGAATGCATTCACGTCATTCTGATCTGCACACATAACAGCATACAAGCCATATGTGAAAAGGCGTAACGCCTGTTTTTTGGTTGCTTGGTCCAAGTGAATATCCTTTCTGCTCTGCTCTGCGACCACAAACAAAGAATACTGTATTATATCCTTTTTACAGCTAAAAAGGGGCTGACGTTGACATCTTCTCGTCAATATGAAATCTTGTAGTGGAAGCAATAGTTATAACTGGCTGGTAAAGACAATTATAAGCGTAAGGATGTATTAAGTAGCTATATTGTATTATTTATATCGGCAAACCAAAAGTAAGAGGTGGTATTACACATGCAGACCCTTCCTCAAAACATAACACCTGACAACTCACAACATCAGAGAAAGAAGACGCGGAGTTCAGTTGTTATGTGGACTGTTACATCGATACTTCTAGTGCTCTCAGCGCTAATTATTGTCACGAGCGGAATTATGATTAGGGCTAGACTTATAACGAATGCTTTAACATCATCCTCCCCATCTTCCCAATTAGCTGCAACCGCCATTAGGGCACCAACGCCAACTCCAACGCCAGTATTTGACCCGAGTGTCGGAGCCATATTGCCAACGCATCGAGTCGTTGCATTTTACGGCGTGCCAGGAGCAGAACCGACAGGACCGGCCTATGAGCTCAATGATACAATGCTCAATCACTTAACACAGCAAGGTGCTATCTATCAAAAGCTTGATCCAGCACACCCAGTTCAGCTTGGTATTGACCTCGTTGTTAGTGTACCGGACTCCTATCCAGGACCCAGTGGATACTATAGCCATCATGTCGACCCGGATACTATTCGGTCATACATAGATTTTTGTCAAAAACATGGACTCCTCCTATTTTTAGATCTTAACTTTGGTTGGGCTCCCGTCATGAAAGAGGTTAATTTTTTCCTGCCTTACCTGGAAAAATACACATTTGTACATATGGCCGTTGATCCAGAATGGATGTTTCCAAGGCATGACGGAATACCGGGTACCAATCTGAGTAACGTGCGAGCTTCAGATTTGAATCCTGTTATTGAAGCAGTCGCAGTACTACCTATGAAGTATCATGTGCCAAGAAAAATTTTGATTATTCACCAGTATCGCTCTAGTGGTGAAGAGGTTGCGGATCCGCATGACGCTGGGCAGGCAGAAATTGCAGACAAACACAATTTATTCTTTGACACGCGTGTAGACGTGGTAATTCATGTTGATAGCGTTGGTGGCTATGTCGGTGACCTGGCAGACAAAAAGCAGCAGTACACAGAATGGGTGAAAGGTGATATGCAAAAATACTCGAATTTTCGGTATGGAGGCTTTAAGCTTTTCTACCATATTGAGTCGAAAACACGCTTAATGACGCCAGCAGAAGTACTCGCGCTCGACCCTGCACCAATGGTAGTAACGTATGGAAACTAACATTGGCATTAGCATATACAGTGTAATTAGTACGGCCTCAGCTACCAACTATACGAGTGGGAATATTGCGCTGTTTGTCTCGAATCTACAAAAGGCTCCGGCAAGCGCAGCGGCAACATTTTCCCATCTCGCGATTTATCCTGCCCAGGGCTTGTTATCTTATCTTTCAGTGGTAATAATGTTTGCGTACACGCTTGGGTCAACGTTACCGCCGCTTATTACGCAACAAACACGCTTATTAGCAAAGCGTGCTGGATTCGCGAAAATTGCACCGATAGCAAGAGCACCTGTCGGTTCTACTTTAAGATTGACATAGCGAAAGCAATGCTGAACAGCCTTCCGTATTAATTCATCTGGCACTTCGATAATATCAGCGACGCCCTGTTGCAATATCTCCCAATTCAGATTTCCTAAACTGATTGTTCGTGCGCCATCAGCGATTGTTGCTGGCTCATGCGCATTACGGACTAATTTCCCGCTACGAAATGATTGTGCTGCATCATTGCCTAAGAGAGGCTCTGCTCCAATAATTTCTGTTGTTTTATTGAGATAGTCTCTTGCGACGACTATTCCCGACGAAAGGCCTCCGCCGCCAATAGGAACGATGATAACATCAAAATCGGATATGTCGAAAATATTCTTGCCCAACGTTGAGTTACCCGCGACAACACGGTAATCATCATATGCCTGTGCTTGGAACGCATCGGGTTGTGCTTGTAAAAGTTGAGCGACACGTTCGGCGCGACTAATACTATGTGTATCTACAAGGTCGACACACCCTCCATACGATTGAACTGCCGCGATTTTGACCTGCGCAGAGGTTGAAGGCATAACTACAGTACATGTTTTCCCAAGTAACATACTCGCATATGCTATTGCTTGACCAAAATTACCAGACGAAGCTGTCACGATACGTTGTTGAGGAACAGAGGCAAGAAGATTGTATGCGGCACGGAATTTGAAACTACCCGTATGCTGAAATGTTTCGCTTGCGATAGTTATATCACAATGGAACTGTGACGAAAGGGCTGTACAAGGCAGCAGCGTTGTAGGGCGTACATGTGAAGGGAGTGCCTCCCACACATCAGCAATATATGATTTAGTAAGTTCTGGTGCTGTGATATAACTTCTCATGATCTTTCCCATTTTTCTAGTTTTGTTGTGTAAATGGCAATGCAGCACCCAAAAGTGCTGACTCTAAAAGCATAAGACAATGCGTCCCTTTTCATTGCAAATTATACACTATCACAACAATCCATATCTCGTGCGACCAGAATTGACATAAAGATAGTTCTACGTGTATTCTTGAGATATTGAAATAATGTGATCGGAGGTAGAGAAAGATTACCTAGGTATCTGGAAACAGAAAGGGAAGAACAACATGGACGAAGCAACAACAGCAAAAGATCGTTCTCAACAGCCACTGGATTCCTCTACATCATGACCCATCGCGACTAGTTCGTGGCAGACCATCGAGACGGTGTCTGCGTACTCTTTGTCAACAGGTACTCCTGACCAAGCCTGTGCAGTCGTCGCTATGCGTAAACGCCCTGGAGGAGCACCAACTTCTTGAGCATAGGGACGCTCGGGCGGGGCGGCAAAATATTTGTCTCCAATACTCGGGCCACTCACAACATCAAGCAAGGCCGCAGTATCTCGCACCGTCCGAGCCAGAGCAAAATCAATGCCAAGACCTGAGACCCGTTCATCGGAATCCGGTCCAGGTGGGGTACGTCCCCGTGTCGGCTTGAGCCCAACAAGTCCACACCAGGCAGAAGGAATACGAATCGAGCCAGCTGCATCGGTTCCATGTGCCAATGGGATTGCCCGGGCTGCCACGAGGGCCGCAGATCCCCCGCTTGATCCTCCTGAGCTACGAGAGAGATTCCAGGGGTTGCATGTGGGCCCATTGGAGACAGGCTCGGTGGTCACGTTGTAGCCGAACTCCGGGGTCGCAGTCCGCCCCAGCGTTACCAACCCGGCCTGCTTGAACCGTGTCATGAGATCGGTATCATGGGGAAAGACGATCCCTTCCCCTGTCAGTCGTGTTCCCATACCTGTCCTGACTCCTGCTGCGTGAAGCGAAAGATCTTTGATAACGAAGGGAACACCGGCAAAAGGTCCAGTGTTTGAAGAAGGAAGTGCTTCCTCAAACAGCTCCCCGATGAGAGCGTTCAGGGTCGGATTTACGGCCAAAATGGCCTGACGAGCGAGTTGTTGCACTTCCTGAGCTGAAACCTGTCCGCTCTTTATCAGATGTGCGAGACCAACCGCATCGTACTCAATATACTCTGAAAAGTGCATAATGCCTCCTGTCTTTGTAGGGAGGATGATACGTATTCATACCTGGGAAGCAACTCTACATACAGGGACAACTATCTAAAACACATAGTACAAGTCCCACTTCCACCTGAAGCTCTCTGGTAGATTGTACAGTATAGCACATACAGAAGCAAGGAAGGGAAGACAGGAAGTTTCATGTCGCTACAGGATAATTTAATTTTTGTCCCTAGACCCGACCCGTTTCGCCACCCTCCTCCTCTTTAACCAATCCTTTACGCCGCATCTGATCGAGATCAAACTCGACTGGCATGATAGGACTAATTTTCGCTTCAGAGCATGCCCATCCAATCAGAGAAAATCCGAGTTGTAATCCTTTTGCTATCTCGGTAGGTTGGTTTGTGGCTACTAAGCTAAGGCACTCTTGCCAATACTCTATCACTTTTTCTTCACTATACAGGCCGCTATACCCTTGTAGTAATGCTTCATGTGGTGTGAAATCATTATAATTTAATCCTAATGTGGCGGCAATCAAGAAAAGCCAGTAGCCTACCTGACTACCTTCCAAGATTGTATCGGGTTCCCTCCCCGCATGTACATGCTCACCACGTTGTACATCAGCAAGTTCTTGCAGTTCGTCAGCAAGACGCGATACTAAGTAGCTCTGGCTATGTTCTTGCAGGAGCCGTGAGGTATTTGACTGCTCACTCATGTCGTGATCACGCAAATAAAGATACACGCCATAAAGCTGTCTCATCTTTATGCGTAATTCTTCTGGTACTTCGATATGCACAGAATTTATGTCTATATGAAATTTATCCTCGTTGGTCGAAGAGCCTTGAACATTGCCTTTGCTATAAACTACTTCTGGATCAAATAGACGCTCTGCAAGAGTTTCATAGGTCTCATCTGGTAACAGACGCCGGTAATAGCAACTGTGGTATCCCTCGTGACACGCCGCTCCCCCATGTTGCACAACGCGTAATAAAAGGCTATTCTCTTCACAGTTTACAAAAATATCGCGCACCTCTTGTACATTGCCAGATTGCTCGCCCTTGTACCAGATAGTGTTCCGCGAACGGCTAAAGAAATGTGTATAGCCCGTCTCTCGCGTCTTTTGTAAAGCCTCCTCATTCATGAACGCTACCATCAAAACGTCACCTGTACCATCTTCCACAATGACAGCTGGAACGAGTCCTTGGCGATCAAAGCTTAGCATTCTTCCACTCAACTTTCTTATTAGTTAGCATGGTCGTACTACAACACTCTGTGCTTGCAAATACTGCTTCACATCGCGTATACGAAACTCACCAAAATGGAAAATCGAGGCCGCCAGTGCTGCATCGGCCCTTCCAAGAACGAAGCCATCATAGAAGTGTTTTAGTTCACCCACACCACCCGATGCAATCACGGGTACAGAAACAGCATCTGCTATCTTAGCATTTAGTATAAGATCATACCCTTGTTTTGTTCCATCACGGTCCATGCTCGTTAAAAGGATTTCACCGGCCCCCAGCGTAACCCCTTCTTGTGCCCATTCTAACGCATCTTTTTTTGTAGGGGTACGGCCACCATGTATGAAGACTTCGTACTCACTCGGCATATCTGTATTTAAACGTGCATCGATAGCAAGAACAATACATTGCGCTCCAAATTGTTCTGCCCCCGCTCGTAGTATTTCTGGATTCTGTATTGCTGCCGTGTTAAGAGAAGTCTTGTCCGCACCAGCACCAAGAGTCGCACGAATGTCCTCAATAGTGCGAATACCCCCTCCAACCGTTACAGGAATAAACACTTGTTCGGCAGTACGTCGTACAATATCAAGCATAGTTGAGCGATTCTCAAATGACGCAGTAATATCAAGGAAAACGACTTCATCCGCACCTTCAGCATTATAGAACTTCGCAAGTTCCACTGGATCTCCAGCATCACGCAAATTTACAAAGTTCACACCCTTGACGACTCTGCCCTTAGCAACATCAAGACAAGGAATTATTCTTTTTGTAAGCATTGCAGCTACCTCTCAAGTTCATGTATTGCTGTATAGAGGTCAATATCCCCTGTGTAGATAGCCTTCCCCACAATAGCCCCTTCCACTCCCATAGCAGCAAGGACACGCAGGTCCGCCAGCGAGCTAACGCCACCAGAAGCAATCAAGGAAAACGTATTTGTGGACCGGGTGATAGCTTCTTGCATATTTGCTATTGCTTCGATATTTGGTCCTGTAAGTGCTCCATCCCTCGCAATATCTGTGTAAATAAAGCGACGTACGCCCATTGTGCTTAAATCGGATGCTAAATCTATAGCTGTTACGCCTGATGTTTGTCGCCAACCAGCAATCGCTACCATTCCATCTCGGGCATCCAGCCCTACCGCGATACGATCTCCATAGCGCACAAGTGCTTCTTGAAGCAGTATACGGTCTGTAATTGCGACGGTCCCAAGAATAGCTCGATCTACACCGGCATCAAAAACTTGCTCGATATGTTCCATCGTACGCATACCACCACCAACCTCGATGTACGAATGAGTAGTTGCTCTCATACGTTTTATCAGGTCTAGGTTCACGGGGTATCCTTGTGCTGCTCCATCAAGGTCGACGACGTGAAGCCACTTCGCACCTGATTTATGCCAGCGTGCTGCAACCTGTTCAGGATCGCTATCGTAAACGGTTGTTTTAGCGTAGTCACCCTGGTAGAGTCGTACGCATTGACCATCTTTGATGTCAATCGCAGGAAGAATAATCATGCGTTCACCCACTTCACGAAATTCTTGAGTAGCTGAAGTCCAAGTGTTCCACTTTTTTCGGGGTGAAATTGTGTGCCCCAGACTTGTTCTGTTGCAATAACACTACAGTACGGTGAGCCATACTCAGTGATAGCAGCAACACCCTGTTGCTCTTGTGGTTCGACGTAGTAAGAGTGTGCAAAGTAAAAGTATGTATCCTCTGGGATGTTGGCAAAGATCGGCAAATCAACATGGAGAGGTTTCACTTGATTCCAGCCCATATGCGGAATTTTCGGACCGTGAGGTATACGTTTCACCTCTCCGCGAAACAGGCCAAGTCCCTGTACCTCACCCTCGGCGTGGTGTTCTGCTAAAAGTTGCATTCCCAGACAAATACCGAGAAATGGTTTACCCTGTTGTGTTGCCTCACGAATAGCATCATCTAATCCATGCTCGGTTATCTGTGCCATAGCTGAACCGGCGGAGCCAACTCCTGGCAGAACAATGGCCTCTGCTTCTGCGACAATAGTAGGGTCATTAGTGACTTGTACCCTTGCACCGACGTACTCAAGTGCTTTTTCGATACTATGAATATTTCCCGCACCATAATCAATTAATGCAATCATGCCTCTTTCCCTCCGATATCCCATGATACCATACCATTGTTCCCCATAAACACTGTCAGTGCGAATCCGAGCCAACCAATACTTGTAGGCATACGTTTTGCGTCTATAAGGTTCATTGTTAGCAATGGACAACACAGCAACGCCGATTGCATGATTGCAAGCCAGTCATCAGGCAATGCATCAAGAGAACGTAGTTGCTTGATAAGAGGTTTAATTAAATACTCTTCCTTTGTACTTAGAATTGCCTGCCGTACAGGTGTCAATGTATAGCCGTGATTGACCACTATTGTTGTCTCACTCACATCAACAGCAATACGATATGTCTGCGCTATTTCTCTCGGAAAGTACATCCACGTTGCGAATACGTTATGGAAAAGTGGTTTTATGACATCAAGCAACGGAGAATGACGACCAGCAAATGCTGGGTCAAAATAGAGATAATCTTGTTCATGTTCTAAAAAGACATTTCCAAAATGGGCATCACCATGTCCAATAATGGTAAAAGCAGCGCGAGCAGGATTGAGTACTGATATTGCCCGCTCGATTAATTCGCCTAATGTGTACTGCTGATCTACGCCATTAATCCGCCATTTATATGATAGGAGTACATCAAAAGAGACACTTTGCTCGTCATTGGGAAGAAATATATCTTTCCCGACATAGTAACTTTTGAAACGCTCACCTGCCAAACGATGCCAAAAGAGTTGATGGATAGGTGCATGAGCGTGTTCTTCTGCTGTACTATGAGCCAGTGTTTGTGTGTATATTGAAAGCAACCGTTCGCACTCGCGCTTCTCAGCATTAGTAAGCGCGAGTGGTGCAATATTTGTTGGCTGTGCTGTCTCAGTAGACCGCATTAAATCAAACATTACAGGCCAATTTACAACAGGATAGATAACCATTTGCTGTCCATGCTCATGTAGTGTCCGTACAGGCTTAACAATGTTATAACCAGCTTGTCGCAATACCTCAGCATGATAGTATTCCTCTAAAACACCTTGTTCTTCCACATGTGTCTTGAAAAAATATTCCTCTCCATCAACTTTATAGAAGCCATTGAAAGAGTTCAACGAGACTGCTTTTGGGGTCAGTCTTACACTCTCAACGTGTAAGTCCATATGTTGAGCAAACCACCAATGTAGCAACCGCTCCGCTTTCTCACGTTCAGTAAACTGTAATCGTTGAATGGTCGTTAAATCGTCCATTTCTTTTACAAGAGCAGGAAGTTTTGTCATATCTTCAATAAGGAAATCAGGTGAACCTTGCTCAAGAACGGTGCGAGCCAAGGCAGTTTTTGCCCCTGTTAAAACTGCTATAGTTATTGCGCCCGCATCACGTCCACCTCGAATGTCGCTTGGAGTGTCGCCAACGATAATGAATGTCTGTAGTTTATGGCTATAAGAATTATAATGATAAGTTGGATCAGCTGCGAGCAAGAACTGATAAGGATGGGGCTTCACCAATGATGTAGTTTCCCCTTGTACTTTAAGCTCTGCTTCGGCTTTGGCTATTTCAGCATGTGTAGTTATATGATCCGCATCAAAGTACGAAAGCAATCCGTAGTTTTCGAGTGGGACGAGTGCTTCCTGTCCAGGACGGCCTGTGGCAATACCTAACGTATATCCTTGTTGACGAAGTACGGTAAGAGTCGCGCGTATCTCTTCTACAGGAAGCAAAGGCTCTTCGAAATGAATACATCCTATTTTTCCAGTTTGTTTAGGTGCATGCTCATAGTCATGGGTATAGAGATCATCGCCCAGGTACCATTCCTGAAAAAGATTTTCACAGAACCACCACGATGGGCTGTAACGCGCAAAAATGTCTTCAACACGTTGGCCTACTATTTCACTTGCATAGATGTTAAAACGCTTTATCAGTTCAAGGCCCGTGTATTCACGAAAAAGAGAGCCATTAATCGCATCAAGCACACCTGTATCTTGTATCTTTTTATCTGGCACTGTTGCCAATTGGAGTCTGAATGCAGCGATCCAATCCTCGTCAGCAGGTCTTAATGGAAACAGCGCATTCTTATCAGGAACAAGTGTAAGCAGATGAATAAGATACAAGCAAAAACCGCAGTAGCAAGTGTCCCAGTTAGAATTAACTGCCCTCGACTTAAAACCTACAATCGCTGCTTCTGGCAGAATACTTCGGCTAAGACGGCGACTAATCTCGGCTGTTGCTACAGGTTGATAGACGTTCGAGGTATTTTCTATATTCCAGTAGCGAGGACTATAGAGCAGTTCATGCACGACTAAACCTGCTGTATCCCAGTAGGCTTCTTCGCTGGTAATCACGCCGTCAAGGTCAAAGATAATCATATTTTCGTTCAACGTACCACCCGCTTCAATCGCTCATGTAAACCGCGCACCGTGCTAGAAGTTTCAGAGAAACGGTAGGTAAGAGGCATAATACTAATATTTGTTGCTCCTATCCCTCGTAGTGTTGCTACAATTTCTAAGAGTTCGGAGGCAGAGCCGCCAACACGCACCACACCTGAAATTGTGTACCATCCAGCAGTTGTAGGTGTTGCAACTTCGGATGTTGAGATACGTAACTCGGCGCGAGCCGTAAGTGTTTTTAGACGTTGCTGTAATTCATCAGAAATTTGCTGAATTGCTTCATGACTCTCTGCTCGTACTTGTGCAGTAAGCATCGAACGATTTCGCGCCTGCATACGGGCATCAATCAATTCAAGCACAGTCTCTGCCACTTTCAATGCGTGCTTTTCCTGCACCAATTGCTGTGCATTGGCTATCAAACATGATTGTGAACGAAGTACGATACCATCATCTAAAAGCTTCAAACGGTTCTCGCGTAGCGTTGTCCCCGTTTCGGTGAGGTCTACAATCAAATCAGCTGTATCTGTCAATGGAGCAGCTTCAAGAGCTCCATGAGGAGAGAAAATTTTACAATGTGTGATGTTGTGCTTGCGTAAGAACTGACCGGTCAGAATCGGATATTTAGTGGCTATACGAAGTCCATGTCCTTTATGGGCAAGATAATATCCTGAGAGATGCCAGAGATCGGCACAATTACTCACATCGATCCATGTTTCAGGTACTGCAACAACCAGCCGACAGGCACCATAACCAAGATCACGCTCAAGCACCATCAGGTCTTCACCGGTGTCCTCTTCCTCGTCTAACTCGTCACCATAGCCACGATGTTCAGCAAGAATATCATACCCAGTAATACCCAGTGTCGCATCACCACTTTGCACAAGTGAAGGAATATCGGCGGCCCGCTGAAAAACAACCTCTATATCAGGCATGCTCTTTATTCCTGCAAGGTATTGACGTGGATTGCTACGATTTACTTTTAGGCCACATTCTGCAAGAAAACTTAATGTTGCAGCCTCTAATGCCCCTTTACCAGGAAGGGCTAGACGAACTCTTGCTTCAGCACTCACAGCTCTACCTCTTTCAGAGCCACGCGTTGCACGAGTGACTCGATATTTACAACCTGCTCTTCCCCTGTGCTAAGATCACGCACCGTCACTACTCCCCGTTGTCGCTCATCTTCACCTACGATAAGTGCAAGAGGAATATTCTTCTTAGAGGCTAATTTTAAGCCTGAGCCTATTCCATGTCCAGTCACATCTAGTTCTGCATGTATACCAGAAGCACGTACCATATGTGCTACCTGTTGTGCATACGGCATCTCTTGCACGTTCACCGGAATAACAAGTGCTTGTGTGCCTATGATGGAAGGAAGATCGCTCTTGGGAACGAGTGAGAGGAGACGCTCAACGCCAAAAGCGAAACCGCATGCGCTTACATCGCGTCCACTGCCAACGGCACGCATTAAGCGATCATAGCGTCCTCCACCACAAAGCTGTGTATCAAAACCGTCTGCTTCTTGCGCATGTATTTCGAATACAAGTCCTGTATAATAACTCACACCACGACCAAGCGAAAGATTGAGTACAATCTGCTTCCGCGGTACGCCACCCTGCTCTAAGATAGAAACTAGCTGTTGAAGTTCTAATAATGGTGCGGTATCAAGTTGATAGCGTTCAAGTAGATCACGCAACGCGTCAAACACGTCTGGTGGAGTTCCTGAAATAGCATGGAGTGCACGCAAGAAGTCCAACGCATACAAAATTTGACGGCGTTGCTCCCCACGATTCATCTTCCACAAGAAGCGCTCAACAACCTCATGACGCGCGTCATCATCGCCAAAAGCGATACTAATACCGCTCAACAAAGATGTAATATAGCGTGAGTTTTGGCCCATAGCAACCGAGGTATCACGCTCTCCATAAGGATTATTTGCCTCGTCGATTTCAAGCACAGATGGATACAGCGCTTCTAGACGAGCCTGAGCCATTTGTTCGCCTTCTTCTGAGCGGCTAATCTGCTCCATCAAACTTAGGAGTAAACGAGCGGCTTGATCGTCGAGGTGTAAGCGATTGATAAAGCCACTGGCAACGCCGATATGTCCTAGTTCCAAACGATATTGAGGTAGATGTAATTCCTGTAACACATCACATGCTAACTGTAACATCTCGGCATCACTTGAGGCGGTATGTCCCCCAAACAGCTCAATACCAAATTGCGTGTGTTGACGATAGCGGCTACGCCCAGGCGACTCATAACGGAAAATTGGGCCAGCGTATTGAAAGCGCAAAGGGAGTGACTGCTGCTGATAATGATCGAGATAGAGCCGACAGATCGAAGCAGTATACTCTGGACGCAAACAGAGATCACGGTGGTGGAGTTGGAACGCATAGAGGTTCTGCCACAGTTCCTGACCGAAGCTTGCCTGAAACAGGTCACTACGTTCAAGAATTGGAGTATCGATAAGGGCATAACCAGCGCGAGACAAAAGAATCGTCAAGCGATCTACTATCCAGCGGTGGTGTTGATGCGCCTCTGGTAAAAGATCATGCATCCCACGCAAACGCTCTACGCGTTTTTTCATGTTGTGTAATATCCTCTCAACGAATAATCATGGTGCCAGCACCTTGATCGGTGAATAACTCACGGAGCAATACATGCTTTTCACGGCCATCTACAATATGCACACGAGGTACAATTGCTAGAGCATCCAGGCAGGCGTCCACCTTTGGAATCATTCCCCCATTGATAATACCCTCACCAATCAATTGCTTCGCTTCTTTTTCGCTTAGCTCAGAAATTAATGAGCTATCGGAACGTCGAATACCTACAACATTGCTCAAAAAGATGAGCTTTTCCGCGTTAAGTGCGCTCGCAAGGTGAGAAGCGACGAGATCAGCGTTAATATTTAAACAGGTTCCATCCGGCCCTTCACCCAATGGTGCTATGACAGGAATGTAATCTTGCTCAATCAATGATTGTACAGGTGTAGGATCAACTGACTCAACTTCACCCACGAAGCCAAGGCGTTCATTAATAATGTGCGCTCGTATCATACCGCCATCTGTCCCGCTAAGACCAATTGCCTTACCACCCATATGTGAAGCCATCAAGACCAAGCCTTGATTGACCTGCCCTAACAAGACCATACGCACAACTTCGAGCGTTTGTGCATCAGTAACGCGCAAGCCATTTTCAAAACGGGTCGGCAGGTGCAGTTTATCAAGCCACTCATTGATGTACGGACCTCCGCCGTGTACTAGCACGGGACGGATGCCTAGTTTTTGTAACCAGACGATATCTTGTACCACAGATTCTTGATGTTCAAGTGTACTCCCGCCTAATTTTATCACGAGTGTCTTGCCTTTCAAAAAATCAATGTATGGCAAAGCCTCGCTCAATACTTGTGCAATGAGATGTTGATCGTTTATAACCTCGCCATCCGGCGTCAATGAAAAGCTGATAGACATCGAAAGTACCTTCTCCTTATTCCTTTAGGGATAGACAGCCAATGCCATCAACCCTGTTATTTCTGGCAACCCATAAAGAATATTGGCATTTTGTAAAGCCTGGCCCGCTGCTCCCTTGACAAGATTATCAAGGCAGGAAACCACAACTAGCCTCTGTGTGCGAGTATCAACAAAGGGATGAATAAAACAATGATTGCTGCCATAGCTCCATTTTGTGTGTGGTGATTGATCAACAACATGCACAAAAGGCTCATTCACATAATATTTTTCATACAATACACGAACGTCTTCTGTTGTCAGCACATTTTGTTTCAGGTCTGCATAGCACGTCGCAAGAATGCCTCGTGTCATGGGCATAAGATGCGGAATAAATGTAACACGTAATTGTGCTGTAACAGCGTTGCCGCCATCAGAAGCAGCGGCTTCCAGTTCCTGTATGATCTCCGGTAAATGGCGATGTCCATCAAGACTATACGCGTTGATGTTTTCGTTCACCTCGCCATAGAGCGTTGTAAGTGAAGGAGTACGACCGGCACCACTTACACCTGATTTTGCATCAATGATAATACCTGGGTGAATAATCCCTGCAGCTAACGCTGGAATTAGGGCAAGGATAGAGGTAGTCGCGTAACAACCTGGATTTGCTACAAGTGAAGCATCTATGATTCGGTCTCGATAACGTTCACAGAGACCATACACAGTTGTCTCTAAGCATGCTGGGGCGGGATGTGTATGCTTGTACCACTCAGTATAGATGTTCGCATCGTGCAAACGAAAGTCAGCCGATAAATCAACAACCTTTGTTCCTTGCTCCAAAAGCTTTAGCACTGATTCCGCGGCCGCAGCATGAGGGAGACACACGAAAGCAAGGTCAGTTTTAGCTGGCTCAGCCGTGATGACCAATTCTGGATTCATCGCTGCATGGAGGGATGGTAGTGCATGGAGTTGTGGAAAGACATCCCCTAGACGCTTTCCAACCGCGCTACGTCCCGTTACAGAGGTCACAACGAATTGTGGATGTTGCGCCAACAAGCGCAACAACTCCAAAGCAGTATAGCTTGTCACATTGACAATAGATACAGTGACCATACGCCTCTCTCTTATATACACCTATATATACCGTAATCAAAGTAATCAAATCCAATAAAAAAGCCCACGTCCCCAATGTCAGGGACGAGAGCGAATTATGTTGCACCCGTGGTACCACCCATATTGTCTTTCAATCTTGTTGAAGACGCCGCATTTCTTAACGGCCCCCTCCTCTACCTCATTGTAGCGAAGGCGGAAAGACCACTTTTTTGTTGACTCATTTGCTGCGTGGGAGTCATCCACCTGCACCTACTTGTCACACAAAAAGTGACTTTCTTCGGCCAGCCACTCACGAAGCGGTTCTGAAGCGTGTACCCGTTCCGATCTCTCACCATCTATCGGATCGCTGTTGGACACTATCCTCATACTTTATTCGTTCAACGCGGGTCAGTCAGTCTCTATTAAATTGTCTTACCTATAAGCATACCAAGATACAGGTGGGATGTCAATTCTTTTTTTGCATGAAGAAGCGTGATCTTATGGAGGAAATAACTATAGTTCCCTTTGTGTTATGCTATCGTATGTACCTCCTCATGTATGCAGCACTTGCCCTAGAGGTGAAGTTTGCATACAATGAAGAGGAGTAGTAACAGAGAAGTATCTCGATAAAAACAATAATAGGGGGACAACTCGTCTCTATGCCATATGATAAAGCAGCACACCGAGAGAAGACACTCGTCGCACTGTCGTCGGTTGGAGCAGCAGTTGGGCTTACGACCCTCAAAATTGTTGTTGCCTTACTGACAGGAAGTCTGGGTATTCTAGCCGAGGCGGCACACTCAGGCTTAGACCTTGTGGCGGCTCTCATGACCTTTTTCGCTGTACGTGTAGCGGATAAACCCGCCGATGCGACACACAACTATGGACACTATAAAATTGAAAATCTGTCAGCTTTTCTAGAAGCTGTACTCCTCTTAGTGACCGCAGTCTGGGTCATCTATGAGGCGATACGCCGTTTGCTCTTTCACGAAGGGCGTGTTGATATTAGCATCTGGGCATTTGTAGTTATGCTGATTTCAATTGGGGTCGACGTGACACGTTCGCGTATTCTCTTACGAGTCGCACGCAGACTGGGAAGTCAAGCATTAGAAGCTGATGCATTGCATTTCAGAACCGATATCTGGAGTTCGGGTGTTGTCATTGTAGGATTATTTGTTGTGTGGCTGACCCAGCATTACTCGCTTCCTTCCTGGCTATCGCAGGCGGATGCCATAGCTGCTCTGGGTGTTTCAGGAATAGTTATCTGGGTCGGTCTGCGGCTAGCAAAAGAAACAATAGATGCCCTTGTTGACCGCGCACCCGATGAGCTTGCGCCCCAAATACAAACACAGATCGATCACGTTGCTGGCGTTACAGAGGTACGTCGTATTCGGCTACGACGTGCGGGGAACAAACTTTTCACAGATGTTGTCATTGCAGCCCCACGCACCTATACGTTTGAGCAGATACATGATCTTTCCGAAAACGTTGAGAAGGCCGCAATGGAGAGTGTACACAGCATTTCACCACAGGGCGAGACCGATGTCGTTGTACACGTCGAACCGACAGCATCACCGCAAGAAACCGTCACCGACCAGATTCACTATCTTGCGGAACTCCAAGGTATCCATGCCCACGATATTCATGTGCGCGATGTTGGTGGACGCTTAGAAGCAGACTTTGACATTGAAGTGCAAGCAGATATGAATCTGCAAGAAGCTCATGCGGTTGCGACACGCCTGGAACAAGCCGTATTAGAAAGCAACGAACGACTCAGGCGAGTTACGACACACCTGGAAGCTCCAAACGAAGTTGTAGTACCGCGTCAAGAAGTAACTCAGCAATACAAAAAAATGAGTACTACCATATGCCAGATAACTGATGAGGTTGCAGGCAGAGGAAGTGCGCATGACGTTCACCTGTATCGCTCATATTCAAACTCGCCCGTGCAAGACGGCAATCATAAAGATGTAGAATGTCGCCTTGACCTTATGCTTCACACGACCTTCGATTCACAAGTACCACTGAGTCAGGTTCATGTACAAGCCGAGGAGATCAAACGCAGGTTGCGCCATGTCTACCCACATCTGGACTCAGTAGTGATTCATACGGAGCCCCCAGAACAATAGAGAAGGCTTCAACATGTTCATCAACTTTCGCTTCATTAGGCATGATAGGTTGTGCTATTATATAAGACAAATCGAACGTACATCACATTCCTTTGAGTTACTGGAGTTTGCTGCATGTCTACCTCTGCTAACCGCGTTTCAACCTTTGGCACAACCATTTTTACCGAAATCAATACACTTGCACAACAATATGAAGCGCTTAATCTTGGTCAGGGAAAACCGGACTTCGATACCCCTTCAGATATTGTGCAGCATTTAACGGAGGCTGCACAGTCGGGCCAGTACAATCAATATGCCCCTGGCCCTGGTAGTCCTTCATTACGAAGCGCCGTTGCTCATCACGCCGCACGTTTCTATGGTATGGAAATTAACGCTACTAATGGAGTCGTTATCACCTCTGGTGCCACAGAGGGCATTCTTTCAGCCCTTATGGGTCTTGTCGATTCAGGTGATGAGGTCATTGTCATCGAGCCATATTATGATTCCTATGTGCCAGGAATTATTATGGCGAACGCTATTCCTGTCTTTGCACCTTTACATCCTCCAACATGGACGTTTGATCCTGACGAACTGCGTGCAGCGTTTACGACAAAGACGCGTGCAATTATCTTAAACACACCGCATAATCCAACGGGGCGCGTCTTTACTCACAAGGAATTGAGCTTTATTGCTGATTTATGCATTGAGCATGATGTAACGGTTTTCTCCGATGAAGTGTACGAGCATCTGCTTTTCGGCGCGGCAAAACATATTCCTATTGCCACATTACCAGGTATGTTTGAGCGCACAGTTACAGTGAGTAGCGCGGGCAAGTTGTTTAGCGCAACAGGCTGGAAAATTGGTTGGGTCTATGGAGCACCTCATCTCATTGAAGGGGTAGCGAGAGCACATCAATTTGTAACCTTCTCAGTCCATTATCCGTCACAAGAGGCAATGGCCTATGCCCTTAATTTACCTGCAACGTACTATGCTACATTTCAAGCTATGTATGAGACAAAGCGTCAACTTATTCTTTCCGCACTTGAGGGCGGAGGCATGCAATGCGTCGCACCAGAAGGCACATACTTCGTAATGGCGGACTTCTCGAAGATTTTTCACGGAACACCATTTGAATTTACGCGTTATCTCATACAAAAAGTTGGCGTAGCCTGTATTCCACCGGAGTCGTTCTACAGTCAAGAACATGCACACATTGGACAAAATTATGTCCGATTCGCATTTTGCAAGAGCGACACAATGCTGCAAGAGGTACAGACGCGGCTGGCACAATTACCGCAAGAGCAACACACAACGCTATAAAAAGGCAGGGTGCAGCGTTGTAACATATAACGAGAAGTACTGAGAGAAGAGGTAATCGGAAAAGCGATGGCTAGTAATAGAGGAGATCTTACAGGGAAAATACTTGGAACATGTACGCTTGAACGCCTTATTGGGCAAGGAGGCATGGGAGCCGTCTATCTTGCACGCCAGACACGTCCTGCTCGTAGGGTCGCTGTGAAGGTGCTATTACCCAATACCATGATGAGTACCGACGTCTATGAAGCATTTCTTGCACGCTTCCGTCGCGAGGCTGACGTTGTAGCAAAACTTGAACATGTCAATATTATGCCAATTTATGAATATGGAGAGCAAGATAGCCTGGCTTACCTCGTCATGCCCTATCTTACAGGTGGCAGTCTAAGCGATATACTGAAAAATCAAGGAGCACTCTCGCTCGAAGAAAGCGCTAAATACATAGACCAGGCAGCATCAGCACTTGATTATGCCCACGCTCAAGGTGTCGTGCATCGTGACCTCAAGCCCGCTAACTTCTTGCTCGCTGCCGACGGAAGACTTGTGCTCGCCGACTTTGGTATAGCGCGTATTATGGAAGATACCACTGGCAGTGCAGGCTTAACCAGTACAGGAATGATTATTGGAACGCCTGAATATATGGCACCGGAGATGGTCAATGGCGAACAGGTGGATTATCGCGCTGATATCTACGAACTTGGAGTTGTGCTTTTCCAGATGCTCAGCGGACACGTGCCATTCAAAGGAACGACACCTCTCGTGGTTATCACTAAGCATATGCAAGAGTTACTGCCATCGCTACATCAACTCAATCCCTCGATTTCTGTTGCCATTGATGCAGTCATACAAAAGGCGACAGCAAAGAGGCGCGAAGATCGTTATGTATCACTAAGCGCAATGGCGCAAGACTTCCACAACGCAATTCATCAGCCTCAGTCTAATGCACCTTATGTTCCTTTTATCGTTGATATGCAAAACAATCCTACAGTTCTTTCTTCGTCCGAGCCGACGATTACTCAAGGAACACAGGGACAATATAACACGCCGCCCCTGCCTAATGCAGCGTACTATAATCAGAACAATCCAAATCTCCAACAGACAAATGCATATGGGGGATATGTCCCCCCACCGCCGCCAACGCCATACTCAACATACAACACGTCACAAATAGCAGATCCATACCAAACGTCTAAAAATAACAACTACCGACCACTACTCGTGATTTTGGGCATTGTGGTCGCACTACTCCTTATCGTTGGTGGAATATCTGCTGGTGTACTTCTGAACAGAAATTCACAGGGCAATACAACACCAACAGCGACTCCGACAACTTCCACACAACCTACGACCGCCGCGACAGCAACGAAAGCTCCAACACCAACAGCGACGTATACCCCAACTCCAACGCCTTCCCCGACAGCACAGCCTACTGCTACTGCTACCCCTAAACCTACTCCAACACCCACAACACAACCTGCTACAGTTCCTGTTGGAAGCTTGATCTATTCTACTGCAAATCCGGGGGCAGGATCAGGATGTGACTCAGGTGGAGGTAAATGGGAAAATTATAATGGCGTGCAAATCACTTGTCAAAGTGGTAAAACCAGGATTAGCAATACCTCGCAAACTCCATCAATCAATGGAACATTTCTCACCAGTGTTCCAGGACAGACATTCCCCTCTAACTACGTTGTACAGGTGCAGCTACAACAGGATAGCTCGTCTTCAGCCGACTTTGGCATCTATTTTCGTAACCAACCGGGTAGCCAGCAAGGTGTCTATACATTTCTTGTACATCCCGATGGTACTTGGGGTGCATATGTATATAATAATACTACAGGCAAGGCAACTCAGATTGACAAGGGCCAATTAGGCGATAGCCACGCTCTCGTTACACTAGCTGTCGTCGTCAGTGGAAGTCACTTTACCTTTTACGCCAATGGGAATTCTCTAGGGAGCGTAGACGATACGACATATGCATCAGGAACGGCTGGTATCGCTGTTTTCCAGAATGCGACAATCACAGCGAGCAATTTTGAACTGTATAACACAGCATCATAAGGAGTAAGTTTTAGCTACAGATGTCGAGAGGGAAGAAGATATGCAATCTTCTTCCCTCTCGATAGCCTTTCGTACAAAGAGCGTACTTATACAACGCTCTTATTACTATAAGCCTTTGTAACATCTTGCACTGGTGAAATGATCTTCTGTGTGACCAAGAACTTTTCCATGGAATCCCATGTAGCACTATCGTTATAGCCAAGTCGTCCGTTACCCTGCCATATTGGAAGAGTCGCCTGCAAAACTGTCAGTGCTTGTGTGGTATCCGTCAAGCCAGGGATGTAAGGTTTACTCAGCACGACTGCACCTGAAGGATCCGCAATGACATCTTTGAGTCCCCTCAGCGTTGCTTGCACAAAAGCGCGTACCAATTGTGGCTGGCTACGATAGGTATCTTCTGTCGTTATGATGCCATTCGAGATTAACGGCTGATAATCTGAAACATTGAACGTACGTACATTAAAGCCTTTTCTCCGCAATTGCAAAGGCTCATTATTCGAGTAGCCCATCACAGCATCAACCTTGTGTCCAACAAGTGCCGAAACTTGTGTAAAGCCAATTGACTGTACTTTTACATCTGAAAGTGAGAGCTTCGCACTATAGAGCAAGGCGAGCAAGCCTGTATATGTAGAGCCATATGGTCCAGGCACACCAATTGTACGCCCTTTAAGATCAGCTAACGTCTTGATCGGAGAATCTGCTGGTACGATCAGACTGACAGGATATTTCTGGAAAATTGTGGCAACATCGATCACTTTGACGTTTTTGTCGCGTGCCTGTAATGTTTCGTCACCACCAGCAAAGACAAAATCGTTCTTGCCTGCAACCATTGAACCAATAAGATCAGGCACAATTCCTTGATTAAAGGTAACGTTCAAGCCAGCTGCTTTGTAGTATCCTTTGCTTTGAGCGACATAGAATGGCGCGAACTGAATGTCAGCAATGTAACCTAGACCAATGGAGATATTTTTCGTTCCTGCTGATGGCGTAGCATTGCTACCACCAGTGGTGCTACTGCTTCCACACGCGCTGAGTAACAATGTCAATAAGACACACATAGACAAAATGGGCAAAAGAATAGTTGAACGATGACGAATAGGCATCGAGGTGTTTCTCCGTTCCCTTATGGACGATGTTCGGCTAATAAATGATTTCGGCCAGTTTTACCAATAGCCATGTTACGCTATAGTAAAGGGCAGCTAGCACAGCGAGCACAATAATAGTGGCAAACATGAGTGGCGTGTTGTACTGGTGTAGTCCCTGCTGAACGAGCGAGCCAAGTCCTTGATCACCTCCACTGACAAACTCCCCCACTACCGCGCCCGTAATCGACAGGGTAAAGCCTGTGCGTACTGCGGCAAGAAGAGCCGGTAGAGCGAGTGGAAACTCGATATGAGCGAGCAGTGACCAGCCAGAAGCACCCTCAACGCGTGCTGCATCACTAAGTGCGGAGTCAATAGTTTGCACACCCAGAATTGTGTTAATCACTATTGGGAAAAGGACAACCAGCATACATATCACTATATTGGGAATCAACCCGTACCCCAACCAGAGAACAAGGAAAGGGGCGATCACAAGCGCAGGAATAGCCTGACCAGCTGACAAATAGGGCTGAATAGTTACTGACAATATACGTGACTTCGCTAATCCATATCCTAACGGCAATGCTACAGCCACAGCAAGCAAGAAACCAAAAACGCTCTCTTGCACGGTGACAACAAGAGCATTCCTGAGATACGTTCCAGAACCCAAGCCATCAACCAAACTGGTAAGAACGTCACCTGGAGTGGGTAAGAAAAGACTAGAGATGTGACCAGTAGCGGTACTCACATACCACCCTCCAAGGAGCAGGAGAGCCAGTATGAGCGGCGGTGCAATTAAAAGCGAACGGCCAATCACATTCTGTGTAGAAGTATGCATTCCACCATGTTTGGGTATCGAAGAATACGACGAATCATTTTGTGCTTGCGCATACTCGTGCAATTTTGCGGATGCACGTTGTGGTGTAACAGTTGTAACACTCATGGTTATTCCCTCAGTCATAGCTATACTGACGATTACGGCTAAAACAAGGTATAGGTAACCGTCAATTCAACTGACACTCGGGAGGCATGTAAGGGAGGTACAGAAGACTTGTGAATGACACACGGTATGCGTCAATAGCCCTGTTACATGCGGGTAACAGGACAAGACAATCTTCATTTAAACCTTCTCCCATCCGGACTGTACCGTCGGCTTCGGAATCACACCAAATCTGTCAACCACTCTGTCTTGTAACAGAATGGAGACTCGCGGGCTTGGCACATATGCCACGCACATGTACTACACCGCCGGTCGGGAATTGCACCCTGCCCCGAAGGTCTCTATGCTTAAGTATGCCACAGAACTGTGGGTTAGTGCAAGAGGAAAATTTTGGAGATAGTTCTTAATCCTTTTCAAAAAGGACGACCAGTAAGCCGCCAATCATCGAAAGATTTTTATTGAAGTGAATTTGCTGATTTGCACGACCTTGGGGTGTTTGCTCTTGCCAGAATGGGTGCCCCACAAGTGTTGTTGGAATCAAAGATCCGAGTAGCGCAAGAGCGGCAACCTTGGGAAGAAACCCAACGGCCAAAGCGGTACCTGCGACAACCATTACTACCCCATTAATGATAGTGGCCTGTCGCGCGAGTGGAATACCAGCTTGTTCCACTTTTGAAGCACGACCATCAGGATTTATAAACGTGTTCGCTCCGCCAGCAATAAATGTTCCTGCTAATAATGTGTGTCCAAGTGTTTTAACAAGTGACATAGCTTTTTTTCTCCTTGCTGTCATAGAATAAAAGTGCAACGGTTATTGTTTGACACTTTATCCAGGTATATGTGTGTACTTATAACGCGATTGAAGCCGCGTCCTGATTTCATTCCATAACCCGGTACTATTCGTCTTTAGTAGAGCCAATATTTTATTTTTGGAAGTATAGTCTCACTTAAGCTATAATACACCACGAGGAACTGCATGACAACAGAACTACGCATAATGCCTATTACGGGCATTGGCGAAATCGCCAGGGGAATCGATCTAGGAAAACTTATACATGATGCGTTACAAGACCAGCGTTTAACTATCGAGCAGGGGGATGTGTTCGTCGTAACACAGAAAATCGTTTCGAAGGCTGAGGGCCAACTGGTAAATCTTGATGAGGTCGAGCCATCAGAGTTCGCGCATCTTGCAGCGCAGCAAAGCAAAAAAGATGCACACCATCTCGAAGTGGTTTTGCGTGAGAGCAAGCGTATTGTACGTATGGATCACGGAGTAATCATCAGCGAGACGCATCATGGCTTTATCTGTGCCAACGCGGGTGTTGACGAATCAAATATCGGTGGAAAGCGTCAGTTAGCCTTGTTACCAGTCGACTCCAATCGCTCCGCGCGCGAAATCCGCACACGTCTTCAACAATTATCAGAAAAGCAGCCAGAGCCGGATATTGCCGTCATCATTTCTGATACATGGGGCCGCCCCTGGCGAACTGGGCAAGTCAACAACGCGATAGGTGTTGCAGGGATGGAGTCAGTAGTTGATTATCGCGGCCAGATTGATCCTTACGGCTACGAACTGCAAGCCAGTGCTATAGCGGTTGCCGATGAGTTAGCATCAGCCGCAGAACTGGTAATGGGTAAGATCGACCAAATTCCAGTGGCGCTCATTCGTGGCTACTCATATATCCCGGCCGAGGGCGATGCACGTACACTCATACGTGATAACACCTCAGATATGTTCCGTTAAACAGCTAGACGAGAAAGTAATGCGTGTGACAACACATTCCGAGACGCGACAAGAAACACTTCCAAATCGTTCATCTGACCTTGCAACATTGTTACGTAGTAGACGTAGTGTGCGTAGCTATCAACAGCGTCCAGTAACACGTGAGCAACTTGAGCAGATACTCGAAGCGGCACGCTGGGCACCGTCACCACATGGTAGACAGCCATGGCGTTTTGTTGTCTTAACCAGACAAGAACCAAAGCTGCTCCTGGCTGACCACATGGGTGAGACGTGGCAACATAACCTTGAGATGGACAAAGAAGACGCGGCAATCGTCAATATTCGTCTGGCAAAATCTCGCCAACGTATCTTGCATGCTCCCGCGATTATCATTCCTTGTCTCTACCTGGAAGACCTTGACCACTATCCAGATGAGCAGAGACAAGCAGACGAAAAGACAATGGCAATTCAAAGCATAGGTGCAGCAATACAAAATATGCTGCTCATGACCTATGATCTTGGACTTGATGCAGGTTGGATGTGCGCTCCACTTTTTTGTCCAGAAGATGTCTGTAACGCACTTTCCCTGGATACACGACTCATTCCACAGGCACTTATCACAATAGGATATGCCGCCGCTGATCCCAAACGTCGTGAGCGTCTCCCGTTAGATAGCCTGATTATATATTTTGATTGAGAGGAAGATAGGAAATTATGATTGTTGTTCTCGCGGGTGGTGTCGGTGCAGCACGCTTCTTACAAGGCGTGGTGCAAGTTGTACCACAAGAACAGTTGACGGTTATTGTCAACACAGGTGATGATCGAAATTTCTACGGTCTTCATGTTTCTCCCGATAGTGATATTGTGATGTACACACTAGCTGGTCTTGTTGATGAAATACATGGTTGGGGAATACGTGGCGATACCTATAATACGATGCAGCAACTTACACGCTATGGAAATGAGAATTGGTTCATGCTAGGAGATCGTGACCTGGCAACGCACATTCATCGCACCAACATGCTACAACAAGGGAAAACACTCAGCGAAACAGCAGACAGTATTCGTACACACCTTGGACTGGGTTTACGTATTCTGCCAATGAGCGATCAGCCCATCACAACACACGTCAAAACGCCTGTTGGACTACTCCACTTTCAAGAATACATGGTGAAGCGCCGTTGTATCGATGAGGTACAAGATGTATTATTTGTTGGTGCGCAAGAGGCAAAACCTGCTCCTGGTGTGCTTAATGCCCTGAAAGAGGCTGAAGCCATTCTCATTGCCCCGAGCAACCCTATCGTGAGTATAGGCAGTATCTTATCGGTACCAGGCATTCATGATGTATTGCACGAGGCAAGCGGCATGATTGTAGCGGTTAGCCCGATTATCAATGGCGCACCAATCAAAGGACCAGCCGACAAGCTGATGAGTGGTCTTGGAATAGATGTGTCTGCTGTAGGTGTAGCCAGCCACTATCGGGATTTTCTGGATGTGATGGTCATTGATGAACAGGATGGGAATCTCGTCACTACGATTGAAGACCTTGGTATTCCTACCATTGTCACCAATACAATTATGCGTGATAGCGCGACAAAAAAAGCTCTCGCACAGACAGTTTTACGGGCCGCTGGCTTGTCATTCTGAACACCACTTTCAATGAAAATGAAAATGAAATGTATCATGCTCTTATTCCTGTCAAGGCTCTTCATGAAGTGAAAAGCCGACTTGCACCGTATCTCACACTTTATCAGCGTGAAGAGTTGGTGCTAACAATGCTGCATCACGTTATTCAAGTACTCCTCGATTGTCATAAGCTAGAGCGCGTTTCTGTGGTTAGCCCGGACAGACGCATACTACAATACGCTCACCTTTGGGGTGCGTCTATACTTTTGGAGGAGAAACAAGGTCATAACCCAGCTTTACAAGCTGCTGCTATAAAAGAAAAGGCTCTAGGAATTGCTGCGCTACTCACAATTTCTGCCGATCTCCCCCTGCTACAACGAAGTGATGTTGAGCATATGCTAGCGGCATCTCAACGCTATGAAGTTGTGCTTGCACCATCGCAAGAGGGAACAGGCACGAATGCTGTACTCATACGCCCACCGTTAGTACTTCCCTACATGTTTGGTCCCAACAGCTTACAACACTATCAAGAGGAGGCACAGCGACGGGAACTGCTCACAACGCAGGTAAAGCGGCCTGGACTTTCACTTGATGTAGATACTATCAATGACCTTGAACTCTTTCGATGCTATGAGGAAGAGGAGCAAACAGCGGCACACATTGTTGATGCCGCCTATTTGCTCTAAAAGAAAAACTTTTCCCTCCTAATAAGCGTATCTCTTCTAAAAGAAATATTCCGTGTTTTTAAGAGGATAGAATGGTCATTACAAGAGATGCTCGTCTAGCCGCACTTGAGCGACAGATAGAACGTGCTAAAAGACGGATAGACGCACTCAGTATTCAGAGTAGCAGTTTTTGGCCCATAGAACTTGCTCTTTTACTTGGTGGAATTGGCATTACCATTACAATATTTAGCATCGTACATTTGTTAGGTATCCTATGCTTCTTACTTGTGATAGTACTCTTTGTTGTGGTATATCGTCGCCATGTTAAAGTGGATAAAAATCTTCTTCGATATCGTGTATGGCTACAGACAAAAAATACACAGCTAGCACGTATGCATTTTGATTGGGATAATATACCGACAGTACAGCCACGCAACGAGCATGAAGACCATCCCTTCGATATCGATCTGGATATCACAGGACAGCGTTCGCTCCATCAGTTGCTTAACACCTGTGTCTCGCTCGAAGGCTCTGATCGTCTACGCGAATGGCTTCTCAATACAACACCAGATGAGGATGCTATTCGTGATCGTCAGGCTGTAGTACAAGAACTCATTCTACTCTCTGGTTTCAGGGGCAAACTTGCCCTACATTCATTATTTGTAACACGTTACACCACAAAACAATGGGATGGCGAAAAACTCCTTTTATGGCTCGATGAGCAAGAAGCTACACCGGGAACAGGCTTAACACTCGTTGTTCACAGTATTCTCTCGGCACTCACGCTCATGCTCATCGCCAGTTACGTTTTTCTTCATACCTCCCCATACTTTTGCATTGCATCACTGATTGGTTCGCTTCTCTGGTACCTCAATAGACGTGGTGAACAAAAGTATCTCTTTCAAGATGCTTCATATATGCAACAAGCGTTCAGACAGTTACGGGTCATCTTTGAGTACCTGGAAAAATATCCCTATGCACAACATCAACATCTAGGAGAACTGTGCGAACCATTTTTTCAAAATACGGAGACACGCCCGTCATTGCTCCTAAAGCAGCTCAATATACTTGCGACAATGGCTACAACAACGAGTAGCGGAGAGGCCTCGCTGTTCATCAATGCACTGCTCCCCTGGAACGCATATATCTCGTATCAACTCAACAAATACAAAGCACAAGCGGTAGAAAATTTACCTGTCTGGCTCGATGTCTGGTTTGAACTTGAAGCTCTATGTTCATTAGCAAACTTTGCCTACCTCAACCCAAACTATAGGATGCCGGAAATAGCTCCTGCCACAAATCGTTCCATTCATTTTCGCGCCAAGGGCTTGAACCATCCTTTATTGAAAAACGAGGTAAAAGTGGCGAACGATATCTCATTCGAGAAACAGGGCGAGATATTGCTCATTACAGGCTCAAATATGGCTGGCAAAAGTACATTCTTACGTACAATGGGTATCAATCTTTGCCTTGCCTACGCAGGAACTGTAGTCAACGCGGAGAGCTTGCAAACCTCGCTCTTTGAGATATACGCTGCTCTCAAGGTGAGTGACTCTGTAACCGATGGCTACTCATATTTTTACGCTGAGGTCAGACGACTGAAAGCGCTCCTGACTCGTTTAGAGCAAGGGCCTGATTATCCGCTCTTTTTCCTCATTGACGAGATTTTTAAAGGTACAAACAACCGCGAACGACTCATAGGCAGTGAGGCGTATATCCACGCGCTAGCCGACAAGTATTGCATTGGAGCTGTCTCAACACACGATCTTGAACTTGTCAGGCTCTCAGAAGAACTTCCAGAGATTAGAAATTATCACTTTCGAGAAGAGGTCATCGATGGTCGCATGGTCTTTGACTACAAACTGCGCCGAGGACCATCTCCCACTACCAACGCACTCAAGATTATGCAACTAGAGGGCTTGCCAATAACCTATAAGAAAGTTACCTCCTAACCAAGGTGTATTTTCTCACCTCACTCCCCTCTTACCGAAAATGTTATGACGGTGTCGCCGAGTACATAATAATCATCGCGTTCGGCTCCGTACGCACATCTACGGCACAGTATGTGAAGCCGGAAGGGAGGTCTGATGATTGTAGCTGTATTTGTTGATTGATCTGATCTTCATAATTTGTGACGAACGTTGTTACGGGAATATTGGCAAGGGCAGCATGAATGATGTGAACTTGAGGTTGGCAAGAACGAATATAGGGCTGCAATGGAATGGTGAAACGTCTTGTAACACTGAAGACAAATAATTGGAAACGGTCATTGCCACTTATTATGATCTGGTTGTTTACCAATGTTACCTGAACATTACTAATATCACCGGTCAGTCCCGCCGTTTTTAACTTCTTTGACACAAGCTGTGTTAAATAGGCATTGCTTATTTGTACAGTGATTGCTGTATTTTTTGTGGATACTGGAGTTGAAATTGGTGCGTTATCATGGGAAAAAGAAAATGCAAAGAGCAAAGTTGCTAAAACTCCTAGCATAATTCCTAGCAAAAGGAGGAAAAAGGATAAAAAGATATTTCCTCGGCGGGTTTTGGTCGGTTTGATAGGTTTGACAGATAGAGGTGGTTTAGGACCTTTATTTTTTGTGGTAGGTAGACTAGAATCCACTATTACCGATTCGGTGGGTACTTCGTGCTGCGAATCCATACATGTTTCTCCTTACATTCTATTGTATAGCTTATAGTACGCCTCTTACACACTAAAGTGCAAGTGAAAAGGGCTGAGATACCACAAGTAAGGGTCGAAAACATAGAGGAAATTCCTGTGGTCTCCTGCTTTTTTTTATATCCAATATGCTACAAGCATGTTCTTTGTGCAATATGTACAAGAAAGAAGGGTTTACTTTCTCGCAAAATACCTATAGCATCCCATCCTTTTGAAGTCATATGATACATAAAAGTAAGACAAACCTAGCTAAAGACTGCGTTTTGCCTGCCTGTAATTATGCAGAGTAGCCAAATCACGTTTTGTGCAACGCATGCCCATATATATCTAGCAATGGCGCTGGAACTATACAAGAGGAGAGTTGAATACATGACACCTGAAGAAGTCCTCCAATTCGCCAAAGAGAACGGCGCAAAAATGGTTGACCTCAAGTTCACGGACCTTCCAGGGTCCTGGCAACACTTCAGCATTCCAGCGCATGAGTTGAAGGCGTCGACATTCACTGAAGGGGTAGCCTTTGACGGCTCTAGCATTCGCGGTTTTCAAACCATCAATGAAAGCGATATGCTTGTTATTCCCGATGTAGACACCTGTATCATGGATCCATTCACAACTATCCCAACGCTGAGCTTAATCTGCGATATTGCTCATCCAGCACCGGCAGGGCCTAAAAAGCCTTATAGTCGTGATCCGCGCTACATCGCAAAAAAAGCAACCGAATATCTTCGCTCCACTGGCATTGCAGACACCACGTATATGGGGCCAGAAGCCGAGTTTTTCATCTTCGACAGCGTGCGCTACAGTTCCACAATGAACACTCAGTATGTGGAGGTTAACTCCGATGAGGCACATTGGAATAGTTCACGTGATGGAATTGGGGTACAAAACCTGGGTCATTTAATGCGCGTCAAAGAGGGCTACTTTCCAGTTGCTCCCAATGACACATTGCAAGACCTACGCAGCGAGATGGCACTTTTACTCGAAAGTCTAGGTGTCCCTGTCGAGGCACAACACCACGAAGTTGGCGCACCCGGACAATGTGAAATTGATATGCGCTTCAGCACCTTGCTCAAGAGTGCAGACAATATCATGCTTTACAAATACGTTGTCAAGAACACAGCACGCAAGTATGGTAAGACGGCAACATTTATGCCCAAGCCAGTCTTTGGCGATAACGGCTCCGGTATGCATGTTCATCAAAGCCTGTGGAAAGACGAGAAGCCTCTTTTTTACGCAGAGGATGGCTATGCCTATCTTTCACAACTCGCACGCTACTACATAGGTGGTATTCTTACACACGCCCCTGCATTGCTCGCCATCGCAGCCCCAACAACGAACAGCTACAAGCGTCTTGTACCGGGCTACGAGGCTCCTGTCAATCTCGTCTTCTCATCAGGCAACCGCAGTGCTGCTGTACGTATACCAAAGACATTTACAGCACCAGCGAAACGTATTGAGTTCCGCTCGCCCGATCCGAGTGCGAACCCCTATCTGCTCTTTGCGGCCCTCTTGATGGCAGGGCTAGACGGTATTAAAAATAAGATCGACCCTAGCGAACATAACTTTGGTCCCGTTGATCAGAACCTCTATGAGATGTCACCTGAGGAACTAAGCGAGATACGTTCTGCCCCTGGCTCACTTGAAGAATCATTAGTAGCCTTGGAAGCAGATCACTCCTTCCTCTTGGAGGGTGATGTCTTTACTGCCGATCTTCTGCAAAGCTATATTACACTGAAACGTAGTCAGTCGGATGAAGTTCGACTTCGTCCCGCACCAATTGAGTTTGGCCTTTACTACGACGTCTAATTTCTTAAAGCATCACTGAATTCAAAAGAAGCTGGCCTACATAGTTACATCATTGTAATTGTGAAGGCCAGCTTCTTTGTCTGTTACCTATAAAAGTGCATTCCTATCCGTTCAATTAAATAAGTACGTTGTTTTGTGCTGCATAGAGAAATGTATATCTATTTATAAGAAGAGATATTTTTGTCCAATAGTTTTTCTATGACTACCAGTTAATTAAAAATTAACGTTAAAAAGCTGAAAATTTATACAATACCTGCAAATGTAGTAACGCAACCATAAAAAGCTTACGTTACTGAAAAAGAGGTTGCTCGTTGTTATAGTCAAATAGATATCATGTAACCAGTCCATAGTGTGCTCATAGAGCATATGACAAAAGGACTAAATAGTAAAACATTCTGACTGTACATCAGTACGAGATGAGAAAGCAGGCTCCATGATATACAATGACGCAGATTTACTTACAGTACGAGAGGTAGCAGAGCAGTTGCGCGTGGATGATACAACTGTACGACGGTGGATCAAAAATGGTGTACTTGAAGCTATCGCCTTGCCCCATAGAGGAGATCGGCAAGCATACCGTATTCGCAAGTCAACACTCAATAATCTTCTTGCTCCACCATCTCAACAAGCAGAACAAACAGAAAACCAGTAGTCAGGATGCGTATAACCTGTTAGACTGTAGGCAATAAAGTGAAGCAAACAGTAAGGAGGTTTATATGTCTACAGTTGATATTGAGGTACTGTTTCAAGAATTGCAGGGAAGTGCGGAAGCAGGTTTCGCCTCAATCCATTCAGAGGTAAGCCACTCGTCGGGGGGTATCCCATATTTGTCTAAGCCAGGAGTTGCCGTCCTTGCTCGTCCTTCTGTACACACCGCGGGATTAGCGGAATTTCTTTGCGGTTTCGATTCTTCCCTCAATTTTTCAGAATATTTAGATGATCCCACCTCTTTACCTGATGGTGCTCAATTATGCAAGATTGCGGGCCAGGTATGTTATATGAGTTTTGGACGTATGCGTTCGATGAATGCACAAGCCAAACGATATTTCGATAACCTCAAATCATCTGGTCATGGCTCTGTCTTTGAGCACGCAAACTACAGTCTCCTCTTTTATGGTATCTCACGCAGTGTAACGCACGAACTTATCCGACACCGCGCTGGTTTCGGCTACTGTCTTACAGGAGACACACTTATCTACAGCACCGAAGGGGACCAAGAGGACCACACAGACCACGGAAATCATGGTAAACCAGATGGTACTGAGAAACATCGTCTAGATGACCTCTATGCCATGACAAAAACTCATCACGGTCGTTCTCGGATAAAACTACTTCGTCTTCGTTGCCTAAATGAGCAGGCAGGTACATTTACTAGCGGTAAAATAAATTCAATTGTTTGCTCTGGCATAAAACCTGTTTTCACAGTAACGCTTGCTGATGAGAAAAGCATTACGACAACAAAAGAGCATCGTTTTCTAAGCAGAGATGGCTGGCAACCACTCCAGGAAGTTGTGGGAAACTTATCTGTATCTCCATCTGGGCTCGCAATGTACGAGAAATCAGATGCAGAGATTATGGTAAATGGACAGCTCATATATAAAGAAGAGTTAAATTGTACTACAAGTCTCCTGGAAAGAATTTCATGGCTTATTCCAAGGTCAGTAAAAATCGTATCAATTGTCTATGCTGGAGAGCAAATGACGTATGATATTGAGATGGAAGCACCGAACTACAATTTTGTAGCAAACGGCATTATTACACATAACTCCCAGCTTAGCCAACGCTATGTCTCAGGACGCATGTTACGTTTTGTCGAGCGGCCAGAATATCAAGGCGACGACGTTCTCCACGACCAGTTCTTACAAAGAATTGAACGTGCAGCCAACGAATATGCCACCCTTACCAACCGACTCTTAGAGATGCAAAAAGCTGGTGTGGGTATTCTCACAGCAGAGGCGAAGACTGATCTTCGCAAAAAGGTACAACAAAGCGCGCGCTCAGTCCTACCAAATGAAACAGAAGCTCCCATTGTTGTCACCGGCAATGCCCGTGCATGGCGGCACTTTATCGAGGAACGTGCAAGTGCTCACGCGGAGGTCGAGATACGCGAACTTGGCATACGTACCTTTCTCTGTCTCCGACAGGCTGATCCTGTGCTTTTCGATGACTATACGATAGAACAGCTTTCCGATGGCACATACATTGTTAAGACCGACTTCGTAAAAGTTTAAGGATACAATCATAGACGACAGACTGTCAAACAAATTCGCCAGTCTGTCGTCTATGACTGTGGTCTGCTTTGTATTTCACAATCAACATTTTCATGACCAAAAATGACAAAACTACCATAGCTCGCGTCTATACAACTGCATACCATTCTGTATTGCCTTGTCAACTGGTTGCATCTCACACTTCTCTATAAGACGAGAGGATGTTATATCTCGAATGGGTAGTAGTGCTTCAAAATAAACCGGAATGCCATCTTGTTCCGCCTCAAACTCAAATTCAGCCGCTAAAATACGCGCGCGATTCAAAGCACCTACGAGTAGAAGGCGTCCTGCCCCACGCAGTCTCTGTTGTGGATACACGGCTCCTCGGCACAAAAAATGATAGGCTGCTTGGTCCTGGTATTGAGTCAGTGTGGTATATCCAATAATCTCGCCCTCTAAGCCATCGAGTGTTCCAGCCTGTCCCCATGTATTTAGCTCATCGTCATCATCGGTAATGACAAATGTATTTGAGCGTGCATCTGTCCCAGAATTTGTAAGCCATACTTCTATTGTTCTCTCCGACTGAGATATCTCATTACCGTCGACAGCCGCTGCTTCCTGCTGAATCTGCACGAGTGTCGGCAAATCTTCGGGTCGATAATTGCGTATACGCATAGTAGAGGGCTACTCCTTTTTGAAAAGCTTTTCCGGCGCTAACAAATAGGCATAATATAAAATGATATACTTTAGAGACAGTTGTCGTTCAGTAGTCCCTATAGTATATTCACACAGCCACCCTCGGCACGAATCGCTACAAAGGAGCTTTACCTTGTCTAGTGTTACAAACCTCTCACACGTCCAACGTATTCGCCAGGAAATGCCAGCCGCAACGTCGCGTATTTACCTCAACAATGGGACATTCGGCCCTATGCCAACACGTGTAGTGCAAGCGATGCAAGAGCGTCTACAGTACGAATTGCAGAATGGACGCCTGGGCACTGAGGCATTCGAGGCGATGAGAGCGGTCTACGGCGAGGCGCGTACTCGCGTTGCACGCTTACTCAATGCTGATGTACAAGAAATCGCGCTCACTGATAACACAGGTGAAGGCATGAATATTGTGAGTTATGGCATCAATTGGCGTGAAGGTGACGAGGTTGTTACAACCAATCACGAACATATCAGCGCGCTCGCTCCACTCTATCAGCTTCGTGATCGCTATGGCATTGTTATTCGCTTTGCCGATATCGGTCCATTAGCCGATCGTCCAGTCCTTGAAGCCATAGAACCACTTGTCACTGACCGCACACGGATGATTGTCCTTTCACATGTCACCTGGACAACTGGAGTAGTCCTGGATATCGCGGCTGTAAGTCGCTTTGGACATGAGCGCAACATCCCCGTACTGATTGATGGTGCCCAGTCTGCTGGAGACATACCAATTGATGTCAAAGCTCTCGGCGTCGACTTCTACGCTATTCCCATGCAGAAATGGCTCTGTGGTCCTGATGGAACAGGTGCGCTTTATGTCAATAAAGCGTCGCAGCACTACATCACCTCAACCTATGTTGGCTACTGGTCAGTCAAGCACGAGGAGGGGGTAGAATGGGCACTAGAGGACTTTGCTCAACGTTTCGAGTTGGGAGGACGCCAAACGGCTGCGCTCGCTGGACAAGCGACTGTTCTTGCCTGGATGGAAGAAGTTGTTGGATACGAATGGCTGTTTGAGCAAATTAAAACACTAAGTACATACGCACACGATGCTCTCAAGCAGGTTCCAAACATTGAGATGCTCACCCCACAAGCGGGCACAAGTGGACTCATTGGGTTTAAACTGGGGCAATTAGATGTAACTGAGGTAGTCAAAAAGCTCCATGATACACACAATATCTACATTCGCAATATTCCATCTACTCACTCACTGCGTGTCTCGACAGGTTTCTACAATACCGAAGAAGAGATAGATACACTTGTAGAAGCATTAAGAGGGTTATAGTGTACTGAGAAGAGCGTGGTCTACAGCATTTTGTGATAGACCACGCTCTTCTCAGTAATCAAGAAAACCACCTGAGTGGGCGGGTGAGACGGCAACTTCTTATTTTCCCGTGGGGCTGCCCCCAAAGTATCGTCAGAGCTGAAGAGCTTAACTTCCGTGTTCGGGATGGGAACGGGTGTACCCTCTTCGCTATAGTCACCAGCTCACCTGCACATGCAGGTGGTTTCTCTTGACACCACGTATACTATCATAATCCCCACGACTTGTCAACACTTTTTTTGACAGGGATTTTGAAGAAAGCTATATCGGTAGTAAGATTTTTTAACGATCACCAGCAACTACAGCCTCCTCGATTCTCATAGAGAGCATACGTGAGACGCTTTCTCGCATCGAGACGCCATAAAGAACTTGAGCTGAAGTCATGGTAACGCGGTTATGCGTAATCACAATAAACTGTGTTCGTTGCGCTAATTGCTTTAGAATATCGCAGAAGCGCGTCACGTTCGACTCGTCGAGAGCGGCATCAACTTCATCAAGTAGACAAAAGGGCGGCGGATTAATCTCTAAAAGAGCGAAAAGCAAGGCGGCAGAAACAAGTGCTCGTTCTCCACCAGAAAGCAGTGAGAGGTCTTGTACTTTTTTCCCCGGTGGCTGAACAATTACATCGACGCCTGCTGGCATACTTGATGAGGTAGAACTTTCTTCATCAGATTTTGCTGTAACAAGTTCGAGACACGCACTTCCCCCATTAAAGAGTGTAGTAAAATGCTCACGAAAACAAGTGTTGATGGCGTGAAACGTGAACTCAAACTGTCGTGCCATTGTGTTATCAAGCTGGTTGATTATTGTATGCAACTGTAACGCAGCCTGTTCCATATCTGTAATCTGTGAAGAAAGAAACTCAAATCGGGTGCGTGTTTCCTCGTAAAGCTGAGGAGCAGTACTATCATAGCCTCCCATAGTCTTGATTCGCCCTCGCAGTGCATCGACATGCCTGCGTAATCGTCGCAACTGCGTTTCTTCCTCTTCCGAAAGCACGCTGCTTTCCATTATATTACCGTTGTTTCTTGCAGAAGATGCATTATGAGATTCATACAGTGCTAAATCTTGTGGGTCATCTATGCTCATCTCTTCTCGCAGTTGTTCTAGGAGTGTTGAAACAGCGTCACGTGCGCGTTGGCTTTCAAGCAACGAACGGCGGAAGAGTATCTCTTGCTCGGTCATACGCTGTTGCACCTGTACGCGCTCCAACTCGGATGCAACAACGCGTTGATCGATTTGGGTTAAGTCACTCTCTATCGTATGCAACGCATCACTCAAACTAGCGAAATAAGTTTTTGCCTTTTCTTGTTCAAGACGTTGGAGTGTAATAGTTTCTTGTAACACCTGTTGTCGCTGCTCTGCCTCGTTACGACGCGTGACCTGCTGCTCAACCATACTCTTGAGTTCTTGCACCTGTGTATGCTGTACCACTAACTGCTGTTGCAGCGCTTTAGCCTCTTGACGCTTCACGGCAACATTTGTACGCACACGCCCCAATTCATCTTGTTGGCGACGATAGATCATTGCTTGCTCTTGCATCTCGTATTGCAGTTCTTCTGCACGACCTGCCATCTCACGCTGTGACTTCTCATGCTCCTGGACACGTTGCTGCGCCGCCACTACCTCTTGTTCCAGTCCTGCTACTTCCGCAGCAAGCTGTTGCTCAATAGAGGCGGCAAGATGTATTTCAGTGTTCGTGCGTTCCAATTCTCGCTGGGAAGTATTCACGATTCTATTCAGATCATTGATACGACCAGTAAGTTTCTGAAGTTCTTTCTCCAATGCATTCTGCTCTATGCGTCGGCCATCCTGTGTACGTTGAACCTCACTGAGCATACCGTTGATCTGATTGACAAATGCTTTCTGTTGCTCTACCTGCTGGGGTAGTTCACGTAACTCTCGCTCATAGGCAAGTAGACCTTGCTGACCGCTCTCTTTGCCTCCGCTTGTGAGCCACCCATTCACGTGTAGTATTTCACCTTTTACTGTGACTATGGATATGAACGGTAAATCGCTAGCAGATGAGAGGCTGAGAGGTAAAGCCCACGCAAGAAGTGCCTGTGCTGCTTCAATAGTAGAAGCTAGCACAATTCCATGCAATATTCTTCGAAATAGTGATGTATATTGCGGTTCACATTGAATGTGCCGCCATGCAAAGCCAATGATAGCGTCACGTACCTGCGGTTTTTCAGCTAAAAAGCGTCGCAGTACCATCTCTTCTTCTTGCCCTTGTATAGAAAGCGTCGTTTCATCATTGTCGTCATCTTCTCGCTCTAACCACACAACCATCGCCTTTCCTGTTCCCTGTAAAAACGCGAGAGCACGGTATGCATCATCTAAGCTCCTCACTACAACAGCCTGCATGTAGAAACCAAATGCGGACTCAAACGCGACCTCTAAGCCGGGTGGTGCAATAGCAAGTTGTGGAACAGGACCAAGCAAACCGCTTATCTTTCCAGCGGGGGCACGTAAAAGGCTACGTACTCCGTCACTATAGCCACTCAAACTTTGACGCCAATTTTTGAGCATATGCAAGCGATCAGTAGTAGTACGTTTCTGGCGTTCCGACTCTGCATGAATTGATTTGAGACGCTCGTACTCTTGTTGAGCATCGGCAAGAGTACGAGCAAGTGTTTGTTTACTTTGTGTAACTTGTTGCTCCTCACTATGAGCAGTGCTCAAATTAGCACGTTCTTCTACAAGACGCGTTTCTATAACACGTAGGAATTGCTGTGTTTTGGCAGTAGTATCACGTCGTGAGGCAAGGGTGCGATTACGCTCACCAAGCTGCTTCTGAACACGTCCTAGTTCTGTCTGACTAGAACCGAGACGAGCTTGTATCTGAATAAGATCATTTTGTGCAGTTCGCAGACGACGCTCATCGATTTCATATTCTTTTTGCGTTTTCGAGACCTGCATTTCTAATGTTGCTAGTGACGCAGATTCGTGGTCAACTATCTCATCAGCCACATCACATTGCTCTTCAAGATCAATCGTCTTTTTCTGGGCAGCAATCATGCGTTCACGCAAACGACGCTCTTCCTGGTGAATATCGGCGCGTTGCTGCTCCAGGCTCACAATCCGCTCCTGACTTATGGCAAGATCGCGTTCGCTCTTCTGCATACTACTGTTAGCATCACTATATGACTGACGTGCTGCACTTATACGTGCCTGTATTTGTTGGCGTCGTGCTCTTAACGTGTTTCCTTGCTCTTGTAGTTCATGGACAGATTGCTCTAAAACGCGCATCTGCATTGCCTGCTCTTGCTCTACTTGTTCTGCACGTTCTTTCGATGAACACAAACGACGCCACTGCAAAGCGTACCATGTAGATAATACTTCCTGTAACTCTTTATTGAGTTGCGTATGCTCAACGGTGCGACGTGCTTGTTCCGCAAGCGGAGCGAGCCGAGGCTCAATCTCACTGACGATATCCCGCAAGCGTTCGAGGTTCTGCTCCGTTTGATATAGACGATTTTCAGCCTCGGCACGTTGTGTCTGAAAAGGACGAATGCCCGCAGCATCTTCAAATAAGCTCCGCCGATCCTCTGCTCGTAGACTCAGGGCGGCATCTATCGAGCCTTGTCCGACAACGGTGTAGGAATCGTGACCAATACGCGCCTGTGCCAGGAGGAGGAGCACATCTTTCAAACGGACTTTTTGCTTGTTAATCAAATATTCGTTCTCGCCGGAACGAAAACTTCGACGAGTAACAGTAATTTCGCTGTAGTCCGAGGGTACCCAACCAATACTGTTGTCAAGCGTCAACGAGACCTCGGCCATCCCTAAAGCTGCGCGACCACTTGCACCAACAAAAATAATATCGTCGCTTTTCTTTCCACGCAGTTGGCGCATACTCTGCTCGCCCAGTACCCAGCGCATAGCGTCGGCGACATTCGATTTTCCCGCACCATTTGGCCCAATTACAGCCGTTATACCAGGACTAAATTCAAGAAGTGTGCGTGTCGCAAAGCTCTTGAAGCCCAACACCTCTAGCCGTTTAAGATACACAGACCGACGTGTCCTTCCTGATGAATCGCCACAACTTTACCGATATTACCATAGTGATGGCCTTCCGTCGAGTACATCAGTTATAATGCGAGTACATTCGTTATACTAATTACATAATACTCTTCCTTCATGATGAAGACAGGAAGCAATTAAGGAGAGGTAACTACTATGCGACATCGTCCCCCAACATTTTTTGCGTTGATCGCTCTTGGAATAGTACTACTGCTAGTAGGTTTTATATACGGTCTTGGTTCACGCCATGCTTCTTATAAAAGTGTTGCGCAAGGCACCATCGTACATTATCTTTCTTCTGAGGGCACAGGCTATCTACAGATGGAGGGCAACACCTCTCTCTTTGTCGTTCATGAGGATAACTTTAGTCCAAAAATAAGCAGTTTCGCTGATGGAGACATAGTTTCCCTGGTCTATGATCCAAGCGAGACAACAGCGATTGATGTCAGTTCAGTACTTGGAACTCATCTAAAAGGGACGGCATCGAAAGTTGTAGAAATCACTTTTAGCGATGCCAAAGGTCAGAAGTTATATGTGACGCCCGAATATATGAGTGATCCACAGGGATACGACCACAATCAGTGGGGCGTAGGTATTGGCCTGATGCTTGTTGGCCTTCTATTCACAGGCGGTGCATTTTTTCTTCCAAAGAAAAAAATACAGGAAGTAACGTCGACACCTGTTTCCGAAAATACGTCAAGCGAAGTACCAGAAGTACCGCAACTACCGTTTCCACCACGATATTCACCAACACAATCAGGCTATCAACCAGAGCCAGGAACATTTCAGCAAACACCATATAATGGCGGTCCTCAGTAGTCTCGTTCTAATAAGAACTTTAGTATCGGAAAAACTGCCAGGCAATATGCGCAATGGGCATAGTCAGAAAACCCTGAAGGGAGAGCAAGGGCATGTGGACTCGAGGTGCCTTGCGATCGGCAGGGCACGTTTGAGCCCCAGCTCGTCAAAAAGAGGCAAACGCGCATTAGAAGGCTTTGATGACAAAATTCTGGCGCTCTATGCACGTGGCATGACCACACGGGATATTCAGGCATAGTGGAATTTGCGGAGCGGTTTCCCAGATGAGCAACAATTTTTTACGCAACGCGGTTCAAAATCGTGGTAGCTTATGAGACAATGCACGAAAAAAATGCGTATGCTGCACGTCTACATATAGAGTAAAACAGCGAGGCAGCCTGGTAGACAATCCCTCGCAGAGAATGGAGGCTTTCATGTCAGCAGAGTTGACACCATCGCTTAATCAGGCAAAGTCCGAAGCGTTTGCTGAGCAAATGCTGAGTGTATTAAATAGTGGGGCTTTGTCCTTGATGCTGAGTATCGGACACAAAACAGGACTATTCGATACAATGAGCCATCTGGCCCCTTCCAACAGTGAGCAAATCGCCAAAGCTGCGGGTTTGCAGGAGCGCTACGTGCGTGAATGGCTGGCCGCGATGGTGACGGGTCGCATCATGGAGTACGATGCGGCGAGTCGGACCTATCGTTTACCAGCGGAGCATGCAGCTTGGCTTACACGTGGTGCCGGACCGAACAATTTGGCCTTCCAGACACAGTACCTCGTGCTGCTGGCTAACGTCCAAGACGAGGTGGTCGATTGCTTCGTCAATGGTAGTGGTGTCCCCTACTCCTCGTTTCCACCGTTCCAACGACTCATGGCTGAGGATAGTGCTCAAATCTTTGATGCCAGTCTGGTGCAAACAACGCTACCCTCCATCCCGGGCTTAGTCGAGCGGTTCCGGGCGGGCATTCATGTGGCTGATATTGGCTGCGGCTCTGGGCACGCCATCAATTTAATGGCCCAGGCGTTCCCTCACAGCCGCTTTGTTGGCTATGATATCTCCGAAGAGGGGATTGCCGCCGCCCACTCCGAAGCAAAGCGGTTGGGATTAACCAACGCCCGCTTTGAGGTACAAGATGTCTCACACCTGGATACCCCAGGTCACTATGACCTGATCACCGCCTTTGATTCGATCCACGATCAGGCCAAACCAACACAGGTGCTCTCAGCCATTGCAAAGGCCTTGCACCAGGGGGGAATGTTCCTGATGGTGGACTTTGCTGCCTCCAGCCATCTCGAGGAGAACCTGAACCACCCGTTGGCTCCATTCCTCTACACAATCTCGTGTAATCACTGTATGACCGTCTCGTTAGCCGCCAACGGAGAAGGGCTTGGTACCATGTGGGGCGAACAGAAAGCCCGCCAGATGCTTGGTGCAGCAGGCTTTACAAAGCTACAAGTGATGCAGGTTGAAGGAGACATCTTCAACAACTACTTTGTCGCATCCAAGAGCTGATTGCTGTCCTTGGCGATTGAAAAGGCCCAAAAAGTATCCAATTCTGAGATAGGTCACTACGAGAGAAACACTTGCTCACACGGCTAGTTACACAAACCACTTGACAAACTCACTCAAGAGAAAAAACCGAGAGAAACAGTAGAGCATTCGCACAAGTTCATACTAATGCTCTACTGTTCCTTTTTTTTCGCGTGATGCGTATATGTAATAGCGATACCTGTGATAACTCCACTCTTTACAAGGATAACCTCTATGTTCCTTTTTTTTCATATACCAGTACTCGTAAAAGTTGTGCTCATCTCAATCATTGCCATCCTCACACTGCTTGGCATTATGTTACGTCCATTTAAGTTAAACGAAGCAACATTCGCGCTGAGTGGTGCTGGACTGTTGCTGATCCTAGGTCTAATCACTCCAAGAAGCGCATTTACCACACTTTTTCAGGATTGGAATACGTTTTTATTTTTCCTTGGTATGATGAGCCTTTCTGCATTGGCTGAGGTCGCGGGTCTTTTTGATTGGCTGGCAATACAGGCCGCACGACTTTCTGGAAATAGTTCGCGTCGGCTCTTCTTCAACACGTTTTTCCTGGGTACACTCATCTCAATGGTGCTTTCGAATGATGCAACCGCCCTTATTCTCACACCCATCGTCTATACATTAGTCACACGACTAAAACTTCCGGTCCTTCCATTTTTGTTTGCCTGCACCTTCATCGCAGATACAGCCTCCTTTATCTTGCCCGTCAGCAATCCCATTAACATTATTGTGCTCTCAAAATACCCGCTTGACCTGTTCACATTCCTGCGTCTTTTACTGCTCCCAAGTTTAGCAGTCATAAGTATTAATATGGGCGTATTTTTCCTGCTCTATCGTCGGCAACTACAGGGCACATTCGATCTTAAACGTTTACCATCTGCGGCAGAGTCGATTCAACATACAAGCTATTTTCGCTATGTTTGTGCGGTACTCGTTCTCGTAGCAATTGCCTATATCATCGCATCTGCCAAACAAATTCCACTCTCACTTGTTGCATTAAGTGGTGCATTCTTGCTTCTGATTGGTGCGCTTCTCTGGAAGCAAACAACATTGAAGAATACAGGAAAGCAAATATCATGGTCAATTTTCGGCTTTATCGCAGGAATGTTTATCATTGTGCAAGCAGTTGAGAGTACGGGCTTGACGACTCAATTCGGGCTCCTTTTGTTGCATCTTTCCGGTGGCAACAGCTTTGGTGCAGTGGTGGTTGGCACGATTGGGTCAGCATTAGGGACAAACTTGATCAATAACGTACCAATGGCTGTTGTGCTTAATTCAGCACTACATAGCGTTCAACACGCCCCAACGGCTGTACGCTATGGCTTTATTGCAGCAACAATCTTTGGGTGTGATCTAGGTCCAAATTTAACGACAGTTGGTTCTCTCGCTACCGTCCTCTGGCTTTTAATCTTACGCCAGCGCAACCTCGATGTTTCAGGGCTAGACTATTTCAAAGTTGGTATTATTGTGACACCACTCATGCTTGTCGTGGGCGCGTTAGCTATCTGGTTGTTACTACCAGGTTAGCACCTTCACAGGAGGGTACCTATGCGGATTTTATGCTGCCTTGATGGTACAAATTTAGAACAAATTAGCAATGCAGTAACATGGCTTGTTTCTGTCGATACACTTAGTTTTATACATGTGATAGACACACGACCACATGAAGAAATGGAGCGGAGGACTGGCCCCTTGTTACGCCGTCCTGGTCATGATTCACCACGACTTGAGAAAGTTCGTCAGGCGGATGAGGAAGCAGCACAAGAAGTTTTGGAAGAGGCACATCGCAGCTATCCTCATGCTGAAACGGTGTACAGACGCGGGCAACCTGAACGTGTAATTGTCAATTTTGCCGCCGAGTGGAGATCAGACCTTGTTGTGATCTGCCCACGCTCACTCCAAAGTGGAGGACCTGTAATTGGCCCTAAATCCCTTGGGCACATCGCACGCTTCGTGGTTGATCATGCACCTTGTCCCGTTTTGCTTGTACGTATAATGACACAAGAAGGCTTTCCACTACCTGAGAAAAAGTAGGAGTTGGGCTCGTCCATGCATAAAAACGCTCGTTCGCAAATATACATCTTTATGCATGGACGGTCACCGTTACGTCAAGCGTCCAACCCGTCTCTTCCTCAAAAGACGCTTGTATTTGTTCCAGTTCTATACGACTTATGCTTCCAGTACAGGTGAGACGCAGCATTTTGTTGTCTTGATGCAGTGATTTACTGACAATACTCACAGTATCAGGAAGCAAACGACCCGCTTCCTCGACGAGTGCTTTCTGATGCGCGTTCGGATGCAGGTCTACATGCCATCCTGTCTGCGCTTCTAATGCAAGAAATTGCTGTGCATAGCGTTTACGTGCTGCATCGGGGAAGTGAAAATGCAGCCAGATAACGCTTCGCTTCGTGTCTATCCCGACACGATAAAAATCGGTGGCATCGCTGAATAGCGTTGTAGCTACCGCCATTGCTTCACCTTGTGAAACAGCATTGTGGGCGCTTGGTTGATCGGGCAGAATAATCTCAAGTTGCCATCCTGTCTTCTCCTCAAAATGTTGCTTTGACGCCTCTATCACCTCCTGACTGACAATACCAGAACACAAAACGCTCACAATACGCTGGCTCAAGTACATTGATGGTGTGTTATTGCTACTCAGACCTGCAGGCAAAACTTGCAATGCCATTTCGGCCAGTGCCCCCTGATTCACACTCGGATAGAGCCGCACACTCCAACCAGTCTTTGCCTCAACCTGAGCGAACAAGTCCGCATAGCGCGTTTGTACAACATCAGGGAAGTGAAAGCGTGGAATCAACACCGCATTATTTACATCCGCACCCGTTTTGTAGTAGCCAGGGAGTGTACTAAATTCATGTTGAGCAACTTGCAATGCCAATTGTTGATTAAACCGTTTCTTCGTCGACACCTTTTGAGAAGCGACAGAAACTGTCACTTCGTTTGTTGTTGCGCCATTCATTTCTACTTCTGCTGATGGAGTTGATGAGGTAGCAATCACGTCGCCAATGAATTCCACGTTCCACCCTGTTTTTTCATGAAATTGTTCCTGCGCACTGGTGAGAGCGTCTTGCGTTGCCTGCCCTATGTATGAAAGCTGAATGAGACGATGTTCAGAATAGAGCGAGGGTGTACTCCGTGTCGAGAGTTTCTGCGGTAATAGCTTACGAGCCAATGCCGTCAACATACCCTGATGAGCGTTGGGCACTATCGTAATCATAATACCCGCCTCTTCCGCAGCATCCTCCAGCGCATCCTTGTATTGCAGCCATGCCACATCAGGAAAATGAAACGCAAGTGTTACATCGCCTGTTTCTGGGTCAACACTTCGTTTGTAGAGATCGTGGGGCGACCCGATATGGCGTTCTATGATCGTGAGAATACCCTGCTGATCGGGACGCATCTGCTCCTCTGGCTCTCGCAATGCTTCTTGCCACTCTGGTGCAAGACAATAAAGTGCGGCACCTTCGCCCTCCATAAATGTTGTTTTGGGCATAAAGAGAAGTGGATACTTATGCAGGACCTTCGCGATAGCAAGACGTTCTTCCAGCGATTGCGCGGAAACTCCTGCCATTTCGCACATGTCGCCAAGCGTGTAAGATGCACCCTCTCGACACCGACGAGCAAGTGCATAGGGCGAAAGCGTTCTACGTATACGACGTGCGGCCCGTAGCAGCTCTTCTAGCAAGACACCATGCGGGATATCCTCTTTTCCGGCTGGAACTGGTCCTAGAAGATCAAGAAGTGCTGAAAGAGGATAGCGGGTTCGTTCAGACGAGACACTTCTTGGCAGGGAAACACGTACTGAGGCAACAGGTTCAATAGATCGACACAAAGCGGGCTTTGTACTTTCAAAACTGACTTGTAGCAAAAATATCTGCCCAACGAGATCAACCACAAAGTCTTGTGTTGTCTCTTCGCGTTGACCACGCACACGATACGCCTCGGCAAGCGCATTTTGTCGCACAAAGTACTTCTGCTCATAGTCTTCGGCAAGGACGTACATAATGTCTCGCGTAACATCTTCCAACACTTGTTCGTCTTGCGCTTCTTGTACTATTTGTCCATACCATACCAGAGCCAGTTCGCGTGCAGTAACGATACGCAACGAAGGAACTTGTGTTACTGCATGCCATAGCTCCTCGACATATTTCCATTCAAAGGTTCTACCATTACTTATGCCTGTAGGAAGTTTTGAAAGCGAGACGGCTTCTGTCACAGTTGCTTTTGCCGTGGAACGTTTAGCCTTACTTTGTTGTACAGATATTGTGGAGCCATTCATAGGAAGCAGAACTTCGGTATCCGTCAACTTGGTACGCAGCGCCAGCCGCGCCTCCTCATCCCCATGGACAAGCGCAACCTGTCTGGGATGGATAGAGGCAGCAAACGAAGCCAGTTCGCTCCCATCCGCATGCGCGGAAAGGCTATATTTCGCTACCTGGCATTGTACTTGAAATGATGAGCCATTCAATTCTAGCGTATTTTTCTTCTGTTCGGCGAGGTCAAGCAACTTTCTTCCTGGTGCCTCTTCATCTTGATAGCCTGTAATCAAAATGGAAGCATTTGGATTTGAGACGAGACGTTCGGCATACCATACACTTGGGCCACCTGTAAGCATACCTGAACTTGAGACAATGCAAGCAGGTGCCCCGGCAAGAATACGCTCTCGATTGCGCTCATCACTCACAAACGAGACGTTTGGCCCCGTAAAAGGAGTATAGCCCTTACGAATTTGGCGTTGTAGAGTCGGGGTAAGTGCTTCTGGTAGCAGCAGATAAGTAGAACAAACACGTCGCACCAATCCATCGACGTAAATTGGGAATTGTGGAATCTGTCCCTTGTCCTGTGCTGCTTGCAACAAAAGGACAAGTTCTTGACCGCGCCCTAAGCCAAAGCACGGAATAAGGACATGTCCACCGCGTGCAAGACCGTCAGCAACGGCCTGTGCAAGACGCTGTTCCTCTCCTTGCCGATTGGGATGCAAGCGGGCACCATAGGTTGACTCTAAGACGAGCAGATCGCAGCTTTTCATCGGTGGCGCGACGGCACCAAGAACTGTTCGCTGTGGCGTAATACTAATATCGCCCGAGACCACAAGCGAACCGTCAGGGACTTTAAAACCGAGGCTCACCGCACCCGCAATATGTCCAGCACGGCTAGCATGAATAGTGATATTTGGCAATTCTGCAAGCGTGATCGACTCACCAACAGGAAGTGGACGAAGCATATTGAGCATACTGGCTACCATCTCTTGTGGGAAAAGCGGTAGCTCCATTTCTTCGACGGCTCGCCGCGTTATAATTTTTAGCGCGTCGGCAAGCATGACCTCCATCAGAAGGCCCGTTGCACGCGAAGCAAAAATGGGTGCATGAGGAAATGCTTGATGAAGAAGTGGCAAAGCACCTATGTGGTCAGCATGCGCGTGCGTTACAAAAATCGCGCGTACATCTTTCCCCTCTAACAACGCCAGATCAGGCAAAGGGTCGGCTTTCCGGTCTACGCGTACACCTGCATCAACGACAATCCACTGATCCGCAAGTTCAATCGCAAGGCAGCTAGCACCAACACCACTTGCTCCACCAGCAAAGATGACCTGCATTCATCAAGTCCTTTCATATAAGGTTTGATATTCATTCTTGTTGCTATGTATTTTCCCTTTTTTCGCTATAGAAGTCAACACAGAAGAAATGTGTGATACAGTAAAGTATAGTGAAAAGATTTACTGTATCACATTGTTTGAAAGGTAATAGTAGTGAAGCACATTCAGTTTGGTTGGACAATTCCTAGTGGACCGCGTACACAAGCTCGCGCGCCTTTCCTTGCTACGGTAGAGCAGGGTTTCGGCATTATTAAAGGGCACTTTGACTCAACATGGCTTACCGATCACCTACAATATGATGATAATCCACTGCTTGAAGGATGGACTGCACTTACATATTTTGCAGCCCTTCATCCTGAATTCGATTTTGGGCATGCAGTGCTTTGCCAGTCTTTTCGCAATCCTGCGTTACTCGCGAAGATGACGGCCACCTTCCAATACTTGAGCAATGATCACTTCATCCTGGGTATTGGTGCTGGCTGGAAAGAAGACGAATATCAAGCGTATGGTTATGATTTTCCGTCGGCAGGCACACGTATTGAAGAGCTAGAAGAGACACTGCAAATTATCAAAGCACTCTGGCATGACAAACAAGCGACTGTAGAGGGGAAGCACTATCAAGTACGTAATGCATATTTCGAGCCTAAACCTGACACGATGCCCACGATTATGATCGGTGGCTCAAAGCCACGTATGTTACGTCTCGTGGCCCGTCATGCCGATTGGTGGAACGTTTCCTGGACGGGCATTGAGAATTATAGAGCACAGGTCAAAGAATGTGAAAAAGCGTGTGATGAGATTGGTAGAGATACATCGACACTGCGCCGCACATGGTTCGGTGGCTGCATCTGCGCTCCTACAGAAGCTGAGGTAAAGACATTGAACATGATAGGTATGAGTTCCGCCAATGCTTTTGTCGGCACCCCTGCTCAAGTACTTGAACAGATGCAACCATTTCTTGATCTTGGCGTCGATTATTTCATGTTGAACTGTGGTGGCTTTCCACAGCTTACAACACTTGAAACTCTCGTCAGCGAGGTACTGCCAGCACTCACTCGTTAGCCACATAGCAAAGGCGAGACCTAACGAAATTACTGCACCATTTTCGCTTTCTTACTGATGCAGTTGTTTCGTTGGGTCTCGCCACCCCTCAGCTAACTCAACACGATGTGGTTAGACATAAGTTGAAAGTCGCTGTTTGATGAACTGCTCTCATTCGGTTGCAAATGCCGAATTAGGAGCGTTTGACGTTCATTTTGTCAAGCACTCTGGAGACTTGTTGAGCTAGTTCAACAGCATTGCCAACCTTCAAGTTGTGCGAGAAGTAGAGTTGTGGTTGCTCGGCAGTTTCCTGATTATAGAGGCAGTGAATCTCGAAGCCCTCGTCACGACTCACCTCGAGTGCTGGATTGACCTCAGAGGCAATGAGCGCATAATCGGGTGCGCAGACTGCCCATCCATCATCGCCAAGCGGCTCGAAGGCAACTGTGACTGACACACCCATCTCCGGCTTCAACGGAATACCAGCAAGAAAGATGGTCTCCTTGCGCGGAATACTGACCGTGACGACACCATCACTGCTCACCATAGCAGTACCACCAAGGATACTAGCCAGTTTCTTCGCAGGGAGGGGGGTCGGAGGGTTAGAGGGTGAATGCTGTGGTAACGGAGTACCAGTGACCTTTACCGCCGCGATGGCAGCTCTAGCAAGCTGAAGAGGATCACCAATGCCACGAAAGTGGATGTGGAACGTCTGCGGATCCTCATCGAAGAAGTGCTGGTGATGAGCCATGAAGTACATGAAGTAGAGGCCGCCCGCAAAGAGCTTGTCGATAAACGGATTCACTTCCGCCGGAAGCACGGTCATCTCCGCATTAAGAATCGCCCGTCCATCGCTTAGCGGCTGAAAATATAACTCGTTGGTGAGTTCAAAGGCTGGCTTTCATGGCAGTCCATGGGGACCGACGACATGCAGATCGGTACGGTCTTGCTCAATGGTGAGCACACCGTTCATCACTGTCCCGTTTGTCTCCATAATGTCCTCGATCTGTTCCACAGGAAGGTGCCCATCCCACGCGGTAGCAACGTTGGAGGATTCTGCTGCTAGCGCCGATAATGTCCCGCCATTGGTTGTTAGAGCAAACGCTGCTACCGTCCATACTCCGGCCACTTCCGCACCTGTGATCAGCAAATTTCTACGCGTCATCTGCTTGTTCTGATTGTCCATAAGCTGTGCTAGATTCGTTTCTTCGTACAGTACGAATGAGAGCGCTCAGGGAAAATACGAGAGGAACAATCAACGAAAAACGCCGCCATGTATTCGCTTTGTCAATTGTTGAGGTGATAGCTCAATGCCTGTCAGTGAAAGAGCACCCCTCATCACATGCATATGATAGTTTATAGTGAGTAAGAAAGGGGTTTACGAAATGGTTATGATCAGGTGCAAAGAGACCGGTAATACCCGATTTGGTGTAACAATTCTACCTGTTCTCATCCTCTACCACTACAGGCAAATTTAGCAGAGCAGCACCAAGAATGGCACGATCACTCTGCTCAAAAAGCTCAAAATCGGAGACAACATCATCGGTAAGAACGAGTTCACCAAGAAAGTGAAAGCCAGCTTTACGAATACTACGCTCAGCCTCAACGTGGCCTGGTTTATAAAGTATCCAGAAGCGCTCAGCATGTTGCATCTCCTGACGAATGATAGCCTGGAGAAAACGTGCATAGATACCACGACTGCGCCATTCAGGAAGTGTCTGAAAATCCCATAGATAACGGTTCCCTAGCGGTAACGTAAAAGCTAGCCCAATTTCCTCTACACTCCCACTTTTCGTAGCAACCCAACCATAAGCAACAGGCGTTTCATCTATAAAAGCAAGATAGGCAGAATTTCCATTCTGGAAACGCGTGTCAATTTCTTGTAAGGAGAGATCGTTAAGTTTTGCAATGAGCGTTATATCTGTTGTCGGACGTACAGAAAATGACGGGAGCGTTGGAAGTTCGGGTAAAGCATCACCACGCCACCAGGTACCTAAAGCCATACACTATGTTTCCTCTCACTTAATTTGCTACTTTTCCTCTAGTAATCTAACTCTTACCCATCCATTCCGACAAGGGATTTCCCTCTCCTCACTCGCATCAATATGATCAATTTTAGCATTTATTTGTAGGTTGCTGTTTGTATCCCTACGGCTATACGAAATACATTGTCGTGTAAAAATTATTTCATTGTCTACGTGTATTTCTATCGGTCTATCCCAGTCACCAACTCCGTTAATGAAGGTATAGATATGACGTGCATCACACTCTTCTGCCTGAATAACGAAATCTTCGTCTGTCGGGAATGAAAAGTAAGAACTTTTTTCTTCATCTTGTGGGATGCCTTTTCTATTGCCTTTATATAAGTCATGTACTACGGTGGCAAGCAGGCTGCCTCCTTTGATGGCACATTGCGACTCTAACTGTGCATACCCAATACCATCCGGTACCTCGATTTTCTCTTGCGCTAGCATATCGCCAGTATCCATCTGTGCGTCAAGAAAATGAATAGTAACACCTGTTGCCTGATCACCATAACGAAACGTCCAGAAAAGCGGTACAGGGCCGCGCTTGGCTGGCAGAAGTGACGGATGTACATTGAGGCATCCCAAACGTGGAAGTTCTATGATAGAGCGAGGAATACGTTGCGAGAAGCAAGCAATGCAGATACTATCAGGCTGATATGCAGCCAATGTTGAATATGTTGTAGCATCTGACAAGCGACGTACTTGCCATAAGGGTATCTGCTGTTTTTGAGCTATCTCTATAATCGAGGGATGTAACGAGGCCAAAGGTAGCGCGGCCCGTCTTCCATGAAGTTGCTCTTGTCGTTGGATAGCAGGTTGTTTGAGACCAGGAATAGGTGTGATAGGCACAACAATTGCACACACCTCGATATCGCTAGCGAGGAGCGCCTGTAGTGAAGGTACAGAGAAATTGCCCTGCATTCCAAAGAAAAGGACGCGGGGACGTTGCTCTGGGTACAGTTCTTTTTTTTGCAAAGGGAACAGGGGAGACCAGGGCACCCGTGCGGGTGCCCTCGTTCTTGCAAAAAAATCAATCACACTCTGTTGCTCAATGTTATTTGACATGCTGCCTTGTATCTAGTAGTATCATCTATATAATACATGGTAATTTACGGTAAGGAGATATCATCATGGCACGAACGGTCTACTGTGTCAAACTTGGGCGCGAACTTCCAGGACTGGACAAGCCGCCATTTCCTGGTCCTTTGGGACAACGTATCTTTGAGCAAATTTCAAAGCAAGCATATGATATGTGGCCTGAACAAAGTACACTCATCATCAACCATTATGGCCTGAACATGGCTGATCCTGAGTCACGGAAAATACTACGTGAACAAATGGAAGAGTTCTTTTTTGGTGCAGACGCAAAAATGCCGGAAGGTTGGTCGCCCGCTGGCGCAACTGCTGGCGCAACTGCTGGCGCAGGAGCGAGTAGCAAAGGCGGCGGTGCTCCAAGTAGTAAAGGTGGCGGTGGAGCTGCTCCCAGAAAATGAGAAATCCAGGCGACATTTTACTCGTTTCATGCTATGAACTAGGCCACCAACCATTTCATCTTGCTTCACTACTTGCCATGTTGCGACAAGCGGGCTATCAACCTGCCTCTGTCGATACGTCTGTAGAGACACTTACCGACGAAACCATACAACATGCTCACTTCGTTGGTATTTCTGTGCCTATGCATACGGCTTTACGCCTTGGTGAGCAGATCGCACAACGCATACGAAAAATCAACCCATCCGCACACATATGTTTGTACGGATTGTATGCTCTACTAAACGCTGACTATCTGCTACGAGACCTGATCGACTCAGCAATTGCTGGCGAGTACGAAACACCTCTGCTCAACCTCGTTGCGGCCCTTGATACCAACTCAAATAGCAGCGTTCCAGGCGTCCATACACGTTCTCATGTAAGCGGTCCCTGGATAGAGCGCACACCTTTTCTTGTGCCAGACCGTCAATCGCTCCCCTCACCGAATCGCTATGCGCGTTTGCAGATAGGGGATGAGATGCGTCTAGCGGGGTACACGGAGTCAACACGTGGTTGTAAACACACGTGTTTACACTGCCCACTCACACCCATTTATAATGGCCGCTTCTTCGCGGTTCCAGTTACGACAGTGTTGGCAGATATCCGTTCGCAAGTAACGCAGGGAGTACGTCATATCACCTTTGGCGACCCCGACTTCTGGAATGGACCAACACATGCTCTACGTGTAGTGCGAGCCATGCACCAGGAATTTCCCAATGTAACCTTCGACGCCACAATCAAAGTCGAGCATCTACTCAAGCATCGCCACCATTTACTAGAGATGCGAGAATTGGGCTGTGTCTTTGTCGTCTCCGCCGTTGAGTCGATCAATGACAATGTTTTGCTTCACCTTGATAAAGGTCATACAGCAGCTGATGTGGTCGAGGTGTTCGATCTGATGCAACACGTCGGTATTCCTCTGCGTCCATCGCTTTTACCCTTCTCACCCTGGGAAACACTGGAAAGCTATACGACACTTCTCAATTTCTTTGAGGAGCATCATCTCATTGAGCATATCGACCCGGTGCATCTCTCTATTCGCCTGCTCATACCTCCTGGTTCAGCATTGCTCGATACGCCGGATAGTCATACATGGTTGGGTGAACTTGACTCTTCTGCATACACCTACCAGTGGAGTCATCCTGACTCACGTATGGATGATTTACAACGGCATATAGCACAACAGGTAGAGCAAGGCGAGAGTTTACAGACCAATCCAGTGGAGACATTTCTGCACGTCAAGGAACTGGTCAGTGCAATGCAAGGGCATGAACGTTCTCTTCGCGAGGCATTAGACAACTATGGGACACCGAAAGTCTTGCCTCACCTCACCGAGTCGTGGTTCTGCTGAGCAGAGCCAACCAGGGACCAGTTAGGTTCTACGTAGTGTAAATCACTCTTTTTTACCCAGGCTTGTTGGTTATCTCGGCTTTCATTTCCCTATTTCTTGAAGATGGAGCCATCTTACCAGCTTTTCTATTGCCTGTATATCTGTTTGCAAAAATTTAGGGGACACGCTAATGCATTTAAGAATTTGACGTAACATAGCTGAACTGCTATTATTGAGAGAGAGTACATAATACTTTTCCGGTAGTTTTGAAGAGTAGGATAACACATATGCAAGAGACCCAAACGTGGCGGCAATTTTTAGGCACTGTGATTAGTAACCCGAAAGAAAAACAACGCATTGCTGATGAATTAGGGGTAAAGCCTATTACCTTGACACGTTGGGTAAGTGGGGAGTCAGACCCTCGTCCACAAAACTTACGTCTTCTCCTTAATGTATTACCAGGACAACGAGAACAATTACTAGATTTAATTCGAGAAGAAGAGGGATTAGAAGAGTTCTCTGACACAATAAGAGATGATACTGCTAAGGATATTCCCTCTGAATTCTATCTAAAAGTATTTGTGGCGCGTGCTTCTATCACAGAAAATCTTCGCTATTGGTCACTTTGTCAAATTATTTTGCAACAAGCTCTTGAACAACTCGATCCCGATAAGCTAGGAATGGCTGTCTGGGTAGTGAAATGCATGCCTCCCTCTGGCTTTTATAATAAAGTCCGTAGCCTTCGTGAAAGCGTTGGAACCGGCACACCACCCTGGTTTGGTAATTTAGAACAGAAGGCAATGTTTCTTAGTGCGGAGTCGCTTTCAGGAAATATTGTTACTCTTTGTCGGCCCGCAATTATTGAAAATTTGGACGAAGAACACAATTTACTTCCTGCTGCACGTGTTGAGCACGAAAAAAGTTGCGCTATTTACCCTATTCTCTATGCAGGCCGCATAGCTGGTGTATTTCTTGTTTCCAGTACTCAATATAACTATTTTCTATCACGATCAAGGACTACACTTGTACAAAATTACGCCGATCTACTCGCGCTTGCATTTGAACCGGAAGATTTTTATGAACCAGAGGACATCGCGCTCTGCGTCATGCCTTACCATGATGAGCAGAGAGAGTATTTTGCTCCGTTTCGACTACTCGTTGCAAATGCGATAAGAGAAGCAGCACAAAACAACAAGCCGATTAACAATATCGAGGCAGATACATGGGTCTGGCAACAACTAGAAGAGAAACTCATACAGGTTGCCGCTAATAAACAGTAGGAATAGCTTTGAACATGAATACTCTTGCACGACATGTTTGACGATTTCACCGACTCACTTACTCAGCAATGGACACAAACTTGTATTGGCACAGGAACACTTTCTGTTGCCGATTCTGCCTTGCGTATGGAGTTCCCTTCCGTCCAACAGGGACATTATTCCGATGCACAAATTGACGATTACGCAGGACATGTTCGTTCGGCATTTCCGTGGAAACCACCGCTACGTATGGAGGTACGTTCACGTTCATCACTTCCAGCAGCAACATCTGAAAGCACTACTGAGAGTCAGAATATATTACGTGGGACAGCAGGCTTTGGCTTTTGGAATTATCCTTTCTCTGTACGGGGTGACTTTCTTATGTTACCAGAGTCTCTTTGGTTCTTTTATGCCTCCCCACCCTCGAATATGGCACTTGTTCCCGGTACTCCTGGTTGGGGTTGGAAGGCTCAGGTCATTCATAGCATGCGTTCTGAAGCATTAGTAGCAGTCATTCCTACAGCGTTAACAACGCTGTGGGGACGTGTGACCGGAAATACACAACCAGCCGCTCGCTGGATGCAACGGTTAAGCGGGGCTTCTGAGAGATTACTACCGATTGAAATGACTCAATGGCATACGTATAGCCTTGAATGGCGAGAGAGCATGGTGAAATTCTGGGTTGACGACGCCCTCATGTTACGTGTTCCTCATCCACCAACTCGTCCACTTGGTTTTGTCGCGTGGCTCGACAACCAATACGCAGTTGCAACACCTCGTGGCGTCCTACGCTTTGGCACAGTGAGCAGTGGTCCCCAATGGCTTGACATTGATAGCATCAAGATCGAAAGGCTTTAGCTCGCACATCGTTTTTACATTTGAAAGAGGAGTATGTCAATTTTGACACACTCCTCATGAGTTTTGCGTGCTGCCCTTTTACTTTTGGGCAAGTGTTAGCACTTCGTCGATAATGCCATATTCTTTTGCATCGTCCGCACTCATAAAGAAGTCGCGGTCAGTATCACGTTTGATGCGTTCGAGCGTCTGCCCCGTGTGATCGTGAATGATTCCATTGAGGACATCACGTAGGTGCAATATCTCACGGGCATGAATATCAATATCTGTTGCCTGCCCACTTAACCCGCCCTGTAGTGGCTGATGAATATGAATGCGTGAGTGTGGCATGGAGTATCGCTTACCGGTATCGCCTGCCATAAGCAAGATAGTACCAAAGCTCGCAGCATAGCCAACGCATGTTGTAGCGATAGGGCATGGTAACACACGCATTGTATCGTAGATACCCATTCCAGCATATACAGAACCGCCAGGAGAGTTGATGTACATATTTATTTCGCGGTTCCTATCTTCAGCAGCAAGAAAGAGCAGTTGCGCTACTATGAGATTTGCCATTCCATCTTCAACTGGCCCATTAACCATTACAATACGGTCTTTCAGTAAACGTGAGAAGAGATCATATGCTCTGTCTCCACGTCCAGTTGCCTCAACAACCGTAGGAACAAACAAATTAGAAATCATGATATATCTCCGTTATCCTTCCATCTGACGCACAAAGTAAAAGTACACCTGGGCACTTGTCGGTAAATCTACGACATTCACTAGTATCCATCCCTTGCTTCCCAATTCATTCATATGAACCGCATCGGGTAATTCTTGTTTTTGTGTGTCGATGGTTAACACATGATACTCCCAACGCGTTGGTGCAGGCTCAAATTTCTCATAGACCATTGGTACATAAGTCGTTGAGCGTCCTTCTGGTTTTTCTGTCATACGAGGCCGTGACGTGTTTGGTACAAACATAGCGTTTCTCCTTTACATTTTCTCAACTCACATACATTCCATTTCTTACCTCCCCTTGAATATAACATGCTACTAGTTTATACTGATAGACATAATATATGCTATTGGCATATATTTTATGGAGGATATGCGATTAGCATAGGAAGAGGTTGAGAACAGAGCATGGTAGATGAAGAGAAAACGATAGACTTGCAGGAGATCATTGGACGCGTAGTACGTCGCGAACGCCAGGAACGTCGCCTCACGATTAAAGAGTTAGGTGATAAGGCTGGCCTCTCAGAAATTTATGTTGGAGAGATCGAGCGTGGGCAGAAATATCCCTCCTCCAAAGTGCTAGAAGCACTCGCAAAAGCACTTGAGCTTGACATGGCAGAATTCTTAGAGCTAATGGCTGAGGAGATACGCAGCGAGCGCGAACCACAACTAACAAGTGCAATTGGCTTTGTCTTGCCTAGCACACCAAATCAACCACGTCGCATGGTGGTGAAGCGGATCGTTAATATGCTCAATGAAGGCGATGTGGAGAGCGTAGCAGACTTTAGCGCATTTTTGCTCTCAAAACGTTTACCTTCTCAAGAATAAATGTTTAGTGTGTAAGTTAACAACATGGACAAACCTAGAATAACAGCGCACCTATCATTGTGAGCAGGACAATCACGAGAACGGCATAGTCGATCTTCCCCAAGGTCTTTTCATGAAGTCGTGTTTGTTGACCTTCACTTTCATAGCCGCGTGCCTCTAATGCTGTCGCGAGTTCAGAGGCACGACGCAATGTACCTTTCATAAGAGGAACAAAGAGCATTGTCAAACTTTGAAACCGTTCACGTAGCGTACCATGTGTGAGATCGGCACCACGAGCTGACTGAGCTTTCATAAGTTGATCTACCTCATCTAAGAGTGTGGGGATAAAGCGTAATGCCAATAGAGTCATAAGCGCAAAGTCATCGACTGGAAGTTTTAGACGACGTAGGGGTGCCAACAACATTGTGAGGCCTTCTATGAGCGCAATAGGAGAAGTTGTCATTGTCAAAAGAAGCGAAAATGCATAGAGTGTTAGTAGCACGACGGTAAAACTTACAAGACTCCATATCCCGCTATACGTAAGTGGTAGTGGTCCTATAACTAAATGTGCTGTTGCTGGAATATCGCGTACTACCCACAAAAACACCCCTATGCTGAGAAGTACTAATATAAAGAGGAGGCGTAGGCGACGGAGCCAGAGATTACGCCAAATAGAGCGAAGAGGCGTGATGCGAGATATAAGTAGAGCAGAGAGTATGAAGAGAGCAATGAATAATGCACTTTCACGAGCGAGACCGTAAAAAGTTGTTATTGGTCCAATAGCGTAAACTACCTTATCGTCTTGCCCACTTAGAGAGAACAGCACAGTAAAAGCGCCTATCACAGTGAGCACAACCAGAAGCCACATGCGCCGCCATAACTCGCGCGGGGAGATATTAGAGCACGTAATGCTCACGCTCAAAAGTATGGCAAGAACAATAAAAGGTACAAAGTGCCACTCGCGTTGCCCGGCAATAGTCAGAGACAGCACGATCAAAAGCAGGACAAGTAGTTTCGTCCTGGCCTGCAAACGATGAAGCAAGCTTTTCCCTGGATAGTACGTTCCTAACGAAATATTTTTTAGCATACATTGTGTCTTTCCGACATAAAGCATCTATAGATAGCAAGAGCTTATATAATAGTCAGTGCATCTTCTAGCTTATACATATTATACAGAGTAGTGTCTTGCCATCGAATTTCTATTTTCGTCCTCTTTTAGTCGGAAGGGCATAAGTTTTTTTCGTTTCGCAAAAAGCTATTGACTTTCACAAGCTGATACGTTATCATACATGCACAAACGAATACAAGCCGATGTGGCGGAACGGTATACGCGCTTGTCTCAAAAACAAGTTCCGAAAGGATTGAGGGTTCGAATCTCTCCATCGGCATAACCCATCTATAGATGTCCACCAACGTCTCTTTCACGCTCAATTGCCCTTCTCATTGTCTATAGAAATCCATCCTTGTCTGCTGTCAACTTTTGGTTTTGCTGTCAGTTTTGCTGTCAACGGAAGCCGAGAAAATCCAGTACTCAGGCTCGTTCGTAGCGAGAGTAGGACATGAAGAAACTCGCAACGAGAAAAACTGATTCTCGTTGCGAGTGTATTTACGACCTTTGACAGCGTATGATGAAGTTCGAAATGCGAACAGACGACTGAGGAAGTCGACCTTTCCATTTATTTACGATTTCATCTGGAAAACCATTATGCTAACACATAGCGCCTGGCAGCTCTTTGACCAGTGCCTTGTAACCTTCCGCGTTCTACCAATTTTTCCAAATCCCTATGAGCCGTTCTATCAGTCACACCTGTTAATTGTCTATATATCCCATTCGTGATAAACCCATTTTCCTGGACATACTTCAACGCTTTTATCAACCTACTTTCTATCTGCTTAGCATGACGATTCTGTACCACTAGCTCAGGATGAGAAGCCTCATTCTCTTCCCATAGAGTTTCTCCCTTATATGGCACTCGCGACGGTGGAGCGAGTAAAGCCGGTGCTTTATGAAATGTTACAATAAATTCACTCATTTCTCGAAATTGTGGAGCAGGGAGTTCCATCCGCTTTGTTTCATCTAACATAAATCTGACACCACTGCCGATTTGTTCCATATAACTTGGAATATTGCTTAATAAACCCCCAAGTACAGGATTGCGTAGCTTCGACTGCACCTCACCATGCTCCATTTGCGCAACAGTTATCCCAGGCAGTAAGAAACCAGGACTATGCACCTCTACCCGATCAGGATAATAAAAGACACGAACTCTCTCACCACGCCTGCTATAATCGCGATGTACGACGGCATTAATGACAGCCTCACGTAACACCTCAATGGAATACTCAGGGATGTCAATCCGTTTCCATCCTTCAATTCGCGCTCCCACCGCAATATACCGATCAAGAAACGCCTCAGTGTTATCTATCAACTCCTGAAGCGTTCCTGTAACAATTTTACGATCAGCATACCGACTGGCCCCCACTGTTTCTCGAAACAAAACACAAACCACCTCACTTTGAGGAATATGATCCTGTGGACTCTGCCCGAAAAAGAGCATACCAGCATTCGTAGGAACTATTGTCCCCCACTCACCGCTACCGCGCACCGCATCCCAATTAATACCTGCTCTATATTCTTGAAACGCCCGGACTGCCGACCCGAGACCGTGCGTTGTGCGATAAAAGATTTAACCTTTTCCAAATCAATATCTTCCATTCTCGCATTATATGCAGGTTCAAGCTCCCAATCACGTAAACCTCGATCATAGATCATTTCTGACAATTCTGCCATACTTAATGCCCTGGTTTGAGTCCCCTGTCTTATCCAAAAAATTCCACCCGATTGATACCGGACCATCTGTTGAGAGTATTGTCACAACAACCAGCTTTTTACCCGCCAATACATAGACTTCAGGCTCAGGAGGGTCGAGCACGAGTTCAGGCTTGATAACCTGGCGGGCTGCCCGCAAAATAACATCCATTGTTTCCCCAATACATTCATCAGGCACACCCACAACCTTATGAGTAGCGTCTTCAACTCCAATAATCACTATACCTCCTCGAGCATTCGCCATCCCGCAGAGCCTCTCTGCTAAATCAACAGCTCTAGGCACAGCTAGTTTTAGCTCAACGGTATTCGTCTCTCCGCCCTTCACAAGCATCTTCAATTCGCTCTCACTCAGTTTCACCATAATGCCTCCATGACACTCTTTCATTACCTAGAACATCTCGATTGTAGCACAAGCAGCAGGTTTCTCATAGAAGATGTCCGAAGAAATGTCCGAAAGCATTATAGTTATTGCCGATTTTACTGTCATAAACGATGAAACAAGCAATTTTTATGACAAGGATGAGCAATCTCTCATAGTGAATAGTGACCGATGTAGTGGGTAGCAGTGGCGGATAGAGCGAATCCAGTAAGAGCCATGCAAAGAGAAACGTTGAAAGATGCCCCAAACCACAGAAGCGGAACAGCATCGTTCACTCCAATACTCATCATGCCACCTTGAGCATTCGCCAGACCACGCAAACGCTCAGCCATCTCAACGGCTCTCGGGGCTGCTACCTTGAACTCAACGGTATTCGTCTCTCCGCCTTAAATAAGCGTCTTCAGTTCGCTCTCACTCAGTTTGCCCATAACATCCTCTTTAGTATTTCTCTCTGTATCTGAAGCATCATTATTGTAGCATAAGGAATAGGTGTTTATATAGAAGTGGCGGATGAGTGGCGGATATTCAAAATAAGTCCGCAACGTATCCAGCAAACCAGTAGAAATTTGCTGAATAGGAACAATCATGAGCCATCGCTACCATTGGATGCCAGGAGGAGGCGTTCACCCCCATAACCTCATGACGTGTTACTGATTTCAGCGTATGTGGCAATACCAAGTAGATAGAGTGGTTCCTATGACGACACGATGTAAACCGAACTCGGCTACAACGCCGTATCATCTATAGAAGAAATAGTGCGTTGTTCCTGGCTGCACTCGCACTCTTGCTCTCCTCATGGTGGTGCCAATTTACGAATCGCTACGTGAACCATACTGTTGTTCGCGTTCCTCCACCCATTTTTGCAAGGACCCGACCGAGACCCGTACGGATCGGCCAAAACGGATCACTGGCAATTCCTCTTTTGCAATCAGTTCATAGACCTTGCTACGACACAATCCAAGAGAGGCGGCGACATCCGGAATACTTAAGAGCAACGGTTCTACTACATTTCTTTTCGGATGTTCCATCAGTATTTTCCTTTCCATGAAGAGTGTTGCTCATTCAGCCAACACCCGCTTACTTTCTTCGCACCATCACGACACGGAGTGCATACTTCTTCCTGCTCCTGTTGTTGAAGCAGCGGCTGAGGAATGGAGAGCAAGAGATAACCATGGCCAATCACGTACACGAAGTCGAAGTCCGAACGGCTAGACTTTGGCACGCACGCGGCTGATATGTTGGGTCAAGGTGCGGCGACCACTTCGGTTCAGGAAACACTGAGACAGACCACTGACTAGGTCAGTAAACGGAACAGTATCTCTCTACGCTCAAGCAATCGCATGAGCATGCAATATTCGGTTGGCGTACAGGAGACAACCATTTCATCGATGATCAGCGGGTCAGGCCTTATAGACACAGATCGACAGCCCGGGAACATTCAGCAAAGAGCAAACCATCGAACTAAAGGACCGCTTGGAGCACCATTTCAATGACATCTTCCTTTCCATACGGAGAACGAATTGGAATGAGTCGAACCTCTCCCCGGTCACAAAAACGGCTTCGATACAGATTCGATCAGCATAATACATCACTGACACTTGTTCATCTCCCCCTGGCAAGATAACAGGTGAGGCAACCATACTCATCAGCGGTCGATATCAGGGTGGGAGTCGACACCTTTTTGTGTTGTCACCAGTGAGGGAATAGTGGTACTGAGGTCATCCTCAATGATGGCATACGAGACATTGATAACACTTTCTATTGTTCGCACAACAATCATTCAACATAAACACCTACACGCCTATATAGAACAAGTGTACCATATACAGCACACATACATCGTGATCTTCTAACCCAATCGAAGAGAGAGATTGACCATATTTTTCGTAACTTTTCTCGCAAGAACACGACACAAGGTCAAGATGCTCATGCTCATCTCCAGAATTTTTCCGATGACGTGCATAAGGCACAACGCTTTCTTTCTGCCTTCGGCCCCATTTATGAGCATTTCAAGCTACGAAGACATCGTTTGAAAGCTCAGGAGTACCGTGAGATGTTACAGGTCGATTCCAGGGGTGGAGCGAGGTAACCGGGACCCAACACGTTGCGTAACCATCATTCTTCCCCAGTTTCTTCTTACTTCCTCGCACCTCTCTTCTTTATAACTCAGCAATATACTTTGCTCTTACAAATAAGTTAACAATACCATTTGAGATGCTACATTAAGCACACAAGTCTGTGTAGCAGCATCTAAATGCGACGCTAGATAGACATTTTTTTGCAAATGGGAAAGCACACTTGAGGGTGCCGTCCCATTTGCTTTACATAGGTCAGCACAAGTCTTGTTTTGACTATTAGCACATAGCGAGGGAGAGCCAGGACACGTGCAAAAATTGCTCACAGCGTACTTTGTTCAAGATTCTCCCTGAGAAGCACTCTATGAAAGGTGACAAAAGCTGTGAGCAATTTTTGCACGTGTCCCGGCTCTCCCTCATAACTGATGCCTTGAGCAAAAGGAATGTGCTGTTCTCAATAAATCATGGCGAACATAGGTGATGACTTCTTGACGGTCTCAAGCAGGAGGTGATTGGGTTTCTTTTCGCCGGTCTGATGCAAGCTGTACCCAATCTGGTGAATAGCTAGGAGTGGCGTACCCCAAAAAGTTCCCCATTTCCAGTGGCAATTTCAACTCACTGCTTTCCAAGTCTGGCAACATAGCAGTGACATACCTACGACCATTACTCATCTCAACCAAGGCCCAACAGACGACGGTCTCAGTACGATATCCGAGTTGGCCTTTTTCTGGTTCTTCTACATCGCCCCACACCGCTTCCCACCCAGGGAGAGCAGGCATAATCTGAAGAATTTTGAGTTCCTGTTCTTCGCTTACTTCTCTGAAGTCTCCTTCTTCACTTGTTTGCATGGTACGCTCCTTTCTTTTTTTGTCACATGGGTATATAAAGGGTCTGATTGACAGCGTGCTATACCTCCGGCCACCTGACGAACTTGTGCAAGCTTATGTCCTGGACGAGGTGCGAGGAATCTTTTGAGAGCCAAAGGCGGTTTGTAAAGCCGCACAACTTTCAGCAACCCCTTGCTTACCCTGATCGAGGACTGATCCCAATGACACAAACCCATGAATCATGCCGTGGTAGCGGGAAACGGTCACAGAGACATCTGCTTCCTTCAGACGCTGGCCATAGAGCTCCCCATCTTCTCTAAGCGGGTCATACTCAGCAGTAATGATTAGTGCCGGAAGAAGACCACTGAGGTCCGCAGCCAGCATTGGGGAAGCCAGAGGGTTCTTCTTCTCCTCCTCATTATTCAGATAGTGCTTCAGGAACCACTCGATATCCTTGGCCGTCAGGAAATAGCCCTCGGCATTTTCCTTGAGGGAAGCAGTATCAGCGATAAAATTGGTCATCGGATAGATCAACAACTGGAAGGCAAGAGGGGAACCTCCTCTGTCCCGCATCATTGGAGCGACGACCGCCGTGAGATTGCCACCCGCACTGTCTCCACCAATAGCTATACGTGAAGGATCGCCGTTGAACTGGGTCGCGTTCATGACAACCCACTGAGTAGCGGCGTAGCAATCGTGTGGGCAAGCCTGGAAGGTGTATTCGGGGCAAGGCGATAATCGACCGAGACGATGATACAACCTGCTCCATTGGTCAGGTTGCGGCATAACTCATCGTACGTTTCGAGGTCACCAATTACCCAACCTCCTCCATGAAAGAAGACCAGAACTGGGAAAGGGCCCCTTCCTTACGGCGTATAGATTCTGACCGGAATATCTCCGTCAGGGCTAGGAACCTTGCGGTCTTCGACGTGGGCGACGGGAGCCGGGACTTCGGTAGTAAACATGGCTTTCAAGGCTCGCCGGTTCTCCTCTGGTGTTTGGGCGTGGAAGGGGGGAGCACTCGCGGCAGTCAGCTGGTCTAATAGAGCCTGGGCTTGAGGGTCAAGTGGCATAAGACATCCTCCTCTGACAGACTGTTGCTCACTGTTTTGGAGTTACGAAATGTGAACCTGGATCATTCTACCACACTGAACGAAAATTTGGAGAAAGGTCTGCAAGGAGGAACGGAACTGTACGACCCGTTCCAATGCTCCTCATAGGCCATGCCAATCACGTTGCGTTCCTCAAGCTTCCAGTACTGAATGTGGTTCTACCACTTGAAGAGAAGAGGTCACCTCAATTTTGAAACTCACCTTTTGTCTCAAGAAACAACTCAGCCTGTTGAAAAAGTCTTTTGTAGAGCTTTACGAAAAAGAAAAACAGCGAAAATGTCTCTTTTATGTTGCTCATTCGCAGCCCTTTGAGCAGCAAAATACGATAGTTCACATTTCTCAAAACTCATCATTTTAGTTTTTCAACAGGCTGCAACGTTTTCTGGGACATAAAAATATGCAAGCTACGGTACGTAGACTGTATCATCTTCAAAATTCTATGATGTCATTCACTTCACGAATAGCCAGCCAGTTCAAAGGTCTATTTGGAAGCATTGGGCGTCAGGCGTATAATAGGGCTATCTCAAAAGAAAAGTAAGGAAGAAAGGTTCTGATGATCTTCCATAGTGTTGCCAAAAATGAGAGCATTCGAGTTCATGGGAGAGCTTGCGCCAACAAGCCTTCATGCAAGTTATGGAGAGAGATATGAAACACCGTACCCTGTTTGGTCGCCCACTGGGCATTGGCCTCATTCTGCTCCAGAAGACCCTTTGGGGCAGCATGATGTTCGTGTTGGCAATCGTTCTGCTGACATTGCACGCCCGGCATGTGACCCAACCCATCCAGGAACTTTTTACACGGGAACTAGCTGAGGATCCACACGATCTGCTTGCCACTGCGCTCATCCGCCTGGTCCCGTTCGTCTTCTTACAAACGGAACTGCTGCTTGCGGTGGGGGTAGCCGTGTATGCTCTGCTAGAAGGGATCGAAATCTGGGGGCTCTGGCGCGACCTCATATGGGTGGAACTGCTAATTGTGGTGGAAACAGCCGCTTTCCTCCCATATGATGGTTGGGAATTGGTGCACTCTCCCTCCATCGTGAAAGTCCTGTCCCTCGTAATCAATATCCTTATCGTCTGGTATCTGGTTGTGCGCTACCTCCGCAAGCGAGCTGTCCACCAAGAGGGTCTACCGTAAGGATTACCTCCTAGCGCAATCATATACTCCGCTAAATTTCTATTGTACGTACAATCTTTTCTCTTCTCTACTGTGCTGCACAACACTCATGCAGTACCTACAGAGTGAGCAGAAATGAAGAGACGAGAAATGCTGGTTATTGATGGTGGAAAGCATGCATAAGTGGTTCAAGGTCTTTGTTACTCTGGTTCTGAAAAAAAGTATCAGGATTTTCATTCAACGTACAAGTATCGTGTTATTGCTTTTACTAGCACTACTGGTACTCATACGTTTTTACCCCTATACCTATAATTTTACTGCCTATCCAAGACTCACCCATACACCATCAGGGGCAAATGGAGATCCCGTAAACATGGTATTTGTCGGGAGTAAGGATCAGATTAAGCGAAGCTTTCAAAAAGCAGGATGGCTTCTTCCTGATCCAATTACAGCACAAACGTCTACAAAAATTGCTGCTGATAGTATTTCCCACAGCAGTTACCCAACTGCGCCAGTCAGTAATCTCTCTGTATTTGGAAGAGTCCAGGATATGGCGTTTGAAAAGCCAACACACGATGTACAAAAACGAGGACATATTCGACTCTGGAATACAGGAACTACGATAAGTGGACAACTCGTCTGGGTTGGACAAGCATCCTATGATAGAGGGATTGAGCTCAGTGGTACAAATCATTTGCCAACGCATCATATTGCTCCAACAGTTGACTTGGAAAGAAATACCGTAGGCACTGACCTTGAAAAAACAGGTCTGGTCAAAAATCAATATGACGTAGAATTTACGCATCCAATCTTGCTTGGCCGTAATGGAGGAGGAGATTATTATGAAAGTGATGGGGATGTGCTTGTAATAAACTATACTGATGCTTCAATCTCTTTCAGCCAGCAAGGATGGTTGATACATCACTTGAAAAATGGAGTATTTATTTGCTACGATACGGTTTTATTGGTATTGAATACCATTGGGGTAAATCTTTAGTGAGTTTATAGGTAGTACTGAGACAGAAGAAGGGTATAGCACGAATATATGTACTTTTAGCTTGGAAGTGCCATATTACCCATTGACTCCAACAAATTGCATGGTCACCTCCTTTGAGGACGAGACTCACACTTGCGGTGAGCATGACGAGCGTGTTCAGCCGGATGAAGCACCTCTTGGGGAGCAGGTTGAACCCAACCTGCGTCACTCAAGGGAGTGTGGATGTCCACGCAGCTACTTGGTCGCAGAAAGCGTAAGCGTTCTCCATGCTTGACCAAGTAGCTCACTGGCTCCACCCCTCGTGCCAACAAACGCGGCACCCAACGCACCACTAACTCCATTGAGACCTCTTTGTCCTGGACTCCTGCTTGACACGCCACCTGATGCTGAGTCGCATGAACCACTTGTCCCAACAGCAGAGTCGCCCACAATTGGACCTGCAACACCGACCACTTCGCACTCCACAACACGTTGAGATGCAAATAGTCTTTGAGCAAGCGGAATGCCATCTCAATGTCCCAGCGCCGTGCATAGAGCACCGCGATGTCTCGTAACGGCAGCACATGCGGGTCCAAGACGTTGGTGAGATACCGATAGTGCTGGCCTCGATGCCAGAAACTCACCAATCTCACTCGATGTCGCGCTTGGTCGGCACGATACGCTCCCAACTGAATGATCGCATCGAGCACGCCATCGCCTTGATAACACACCCACAGCACCTGATAGCTGGCGTGGTTGACGTAGCGACTCACCCACCACAGTCCTTGCTCGCTCACGTGGTCGAACCACTCGAAACTGAAGTAGCCTCGATCAAAGAGCAGCAGGGTTCCCGCTTTCAGACCGTCAAGCATCGCACGAGCATGCGCTTTACAATTGGCGTTGGCTTGCTTGAAGATATCTACGCGCACCCACTGTTGTCGCCGTACATCAAAGAGCGCACTGATGCGTCCCGCTAAGACGGTGGGGTGAGTGTGAGCCGCCGTCTTCGGTCTCTCCTGCTCTGTCCTCTTCTCGTGCCTGTCGGCCAAGTTCACGCAGACGTGCTTGGACACGAGGCTTGCTGACAATGGCATCCCATTCCCGCTCTTCGATTTCTTCTAAGATGCGTGTCGCTATCGTATTCTGTACGTCAGCGGGTAGTCGCTGCAAGGCTTCAATGGCCTCTTGTAGGTGCTCCGTCATATTCTCTCCTCTTTGTTCTTCTACCTCTTGACGTAAGTATACCATACATGCTGTTTTTGAGGAAGTAAAAATCCTTTAGAGGCAATAACTACCTGCCCTTGGTAGTCAAGTTGTGTAGCAAAATCTATAAGTACCTGCCTCTTTTGTGCGTCCCTTTTTGTATAGTTATATGAGCTGGCTTCGCAAGCTGATTTAAAGTAAGCAACCTACATTTTTTTGTGCGAATATAGGCCTTCCAATCAGGCTGTCGTGGGTTCGAGCCCGTCTCCTGCTTTTCACACAACTCCGTCTCTCTACAGACCCTTCTCAATCCATCTGGCGACAACCAGGCGGTGATCAAGAACTGAGAGGACGGTGTTGTTTTTGGGGAAAAGGCGCACAACGAAAGCCTGCCTCATCATGCACGCGAAAGCCTACCTCACTTCTATCGGTCCCGATTTTTGTGTCTTCACAGAGTGAACCACCTTATAGGGGTCAGCTTATCGAAATGTGAGAAGTGTACGGTAAGCGGATGAATTAGCCTGGAGAGCTAGAGGAGCATTCCTAATGAAATGCTCACGAGAAAGGATTGCGCAAATCGATAGACTTCCCCAACTTCATATCCTTTCTCCTTGATCCCCTTGTGAAGCCACATGAGGAAATCAGTGAGACCTCCCGTTTTGCTGAGCGTACAGAATTCAGAATTGGATATGCTCGTCCCCTGTTTCTGTTGTATTCTTCGGTTATATGTTCTTTTTTCATGATGAGAGACTTTGAGAAAACATAGCCAGAGCCAAGAGCTAATACTGCGGCAACCTCGGCAACGGCCTTCTCTGATAGTGCAGTGAGAGCAGTGAGAGATGCCTGTTCTAAAGAGTGTTCCCACTCCAAACCCACTGTAATGGCGAAAACGCCTACTGTCGACCGATGCTTGCTTTTGCTACGCGAGAGCAGAGCATGTAACCTCTTTGCCTTCCCTCACTGCTCCGCCTTGCGTTTCTTTTTGTTTTGGATATACTATAACCATAGTTATAAAAAAGCGTAGCTATCGTTACCCTGTAGTCAAAAAAGGCCGGTATAGTTCATGAGGAAACAGCTTGCTCAACCATCAGCGCAATCCCTTCCCTTGACGCCGAAGTCGTCCTCCCGTCGCTCTGCAAAGCACAAGCGACAGCGTGGGGCAACACTGCGGGGGGCGACGCGAACCAGACGCTTAGTAACGGTGGGTGTCATTGTTGCCATACTCATCTCGGCTGCGGTCTCACTGTATTTTGTGGCCCAGACCCAGACGCATCCGCAGAACCAGACAAAACCCGGTGTCAACCCGGCGTATTCTCCGATTGATGGCATTGCTTGTAATCAAATGGAACAGGCCGTCTTCCACATCCATGCTCATCTGTCTCTGTCTATTGATGGACAAGCTGTCATCGTTCCCCAGGGGATCGGGATTGCGCCCGATGGTTCCTGCTTGTACTGGTTGCACACGCATACCAATGATGGAGTGATCCATATTGAGGCACCACAACTTCGTTCCTTCACCCTGGGGAACTTCCTCGAGATCTGGAGGACGCAGTTCGCATCTCTGGGCTATCCCTCCGAACTGGACCTGACCAAAGGATGGCAGGTCTATGTCGATGGCAAATTGTTTTCTGGAGACTTTCGGACCATTTCTTTGCAGGAGCATACGCTGGTGACCTTGGCCTACCATAGTCCCGGCATCCAACCAGATACCACCTTTTATTGGAATGGGCTGTAGTGTCTGGGGGCCATCAGTTGCGCGTGATGGCACCTCCCTTCCCAGGAAAAAACAGAGAGGCTGAGATGCATTCCAGTATACTTGTGCTTGCATTTCTCTGCCACTCGACTGTATACTCTAACCATGGTTATATAAGAAGATAACCATGTCTATCATACAATGTTGCAACAACAAACCTGTTCTCAAGCGAGGAGGAAGCACGTGGATACCTCATCGGTGAACGAATTGACAGAAGAAACAACATCAAAGCAGGAGCCCTTTTCGCTTTGGCAGTTGGTGTGCTATTTCTTGCGCCTGGGAACACTCGGCTTCGGTGGACCGGTAGCTCTGGTTGGATATATGCAGCGTGATCTCGTCGAGGACCGCAAGTGGATTGCCGAAGCTGATTACAAGGAGGGGCTGGCCTTCGCCCAGCTCTCGCCTGGTCCGCTGGCTGCGCAACTGGCAATATACCTGGGCTACGTTCGCTCTCGCACTCTGGGAGCAACTCTGGTGGGACTGACCTTTATCTGGCCCTCGTTTCTCATGGTGGTAATCCTTGGCTGGCTCTATACGCGCTACGGTGGGCTTTCCTGGATGCAGGCGGTGTTCTACGGCGTGGGAGCGAGTGTGATTGGCATTATCACCCACAGTGCCTACAAGCTGACGGCCAGAACTATTGGACGGGACCCTCTACTCTGGGGAATCTACCTCGTGACGGCTGCGGTGACCATCATCACTCAGTCAGAACAGGTGCTGCTCTTTATCGGTGCTGGCATCCTAGTCTGGCTGGTCAAGGCTCCCCCCTTGCGATTCTGGAAGCCATGGGGGAAAGGGAAGGTGCTTGGTCTATCGCCAATGCCTCTGGTCGCACTGTTCGCCATAGGAGGCGTGACGGGTGGAATTCTCTGGACCCTCTTTACCTTCTTCGTCGTAGCTGGTGCCTTCGTCTTTGGGAGTGGGTTGGCTATCATTCCCTTTCTCTACGGAGGGGTCGTGCAAGGCCACCACTGGCTTAGTGACCGTCAGTTCGTGGACGCGGTCGCGGTCGCAATGATTACGCCCGGACCGGTGGTGATTACGTCCGGGTTCATCGGGTTCCTGGTGGCGGGCTTTGCCGGGGCCTTTGTGGCCGCCCTGGGGACATTCCTTCCCTGCTATGCCTTCGTGGTGATTGGCGCACCGGTCTTCAGAAAGTATGGAAAGCGACCAGCGGTCGAAGCCTTCGTCAAAGGCGTCACTGCTGCCGCTATCGGCGCGATTACCGGAGCCGTCGTCATCTTAGGACGACGCACCATTACGGACATCCCCACCGTTCTGCTGGCTCTGGTGACGCTGGCCTTGCTGTGGCGGTGGAAGAAAATTCCCGAACCGCTCATCGTTGTAGGAGCTGCTGTTATCGGCCTGGTCGTGTACTCAGCGCTTCATCATTAGGAGGGGAGGAAGACCGCGTGGAACAGCCGCAGGAAACCTTGTGGGTACTGCTCGTCTACAAAATCCCGCGCGAGCCCACGTCCAGCCGCGCGACCATCTGGCGCAAACTCAAACGGCTGGGTGCGTTGCTCTTGCATGATGCCGTCTGGGTGCTACCTGCCACGCCCTGGACCCGTGAGCAGTTCCAGTGGCTGGCCGTGGAGATTGGTGAACTTGAGGGAGAAGCCTATTTGTGGGAAACGCACATGCTTTTACATGGACAGGCTGACATGCTGGTGCAGCAGTTCCAGGCCCGTGTGGATGCCGCCTACCAGGAGATTCTGGACGAGTTGGAGCAAGAGGAGGCTGACCTTGTCGCGCTCTCCCGGAAGTACCAGCAGGTGCGGGCGCAAGATTACTTTCACGCCGAGTTGGGCAGAAAGGTGAGGGAGCGACTGATGCGTGCGAGAGGAGGATTTGCCATATGAAATGGGTCACATGGGAGCACATAGGCGTGGACCGTATGGCCTGCGCCTGGCTCATTCTAAAATATATCGATCCGGAAGCTGAATTCCTGTTTGTCCCTGCAGGGCAGAAATCAATCCCCGTGGGGACAGAACCGTTCGATATCCCCGGCGTGCGGCTGTCCCATCACCGGGGCCATTGTACGTTTTACACCATGCTTCACGAGTATGACCTGCATGATCCGGTCTTGCAGCGCATTGCCCGTGTGGTGGATGAGGCTGACACGGTACAGGACGTGATGCTGGAGCCTGCCGCATCAGGCATGGACGTGCTCTGTCAGGGTCTTCGTCTGATCAGTCCTGATGACCAGGTTGCGCTGGAACGAGGCCGACAGCTCTACGACGCCCTGTATGCGCAGTTCGCGAGCGAACCGACGCAGGGATAAGACGCTTCCACAAAGAAGAGGATGGAAACATGCCAAGCAGTTCGACGGTCTTTCCGTTGGCGCACGTTGCGCTGACCGCTGCCATCAGTGCAGGTATTGCATACTTGTTGCTGGTGCTTCTGCGACACCGTTTCATACCGCTTCGGCTTGCCGACTGCCTGCTGGTTGCACTTGTCGTGGGCTGTTCTGTCCTGCTCTGGCGGGAAGTGGGCAATACTGGCGCACTCAATGTCGACCCTATCCCAGGCGTGAGTCCGAACGACGTACTCACGCCCTTGATAACGTATCTGTGCATTGGCTTTTACGCTGCCTTTCGGCGTCCTGTTGATGCCATACGCTTTGAGCAAGTACGAGTGCTGCTCACCCTGATGTCCTTTGTCGTCACTGTGGTCACGATCTAGCAAAAGTGAGCGCGAAAAGAGAGCAAGGTATGATCAGAACAATCGTCAGTGATTCCGTCTGGCAAATGGGGATCGTTGGAGTCGTGCTGGGAACCATCGTGCTACTGCTCGTCTTGCGTACCGAGGTGGTGAATCATCCTGGGGCAGTTGCACGCGGTACGCAGATTGTGCTAGTGATGGGCGTTCTCAGCGTGCTGTTGCTGTCTGGATGGACGGGTTGGAACGCCCTGTCCAGGCAAAGGGGTAGTGGGTCTGTGGTCCCCTCACCGGTTGCATCTTCCAGCTCGGTGGCCTCGCCCACAGCAACGCCCACGCAGGCACCTTCTCCGACGCCCACACCCCATCTGGCGCGCTCGATTACCCAGGTGTTGACAACCTTTTGCAATGCGATCACCGCAAGGAATTACCAGACCGCCTGGAGTGTGTCTTCAACGAGCCTGCAAAGCCGTCACTCGTACGCAATGGTCGTTGTGGCCTGGGGTCACTACACCGCCTGTAGCATTCCCGACCAGGTAGGCGATCCCGATGCCATTGCAGTTCTGACCTTCACCCTGGCTCCTGGCGAGAAGGATCAGTATGGCTTTACAGGAGACACCTCTCTCCGGTTTACGATGGGCATTGAAGCGCAGGCGTGGAGGATTGCCGCGGTCTGTCATGAAATCGCAGAAGGCTGTTTTGGCCTGGCGTGGGGATAAGAGCGCGGCTTCTGCCCACACCACTGGAACAATGACCTCCACACAAGAGCCTGACGGACCAGGCTTTTCTTGCGGCACTGATACCATAGACGTTTATTTCAATAACGAAGGAGTTCTTATGTCTAAAGATGTCTATTTGCAACCTGATGCGCCTGATCCGGTGCTCTCAAACGCGCTGGTACTCTCCTTGGTACGACGCCATATACCCACTGCTCAGGCGGTGACGGGCGTGGATGAATCGGGTGGCGAAGCGCGCACCTATGCCATCGATGAGGATATCATCCTCAAAGTGCAACGTCCGCAGCAGCTCCGCCCGCGTACCAGCCTGGCAAAAGAAGTCTTCTTCTTGCAACAACTGGAAGCTTTTCCCGACATCCCAGTGCCGCGTGTCCTCGGCTATGGGCATGAGAGCGCGCTGCTGGAATATACCGTGATGACCCGCATGCCTGGCGTTGCCATGCGGCATGTCTCTTTTACCGAGGATGAGCGTGCTGCGGTCCTCGTGCAACTTGGTATAACGTTGCGCCGAATTCATGCTCTGCCCCAGACCCCCTTCTCCGAGCACGCCCTGTTTCCCGGTGATCGGACTTTCGCGGCAGTCCAACAGCGCTTCCGCGCGTATTTCGCTGATATGGCAGAGCATTTTCAGACCGAGGGCATCCCCTGGCCATTATCCGGGTCGTTGCAGACGATCAGCGAACAGGTTCTGGCCTCGCTGCCAGAAAACGCAGAGCGTGTCGCGCTACATTCCAACCCTTATAGCGAGCACACCTTCACTGACCCTGTGACCCACACCTATGCAGGGTTGATTGATTTTGGGGACGCCTATCTCAGCCATCCTGCCTTCGATCTGCGCCGTTGGAATCGCCCAGTTGAACGTGAGGCTCTGCTGCGCGGTTATACGGCAAAAGCGCCAGTCAGCTCAGCATTCATGGCAACCTGGCAAGCGGTCATGATTCTGGGAGACGTAATCGTCATGGCCTACTATCCAGAGCGAGCGGCGCAAACGGCAGATGATCTGCAGCAACTGCTCGCGACGCTTTAGCCTATTTGCAGCATTCTCTATGGTACAAGGGGCACGTTGGCGTTTACTGTATGAAGCAGACGTCAACTCCGCTCCCGCATTGGAAGAGGGACGATGATTCATAGCACAGAGGCAGCGGTGCTCCTCGAACACGTGACGAAAACCTATCCAGGGACCGAACAGTCGCTGCGTGGGACCAAGCTGGAATGGAAAGGTCCAGCGCTGTGGCTGCGCAATCTGGTAGGAGTGGTGCGCCTGACCAGCAATACGGCTCCGCCAGTGCAGGCGCTACACGATCTGACGCTTTGCATACAGCCCGGGGAAATCTTTGGGCTGGTCGGTCCCAATGGCTCCGGCAAGACCACCCTGATTAAAATTGTGGCCGGATTACTCCAATCCACGAGCGGGAGCGGCTCTGTGGCTGGTACGCTCCTTTCGAATACCCGCGAGATACGCCGCAAGGTCTCCTACGTTTCGACGACCGGTTGGATGGGCTTGGAATGGCCGCTCACAGCAGAGGAGAATATTCGCTTTTTCGCCACGCTCTGCGGCATGCCCACACCTCTCGCGCGTATACGTACAGAGGAGGCGTTGCGCGCGGTAGACCTGTGGGAGGACCGGCAGAAATATCCGTCCCAGCTCTCCAACGGTATGCGGCAGCGGGTCATCCTGGCGCGCGCGTTGCTCTTCCACACGCCGCTGATCTTGCTGGATGAACCGACAGTCGGGCTGGACCCGGTGCATGCCCAGCTGCTGCTTGACCTGTTAGGCGGCCTCTTGCGTGAACGTGGCCAGACGATTGTGCTGACGGACCACCAGACTGCGGAAATGGAAGTGGTCGCTGATCGTATCGCCGTGCTAAACGCGGGGGAACTCGTGATGCTTGGTACACCCGGCGAGCTGCGCGCGTCCCTTCAAGAGGTGACTGTGATCGAGATATATACCGAAGAGATGGACCTGCCGATGGCGCTGCCCCCTGCCCTGATCCTGGCGGCTGAGCATATTGATCGTCCTGATGCTCTGGAAGTGCGCACTTGGCGTGTGCATGCCCGGAAAACCCCTGAGGCGTTGCAAACCGTCCTGGATTGGATCGTCCAACCCACAGGGCGGGTGGTTTTCCTCGCCGAGACCGCTCCCAATTTACAAGATGTTCTGGCCCTTCCTCGTGCCGCAACAAATGGGCATGAGGAACAAGTGTATGCTCATGGGGAGGCACCCGTATGACGACCTCACACACGCCCGTACCTGATGCAACGCCCACGTGCAAGCCCGGGCAGAAACAGCATCCCTGGTGGCGCGAGTTTGCCGCATTGTGGGCTTTTGGCCTGCGTGAGTATCGGATCTGGCAGTCCTATCGCGTCAACCAGGTGCTTTGGATCACGAATATTCTGGTGACGACACTGCTGTTTTTCCTGCTCAGCAAAACCATTGCCGGTCAGGGTCACTCCCTGCTGATGGCAGCGTATGGAACAAACTATATGTCCTTTGTGGTGATCGGGGTGACGGTCAATGTTTTCATCAATACCAATCTGAGTGATCCCTACATCCGCATTCAGCGGAGTTATTTCAATGGCACGATGGACCTCTTCCTGCTTAGCCCAATGTCCATTTACACGCCGTTGCTTGGGTTGATGACCAAATCCATTCTGGACGATTATCCACGTCTGTTCTTTACCTTCGGCTTTGGCATGCTGCTGTTCGGCGCGACCTTTACCTTTATGGCGTGGCCGCTGGCTTTCTTGTTTACACTGCTGTTCTTAGCTGCTGGCTTGGGGATTGGCCTGCTCAGCGCCAGCTCGTTCTACCTGCTCAATATTAAAAAGGGGACCGAGCCTATTCAGTTCATCATTCAGCAATTATTAGCCACCTTACTGGCGGGTGCCTATTATCCCGTGACAGTCTTGCCGAAACCCTTGCAATGGGTCGCGTGCCTGATCCCGCATACCTACGCCTTTGATGCGCTGCGTCGTCTGCTGGACCCCGGAGCGCAGGCGAATGTACCAGTCCTGCCCATCCAACAGGCTTTGCCTGGTATCTCACCCGTCCTGGTTGATGGAGGTGCGCTGTTGCTCCTCATGGTGATCTTACTGCCGCTTGGTGTCCTTGCCTATGGTTGGGGCATTGAGCGCGCGCGACGGAATGGAACATTAACACGATGGCAATAATTGACGTCCAAGGCATTGGCAAACACTATACCTTGACGAAACACAGGCGCGTCTCGGTCTTACAGGACATCAGTCTGCGTGTCTCCGAGGGAACCATCCTGGGGCTGTTGGGACCCAATGGCGCGGGCAAAACGACGCTCATCAAAATTCTGGCAGGACTGTTGCGCCCCGATAGCGGCGGGGGAACCGTCCTGGGCTACGATCTGCTGCGCCATCATGCCAAAATTCGCGGCCTGGTCAGTCTCGTGGCTCCCACGGCGGATGTCGGGATCGATAACAACCTCACGGTACGCCAGAATCTGGCGTTCTGGGCACCTATTTTCGGCCTTTACGGTAAGCAAGCCCGCCAACGCATCGATGGCCTGCTGGAACGGTTGGGATTGGCCGACAAGGCTGATTTTTGGCCCATGCATGTCAGTGCGGGCCAACGCCAACGTCTGGCCCTGGCGCGTTCGCTGCTGGCCGAGACACCCTTGCTCTTTCTTGATGAGCCGACCAATAAACTCGATATCGAGGGAGTGCGCTCGGTCCGGCAAATGATTGCCGATCTCAACCAGCAGCATGCGGTCACCGTCATCCTGACGACACATGTGATGGAAGAGGCCGAGGAACTGTGCCGCGAGATTGCTTTGTTACGCCAGGGAGCACTCATTGCCCATCAGCCCACCGCCGGGTTGATGCGCTCATTGCGCTTGACCAGACCTATTACGGTGACCCTCAAGCGGAAGGAAATCACGACTGATGCAGCCACGAGACTCTCACCCTCCTTCCCAGCAGCAACGACTGTGCAGATCACCGACGCTTCCGCAACCAGCCTGACCATGAAAGTCGAGTCGCTCGACATCCGCGCGACCACACCCGCGCTGCTCACCTGGGTGCGCGACCAGGGTTACACGTTGACTACCATGCAAGCGGAACCTGTGACCCTTACCGACGTGTTTCAGGCGCTCAGCGAGCAACGCTTGCAGGTGACAGAAGGAGGCAACTAAGCGATGCGTGCAAGAGAACAACAACGCGGCGGACTGTGCGGCTTTCTGCGAGCCTGCCAAGTGGCCGCCTGGTTGGAATACCGCAACCTGCGCTATTACCCGTCCAATCTGATACTGGCAGGGATACAGGAACTCACGGCAGTTGGGGTCTGGTATTTTGTCGGGCGCTTCCTGAATGCGGGCGCGAGCCAGCAGGTGCAGCAGTACGGGGGCAACTACCTGGCCTATGTCGTGATCGGCGTGTTGCTCAACCAGGTCTGCCTAGCTGCACTGGGCGGGCCATTTACGACGATTTCGGACGCCTTCTGGGACAAGCGCCTGGAGACGTACCGACTCTCGGGGCATGGCATCTGGGCTAACCTCATCGGGCGGCTGGGCTGGCAGGTGCTCTTCTCGACCTGCCTGCAAATCCTGGCGCTGCTCCTGATGCTGCTCCTCGGTGGAGTCTCTATTCGCGCCAGCACCAACTGGCCGCTGGTGCTGTGTGCCTTTCTGCTGCTGGTCCTATCGAATGCAGGGTTGGGTGTGGCCGGGGCCAGCCTCTTCTTCCTGCTGGAAGTCAAAAGCGGCCAGGACCCCATCACCTGGGCCTATCGCTATCTGGTGATGCTGGCAAGCGGTCTGTATGTCCCGCTCACCGTTCTGCCAGGGTGGCTGCGAAGCCTGAGCAGTATCTTGCCACAGACGTATGGTCTCGCGGTCGTGCGGGCGCTTGTTTTAACGAGCACTCCCTGGTATGCACCGACGGTCTGGGAGAATCTCCTCCCGCTCGCTGCCGCCGCCCTGCTCACGCTCAGCACCGGATATGTCATGCTGTCAGCTGCGTTGCGTCGAGCTGAACGGGGTGGCGGGATCGGGGTGGTCGTGTAGTCAGTCACTCCATTGCTCAAGCAAGGGGCAAGCCCTCATCTCATCGCGGGACAGGGCTTCGGGGCGTACTGACGCAAGCACACTCTCCCGTAAGAGAGGAAATGTGTTATGAATATTTCTTGCTGCATTGTTATCGGCATGATCGGCATAGCCAGCCGTACCGCAGTGAGGACAGGTGATTACTCCCCATCTCTAAAGAGAAGGGGCTTCTAGGGATTGGATACCCAGAGACTCTAATCCAAGTCTCAAAATGTTCTTACTGGCGTTCAGATCACGATCAAGGATCAGGAGGCAGCACGGACAATGATACACCCGTTCACCAAGCGGCATCTTCTGTCGGTGTCCACACCGGCTACAATCTTGACTCGTGTAGGCAGGATTGACCTGGATGAACTGACGCCCAGCTTCTTCCGCTTTGGCATTCAGTTGCGAGAAAAAGGCCGACCATGCCGCATCACTGATACTTTTCGCAAGGCAATGGTTATGAACCATCCGATTGACGTTGAGGTCTTCGACGCACATCACGCCGTATCGATCGACAATCTGTCTGGAGTGCTGATGGGTGAAGTTATCCCGTTTGAACTTTACTCGCTCATGCACACGAGCGACGACCTTGCGGTGCTTCTTACGTTCGGACGCGTCCTTTGGGGACGCGTCCTTCGGGGAATAAGCGATAGGAGCGATCGTTCCCTTTGCCAACGTGGAGTGTTTGCGTTGTGCCTTTGCCAACGCCTTCTCTTCTTGGCGAAAGAAACGAGGGTTCTCAATCTCTTCGGCCGTGGAAAGCGTGGCGAACGTTTTGAGTCCTACGTCAATGCCTACCTGGGTGGATGTTGGCTCAAGACGCTCAGGCTTACACTCACACGCAAAGGTGACGTACCACTTGTCAGTCGAGGAACGATGAATCGTACAGGTCTTGATGGTTCCCTTGATCGGACGATGATAAACCATCTTGACCGAGCCGATCTTGGAAAGAGAAACCCGTTCATCATAGGTGATGCTGAAACCACTTTGAGGATAGGTGAAACTGTCATAGCGGCCATAGCCCTTAAATCGGGGATAGCCTGGCTTCTCTCCTGCTTTGACTCGTCGGAAGAAGGCTTTCATGGCAAGGTCGATACGAACCGACACATTTTGCAAGACCTGAGAATGGACCGTGTTGAGGGAAGGACGCTCTTCTTTCAGGATCGGGTAGGTGGCTTGTTGCCCGTAACACGAGAGACTCTTGCCCTCTTGCGCGTAAGCCGTTTTGCGCTTTTCCAGCAAGTGGTTATAGAGCCAGCGGCACTCCTCAAGGGTTACCTCAAGCATTCTCAGCTGTTTCTTCGTTGGGTACAAACGATACTGAAAGTTTTTGTTCATACGTCTATTGCAGCACGTTTTAAGCAACATGTCAAGTATTGTGTAAACACTAAAGAAGAGAGAAGTCGCCATTCATCCCTACGGCTAGAAGCCGAGGGCTTTCTGGCGACATTAGGTAAAGGAATGACGCTTCCGTCTCCCACGCAACCCACACCGCGAGCAGTTCTTGCTGGTGGAGCGCGGGTCAATCTTGGCAATCGTTATGCCCGTTCCTCCAGAGCGACAGAGCAGGCCGAACCTCATGGGCCTGCTCCATCCCAAGAGGCAGGAACATCTGCCGAGCATGAAAGGAAGGGGAACTCATGAACCTACTCCTGAACACCACGCTCGGTGAGCCAATCTGGTAGGTCCTCATGCTCATCATCACGCTCGCAGCGGCAGTGTTGATCGTGGCCGTGCACAACCGTGATGGGCATCTTTCTGAGCCGCATATTGACACAAGAAAGGATGAAGTACTGATGACGAAGCAAGACAGGTCGCAAGGCAAGGAGAAACAGCACGGGAGAGGAATGCGGTGGAGGGTACTCAGCATAGGAATAGGGGTGGTATTTGTGGCCATCATCCTGGTGATTGCTGCCCTACGATCCTTTGGCTCTCCATCTGCCTCTCCATTGCCCGTACGGATACAGGCATCTCCCTCAGCAGCACGTGTGTCGGCACATCTACAGACAGTGGCTAACATTCCGCTCTCAGGGGGAACATCACGTTTTGACTACGAGAGTGAGGATCTCCAGAGAGGACTCCTCTTCATCTCCCATCTGGGAGCGAGTACCGTAACAGTCTTTGATCTAGCGTCGGGGAGTATACGCGCGAACATTGCCAACATCTCAGACGTGCATGGAGTACTGGCCATCCCCGAACTTGGGCTGGTCTACGCCTCGGCGACAGGCGAGAACCAGGTGGAGGTGATCGACGAGCAGTCACTGCGTGTTGTGGCGACAATCCCGGCAGGGGTCTACCCCGATGGCATGGCCTACGATCCGCTCACCCATCACCTCTTCGTGTCCGATGAGACGGGCAACACAGATACCGTGATTGATGTCCGATCCGAGCAGCAGGTTGCAACGCTTCCCTTGGGAGGGGAGGCGGGAAATACCCAGGACGACCCCATCTCACATCGCATCTTCGTGGATGTGCAGACGCTCAATCAACTGGTGGCCATCGATCCCACCACAAACCGTATCATCGCACGCTATGCACTGCCAAACTGCGATCATGATCACAGCCTGTTGATCGATGTCACCTCCCGCCTCGCGTTCGTCGCGTGCGATGGCAATAGCGTCCTGTTGACCGTCGATCTGCGCTCCATGACGGTAACGTCTGTGCAAAGGGTGGGAGATACCCCGGATGTGCTAGCCCTGGATAGCCGCTGGCATCTCCTCTATGTCGCCTCGGAAACAGGAGTGCTTTCCGTGTTTGAAGAAAGCGGACATGCCTTGCGCAAGCTCTACGAAGGGTTTGTTGCGACAGAGGCCCACTCGGTCGCCGTTGATGAGCAAACCCATCAGATCTTCCTTCCTTTGCAGGAGGTGCATGGCAGCCCTCTCTTGAGAAGAGCGATCGTCTGCTGGTCAAATCACTCGACCTCAGAGTGTCATGGGTAAGAGGAAGTGCAACGGGAACCGCAAAGTCACCAAGCGCAGCAGCTATTCAACTCGGTCCGTATCCTTGCTCGACAGCTTAGCTACTGGAGCAACAACAGATGTTCCCACTTGAAATTGGTCCCTTACCTTATATTATTGATCAAAACATCAGTTGAATGTAGGAATGGTTCCTTCGGCCCGCCACTACAAGAATGTAGTCTCAATCTTTCTGTTCACCGATGACGAAACAGCTACCAATTGTTGGTAACATCCATCTCCTTACTTATGAGCTTGTCTCTGTTGTACCTCTTAAAGAGGTCATGAAGCCGCTCCATATCTGGAAATTTGGCTGTGGTTCTATATATTTTCAAGCATGTATTTATACTAACATGTGTTCTGAAGAGGATGTACAAGCGGAATAGCAGCGAACAACTGCTTGTATTTTTCTTTGTGGTATGGTATATCCAGTGTATAGAACAAGTGTTTGCGGTTTCCACCTTACCCTGAAACCGAACGGCGTATCTGCCGTGGCAAGCGAAGTCTTAAGGCTGCCCAAAAGATGAGGCCATCCGCCTCTCCCTTTGTCTGTTACCGAATCATCACCTGCATGCATACTGCAAGAGGAATGGTTCGTGTGATGAGAGGGAAGAAGGATGAGGGAAATGTTCCACCTCGACTCTGACTGACGCAGGGTGATCTCGTTCTTATATAAAGATCGCTCGCCGGGAGTTCAAACGGACAAAGCGTTGTCTGTTGTTTTGTACGCATTTCGCGTATCATTTCGTATCGTTTCACTGAAGCACAAGAAAGGAGAGGGAAAGAAAAACAACCACACAGGCTGTGAGAGTGCGTTTCGTAACATGCTTTACGCCGTTGGGGATTCCAAATTGGCAAACGGTGAAGCCCAAATTGGCTACAATTCCCTCAAATCCTTGCAAAGAGGAAAGGGAACGAGTACGCTTGAAGCAGC
>JAABUZ0100000437.1_pt1 | contig 104050 bp, 103 predicted proteins | sample 5562091 | NCBI WGS metagenome assembly JAABUZ01 (sample SAMN12813069, study PRJNA571459) | rock metagenome | isolation source: Antarctica rocks | place: Antarctica: Victoria Land, Linnaeus Terrace sud | collected 2015-12-21
TTCGTCTATGACGCCGCTAATGAAATGACACAAGGCACCGTGGCTAATGTAAACGTTACCTACACGTACGATGGAGATGGGAAGCGTGCCTCGCGGCAGGTCACGGGCGGTGGCGGGTCGTACACGTTGGTCCACGTCTATGACGTCAATCGCCAGCTACCCGTTGTTCTGCAGGATCAGGCCACTGGCACCAGGCCGCCACCCAGTCGGAAGTACGTCTGGGGCGCCACAGGGCTTGCGTATGCCGTGAGTGGCAGCGGTGCGGGCACGCCTCTGGTGTACCACGCCGATGGCCTCGGTTCGGTGCGGGTGCTCACGGACGGCTCAGGGACCATAGTGCAGACGTACCCGACCGATGCGTTCGGGAATCGTGATGCCACCACCTACACCCAGGGCTCCGTGGCCCAGCGCTTCCAGTACGCGGGGGAGGAGCGAGACGAGAACGGTCTCATCTTCCTGCGGGCGCGGTACTACAACCCCCAGATCGGCCGCTTCATGAGTCGCGACCCGCTGCCGAAGAGCGGGCCGGGCATCACCGGCTGGAACCGCTACGCTTATGCGGGCGACAATCCGGTCAGTGCGGTAGACCGGAGTGGACTACGGACTTACTACATTCCAGGTGTAGGAGGTAGTCCGAGTCAAGATTAACTCAAGTTCGTGAGTGAATACGAAGGAGCGACGGGCGACAGACGACAGAACGATTGTCGCGGATACATATGCTGGAAACTTTGTGGAGAACCTAGGTGAATCTGCTAGAAGCTCTGCCTTCCCAGATACGGATCAGGACGCGTCTAAGCTCGCCCAACGCGTCCTGAAAGACATCGACCGCGGACAAATTGTATCAGGAGAAGAGATTAACTTTATAGGTCTCAGTGAAGGGGAGACCATTGCTCTCAATGCGGCAGAGATCCTGAATAGACCACAGAAGACGATAAACAATGCGGTCTTCATTGGTGGCTACACTCTGCGTGGAGTCCCTGGAAATATTCAGAACTCGGTCAGCATCCAGTCGGCGTTTGATCCTATTCCCTCCTTAGGAACTCAGCCCGGGGTTTCTAAGTACGTTTTTCTCAATGACATCCCATTTCATGATTCGTATTTCAAGGGTTCCTATCGGCAGGAGGTTCTCAAGGCTACCGGAGATAATCTGAAATAGGGAGTGCGTGGGGCTTATTCCATGATTTCGGCAAGCGAGACTAGGAACCACCTTTCTCTCTGGAGTACGTCGGGTGGTTCATTAACGATTGGTTGGGCGAGCCGTGTTGCACCACGGGCGGGCACTGCGGGTGTTGTCAAACAAGAGGCTCGAAGTGATGAGCCGTGCTCAGGCCTGGATGCTTGCCCAATCAGCCTTCGAAGAAGTGGCTCGGGGCGCCGTGACGCTGCGCGGCTCGCATGACGGCGCCACCGATGGAGCCGCGGATGGCCCACCTGTACCCAGTCCGTCCGGGTCCCGTCAAGGGCGGCTGCGGGAGACTGTGCGCCCGACCCGCCACTTGCCGCACCTCAACGCCCTCGGAGAGGAAACATGGCTGAGACCATGAGCCGTCAGAGGCAGGCAAGCGCACTGTGGGCCGTTCCCATCCCTCTCGTGCTGTTCGCTATGGTAGGGGGTGGTTATGCTTATGCCGCCCTCCCGTTCTGGTTCATCTGGAGTGCCCTGCTGATGCTGGGATGGCTGCCTCTGGTCTTGCTGCTGCACGTCCGCGGGCTCCGTCGCGTCGTGCTCGGCCTGGCCGTAGCGGGAACGCTGTGGTGCCTGCCCATGCTCGCCGTGGCTGCGCTGCTGCCCGAGGGGACTCATGGGGACATGGGCCAGGCGGTCGACCTGTTCCGGCAGAACGTGCTGGTGGGTGGCGGTATCGGCCTGCTGATCGGGGGGTTGGTGACGCTGGTGGACTACCGCCGCCGGCGGCGCCCACCCTGGCTGCCAGCGCTTCCTCTAGCCACAGCCTTGGCGGGGGTCTCGTTGTACTGGCTGGCCTACCCACTGGGCGTGAGTCGCATCCTGGCCCCGTAGCAACATCCGTGTAAGGAGAGCGTGAAGGGGTAGAGACCGCGGAGTCCTTTCCTTCTTCGGCAAAACACTGGAAGCGACTAGACTCGACTTCGAGAGTGAACAGAACCGGGGGAGGCTACCGATCGGCGGGCTGAGGGGGCCATGATGGCAGGATGCCCGAGTCCTCCGCTCCCATCGTGTACCAGTTTACCTCGAGCGGCGTCATTTGGTGCTCGGGCCGTCCGAGGCCGAACCGAAAGCTCGCCAGAAGTAAACGGGTCGGCCCGTAGAATTGGAGTGCATCCAATGAGCCCGTCCACTACGCGCGAGCAGGTCATCCGATCCATCGAGCAGCTGCCCGAGCGCGTCACCGCTCGCGATCTGGTGATCCTCGTTGCGGCGACCGTCGAGGAGAGCGATCCTCAACTCGCCGCCGCACTGCGGCGCCTCGTGGAGGCCACTGGCAGCGCCACCCTGACCGAATCCGCCCACGTCGACAAGCATGCCTCAACCGATGCGCCGGGGACTTCTCCACAGCCGGCCGCGGAGCGCTCGGCACTGGACTACCTGGGTGACTACGTGGGTGCGCTGGATGGTGTCCTCTGGTCACCCGATGATGCAGACGCGCTGCCGCCCAAGGATGTCTTCGCGGCCGTGCTCCTGGACGACCAGCGCCGCGAGTTGGCCGGTCTCACCAAGCGCGAGTGGCAGCAGCTTGACGCCGATCAGAAGGCCGCCGTCGTTGCCGCCGGCGCTACCCGGTGGCACTGATCGACACCGGCCCGTTGGTCGCCCTGGCCATTCCACACGATCCGCGCCATGCCACTGCCTGGCGCGCCGTAAACGGCCTACCGGGCCCGCTGACGACGACCTGGGCAGTCGCGACCGAAGTCCTCCACTTCCTCGGCGACCGAGCCGGCGGCTGGCATGGCCAGGCGCCATTCGTAGCGCTCGTACGCGGCGGCCGTCTCTCCGTTGCGGACTTCACCTTGCCTCTGGGGCTGCGTAGCCTTGAGCTGATAGAGCAGTACGCGGACGCGCCGATGGACCTGGCCGACGCGTCCCTCGTGGCGCTCGGGGAAGCCCGGTGGGACTACCGCGTGGTGACCTTCGATGCTGACTTCCGGTTCTTTCGTGCGGCAGGCGGGCTCAGCTTCACAGTCCTGGACGGCTCCAGCTGATGGCCGAGACTTTGATTAATAGAGGCCGAACAGTAGCGGTGGCATGATCTCCCCAGGTCGTCCAGGACCGTTCCCCCGTTCCACACGGCCTGGTAGCACCGCAGACAACCGTGATCAGGCAGCCTTCGGCATTGGCGGTGGGTGAAGGTGCTTGGGCGGACGGCCGCGGCGCTTCGGAGCAACCCAGGTGGGCAGCGGGACGCGGTAGTGCAGCACATCGCGGAGTGCCCACGGATGGTCGGTCAGGCCCGACGCACACCCGGTCGGCACTGGCGACCATGCGGCCTGGAAGGTGAAAGAACGACGCCAGTCGTACCCAGGTTGCCTGGGCGTAGCTGGTCGGGAAGTAGCGGTCCCGCGCCCACATCACCAGGTTGGCCATGGCCACCTTGCAGAGCGTCATGATCTGATCTTTGGCGTCGTTCAACTGGTACATGGTGCGTTCGCTGGCCGCCAGGTCCTCGCTGCTCGACCTTGTGGAGCGCGCGGTCGGCTGTGTCGCACGCCCGCTCGACCTGGAACCAGAGCGCGCCACTCTGGGCGGCGGCGGCGGCTTGCAGAACCTTAGGTCTCCGCGCGGCGCTGGTGCTGCGGCAACTGACGGCGGCTCACGGGCGTTGTATGGCTCGGCTCGGTTGGCAGGGCCGGCGCCAGCGTCTCCAGGACGCCCGTTTCAGCGGCGGCGGCTGCCACAGCAGGAGACTGCCCGCGCCCTCCCGCTCCGCCGCTGCTGCCTCCTCCTCGGCCTGCCTAGCAGGACCCCTCATTCCGGTCTACTTGCGGAGCAACTCTCCACTCTCACAGGTGCGACTCTCTGACCGTACACTCTGGGCACCCATGTTCGACAAGACCGTTCTGCCCAACGGGCTCCGCGTCGTCAACAGCTTCTTGCCGCATACCCGGTCGGTCAGCATCAGCATCTTCGTCGGCGCCGGCTCCCGCTACGAGAGCGACGACATCGCTGGCGTGTCCCACTTCCTCGAGCACATGCTCTTCAAGGGCACCGAGCGCCGCCCCACGGCGCGCGAGATCTCCGAGGAGATCGAGGGCATCGGCGGCATCATGAACGCCGGCACAGACAAAGAGCTCACCATCTACTGGGCCAAAGTCGGCGACCACCGCTTCGCCGCCACCATGGACATCCTCGCCGACAGCCTGCGCAACTCTCTGCTCGACCAGGCCGAGCTGGAGAAGGAGCGCGCCGTCATCCTGGAAGAGCTGGCCATGACAGAGGACAGCCCCGGCGACATGGTCAACATCCTGATCGACGAGGTCGTCTGGCCGCACCAGCCGCTCGGCCGTGACACGGGCGGGACGCCGAACAGCGTGCGCGCCATCACGCGGCACCACGTCCAGGAGTATCTCGAAGGCCTCTACACGCCCCAGAACACCGTCGTCGCCGTGGCCGGCAACGTGCCAACCGACCAGGTCGTCGAGCAGGTGACCAGGCACCTGGGCGACTGGCAGCCGCGCCCGTCGGCAACCTGGCTCCCGGCCGAGATCCGCGACGACAGCCCGCGCCTCCGGCTGCGCACCAAGAAGACCGAGCAGGCGCACTTCTGCCTGGCCACGCCAGGCCTCTCGGCGGCGCATCCCGACCGCTACGCGCTCGACGTGCTGAACGCCGTGGTCGGCGAAGGCATGAGCAGCCGCCTGTTCCTCGAGATCCGCGAGGAGCGCAGCCTCTGCTACGACGTGCACTCGTACGTCAACCACTACCTGGACACCGGCTCCACGGTGGTCAACGCGGGCGTCGACCCTCGCAACGTCGACCAGGCGCTGCGCGCCACCATCGCCGAGCTGTTGAAGATGGCTGAGCGCGTCCCGGACAAGGAGCTGCTGAAGGCCAAGGAGTTCATCAAGGGGCGCCTCCAGCTGCGCATGGAGGACACCCGCGCCGTGGCCTCCTGGCTTGGCGGCCAGGAGCTGCTGCGCCGCGAGATCCTGACCGTCGACGAAGTGCTGGCGGTGGTAGACGGCGTCGATGGCCAGGACCTACAGCGGGTGGCGACGGCGCTGTGGCGGCCCGACGCCTTCCGCCTGGCGGTGGTCGGTCCTTTCAAGTCCGCCGCGCGGTTCGAGAAGCTGCTCGCCGCCTGAGGCGGGCACGATAGCCGCTCGCCTGGCGTCTGGCCGGGCGGCGCGCTGGCAGCGGGCGCAGAAGTGACTGCTGCGGGCGCCCAGGCGAACGCGGCTGACCGGCGTCCCGCACCGCGGGCATGGCCGCGCGGCGCGCCCGTAGACGTTCAGGTAGTCCTGGTTCGTGCCGGGCGCTCCGTCCGCGTCCAGGTAGTTCGAGAACGACGTGCCGCGCCGCTCGATGCCAAGCTCGAGCACCCGTTTGATGGCGGCCGCCAGGCGCCGTAGCTCAGGACGTGTGAGCGAGTCCGCGCCCCGCTCGGGGTGGATGCGCGCTTCCCACAGCGCCTCGTCGGCGTACAGGTTGCCCACCCCAGCCACGACCGATTGGTCGAGGAGCAGCGTCTTGATAGCGCGCCGCCTACCCCGCAGGCGTTCGCCCAGGATGGCACCGTCCAGGTCCGTGAGCGGCTCAGGCCCGAGTCGCTGGCCAAGAAACTGCTCGCGCTCCACGTCGGAGCTGAACAGGTGGATGCGACCGAACTTCCGCGCGTCGACAAAGCGCAGGTCAAGCCCGCCGGAGAACCGCAGGATGAAGTGGGTATGCGCCGCCGCCGGCTCCTCGGTCCGCTGGAGCAGCACGTTGCCGCTCATCTTGCGGTGCAGCGCCAGGCTGAGCCCGGCCTCGAACAGCAGCAGCAGGTACTTGCCGCGTCGGCTCACCTGGGTGACCGCGCGACCGGCGAGGGCGGTCGCGATCGCGTCCGCGCTGGCGTTGGGCAGCATCCGCGGCCAGTCAACGCCGGCCACGCCCACCACGCGCCGCCCGATCAGCCGGTCGCGCAGCCCGCGCGCGGTGGTCTCGACCTCCGGCAGCTCAGGCATCAGGCTTCAAGCCAGAGTCGGCGCCTCGTCGGGTGCCGGCGCTCGCTGGCAGCGCGGGCACCAGTGCGTGCCGCGCCCGCCAACCCAGTCCTTCTCGATGATCGTGCCGCAGCGGGGGCACGGTGAGCCGGCGCGCCCGTGGCAGTACGGAAACGCACGGTCGGAGACCGCCTTCCCCCGCGGAACGAAGGCCACGCCCTCGCGCAGCGCGTAGCCCAGGACCGAACGAATGGCGCGGTGCAGGCGGCGCACCTCGGTGTCGCTGAGCGAGCGCGCCGCGCGGCGCGGATGAACGCGCGCGGCCCACAGCGACTCGTCGGCGTAGATGTTGCCGATGCCACCTACCACGCTCTGGTCCAGCAGCACCGACTTGATAGCGAGTGACCGGCGGCTTAGCTTCTCGCCCAGCTGCTTGGCCGTGAACAGCGCGGTCAGCGGCTCGGGGCCGAGCTTCTGCCCGACGATGAAGGGCGCGACCGCTACCGCGGGCATGAGCCACAGGCGGCCGAATTGGCGGATGTCGGTCAGGTACAGGATCGACGCGTCGTCCAGATGGAACACCACGTGCGTCGCTTTGTGCGGCAGGGGAGCGCCCCACATGGGCACCGGGTGCCCGCCGTGTGCCAGCTCCCGGCCGTCGGCGCCGATGTGGACGAGCTGTCCGGCGAGCCTGAGGTGGATGACCAGCGCCCGCTCCCCGGACAGGTCCCAGACGACCAGCTTGCCGTGCCGCCGCAGCCCATGCACCGTCGCGCCTTCCAGGTCCCCGAGCGCGAGGCCGGGAGTCGATTGGAAAAGCTTGGGCAGGTGCAGGTCGACGCGCGCGATGGTCCGACCGACAAGGGTCCGTTCGAGCTCGCGCCGAAGCGACTCGACCTCGGGCAGCTCAGGCACGCGCCACGGCGGGCGTCGGCACGCGCAGCACGACGGGCCGCAGCGCATCCCAGTTCGGGCCGAGCTTGAAGTCGACGTGGAGGGGAACGTTCAGCTGCACCGCCGTCACCATCAGGTCCGCGAGCGTCGGGGCGACGCGCAGGAGCTCGTCCTCCGGACCTTCCAACAGCAGCTCGTCGTGCACCTGGAGCAGCATCTGAACCGAGGGCGCCTCCCGTTCCAGGTAGGCGCCGACGCGGATCATGGCCACCTTGACGATGTCGCTGGCGGAGCCCTGGATCGGCGCATTCAAGGCCTGCCGTATGGCCGCCTGGCGCACGGCGTAGATGGGGCTGCGCATCTCGGGGAAGTAGCGTCGCCGCCCCAGCAGCGTCCTGGCGTAGCCCAGGCGCACCACGTCGCTCACGACCGCCTCCTGGAACTGCTTCACCGTCCCGAAGCGCTCGAAGTACCTGTCGATGAAACCAGACGCGCGGCCCGCGGCCAGCCCCGTCCGCTCGGCCAGCCCGAAGTCGCTCATGCCGTACAGAACGCCGTAGTTGACCATCTTGGCCACGCGGCGATCGTCAGCGGTCACGCTCTCGAGCGGGATGTCCATCACCTCGGCGGCGGTGACCGCGTGCGGATCTTCCCCTCGGGCGAAAGCCTCGAGCAGCGTCGGGTCGCCCGTCATGTGGGCCAGGATGCGGAGCTCGATCTGGCTGTAGTCGGCCGACAGAAGGGAGGCGCCGGGACGGGCGACGAAGGCGCGCCTCACCCGCTTGCCCTCCTCGCTCCGAACGGGGATGTTCTGTAAATTTGGATCGCTCGAGCTGAGCCGACCGGTGGCTGCACCCGTCTGGTTGAAAGAGGTGTGCACGCGGCCGGTCGTCGGGTCCATCAGCGCCTGCAGCGCGTCGACGTACGTCGACTTCAGCTTCTGCAGCTGGCGGTGCTCGAGAATCATGTCGATCACGGGGTGCACGCCGCGCAGCTCCTCCAGGACGTCCACGCCCGTCGAGATGTGGCCAGTCTTCGTCTTCGCCTTCCGCGAGCGCGTCTCGAGATGCAGCTCGCCGAACAGGACCTCGCTGAGCCGCTGCGTCGAATTGATGTTGAACTCGTGGCCCACCTCGCGGAAGACCTCGGCCTCGAGACTGCCGATGCGCCGCGTCAGCTCGCGCCCCAGCTCGCCGAGGTAGCCGAGGTCGACAGCGATGCCGGCCTGCTCCATCGTGGCCAGCACCGGGACCAGGGGCAGCTCGACGTCCAGGAACAGCTCCATCTGTTCCGCCTCCTCCAGCTCGTTGCGCAGGAGAGGAACCAACCGTTGGACGAGCGCGGCCTCGCGGCACGCGTACGAGCCTGCGTCGGCGATGGGCAGCTGGGCCATCGTGATCGCCTTCTTGCCGATCCCCAGCAGCGACGCCACTGACGGGATCTCGACCTGGAGTTTTGCCCAGGCGAGATCGCGCAGGGCCAGCGCCCGCTGCCCGCTCTCCAGCAGGAAGGCGGCGATCATCGTGTCGAAGCCGATGCCGCGGACTGGCACCCCGTGGCGGCTGAGCAGGATGGCATGGAACTTGGCGTTGTGGGCCAGCTTCGGCAACCGCTCGTCCGCGAACAGCGGCGACAGCCGGGCCAGGACGGTCCCCGGGTCGAGCTGGTCGCCGTCCTGGTGGCCCAGCGGGATGTAGGCCGACACGTCGCCCGCCGCGAGACCGATGCCGACCATGTCCGCCTTGGTCGGCAGCGTGCCAGTCGCCTGCACGTTGAAAGCGAACGAGCGGTGGGCACGCAGCGTCGCGATCAGCTCGTCCAGCTGGCCGAGCGACTGCACCAGGAGCCCGGGCGGGCCGTCGTCGTTGGCGGCGGTGGCGCCATCAGCGCCGAACAGTTGGAGCTGCGGCCGCCCACCGCGCGGCAGCGGCGGCGCCTTCGGCAGGCGATCGATCAGCGACTTGAAGGAGAGGTCCTGGAAGACGGCGATGACCTCGGTCCGGCGCAGATCGCCGAGACGGGCCGCGGCGGCGTCGAACTCCACTGGCAGGTCGGTGACGATGGTGGCCAGCCGCTTGGCCATGAGCACCTGGTCGCGCCACGGCGCGACCAGATCCCGCTGCTTTGCTGGCAGCTCGCCGAGGCGATCGAGCAGCTGCTCCACGGTGCCGTACTCGAGCAGCAGCTTCTGGGCTGTCTTGTCGCCGATGCCGGGGACGCTCGGGATGTTGTCGGTGGTGTCGCCGCGGAGCGCCTTGAAGTCGGGCAGCTGGCTCGGGCGTAGACCACCGTACTTCTCCGACACGCCGGCCTGGTCGTACAGGATCGTGTCCGAGATGCCGCGCCGCGAGGTCAGCACGCGCACGCGGGGGCTCACCATCTGCAGCAGGTCGTTGTCGCCGGTCAGGATGATGACGTCCAGCCCGTGCCCGGTCGCCTGGGTCGCCAGAGCGCCGAGCACGTCGTCCGCCTCGTAGCCCTGGAGCTGATAGATGGGCACCGCCATCGCCTCGAGGACGCGGCGGCTCATGACCACCTGGCTGGACAGCCCAGGTGGCGTCGCGGCGCGGGTGCCCTTGTACGCGGCGAACTCGCCAAGCCGGACGGTTGGCGCGCCGACGTCGAACGCCGCCGCCGTGTAGGTCGGCGTCAGCTGCTCCAGCGCCTTGAGCATCATGCTGGTGAAGGCGTAGACGCCCGTCGTCAGCTCGCCCCGCGCGTTGGTGAAGGGTCGCTGCTCCTGCAGGGCGTACCACCCGCGGTATACGAGGGAGTGGCCGTCCACCAGCAGCAGAAGAGGCGCGCCTTCGTCGCTGCCGCGGCGGCCGGCGGCGGCCCGCTCAGCCACCGCCGATACTCCTGGTCCGTTCACCCAAACGGATCTCGGCGTCCAGACGCTGGCCAAGGCGGCTCTCGTTGGCCGCGAGCGCCGCTCGGAACGTCTCGGAGTCGAGCGCGTCGGTCCACATGACCAGGGCATCCTCGCCGTTGTCGCTGTAGTAGCGGCGGCGGACGCCCATCTCCTTGAAGGTGTACTTGCGGTACAGGCCCTGCGCCACGGCGTTGGAGGCGCGCACCTCCAGCGTCATCCAGCGCGCCCCCACCGCCAGCGAACGGTCGATCAGCGCCAGCAGCAGCAGCTCACCGTAGCCCCGGCCGCGGGCGGCCGGATGCGAGGCGATGGTGGTGATATGGGCTTCGTCTGTCATGATCCACATGCCGGCGTAGCCGGCGATGCTGCGCAGCTCCGCGCCGAGCTGTGGCGGCGCAGCGGCATCCTGGCCCGGCCGCAGCAGGCGTCCCAGTCGACCCAGCAGGTGGTCGCCGGGCGGCGAGCCAGCTGGCGCCGGCTGGTCGCCAGGCACGATCGGCTCGCCGAGGTGCCGCGCGACCACGTAGTGGGCCATCCGGTTTTCGAGCAGCTCCCGCCGGTACGCGTTCTGCGGCCAGGGTTGGGGAAAGGAGAGTCGCTCGATGGCGCTGACCGCGGGGATGTGCTCCAGCCGCATCCGCTCAACGACGACCTGGGTGGCCACTCTCATGGGTGTGCTCGCAGCACCTGAGTGTACGGCCGACCGGCGCGCGGACAGAAGGCGATCGAGCGGAGACGCGATCGGGCACTCATGCGCCGGCTCCGAGATAGAGGGCGTCGACAGCGGCTGGGTCGCCCGGATCGCCGACCGCCGCGGCCCGCCAGCCCAGCTCAGCCAGGTACCCGGCCCGGCGCGCGCCGGCGGCGGGTGACGCCAGCAGGGCCACGTCGTCCGCCGCCAGACGAGCCCGCGCCGCCGGCGGCAGCTCGCCCACGACCAGGCACGGCTGCCGGGCAAGGTCGGCGAGCTCGGCCAGGGTGACGGTGCGGGCGGTCTCGACGCAGACCTGGCCGGCGAACAGCGCGGTCGCGAAGCGCCCCCGGCCCGCCTCCACGACCGGCCGAATCGGCAGCGCCTGCCCGACCACCGACCACGCGAGCACCGCTAGCGTTCCGACACCCCACACGGGGATGTTGAGCCCAGCTGCCATGCCCTTGGCGACGCTCAGCCCGACCCTAACGCCTGTGAACGAGCCAGGGCCGCGAGCCACCGCGATGCCGGCGATGTCGTCGCTGGTCCGCCCCGCCAGGGTCAGCGCCGCGTCGATCTCACCCAGGAGCCGCGTGGCGTGGGTCCTGCCGCCGAGCCACGTCGTCTCCGCAAGGACCGCGTCGCCATCGTAGAGAGCGACGCTGGCGACAGCGGTTGACGTGTCCAGCGCCAGGACGACCTGCTCGCCGGCCGTCAGCACGCCGGGCGCACGGGCAGAAACGCCTGGCGAAGATGCTCCTGCGCGGTGTCCAGCGCCACGCGGCGGATCCCGTCGCCCTCGATGGTGAAGTGGAGCGTGGCCGCGTTGTCGCGGAGCGACGCCGGCAGAAGGGCCGGCCATTCGACCGCCGCCACGCCGTCGCCGAAGAGGTGCTCCTCGAGCTCCTCGAGCAACGCCGGGTCCAGACGCTCCAGCCGGTACAGGTCCATGTGGTACAGCGGTAGCCGGCCCAGGTGCTGGTGCTCGAGGACGAACGACGGGCTACTTACCCCGTCACGGACGTCGAGGCCCTGAGCCAGGCCTTGCACGAAGGTCGTCTTGCCCGCGCCAAAGACGCCATCCAGCAGGAGTACGTCACCAGCGCGCGCAGCGCGACCAACGGCGCTTCCCAGCTGGCGCATGGCGGTGGCGTCGTGCACAGAGAGAGACGGGGTCGACATTGGCCAGCAGCCGCGGCTCAGCCGTTGGCAACGGCCACGAGAGAGGCGTCGACTACGAACGCTCCGGCGACTGCTGCGCCATCAGCAGCTTCGCCTCTTCGCCAACGCCCAGATCCTCACAGTCGCGGTAGGTGGAGTACAGCGACTTGTTGATGAGCCGCACGCGCCAGTCGTTGGCGTCGAACACGTTGACGGTGTCCCGGCGCTGCCGCTGGAGATGGGACAGCCGCATCAAGAAGTGCAGCTGAGTCGGCGAGTAGGACTTCAGGTTCGCGCCGGCCCCCTGAGGCAGCCGGGGAACGATGTTGCGAGCGTGAGTTGTCCCTTCACCCTTCATACTTTCGCCTCCTCGGACATTGTCAGAATCTGTAGGGTTCACTTCTCGCACTCGCCGCTACCGTCCCTCTAGAACGATTGTACCAGCGTGAGTTCGTTCGTCGGCGATTCCGCCACGGCGGATTGGCTCGATCATAGGGCTGCCTCGACCAACGAGCAAGACGCCGGGGCATCACAGTCGGGCGTCCGGCCAGCGTTCGCTACACTGGCTACATATGAGTACGCCCGCGCCGGCGCCTTGGATGTGGTCCTGAAGCTGGCTATCCAGTTCCTGCTTCTGGGCGCGCTCCTCGCCACAGCGTGCGGTTCGGGCGGATCAGCAGAGTCGGCGGCCGCGCCGGCGCCTACCCGCGCCCCGGCGGCGGCCAGCTCAGGGGCCCAGGTCTCGGCTGCCCTCTCCGCCGTACCCATCGCCTCGCCAGCAGCGCCAGGCCAAGGAGGTCCCGTGTCACCAGCGCCCAAGCAGTTTGCCAGCGCTCCCGAGATGGCCATCGACGTGAACAAGCAGTACTCGGCCACCATCGAGACCAGCGCCGGGGCGATGACGGCCGAGCTGTTCGCTAAGGACACGCCGCTAACCGTCAACAACTTCGTCTTCCTGGCCCGCCAGGGCTTCTACAACGGTGTCCCGTTCCACCGCATCCTGAAGGGCTTCATGGTGCAGACGGGCGACCCGACCGGAACCGGCACGGGCTCACCCGGCTACCGCTTCAAGGACGAGCCGGTCAGCCGCAAGTACGAGCGTGGCACGCTGGCCATGGCGAACTCGGGCCCCAACACCAACGGCAGCCAGTTCTTCGTCATGCACCAGGACTACCAGCTGTCGCCGAACTACACGATCTTCGGCAAGCTCAGCGACGGGCTCGACACCCTGGACAAGCTGGCCAACACACCTGTCGGCCCAGACGCTCGCGGTGAGCCGAGCAAGCCGCAGACGCCGCCCCAGATAACGTCGGTGACGATCAGCGAGAAGTAGCCTCAGCCTCTCACGCCAACCAGACCTGGCGTCACCTCGCGGACGCGCTCCACGATCCCCGGCAGCAGGCTGAGCAGACGGTCGACGTCCGCGTCGGTGCTGCCGATGCCCGTGGTCAGGCGGAGGCTGCCCCGCGCCTCCGCCTCGGGCAGGCGCAGCGCCTCGAGGACGTGCGAGATCTCGAGCGAGCCCGACGTGCACGCCGAGCCACTCGATGCGCACACCCCCTCCTTGTCCAGGTTCAGGAGAAGGGACTCGCCGTCCGCATGGGCGATGGTGAAGCTGGCGCTGTTCGGCATCCTGGCCGTCGGGTGGCCGGTCAAACGGGCGCCGTCGATGGAGCGCATGACGCCGTCGATCAGCCGGTCCCGCAGACGCGCCACGTGAGCGACCCGCTGGTCCAGCTCGCCGTAGGCCAGATCGAGCGCGGCGGCCATGCCGACGATGTAGGCGACGTTCTCGGTGCCGGCCCGCACGCCACGCTCCTGGCCGCCCCCGGAGAGCAGGTGGAGCAGCGGCGTGCCCCGCCGGACGACGAGCAGGCCGACCCCTTTCGGCGCGTAGAACTTGTGCCCTGACAACGCCAGAAGGTCGACGCCGAGCTCCTGCGCGTCGAGCGGCAGCAGGCCACCCGCCTGCACCGCGTCGGTGTGCACGACCGTGCGCGGGTTCACCCGCTTCACCTCACGGCTCACGTGGGCGATCGGCTGCACAGTGCCTATCTCGTTGTTGGCCAGCATGACGGTGACCAGCGCAGTGTCCGGCCGCACGGCGTCACGGATCGCCTCCGGGCTGACCTGGCCATAGTCGTCGACAGGGACGTACGTCACCGAAAAGCCCTGGTGGCGCTCGAGCCAGCGACAGGCGTTGAGCACCGCGTGGTGCTCAACAGTGGTGGTCACGATGTGCTTCCAGCCGCGCTGCTCGGCCACCGCCAGCGCCACCCCTTTGACGGCGAGGTTGTCGCTCTCGCTGCCGCAGGCGGTGAAGACCACCTCGTTGGCGCGACAGTTCAACACCTGGGCGATGCGGTCGCGGGCGTCGTCCATGGCCCGCCGCGCCCGCCGCCCGGCCGAGTAGACGCTGGACGGGTTACCCCAGTCGTCGAGCCAGTAGGGGAGCATGCTGTCGACCACGCGCCGGTCGACCGGCGTGGTCGCGGCATGGTCCAGGTACACGAAGCGGGGCGAGGGGTCGGGCATGGAGCGCGCACCGCATTCTAGCGCCGCTCTGGTCCCGCGAGAGGCAGGTGGGCGATCCGCCCGGCGGCGAAGTCGACGAGCGCGACGCTCGGGCCGCCCTTGCCCGGGAAAGGGAGGCCCGTGCTGCCCACGTTGACGAAGTACCTGTAGCCCGGGCCCATGGTCGTGGACGCTGCCAGCATCTCGGCGGGAGCCTCGGCGGCGGCCTTGCGCCACGTGCGTGCGTGGTGGCTGTGCCCGAAGGCCAGGACCACGGCGCCGGCCGCGGTCAGCTGCGCCCAGGCTCGGACGAAGCCGCGCCCGATCTCCGCCGTGCTCGTCCCCGGAGTCAGCCGCGCGTCGCCATGGGCAAGGAGCAGCGGGCCATCGGCGATCGTCAGCGGTAAGGACAGCACCCACGCCTTCGTCTCGGCGGCCACCCGGTCTTGCCAATCCAAATCCCGGTTGCCGACGACGGCCCGGCCACCGACCGCCTGGATACGGGCGACGCAGGCGTCGGAGGCGCCCCGGCCGAGGTAGTCGCCGAGGAACGCCAGCCGCGTGGCGCCCGCATCGCGGAGCGCACTGAGCGCGGTGTCGAGGGCCGCCAGGTTGCCGTGGACGTCCGCCACCAGGCCCCACACGCTGGCGCCGCGCATGCCGTGACTGTACGTGACAGAGGCCGCCGCCGGGGCAGCGCGGGCCCTGAGGCCAGCCCCTAAGGGCCATCACATTTGTCTCAAATGGGCCGCGCCAGTGTTTACAGAAGTGCCGGTGCATGCCTATACTCCCCGACATCGCTCGCGGGCCGGACAACCCTTTCGGAGCCCGCGATTCGGTCGGCGCCAGCATGGCGCATTCGCCTCACGGGCCGTGCCGCAGCCGGTCACGGTGGCGCGCTGTTGTACCTCAGTGCCCCCATGCCCTCTGCCATCGCGCCCGCCAACCACTTCGGAGCCCTGGCTCCTATGACGAGCCAGCGCGCGTGCAACACGAGCCACCACTTCGCCGCCACGGTGTCGCGCCAGTTCTCGCTCTGGCCTTTCGGCACGAGCACGCTCCGCATGTACTTGCTGGTGGACCCGAGCGACACGGAGCCTGGCCTGGCCGCGGCGATGCTGCGCGCGATGCAGCAGGAGTACTTCCGCTCCGAGGCCCGCTCGCAGACGAACGCCGTCCGGTCGGTCATCCTGGCCGCGCACTACGTGCTGCGCCACCGGAACAGCGACGCGCTGCCGCACGACCGTATCACCGCCGCCGCGGGCTGCCTGGTGGCCCGCGGGACGACGGCCTACATCGCCCTGGCCGGCGACGTTTGCGCCTTCGCCTGGGACGGCAAGCGCCTCGATGCCCACCGCCCCGCGGCCCGCGCCGCGCGGCCGGTCGGCGGCGACGCCGTGCAGCGCGTCAGCCTGTGGAGCGCGCCGCTGGGGCCCGGCAACCGTATCGCCCTCGTGTGCGGCGCCGCGCCCGACGACGCCACGCTGCGCGACATCGGAGACGTCCTGTGTACTGCCCCACCGGGGGCCGCCCAGCAGCGGCTGTCCGAGCTCGCCGGCGTGCTCCAGCCGAGCGTGCGCGCACTGGTGGCCGAGAGCGCCCCAGCTGTCCTCACGGAGCACGGACGACACGGGCACCAGCGGCCGCGGCGCGACAGGGGCAAGGGCCAGGCGCGCGCCTTGCGCCCCGACCCGGCCAGCCGACGTGCTGCCAGGCTGCTTCGCCAGCCCAGGCCGGTCCGCCTGCTCCTGCCCATGCTGCTGCTGCTGGCGCTGTTCGCCGGGGCGCTGGTCGCCGTGAACCCGTTCGCCGAGCCGCGGAGTGTCGCCCTCGCCCGCGAGGCAGAAGCTGACCTGAACCAGCTCCACCAGGTCGACGACGCGTACCAGGCGCACGCGCTGGCCGCCACCGCCGCCACGCTGGCCCGCGAAGCGGCGACCGCCGCTCCTGACAAGTACCTGCCCCTGTCGCAGCAGTGCGAGCAGACACTCATGCAGGTTGATCGCGTAGTCCAGGCCCAGCTCTCCGTGGTCGTCCGGCTGGGTCCGCGAACTGGGTCGGTGGCGGACATCGCGACGAGCCGCAACGCGCTGTTCACCCTGGACGTCGCCGAAGGCGCTGTCCATCGGTATCGGACTGACCTGGACCAGCAAGAACCAACCCCGGACACCGTCTTCCTGCGCCAGGGCGCCGTGGTCGACGGCCGTGCAGTCGACGCGCCGGTTGCCATGACCTACGTGCCGGCGCCGAGCGGCGGCGGTCGGCTGGTCGTCGTGGATCGCGCGCGCACAATCGTCGAAGTGCGCGACGACGGCACCACAGTGCGCCGGTCGCTCTCCGGGATGAGCTGGAAGCGCGTCTCGGCGCTCGGCGCGGGCGCGGACGGCGCGCTCTACATCGTCGATGGCGACGAGGGCACCCTTTTCGCGTACCCCACCGACACCGAGCAGACCAGCGCGGTTCCTCGCCAGGTGCTCAGCCGGACGCTGGCGCCGGACCTGCCGTTCGACCGTGTCGTGGGGCTGCTTCCCGGCGCCGATCTGTACGTCAGCACCGACGACGCGAGCGTCCAGCGCTTCAGTCGGCAGGGCCGGCGGTTGGCCTTCGACGTTCGCGCCCCGGATGGCGCCATTGGCCCGGTCAGCGGCATGGCGTCGGATGCCGGCGGCACCATGTACCTGGCGGACGTTGGCCACCACCGCCTGGTCCAGGCGACGGCCGACGGCCGCTTCGTGCGGCAGATTCGCGGCTCGGACAGCTGGGACCTCGGCTCGCTGCGCAGCCTGCAGCTGAGCCCGGACGGCACAACGCTCTTCGCCGTCAATGGCAACGGCGTGGTAGCGCTCGCCCTACCCGGTGACGTACCCGCGCCGCTCCAGCCCGCCTCCGCGGAGGAGCCGGAGGCGACGGGTGCGGGCGGCTCCACCGGGCCCGCCAAGTAATCGTCTCCGTCCTCTGCTCAGCGTAGCCGGCCATGGCGATCCGCGTCCTCGGTATCGAGACCAGCTGCGACGAGACCGCGGTGGCGCTCGTGCGCGACGGCCGGGTCATCGAGTCGAACGTCGTGGCCAGCCAGACCAGCATGCACGAGCAGTTCGGCGGCGTCGTCCCGGAACAGGCGTCGCGCGCCCACCTCCGCGCCATCGTGCCGGCGCTGCTGGCGGTACGGGCGCAGGCGTCAGTCGAGTGGGCGGACGTCGACGCCATCGCGGTGACCCAGGGGCCCGGCCTGGCCGGCGCCCTGCTCGTCGGCTTGAGCGCCGCCAAAGGCCTGGCGTTCGTGACGAAGAAGCCTCTGCTGGGCATCAACCATCTAGAGGGACACCTGTACGCCAACTGGCTCGAGGCGGACCAGTCCCGCGCCGAGCCGACGTTTCCCATCGCGGCGCTGATCGTCTCTGGCGGGCACAGCGACGTCGTCCTGGCCCTTGGCCACGGGGAGTACCGTCGGATCGGCCGCACCCGGGACGACGCCGCCGGGGAGGCCTTCGACAAGGTCGCCCGCATGCTGGGCTTGCCCTTCCCCGGTGGTCCGGCCATCGAGGCGGCAGCCGCGGCCGGCGATCCAGACCGTTTCCCTTTCCCGCGGTCGTGGCTGGAGCCGGAGAGCTGGGACTTCTCGTTCAGTGGGCTCAAGACCGCCGTGCTGCACCAGGTCCGGGCGCTCGGCGTCGAGCCGGCCGAGACGTCGGCGGCGGCGCGGCGCGAGGCCCTGCCAGTGGCGGACCTGGCGGCGGGCTTCCAGGCGGCAGTGGTGGAGGTTCTGGCGACCAAGGCCGCCCGGGCGGCGCGCGCCTTCGGCGCCCGGCAGGTGGCGCTCGGCGGCGGCGTCGCCGCCAACGGCGCCTTGCACCGGCGGCTGGTGGCGCTGGCCGACGTCCCGGTCCTGTGCCCGCCGCCGCGGCTGTGCACCGACAACGGAGCCATGATCGCGGTCGCCGGCTACTACCGCTACGCGGCGGGGCAGCGCGACGGCCTGGACGTCGACGTCCTGCCGAGCCTGCCAATCGCCTGAGTCGGCTCCGCGTGCGTTAGCACTCTCGTCTTGCGGCTGCTAAGACGGGTTGCTAAGCTATACCCGAATTAGCACTCCATCCGTTCGAGTGCTAATTCGGCTCGGAGCGAGGGCCGGGTCGTCATTCTCACACTTGGAGGGACACGCATGGCAAGTCTCAATCTGCGCCCGCTCGGCGACCGCGTGGTCGTCAGACCACTCGAGCGGGACGAGGTCACGAAGAGCGGCATCGTCCTCCCGGACACCGCCAAGGAGAAGCCGCAGCAAGGCGAGGTCCTGTCCGTCGGCCCAGGCCGCGTGCTGGACAACGGCGAGCGCGTCGTACCCGACGTCAAGTCCGGCGAGCGCGTCCTGTTCGCCAAGTACTCCGGCACCGAGTTCAAGCACGATCAGGATGAGCTGCTCATCCTGCGCGAGTCCGACATCCTCGCCATCGTGGTCAGCAACGGCGCCAGCGCCTGAGCCTGACCGGCCACCGACAAGACCAAGGAGGTCAGTTCCTATGCCAGCCAAACAGCTGGAGTACAGCGAGGAGGCGCGTCGCGCCCTCAAGCGCGGCATCGACTCGCTCGCCGACGCCGTCAAGATCACGCTCGGCCCCAAGGGCCGCAACGTGGTGCTCGACAAGAAGTTCGGCCCGCCGACCATCACCAACGACGGGGTCACCATCGCCAAGGAGATCGAGCTCGAGGATCCGTTCGAGAACATGGGCGCCCAGCTCCTGAAGGAAGCGGCGACCAAGACGAACGACATAGCTGGTGACGGCACCACCACCGCCACCGTCCTCGCCCAGGCGATCGTCAACGAGGGGTTCCGGAACGTCACCGCCGGCGCCAACCCGCTGCAGCTCAAGCGCGGCATCGAGCGCGGCGTCCAGGCCGTTGTCGAGAGCCTCAAGACTATGTCGACGCCTGTCTCCGGCCAGAAGGAGATCGCCCAGGTAGCCGCCATCTCGGCCGCCGACGAGGAGATCGGCCGCCTGATCGCTGAGGTCATGGACAAGGTCGGCAAGGACGGCGTCATCACGGTCGAGGAGAGCAAGACTCTCAAGTTCGAGACCGAGTACGTCGAGGGCATGCAGTTCGACCGCGGCTACATCTCGCCCTACTTCATCACCGACCCACAGCGGATGGAGGCGGTCCTCGACGAGCCGTACGTCCTGATCACCGACAAGAAGATCTCCGCGATCTCGGACATCCTGCCCGTGCTCGAGCGGTTCCTGCAGGTCAGCAAGAACCTGGTCATCATTGCCGAGGATGTCGACGGCGAGGCCCTGGCGACGCTGGTGGTCAACAAGCTGCGCGGCACGCTGAACGTGCTGGCCCTCAAGGCGCCGGGCTTCGGCGACCGCCGCAAGGCGATGTTGGAGGACGTTGCCACCCTGACCGGCGGCCAAGTCATCAGCGAGGAGGTCGGCCGGAAGCTGGACAGCGCCACGATCCAGGATCTTGGTCGGGCCCGCAAGGTCGTCGCCAACAAGGACGAGACGACAGTGGTCGAGGGCCGCGGCTCGGAGGAGGCGATCAAGGGTCGCATCGCCCAGATCCGCACCCAGATCGGTGAGACCACCAGCGACTTCGACCGGGAGAAGCTGCAGGAGCGTCTGGCGAAGCTCGCCGGCGGCGTGGCAGTTATCAAGGTCGGCGCTGCCACCGAGGTCGAACTGAAGGAGAAGAAGCACCGCGTCGAGGACGCGCTGAGCGCCACGCGGGCGGCTGTCGAGGAGGGCATCGTCCCTGGCGGCGGCGCGGCCTTCGTGCACTCGCTCGGCGCTCTCGAGGGAGTCCTGGGCGGGCTCCAGGGCGACTCCCGGACCGGCGCGGCCCTGCTGCGGCGGGCGCTCGAGGAGCCTCTGCGCCGCATCGCGATCAACGCCGGCCTCGAGGGCAGCGTGATCGTCGACGAGGTGAAGAAGCGCGGCAACGGGATCGGCTACGACGCGTCGAAGGGCGAGTACACCAACATGGTCGAGGCGGGCATCATCGACCCGCTGAAGGTCACCCGGTCGGCCCTGGAGAACGCGGCCTCGATCGCCACCATGATCCTGACCACGGAGACTCTCATCACCGAGATCCCGGAGAAGGAGAAGGCACCGGCAACCCCGCCGATGCCCGACTACTAGCCACCAGACCCCTTCGCAGGGAAGAAAGAGGCCGGAGCCGTCATGGCTCCGGCCTCTTCGCTGTCCGCCGCTGGGAGAGAGCACGTCGGCGCTAGAGGAAGCGGACGCGGAAGGCCCACGCGCCGCGGAGCCGCCAGTACAGGGCTACCGGTGGGATCAGGACCGACGTCACCACCATGTCGGCCACGTGGCCCGGCGTGAGGCGCGTCCCTCGCAGCCGCTCGTAGCAGAAGCGGCCGACCAGCGCCCCCCACAGGCCGCCAGCCAGGGCCGCTCCGCGGCGCCTGCCGCGTAGCCCGGCCGCGACACCAGCCAGCAGGCTGCCGGTGATGGCGTAGTAGCGGAAGGGCGGTCGCCTGCGTATGAGCTGCCGGAACAGGGCCGGGTGCTTGCGGTACAGGAGCGCGTCGAAGAACTGGTTGCGCTGGAGGCGCACGCTGGCGAACGGCTTGCCGGCCCGCGCCGGGTGGTAGACGATGGCCGCGTCGTTCCGCACGAGGCGGGCGCCCGCCTCGATAAGGGAGAACTCGAGGTCCGAGTCTTCGCGGTAGGCCACCGTGAACCGTGGATCGAAACCGCCGACGGCTTCGAGCGCGTCGCGGCGGCAGAAGGCATTGGCGGTCACGAAGCGCGCGGTCTGGAGCCGCCCGACGTTGCGCTGCCAGTCGGTCGGCCGCCGCGGCAGCGGGACGAGGGTCCGTCCGGCGACGACGTCCGCCGCGTCGCCGAGCGAGCGGACGCCCTCCGCCAGCCACCGCGGGTGCGGCACGGTGTCGTCGTCGGTGAAGGCGATGATTCGGCCGCGAGCCGCCCGCCACCCGTGGTTGCGCGCCGCCGCGGGCCCACCACGGGGTACCGCCAGTCCGGTAACCCGGAGTGGCGGCGCAACCGGGGCCAGCTCCCTGAGGACGTCCTGGGCGCCGCCCGGACCGCCGTCCTCCACGACGACAACCTCGAAGCGGGCTCGCGGGTACGTCTGGCGCACAAGGGCCCTCAGGCAGCGTCGCAGCAGCTCCGGCCGCCGGTGCGTCGGGATGACGACGCTCACCAGCGGCATGGCCGACTCCCCGATCGCGTCATCCACCGCGTGGACATGGTCCGCCAGCGGCCGACGGGCGGGCATCTGGCGTATGCCCAAGCTCCGTCGACGGCGTGTCGCGGCGCTTTGGGCGTTTGCCCAATGAGCCGGCCCGACACCACGGACACAATGGGTCAGGATGAACATCCTCGGGCTCAACGCTGCTTTCCACGACTCGTCAGCGTGCCTGGTCCAGAACGGCGCCGTGGTCGCGGCCGCCGAGGAGGAGCGGTTCAGTCGCATCAAGCACGCCAAGCGCGCCACGCCCTACATGGCGCACGCTCTGCCGTTCAACGCCATCGACTACTGCCTGGCGGCTGGCGGCCTCACCATCGACGACGTCGACCAGGTCGCCTACTCGTTCGACCCCTTCCTGCTGCTGCACGACGAAGGCGAGCATTCGCCCCCATTCGTGCTGCCACGGGACGCGTCGGCCGCGTCCCGTGGGCCCGGCTACGACCCGTGGCAGTCGGTCTTCCTGGCCGGCATCACGGCGGCACCGCGCATGCTGACCGACGACGTCCCGTTCCACCTGCGTGAGCGCCTCACCGCGAACGGCGGTGGCGGTCCGCGGCGCTTCGACTTCGTCGAGCACCACGTCGCCCACGCCGCCAGCGCCTTCTTCCCCTCGCCCTTCGACCGCGCCGCCATCCTGACCCTGGATGGCCGCGGCGAGGAAGTGTCCACGCTCATGGCAGTGGGCGAAGGCCTGACGATGGAGAAGGTGCAGGAGGTGCGACTTCCGAACTCGCTCGGACTCCTGTACGAGCGGGTGACCGAGCACCTGGGGTTTCTGCGCAGCTCGGACGAGTACAAGGTCATGGCCCTCGCCTCGTACGGAACGCCGCGCTACGCGGACGACGTGCGGTCGCTGATCCACTGGTGCGGCGACGGCCGCTACGAGATACTGCCTACCCGCCTCGACGACGTCGTCGGGCCGACGCGGCACCCGAAGAGCCCGTTCGAAGCGCGCCACTTCGACGTTGCCGCGAGCCTGCAGCTCGTGCTGGAGGAGTCGGCGCTGCGCATCGCGGATTGGCTGTTCGACCAGACCGGCGAGGAGAACCTGTGCCTCGCCGGCGGCGTGGCGCTCAACTGCGTCATGAACGCTCGTCTGCTGCGCGCATCGAAGTTCCAGCGGGTCTGGGTCCAGCCGGCCGCGGGCGACGCCGGTACGTCGCTGGGCGCGGCCCTCTCGGTGTGGGCGACTGGGCCGGATGCGGGCGCTGGCGGGCGCTGGCGCATGCGCGACGCGTACCTTGGCCCCGCGTTCGACGATGCCGCGGTCGCCGCCGCGCTGGAGCACGCCCATCTGTCAGTGCCCCGGTCGCCGGACATCGCGGCCGCCGCGGCGGCATGCCTGGCCGACGGGAAGGTCGTTGGCTGGTTCCAGGGTCGGATGGAGTTCGGACCGCGCGCCCTGGGCGCCCGCAGCATCCTGGCCTCGCCTGCCGATCCCGCCATGATGCACCGCCTGAATCTGCTGAAGGACCGCGAGGACTTCCGTCCCGTCGCGCCCGCGGTTCTGGTGGAGGAGGCTCCCGCCTACTTCGCCGACTGCGCTGAGTCGCCATTCATGCTGTTCGTCTACGACGTCCGGCCCGAGGTCGCGCCGCGCGTGCCCGCCATCCGCCACGTCGACGGCACGGCGCGCGCCCAGACGGTCAGCCGGAGCGAGTCGCCCCTTTTCCACCGGCTCATCAGCCGCTTCCGCGACCGCACCGGATTGCCGATCGTGGTGAACACGTCGTTCAACACACGCAGCCAGCCGATCGTCTGCACTCCGCAGGATGCGCTGGCCTGCTTCTATACGTCGCCGATCGACGCCCTGGCGCTCGGCGACTACCTGCTCGTCAAGTAGCGCCGAGGAGCTCGTGGACCGCGGCGCGCACGGCCGCCAGGCCGCCGTCGCGCTCCTGCCGCGTCCGGACAGCGCGGTGACGGGTGCGGTCGAGCGGCGCCCACCGGTCGACGTCCGAATCCAGGTAGGTCACAACGCTCGGCACGGCCAACGCGGCCGCGAGGTGCGAGACGCCTGTGTCGTTGCACACGAGCAGGCGGGCGTCGGCGACCAGCGCGGTTACGGCGCCCAGACTGGTACGACCGGCCAGGTCGAGGGCGCTGCCGCGCATCGCGCGGGACACCGCGCCCACCACGTCGGCTTCGTCGCTCGTGCCCGTGAGAACCACCTCGAGCCCAGCGCGACGAAGGTCGTCGGCGACCGTTGCGAAATGGGCCGGTGGCCAGCGGCGAGCGGAGCGGCTGCCCGGGTGCAGACAGGCGTACCCACCGGGCCGCAGCTCGGGCGCCACGCGCCGCAGCTCGGCGCGGTCGGTCTCGGTCACGCGAAACTCCAGCCCGTCGCCCTGAGCGGGAATCCCGAGGTGCTCCATGAGCCGCAGGTGGCGGTGGATCTCCGGCCCGGCGTCCGGGTACGGGAGGAAGCGCGCGGGGTCCGGGCAGTACGTGCCGGGCACGAAGTAGCCCGCCGTATGGCACGCCCCGAGCAGGACGGCCAGCGGATTCGTCAGAGCGCCGTTCCCGTGCATCTGGATCGCCAGGTCGAACTGCCGCCGCTGTGCCTCGGCCATGAATGGTGGGATGCGCTCGACGGCGAGCGGCTGTTCCGGCAGGCCAGGCCAGCCCGGCATCGGCAGATGGTCGTCGACGTAGTCGGCGACGTGCTCGACGAAGGTGCCAGCCCACGGCAGGCCAATCAGGGTAATCCGCGCCCGCGGCAGGGCCGCGCGCAGCGCCCGGAGCGCCGGCACGGCGCACAGCAGGTCGCCCAGCTTGAGCGCTCGAATGACCGCCACCCGCTCCGTGGCGCCGTCGACGAGCGGCAGGCCGGTCACCAATCTTTGATCGCCCTTTGATCGCCGAGGCGCCGGGTGGCAAGAAGCTCGCGCGCCGCCGCCACCACGGCCTCCGGCGCTACCAGGCGAAGGCAGTTGTGGTGCTGCATCGGGCAGACGCTCTTGTAGCAGTACTTGCAGTCGACATCGTGCGATAGCACGCGGTTGGGGACGCCCCATGGGGTGTGCTGCGGGTTCGTCAGCGCGTAGAGGTCGACGACCGGCGTGCCGACGGCGGCGGCGATGTGCGCCGGCCCGGTATTGTTGGCGACGAGCAGCGGCGCCAGTGAGATGAGCCCTACCAGCTCCGCGATGCCGAGTCGGCCGGCGAGCGACCAGGATGGCATCCCTATGCCCTGCTGGATGTGAGCGACGAGCGGCGCCTCCGCCTCGGTCCCCGTCAGGACCACCTGGCAGCCGTCCTCACGCGCCAGCAGCCGTCCCGCCTCGGCGTAGCTGTCGGGCGGATAGCGCCGCGACGGGGCCGACGCGCCGGGGTGCAGAACGAGCCAGGGTTGATCAGGTCGCAGCCCGAGATCCCGCAAGAGCGCGGCCGCGTGCTGGCGGGCGGCGTTCGGAACCCGTACCGACAGCCGCTCATCCGGTGTGGTACAGCCCACGGTGGCGACCAGGTCAAGCTGACGGCGCACCTCGTGGCGTATCCCGGCGGCGGGCTCCGGGTCGGCCACCCACTCGCTGAGCAGCTGGTACGGGTTCTCGTGGCAGTGGGCCAGACGCAGGGGGATGTCGGCCAGGTAGCAGACGAGCGCGGCCGGCAGCGGGCTCTGGCTGTACGCGGTAAAGACGACGGCGGCGTCGAAGGCGCCCTGCCGCAGACGCTCTGCCAGGGCGAGATCGGCGCGACCGTCGGAACGGTGCCGGGTCGCCTTCATCCAGGGGGGGTCGTAGACGATCACGTCGTCGACGTCGGGCACCAGGCGGGCGATCTCGGCGCCCGAGGTGGACGTGAGCAGGCTGAGGCGGCGTTCCGCGCCGCCAGCTTTGAGGGCGCGCAGGGCGGGCGTGGTCATGAGCACGTCGCCCAGCGCGTCCAGCCGGATGCCGAGAACGTGGCGGGCCCGCGCCCACGTCGCGACAGAGCTGTTGGCCGCCTCTCCCGCCACTCGGCGGCGGGCCGTTAGCCGGCGCGGGCGGCTGCTAGCTGGCCCGCCACCCGGGCCAGGCGCTCGTCGCGCTCGGCCACGAACCGCTGGATGCCCTTCAGCAGCCACTCCTGCGACAGGTGCGCCTCCTCGATGACCTCGTCCAGCGTGCCGCCCGTGCGCCAGCGGTTGTCCCAGTCGGACGACATGGCGTAGTCGTCGGCGATACGGTGGGTGACCCAGTCGCGCATAAGCCGGCGTGAGCCGTTGGTGATGTACGTCAGGTCGATCTGCTCGCCCTGAGACAGGATCGACTCCTGGTACGCCTTGGGCTGCAGCCGGAAGAGCTCGGGGCTCACGGCCGCCACCAGCTTGACGTTCAATCCTAGCTCGTCCAGCTTTGGCAGAAGACGGACCACGTTGTAGGTCGACATGGTGCCCTGGACGAGGATGGCGCCCATCTTCGGCTTGCCCGGCCTGTAGTCGCGGATGAGGTAGGCGCCTTTGGCCGCCTCGAAGTGGGACGCCATGCCCAGCGCGGCGCGATCCGGCACCTTGACGGCGGGCCGGGTGAGGTGCAGCGCGACGACGTGCGCGTCAGTTGCCATGGCCGCCGCGATCAGCACCGGGACTTCGTTGTACTCCCAGGGGATGATGTTGATAGTGTGCCCCTCGGGGAAAAGCTCCATGACGCCGGTCTCGTAGATGCCGAAGTGGGTGCGCGAGTCGTCGGCCGTCTCCGGACCGGAGTGGCCGGCAACCCACAGCACCTTGCCCACTTTGATGTCCGAGTCCTGCGCGATCTGGCTGAACAGGCGCATCAGCCCATACTTCAGGTAGCTGAAAGAGCCGTAGGTGGAGTGTGCCGAGTACAGGCCGTCGAACTCCTCGAACGGTGTGGGCGACACGTTGACGCAGGCGATCCCGGCCGCGACGCCCGAGTTGGTGAACTCCGTGATCTCCTGCGGCAGCAGGACGCCTTCCGGGTGATGCTCGCGGTCGTAGCGACCCCAGCCCTTCGTGTCGCCGAAGTCGGCGGCGAAGCCAGCAATGTTGGTTGATTCCGCCAGATCGGCGGACATCGCCAGGAAGAGCGGCCGATTGTAGTGGCGCCGCCCAAAGGCGTTGACCCAGGCGCCCCACTTGCCGAGAGCGGCGCGGTTGGCCACGCTGGCGCCGGGTTCGACGAACAGCTCCTTGGGGTAGCTGCGGAAGTCCCACAGCCGCTTGTCGCGCCACGGGTTCGCCGACGTGTCGAGCCGGAACGCCGGGATCTCCTCCGGAACCGCGTCGCCGAGCTCCACCAGTCTATCTGCCAGGTAGTCGACGAGCGCATCGTCAGCCGTGATCGTGTCGGCGATCACTTTCAGGTTCGCCTCGAACTGGGCCCGGAGCTCAGCCGGATCGCTGGGGGCGGGCTGATCCATGCCGGACCACTCCACGCCGTACTTCTCGCTGAACTCGCGACGCAGCCGCCAGAAGAGCTCAGAGTTCAGCTTGTGGGGAGTCCCGTGCGACTTGTAGCCGGTGACGATGTAGCCGCGGCCCTTGATCGTCTTGAACCACGTCATGTTCGGCCGCTGGTCCGGGTTCGGCGTCAGCATCGTCTCCAGGAAAGCCCGAGTAACGCCGGCAAACTCGCTGCCCTGCTCAGTCCCGTGGACGCGGAAGCCGTACGGCTCGAACCAGGTCTGAGGAGACCCATTGACGACCTCGCTGATGGCGACCTCGTCGATGCCGAAGTCGTTCCAATCGACCAGGTAGTACAGGTTGTCGAGACCGAGGCCGAAAGCCGTGTTCTTGGTCTCATGGCTGGCGCCCGCGGTCAGGCCACCCTCGCCTTCCACCGCGAACACCTTGACCCCGGCCGCGCCGAGCCGCTTCAGCGCCATGGCCTCGCCGGCCGAGGGCGGCGACCCGTGCCCGGAGGGGCCCGTGTTGAACTTGAGGAAGAGGGTCTTGCCCTCCATCTCGGCATGGCCGGCCAGTCCGCCGCGGCGACGGAAGCCGAGAAGGTCGCGCCAGCCGAGCTGCCGCTTCTCCGCCGACGGGACACGGTAGCGCTCATCGCCGGTGCGCTGGTACTTCGCCTGGAGGGCTGTGTTGTACACCGCCAGCAGGGAGTAGATGACCGGGATGGTGTGGCCAGCGACCAGGATGAACTTGTCGCCGAAGCGCTTCTCGGGATGGCGAATGTCCCAGCGCATGAAGCCGCCCAGCGTCAGGGCGACGAGCATGTGCGCCTTCGAGCGCGAGCCGCCGGGGTGGCCGCTCTGACGGTAGTTCTCGAACACGTCGATGTTCTGATCGATGCAGTCCTTGATCTTCTCCCAGAACGGGAACTGGCGCTCGAGCTCGCGGAAGCGCGACTGGACCTGCGGGTCTGTATCGAGGGTGGCCGCCGTGCCCCGCTGCGGCTCGTTGGTGATCAGCATGTGTTGACTACCGAATCTACCGGTGCTCGGCAGCGCCGTCAACTGTCCTGCCCCTCGATAGCGGCGGGAGGGTGGCGTAGAATTGCCGCGCGGACTGCCACGGGCAGCTTTCTGTTCAGGCATAGGCCTGGCCCGCGGACCGGGCAGGGAGGTGTAGAGCTTGGCGACGCCTCAGGTCACAGCGCCAGCGGAGCGCGGGTTGAAGGGGTGGCTGCTCGAGGGGCAGACGCACGAGGTGGTCGGGCCTCATCAGCAGGAGCGCGAGCACACGCAGCAGCCGTGGTGGCGGGTGATGTGCCTGACGGGCGTCGACTACTTCTCCACGCTCGGCTATCAGCCCGGGATCGCGGCCCTGGCGGCCGGCGCGCTCGCGCCTATCGCCACCATCATCCTGGTGCTGATCACGCTGTTCGCGGCCCTGCCGATGTACTTCCGCGTTGCCGAAGAGAGCCCCCACGGCGAGGGCTCGATCGCCATGCTCGAGCGGCTGCTCAGCTGGTGGAAGGGCAAGCTGTTCGTCCTGTGCCTCCTGGGCTTCGTCGCGACCGACTTCGTGATCACTATCACCCTGTCCGCCGCCGACGCCTCGGCCCACGCCATCGAAAATCCCTTTTTGCCCCAGGCGCTGGCCGGCCAGCGCGTCGCCCTGACGCTGTTGCTCATCACGCTGCTCGGCGCAATCTTCCTCAAGGGGTTCTCCGAGGCCATAGGCATCGCGGTCGCCCTCGTCGGGGTGTACCTGCTGCTGAACGTCGTCGTCATGGGCGTGAGCCTTTTGCACATCGCCGAGCGGCCGGGCATCGTGGTCGACTGGCAGCGGCTGCTGTTCGTGCAGCAGGGCAGCGTGCCGCGCATGATAGCCGTATCGCTGCTGCTCTTCCCGAGGCTGGCGCTTGGCCTGTCCGGCTTCGAGACCGGCGTCGCCGTCATGCCCCTGGTCAAGGGCGGCCCGAGCGACACGCACGACCAACCGGTGGGCCGTGTGCGCAACACGCGCAAGCTGCTGCTCACCGCGGCGCTCCTGATGAGCGCCTTCCTGGTCACCAGCAGCCTGGCAACGATCACGCTCATCCCGGCCGAGGAGTTCCAACCCGGCGGCAAGGCGAACGGTCGGGCGCTGGCGTACCTGGCCCATGAGTATCTGGGCGCCGGCTTCGGCACGGCGTACGACGTCAGCACGATTCTCATCCTCTGGTTCGCCGGCGCGTCGGCCATGGCCGGCTTGCTCAACATCGTGCCGCGCTACCTGCCCCGCTACGGCATGGCGCCCGAGTGGGCAGGCGCGACGCGGCCCCTGGTCCTGGTGTTCACCGCCATCTCGTTCGCCGTCACCATCATCTTCAGCGCGGACGTTGACGCCCAGGGCGGCGCCTACGCCACCGGGGTGCTCGTCCTGATGTCGTCGGCCGCGGTCGCCGTGGCGCTGGCCACCTGGCACCGTCGCCAGCGGAACGCCGCGCTGTTCTTCGGCGTGGTGGTGCTCGTCTTCGCCTACACGACGGCGGTGAACATCGTTGAGCGGCCCGATGGCGTGAAGATCGGCGCCTTCTTCATCGCCGCGATCATTCTCGTGTCGTTCCTGTCGCGGATCTGGCGGACGACCGAGCTGCGGGTCGCCGGCATCGTCCTGGATCCAGTGGCCGAGCGCTTCGTCCAGGAGGCCAGCAGCGGCGGCCTGCACGTCCTGCCCAACGGCCCGACGCGCTGGGACCCGCATGAGTACGGAAAGATCGTCGAGCGCCACCGCAGCCGCGACCGGGTGGCAGCGGAGGACCACATCCTCATCTTCGAGGTCGCCATCGCCGACGCGTCCGAGTTCGCCCCCGTCCTGGAGGTAGAGGGCGAGGAGATCGGCGGCCACCGGGTGCTACGGGCCAGCGGCGCGAGCATCCCGAACGCCATCGCGGCGTTCCTGCTGTACCTGCGCGACCGGACAGGCACCGTCCCCCACGCGTACTTCGCGTGGACGGAGGGGAGCCCGCTGCCGGAGATGATCCAGTACATCGTCCTGGGCCAGGGTGACCTGGCGCCGGTCACGCACGAAGTGCTGCGTCAGGCGGAGCACGACCGCGCCCGCCGGCCGGTGATCCACGTGTCCTGAGGCGGTTACCGGCTGGCCAGGGCCTGTTCGAGGACGCTGAGCAGCTCCAGGGGCGAGAAGGGCTTGGTCAGGTAGTGGTCGGCACCGGCCGCCAGTCCGGAGCTGACGTCGGTGGCCTGCGCCTGGGACGTGAGCAGGACGACCTTCGTGCCGGTCAGGAGCGGCGAGCTCTTGATGGCCCGCGTGAGCTGCAGACCGCTCCGGCCTGGCATCTGGACGTCCAGCAGCGCGACGGCCGGCCGATGCTGGAGCAGGAGCTGCCACGCCTCGTCGCCGTCGGCGGCCTCGAGGAGGGTGTACTCGCCGGAGGCGATAGTGGCGCTCACGAGCAGGCGCAGGCTAGGCTCGTCGTCGGCGACCAGAACGGACCGTGTGGGCTGGGCGGCGGGTGTGTCTGTGTGGTTCATGGTGAGCACTGGGGAGGGCTCAGGTGAGGAGGTCCGCACGCCCCCGGGGCACCGGCACCAGGCTTTATGTTCACTATCATAGTGATAGTGTACCGCTTTGGGCTGGGCCCGCGGCCGCAACCGCCCTGCCTGCCCCGGTGAGCCCCCGTCGCTTCTCGCCCATGAGCCATGAAACATGAAGAAAGTTCATGACAGCCTGGCCACCGGCTGTCACGCTAGCGTCGGCTCGGACCGCCGACCCCGGCTGCCGTCCTTCTTCAGATTCAGCACTCCTGCCCCAGCGCCCCTGCGGCGACGACGCGCCAACCCCGAGAGGACCTGCCATGCCTACCCCGAAACCTGCGCGCCTGGTCCCCGCCAACCTGGCTACTTCCCCCAGCGGCCACGGCGCCAGCGCGGACCCCCTCGATCAGACCACGCTCCTGGCCGCGCTGCGGGGCGTCCGGGACGGGGGCTTTGGCGTCCGGCTGCCCCGCGAGTTGACGCGAGGCTAAGTCATAAACCATGCCGCTACCACAGCCGGTCAGCGTCCTGGTCGTAGACGACGAGCCACGGAACCTGCTCGCCCTGGAGGCGGCGTTGGCGACCGTCGACTGCGTTCTGGTCAAGGCCCACTCGGGTCGCGAGGCGCTCAAGTGTCTGCTGGCGCAACAGTTCGCGGCCGTCGTGCTCGACGTCCACATGCCTGGCATGAATGGCTTCGAGACGGCCAGGCTCATTCGCGCGCGCGCGCGCTCGCAATCGACGCCCATCATCTTGCTGACCGCTGACGACAGCACCGGGGCGCAGGTGCCCGAGGGCTACCGACTCGGCGCCATCGACTACATGGACAAGCCGTTCGACCCGGACATTCTGCGCTCGAAGGTCGCCTTCTTCATCGAGCTGTTCCGCAAGACCCTGGCTCTCGAGCAGCGGACGGCCGCGTTGAGTCAGGCGACTGCCGACGTCGTGCGGCGGGAGCAACAGGTCGTGGCGCTCAACGCCTCGCTGGAGCAGCGGATCCAGGAGGGGGCGCGGATCAGTCGGCAGAACGAGCTCACTCTGCAAGCAGCGGGCGACGGCATCTGTGGCGCAGACCGAGACGAGATCATCGTCGTGGCGAACCCCGCCGCGGCGCGGCTGACTGGCTATTCCGTCGAGGAGCTCATCGGTCGGCCGCTGCCGTCTCTCCTGAGCCGCCCCACGCCGGATGGCGCCCGCACGTGGCGGGAAGATCCCGCCAGCACCGACGGGGCGCACGGAGACGGCATCCGACAGGACGCGAACGCGGCGTTCCGGCGCAAGGACGGCACCGAATTTTCGGCCGAGTACGTCTGGAGCCCGATCCGCGAACAGGGCCAGGTCGTCGGCGCGGTGCTGACTTTCAAGGACATCACCGACCGCCGCGAGCTCGATCGCCTGAAGGACGAGCTGCTCGGCGTGGTCAGCCATGAGCTGCGCACCCCGGTCGCCTCACTGGTCGGCTTCACCGAGCTGCTGCTGACGCGCGACTACGCCGAGCCCCAGCGGCGGGAGTTCCTGACAGTGATGCTGCGCGAGGGTCGCCGTCTGACGGCGCTCATCAACGACTTCCTGGACCTGCAACGGTTGGAGAGCGGCGCCCAGCAGATCGTGCTCGCCCCAACGCCGCTGCGTCCTTTGGTGGAGCGCGCCGTGGCCGCCGCCGGCGAGAATCTGGACGCCCCGATCAGTGTCGAGCTTCCGGACGACCTGCCGCTGGTGCTTGCCGACACGGACCGCATGGAACAGGTGCTGGGCAACTTGCTGTCGAACGCGCGCAAGTATTCCCCCGCCGGCGGCCAGATACGCGTGGCGGCCGAAGCCGCCGACGGCACCGTGCAGGTGACAGTGTCCGACCACGGCCTCGGCATTCCCCCTGACGCGCTGCCCCACATGTTCGAGAGGTTCTACCGCGTGGACAATTCCGACCGCCGGGCGATCACTGGCACCGGCCTGGGGCTGGCGATCGTGCGCAACATGGTCGAGGCGCACGGCGGCCGGATCCGCGCGGAGTCCGCGGGTCTTGGGCAAGGCAGCACGTTCATCTTTACGCTGAATATGGCGCAGTCAGCCGTCACCAGCATGGCGGCAGCACCGCTGTCAGTCGACGGCAAGAGCGTACCGGCCAGCGGTGACGTCCTGGTGGTGGAGGACGACCCGGCCTTTGCCAGGTGGTTGTCCGAGACCCTCGCCGGGGCGGGCTACAGGGTACGTGCGGTCGCCAGCGGTGAGGAGGCGCTGGTGGCGGTCGCCCAGGCCCGGCCCACGGCGCTGCTACTGGACGTGACTCTAGCTGGCCACCTCGACGGCTGGGATGCGCTGGCGGTGCTGCGCAGCCGCCCCAATACGACCAATTTACCTGTCATCGTGGTCTCCGTCCGCGACGAGCATTACCGCAGCGACTCCCTTGGTGTCTCCCAGTATCTGGTCAAGCCCATCCAGGCGGACGCTCTTCTGCGGTCGCTTCACCAGCTCGACGGGGCCGGCATGAGCGCGGTGCTCGTGGTCGAGGACGATGCGGTGACCCGCCAGGCGGTGGTGGCGGCCCTGGCCGAGGCGGGGTTTCCGGCGACAGGGGTCGCCAGCAGCCAGGAGGCTCTGGCGGCGCTCGAGGCGAAGGCGGCCGCGTTCGAGCTGCTCGTCCTGGACCTGGACCTGCCGGATGCTGGCAGCTTCGCCATCCTGGACGCGATCCGCTCACAGCCGCTGACACGGGCCCTGCCGGCGCTGGTCATCACGGCGCGGGACCTCACCGAGGACGAGCAGCGGCTCGTCCAGCTTCGGGCAGCGGAGCTGGTGCGGACGAGCGACGACATCGGGGTGCCGATCGTGCAAGCAGTCTCGCGCCTCCACGGCGGCTCGGCGCGTACCACGAGGTACGGAGCGGCCGGAGCGCGCCCAGCGCCGTGAGGGACATAGCTGGCAGCCCGGACGACCCGCGCCGGCGGCCGACCCTGGCCTCAGCAGGTGGGCTTAGTCTTGAGTCTGGCTCCATTCTGCTCATCTGGGCCCAGCCTGCGTAGGCTCTTACCTTTGTTCGCGCTACGCGCTCAGCGCACCCAGGCGGGCGGGCCGAGACGGTGCCGCAGCACCTCCCAGATCCGCTGATCTGGCGGCCGGGACGTCTCCTCTGTGACGAGCGCGGCCAGCAGCTGGTAGACGATGTCCAGGTCGGCGTCGGGCAGCTGGTCGATCAGGCAGTGGAGCTGCTTGCGCAGCAGGCGGTGAGCGTTCGGCATCCTCTCTCTCCGCGTAGGTAACGTCTGGGCGGCCCGCACGGTTCGGTCGAGGGCGCGGCCTATGCCGCTTGCCGCCACGGGAATAGGGCCGCACCGGCGGGCGTTCTCCCTGGTGTCCTCGCTGACAACCATCTGGCTGGACTCGGCTCAGAGCGGGACATATCACGTGCCCCCAGCCAACGAAGCCCGGAGCGTCTGCTCCGGGCTTCGTTTCGCCCCCGAGGGATGGTTCAGCGATGTGCCGCCCCAAGCGGGCCTCCCAGTGGCAGCGCCTCGCTCTCTCCCTCGCTCTCGTTAGAGTCACAGCGCCGGATGACGCCCGAGGAGCTCGCCGCCCGCCACCCCGTCCTGTACCACATGGCCGAGCCCGGCAGCTGGCCGAGCATCCGCAGGCATGGGCTTCTCAGCACCACGGCGCTGCTCGACCTGTTTGGGGTGGGCGGGCTGGAGCGGGTGGCGCTCGGCTGCGCGCGGCGGCCCAGCAGAGTTGTCCTGCGCCACCCCGCGCTCGGCGCCGCCGTCCTGCGCGACCAGAAGCCGCTCAGCGACGCCGCGCTGCGCTCCTGCTTGGTCGACATGGAGCCTCACGAGTGGTACGCGCTGCTCAATCGCAAGGTGTTCTTCTACCCCACCCGCGCTCGGCTCGCGCGCCTGCTGGGGGCGCGCACCAACCGCGCCGGTGAGCACACTGTTCTCACGCTCGACACGGCCGCTCTCCTGGCGCGACACGTGGCCCGGACCACCCTGGCGTCGCTCAACACTGGCAGCACCGTGCGGCAGGCGGTGGCACGGGGCCCCGACACATTCCAACCCCTCGCCTCGTATCCGGCCGACGAGTGGCGCCAGCGTCGGCTTGCCGAGGTGGCGGTCGAGCACAGCGTGCCTGACGTGGTCGACCTGGTGCGGCGCGTCGAGACGTGGCAGGGTCCCCGTCTCCTCCACACCACCGAGCTGCTGTAGACGCGCTCGAGCGGTTTTGTCACGACCCAGCCGCGCTCACGATGGTGACCTCGGCGTGACTCGAACACGCGGCCTCTGCGTCCGGAGCGCAGCGCTCTATCCACTGAGCTACGAGGTCTGGCCAGCCTATTATACGCCGCGCGGGGGCCCCGGATCGCGGGCCCGCTCGCTACCGCGGGTTGGCCGGGTCGTCGCGGCGCGTGGCCAGGCGGTGGACGTGGGCCACCCGCTGGAGAACCGTCACAGTCGTCAGCAGCGCCAGGACGCCCAGGGCGATCAGCAGCGGGCCTGGTGTGGCGGCCTCCAGCAGCAGGCCCAGCCCGAGCACGACGATCCTTTCAGGCCGCTGGAACCAGCCGACCTCGGCGTCCAGGCCAACGCCCTCGGCGCGCGCTCGGGCGTAGCTCACCAGCAGCGACCCGACAAGGGCCAGGTAGGCCAGCACGATACCGAGCCCGTCGGCGCGCGTGTGGTACCACCAGGCGATCCCCAGGAACACGGCGGCCTCGGCGTACCGGTCGCAAACGGAATCGAGGAACGCGCCGAAGACGCTCACCCGCCCCGTCGCCCGAGCCAGCGCCCCGTCCAGCGTGTCGGCCAGACTGAACAGCCACAGGCAGGCAGCAGCCGCGGCGAACCAGCCGTTAGCCGCCAGGATGCCGACGGCGCCGGTCAGCGCCGACCCGATGATGGTCAGCGCATTCGGGGTGAAGCCGAGGCGCCCGAGGGCGACCGCGGGCGCGACAGCCAGGGTTCGGGAGGCCCGCTTGATGTCCTTCACGCCCGCGGCGGCAGCAGTCCGGCCATGCGCCGCAGACGGCCGAAGGAGGCCCGCCGTGGCTCGCCCTCGGGGGCCCGGGCGGCCAGCACGTCGGCGTAGTAAGCCAGCACCCGGTCCGCCACGTGCGGCCAGTCGTAGGCGCGCGCCTTCTGCTGGCCATTGGCGCGGAACCGCGCCCGCAGGGCCGCGTCGTTGATCATGCGGCAGATCGTATGGGCGATGGCTCGAGGATTCTGCGGCTCCACCAGGAGCCCATCGACCCCGTCCTCGACGACGTCCAGGAACCCGGGGATGGCCGATGCCAGGATGGGCGCCCCGGCCGCCATCGCCTCGAGCAGCACGATGCCGAAGCTCTCCTGGCCCGTGTTGGGCGCACAGAAGACGTCGCACGACTGGTAGTAGCGCGGCAGGTCCTCCGGTGGGGCGTAGCCGACGAACATGACGTCGTCCTCGGACCAGCCCTGGCGACTGGCGAAGCGCCGATACCCCTCCAGTGGACGGCCACGGCCGACGACCACCAGCCGGGCGTTCGGGATGTCGTGGAGGACGTGCGGCCAGGCGCGCAGCAGGAAGCGCAGCCCCTTGCGCTTCTCGAGTCGGCCGACGAACAGGACAGTCGGTCGGGAATCCCGCAGCCTTGGCATCCGGGGGTGGCGGGTGTGGAAGCGGGCATAATCGATCCCGTTCGGGATGACGCGGTAGTCGCCGGGAAAATACTCGCCGATGAAGTCGCGCGCCGCGCTGGACACCGCTATGTGCCCGTGGAGCTTCCTGTAGAAGGGCCGCAGGATCGGCTTGGCGTAGAAGTACGTGAGCGGCCGGTTGCGGAAAGCGTGGAACGTGCCGACGTTCACCGACCGCGAATGGCGCAGGACGGTGAGCGGCAGCGCCGGCATCATCGGCTCGTGCAGGTGGATAAGCTCGAACTGCTGCTCGCGCAGCAGGCGCTTCACCTGGAGATAGGAGCGCAGCGACAGCGTGATGCGCGCGACCGAGCCGTTGGTGGGGATCGAGACGACGCGGCCGATGCGGTGGATGGGCGCGTCCACGACCAGCTCGGACTCGGCCTCGTCGTCCGACGATGGGGCGATGATGTGGACGTCGTGCCCGCGGGCGCGGAACTGCTGGGCCAGATGCGCAACGTGCTCGGTCACACCGCCCGGATAAGCGAAGTCGTAGGGCGAGACGAGGGCGAGCTTCACTGTTCGGTCCTCAGGGGTGCGGATCCGTCACTACGCCGTTGGCGAGGTCGATCTGGTGCCTCCGCTGCCGCGCCTCAGCGCCGCCCCAAGCGCGTAGCGCGAATAAAGGCAAGGACCTGAGCAGGTGGAGCGTAGATGATCAGAATGGAGCAAGACTTATGACCACCTGCTCAGGTCCTTGCCACGCGTCGGGGCAACCGGGGCGGGCCAACGCGGCTGAAAGACGGTCCATTGCTCGGGGTAGCTCCGTATATGGTACTCCAGCCGTTCGGCAATCGCCTGCGTCAGCCGACGGACGTCCTCTCGCGCCTTGCCGGCGCCGGGCGCAGCCAACGGCGGCTCTATCCTACCGGCGAACGTCCCGTCCGGGCGGCGCGCCGCGACCGCCGGCAGGACGGGCGCCCCGGTGCGCAGCGAGAGGGCGGCGGCGCCATCGGGAAACGTCGTCTCCACGCCGAAGAAGCCGACCACTGGCCCAGTACCTACCACGTCGCGGTCGGTCACCAGCGCGACGATCTCGTTGCGACGCAAGGTCGCCAGCAGAAGGCGCGCCACCGCGGGGTCCGCCACCACGACGTTCACGCCCAGCGCCCGCCTCTTCTCGAGCCAGAACCGCAACAGCTCCGGCTGCCGCATCCGCTCCACCACGCCGGTGATGCGGTAGCCGCGCACCGCGAGAGCCTGGGTCGCCAGGGCGACGCTGCCGATGTGCGCGCCCACCAGGATAGCGCCGTGGCCGCGCGCCAGCGCCTGGTCCAGGTACTCGGTACCCGTGACCGTCACGAGCCGCCCGACGCTGCGCGGCCCCAGATCCGAGATGGCGAGCGTATCCCAGTAGTTCAGGACGCCCTGGCGAAAGACTTCGCGCACCCGCCGTGGCGACGGCGGACGGCCCAGGACGTGGGTCAGGTTGGCACGGACGGCCGCGCGCGCGGCCGGCGCACCGAGGTACCAGAGGTCACCGACGAGGCGGCACACCGGCTCCGCCCGGCGGCGCGACACCAGCCGGGGGAGCACGGCAGCAATCCGCAGGACGAGCAAAAGGACGCGGGTCTCCATCGCCGTCGACAGTGGGTCGGCGCTTACGACTGTACGGCACCATCGGACGGCGGGAGCAGACGCAGCTGGTACACTTGGGCGCGAAACGCTATGAGCCTGTCCAGCGACGAGCTGCGCGCCCAGCTCCAGGAGCTCCACGCTCGAATCTCCAGCCTCCTGGTGCGTCTTTGACGCCGCCGCTAAGCAGGCGCGGCTTCACGAGCTAGAGGAGCGCTCCGCGGCGGCCGACCTCTGGTCCGACCCCGGCGAGGCCCAGGCGGTCATGCGCGAGCTCGCGTCGCTGCGGGACGAGCTCACCCCGTGGCTCGACGCCCAGACGCAGGCCGCCGACCTGCTGGACCTCGTGGAGCTCGCCGCGCTCGAGGACAATGCCGACGTCCTCGACGAGGCCGGCCGCGACGCCGAGGCGCTCCAGAAGCGCGTCGACCGCCTCGAGTTCCAGCTCCGGCTCAACGGCCCCTACGACCGCTCGGACGCCATCCTAGCCGTCAAGGTCGGCTCCGGTGGCGTGGACGCGCAGGATTGGGCGCAGATGCTGATGCGCATGTACCTGCGCTGGGCGGAGCGCCACCGCATCGCCACCGAAGTGCTGGACTTCGCCGAGGGCGAGGAGGCCGGGCTGAAGGGGGTCACTATCGCGTTTCGCGGCGCCAACGCCTACGGCTACCTGAAGAGCGAGCGCGGCACACACCGGCTGGTCCGGCTCTCGCCGTTCGACCAGGCGCACCGCCGCCACACGTCCTTCGCGCTCGTCGAGGTCATGCCGGACGTTGGCGAGGCGGCCGCGGTCGAGATCACTGACGACGACGTCGAATTCGAGGCGTACCGCTCCGGCGGGCCCGGCGGCCAGAACGTCAACAAAGTGAGCACCGCGGTCCGCCTGCGGCACAAGCCGACGGGCATCGTCGTCACCTGCCAGACCGAGCGCTCGCAGATGCAGAACCGCGACAATGCCATGCGCCTGCTGCGGGGCAAGCTGGTCGAGCTGGAGCTCGAGCGGCGGGAAGCCGAGCTGGCCGCCCTGCGCGGCGAGCACCTGGATGCCACGTTCGGCAGCCAAATCCGCAACTACGTGCTTCACCCGTACACAATGGTCAAAGATCTACGGACCGACTACGAGACGAGCGACGTCAATGGCGTTCTCGACGGCGACCTCAGTCAGTTCATCGAAGCCTATCTAGGCTGGAGCGTGGGACGTGCAGAAGCAGTCGCCTGAGACGACGATCACGGTGGTGGACTACGGCGCGAGCAACCTTCGGAGCGTGCAGCGCGCCCTCGAAGCGGTCGGTCAGCACCCGCACGTGACGAGCGACCCGCACGACATCGACGGCGCGCACGGGCTGGTGCTGCCGGGCGTGGGCTCCGCGAACGACGCCATGAAGGCGATCCGCGCCCGCGGCCTTGCGCGGCCGCTGCGCGACTACGCCGCGTCAGGGCGCCCTTTCCTCGGCGTCTGCGTGGGTCTCCAGCTCCTGTTCGACTGGAGCGACGAGGGCGGTGGTACCGCGTGCCTGGGCATCGTGCCTGGCGTTGTGCGGCGCTTCTCCGCCAGCCCCCAGTCGCAGTTGAAGGTGCCGCACATGGGCTGGAACACGGTCGCGCTGCGCTATCCGCACCCGCTGGTGGACGGCATCCCAGACGACGGCCACTTCTATTTCGTCCACTCGTACTACCCGGAGCCAGAAGACCCGGCGATGGCTCTGGGCACGACGGAGTACGGGGTGCCGTTCGCGTCGATCGTGGCCCGCGACAACGTCGTGGCCACCCAGTTCCACCCCGAGAAGAGCGCCACGCTCGGCCTGCGGCTGTACGGCTCCTTCGCCAGGATCGTGCAGGCGGCCCAGCCCGGTGGTCCGCGGGTCCTGAGCGAGGTCCGTCCCTGACAAGCCCCCGCGCGCGCCGGCTGGTCGTGATCCCGGCGGTCGACATCCGGGGCGGGCGGTGCGTTCGGCTCAAGCAGGGCGATTTCGCCCGCGAGACGGTCTACGGCGAGGACCCGGCCGAGGTGGCGCGCCGCTGGGAGGCCGAGGGCGCTGCTCGCCTCCACGTGGTCGACCTGGACGGGGCGCGGGGCGGCGTGCGCCAGAACGCCGCGGTCGTCCGGCGCCTGCTGGCCGCGGTGGCTCTACCCGTGCAGGTTGGCGGCGGCGTGCGAACGGTGGCGGTGGCGCGCGAGCTGCTGGACGAGGGTGCCGACCGTGTGGTGGTGGGCAGCGCGGTGGCGGAGAGCCCCGAGCAGATCGGCGAGTGGGTCGATGCCGTGACACCCGACCGTCTGATCGTTGGCGTGGACGCCCGGGACGGCAAGGTGGCGATCCACGGCTGGCTGGAGACGACCGGCCTGGACGCGGCCTCGTTCTGCGCCAGCCTGGCCGAGGCCGGCGTGCGGCGGGTGCTCTACACGGATATCCGGCGTGACGGGATGCCGGACGGCCCGGACGTCGCGGGCACCCGGGCTATCGTCGGGGACGGGCGACTGGCCGTCATCGCCAGCGGTGGCGTCGCCACACGTGCCCAGCTCGACCAGCTGGCGGACGCCGGCGCCGAGGCAGCCATCGTCGGCACCGCCCTGTACGACGGTCGACTGCGCCTGTCCGACCTGCGCGACTACCTGCGGCCGGCCGGCACGGTGGGCTAGTGCTCACGCGACGCATCATCCCGTGTCTGGACGTCGACCGCGGGCGGGTGATCCGCGGCGTCCGCTTCTCGGCGGACCGGGTGGTCGGAGACGCGGTCCAGCTGGCGGCCGAGTACAACCGCCAGGGAGCCGACGAGCTCGTTTTCTACGACATCACCGCCTCGGCCGAGGGCCGCGGGCTGATGATGGACGTGCTCGAGCGCGTCGCTGGCGAGGTGTTCATCCCGCTCACGGTCGGCGGTGGCATCAAGTCGGGCGACGACATCAAGGCGCTGCTGCGCGCTGGCGCCGACAAGGTGAGCGTCAACACACAGGCTGTGCTCCACCCGGAGCTCATCGCCGAGGGCGCCGACCGTTTCGGCTCGCAGTGCATAGTTCTGTCAATGGACGTCCTGTGGAACAGGGAGCGGGCCTTCTACGAGGTGGTCACGCACGGCGGGCGCACGCCGACCGGACTGGAAGCCCTGGTCTGGGCGCAGCGAGGCGTGGCCCTGGGAGCGGGCGAGATAGTGGTCAACAGTATCGACTCGGACGGGACGCGCGATGGCTACGAGCTGACGCTGACGGCCATGATCGCCCGGTCAGTGCCCGTGCCCGTCGTGGCCAGCGGGGGCGCCGGTACGCTGGAGCACCTCCACCGGGTGCTCACCGACGGGCAGGCGGACGCGGCCCTAGCGGCGAGCATGTTCCACTACGGCGACTTCACAGTAGACGACGCCAAGCAGTACCTGGCCGAGCGGGGCGTGGCAGTGCGCCGTCGCGTCGAGGTGCCGGCTTGATGGCGGACGTGGCGGACGGCCCCCTCACGGTGGCTGACCTCTCCTTTGGCCCGGACGGCCTGTTGCCCGTGGTGGTGCAGCACGTCGACTCCGGCGCCGTACTCATGGTTGGCTTCGCGAGCGCGCCGGCGGTCGAGCGCACGCTGGCCAGCGGCCACGCCTGGTTTTTCAGCCGCAGCCGCGGACGCCTGTGGGAGAAGGGCGAAACCAGCGGCAACGTCCTGCACGTCCGGGCGGTCCGCGTCGACTGCGATGGCGACACACTCCTGTACCTCTGCCAGCCGGCCGGCCCAACGTGCCACACGGGTGCGCCGAGCTGCTTCTTCCGGACCCTTGGCGACGGGCCCCGCGGCGAGACGAGCGGCGAGGCGGCCGCCGAGCTGTTCGCGACCATTCGCCTGCGCCAGGAGAGCGGCGACCCGTCGGGCTCGTACGTCGCCAGGCTGCTCTCGCAAGGCGTTGACCGGATCGGCAAGAAGATCGGCGAAGAGGCTACCGAAGTCGTCATCGCTGCCAAGAACGGCGACCGCGCCGAACTGGCCCACGAGGTCGCCGACCTCTGGTTCCACACCTACGTGCTCCTAGCGCAGCAGGGCATGACGCCAGAAGACGTGTGGGCCGAGCTGCGCGCCAGACGGCGGAGCGCCGGCTAGGGTACGGCATCCCGGAGGTTCGGAGTCCTCCCCGCCCGCTCATGGTGAGCCTGTCGAACCACGAGTGGGAAGCGCTAGGAACTCCGCTCTAGGCGGGCGAAGGCTCGGGGGGCGCCGATCCGGCGGCTTCGGCCTGGACCGGGGTATCGGGCACGGAAGGCCGGTCGACGCGGCCGTCTCCGCCATGGCGCAGCGTCCCGGTGTCGCCCACTGCCAGCTCCTCGCCCTCGCGTTTGAGTAGCTCGTTCATCGAGGCGATGGCTACCTCCATCTGGGCGCGGTCCGGGTAGCGGGTCGTGAGCGACTGAAGCAGCAGGCCGGGAGCAACCACCCAGCCGAGGACGGGGTTGTTCGGGTATTTTCCGCCGAGGCGCAGCAGCTCGTAGGCGATGCCAGCGATCACCGGGATGAGAACGACCCGCGACGCCACACGGACCCAGATGTTCGGGGTCCCGAGAAGCGCGAACAGCACCACGGAGATGGCCACGACCTCGAGCAGGAACGCCGTACCACAGCGCGGGTGCGCCGGCGGATAGAGGGCGACGTGCTCCGGGTCCAGCGGATCGTCGTGCTCCCAGGCGTGAATAGTCATGTGCTCGGCGCCGTGGTAGCCGTAGACGCGCCTGATGTCAGGCATGCGACCGATCAGGCCCACGTAGCCGATGAGAAGGACCAGGCGGATGAAGCCCTCGGCCAGGTTGCTCCAGATGGTGTGCGCACCGACGAATCGCTCGGCGAAGCCGACGATGGCCAGCGGCGTGACGAAGAAGACGCCAATGCCGAAGACGAGGGCGATGGCGACAGTGGTCCAGGCGAGTGGCTTGGCCAGGCTAGCGGCCTGTGCCGGCGCGGGGTTCTCCGCGCCCTGCATCTGGATATCGGCCGAGAACATGAGCGCTTTCATGCCGAGCCCGAGCGCGTCCCAGAGGAGGGTCATGCCGCGCACGAACGGGATCTTCTGGATGACGCCGCCGTACAGGCGCATGGGCAGCGGCTCGGACGTGACGACTATGCGCTTGTCTGGCGCTCGAACGGCGACCGCCATGAAGCGGCGGCCGCGCATCATGACGCCTTCGAGTATCGCCTGCCCGCCGTAGCCGACCTTCGATGTCCGAACGACCGGCGTGGCAGCAGGCGCACTCATGCGAATAGGAGAGCCGTCAGCCGGGAAGCTACGGTTTCCGGGCGAGCTTCAGCCGACGCTGGAAGCGCTCGACCTGGCCGGCCGTGTCGACGAGGCGCTGCTCGCCGGTGAAGAACGGGTGGCAGGCGGAGCAAACGTCCACGTGGAGGTTCTGCTTGGTTGAGCGCGTCTGCCACGTGCTGCCGCAGCCGCAGGTGATGGTGGTGGTTTCGTACTTGGGGTGGATGCCCGCTTTCATGCCGGTCTCTCAGTTCTGACTGATCTCGACGGCGTACACGCAGACGCGCTTGCGCTCTTTGGTCGCCTGCTCGAACCGCACGGTGCCGTCAATCAATGCAAACAGCGTGTGGTCGCGGCCCATTCCCACGTTGGTGCCCGGCCGCACCGTGCTGCCGCGCTGCCGCATCAAAATGGTGCCGGCCCTGACGACTGTGCCGTCGCCCCGCTTGACGCCGAGGCGCTGGCCGCCGCTGTCGCGCCCGTTGCGCGAGCTGCCCATGCCCTTCTTGTGTGCCATCTGGCCCTTCCCTCAGCTCCTATGCCGTGTGTGCGGCGTCAGCCGCGGACGATGTCGGTGATGCGCAGCCGGGTGACCGACTGGCGGTGCCCTGTCTTGCGGCGGTAGCGCACCTTCGACTTGAAGCGGAAGACGACTATCTTGTCCGCCCGGCCGTGCTCCACGACCTCGGCGCGGACGAGGGCGCCGGCCACGTTCGGGGCGCCCACCTGCATCGCGCCACCGTCGCCGCCGACGAGCAGGACCCGCCCGAGATCCATGGTGCTGCCCGGCTCACCGTCCAGCCGCTCCACGGCGATCGTGTCGCCTGGCTGGACGCGGTACTGTTTCCCACCTGTCTCGACGATAGCGAACATGGACATAAGCGTTAGGCCCTACACCTCTCCGAGCCGGCTCGACCGCGCACCCGTGGGACGCACCGGACCGCCGTGTGGTCGCGTCCCTGCGCCATGGTGCCGCTGGGGACAAGCTGGACGCAAAAAAGTGCCGCGGGCGCGGAGCTCGCGGCACCAAATTGTAGCAGCGACCCCGGCGTGTGAACAATCATCGCCAATCCGCCAGCTGCCGCGCGGCGCCTAGCGTCATCACCGCCCCGACGACCACGACGACGACCGCTGTCAGGGCTTGAGCCCGGTCCACCCAGCGCGCGCCCACGCGGGCCAGCGCCCAGTGGCCGAAGCGCCCAACGGCGAGAGCCGCGAGCACCAGGACGGAGGCGAAGCCGAGGCTGAACACGAGAACGGTGAACAGCCCGAGCACGAGCTTGCCCGTCGAGATCGCGGCGAGCAGGACGGCCAGGGCGGCGGGATCAGGCAAGAGGCCGCCGGCGATGCTGAGGGAGAGCAGGACTGCCCAGCTGGGGCCGCCCTGGCCGGGCACCTTCAGCTCATGCGTGTGCGCGCCCCAGCGGTGGCTGTGAGCCACGACGCCGCCCGGCTCGTACTCGTGCTCGTGCGGGTGGGCGTGAGCCGCGGCAACCCCCGACCCCTGACCACGGCGGAGCGGGGCGATGCACCACCGAGTGACCAGCATCTGCACTCCGAGCCCCAGGATGAGCAGCGCCGTCAGCAGGGCAACGTAGCTTTCCGACCGCTGGCTGAGCGCGACCGAGCCGATCGTCGCGACGATGGCGAACAGGATGATCCCGCTGGTGTGGGCCAGCGTGACGAAGACGCCCAGCGCCAGCGCGTCCGCGGGCCGTCCCCGCATGCCGACGAGATATGCGGCGGAGATCGTCTTGCCGTGGCCAGGCGTGGCGGCGTGCAGCGCGCCGAGCCAGAAGCTAGTGGCTAGGTACAGAGCGCCTTCGAGCATGCGGGTCCTCGCTCAGCGGACTGGGGACATGGGCCTACAGGAGAGGGGGCAGGTACGGGTCGGGCGGCTCGTCGATCGCCGCGATCCGCTCCGCCAGGATGCTCACAAGCTGCTGGCCTGCCACAGGCAGCCCAGACAGGGAGCCATCTACCGCGACCCATTGGTCGTCCTGCCAGCCAGCGACTCCGGGCGCCTGGACCACCAGGGCGACGGGGCGGGCGTCGGCGACGCAGTGGACCACCGAGTAGCGCAGCAGGACGAACTGGTCGGATCCCAGCCCGGCGCCGCGCGTCACCACGCCGAGCGCGTGGACCCGCTGCCCTATCCCGGCCGCTCCGGCCTGCCGCAGGTACCCGTACAGGTCGGCGAAGTCCTCGACCGGCCCTTTCGGGGGTGGTGGCGCGACCGCGGCGGTCGGCGCGGGCATCGCGTCGCCAGGGGCGAAGCTCCAGACGAGCCCAACGACGTCCTCGCCGCTGAGCGCCGCCGAACCCAGCGCCCGCGGCACGAACGCCAAGCCCAGTACGAGCGGCACGGCGACGACCAGCAGGGTGAGCGTTTGGTCTACGGCAGCCTCGTGCTGCCGCTCGTGGTCGTGCGTGCCGCCAGCAGGAGGGGGCGGTAGACTGCTGCCATTGTGCGCGATGGCGGTCGCCCGCACCTCCGAGAGGCCCATGGCCGCCAGGACACACGCCGTCAGCGCCGTCAGCGGGTCGAGCGTTGGGCTCATGTAGAGGGCCATCTGGCCGGCGAGGAAGACCTTGGCGATGACCCCCGCCGTCGCCAGAAGCAGCAGCGCGCGCAGCATGCGGAAGCGCTGTGCCGCGGTCATCGGCCGCCACCGAGTCCGTTGATTGCCACCCCCTCGGCGAAGACGAGGAGATACGACACGATGACGATGAGCCCGACCAGGCGGACACCAAGGGTGCGGTAGAGCAGAAGGCCATTTCTCAGATCGACGACCTGGCCGATGGTCATGAAGGCCAGGACGGCGCCGAGGCTGAACGTCGACGAAAAGGCGCGGGCGACGAACGCGTCGGCCTCCGAGCAGATGGACAGGATGGTTGCCAGCGGCATGAGCGCCGCCACCGATCCGGCGGTGGACGCCCCCAGCGCGGCCAAGCCGCCGCGTGGCACGAAGGTCTGGGTCGCGGCGGTGAACGCGGCACCCAGGACGATGAAGAAGATGACGTCGAAGTACTCCGCCGAGGCCTGAGCGACCAGGGCAGCGACGCGAATCCGACCGGGGCGCCGGCGTGCCTGCTCGACCGGATCGACCTTGTCCGGGTCGTCGAGAGCGCCGGTAAACGTCGGAAGCCCGACGCTGGATTGGGCGAACAGGCGATGGGCCAGCAGCCCGACGGTGATGGCGACGCTGAGCGTCATGCCCGCGCGCAGGGCGACCACTGAGAGGTTGCCCTGAAAGGCGAAGGCGGTCGCGACGAGGACGACCGGGTTGACGACGGGCGCGGCGAGCATGAACGTGACCGCGGCGTACACGGGGACGCCCTTGGTGGTGAGACGGCGCGCCAGGGGGATGGCGCCGCAGTCGCAGACGGGCGCGACGAAGCCGAAGAGCGAGCTCACCAGCACCGCCGGCAAGGCGCGGCGCGGCAGCCAGCGCGCGACAATCCGGTCAGTGAGGAACTGCTGGACGGCCGCGGACGCGAAGACGCCGATCAGCACGAACGGCAGCGACTGCAGCACGATGCTGACGAAGACGACGAGGAAGTCGTTCAGCCGGGCAGCCAGGGGAAGACTCCTCGTGGGTCCGGCGTGGGGAAGCGCGCCGCGTCGGCCGGCAGCGTGCCGAGCCAGCCAGCCAGGTCCGTGTACCAGACGTTGCCGGCCCTGTCGACGGCGATGCCAAAAGGCCTGGCGTCGTCGCGCGGGATGCGGAACTCCGTGAACCGTCCGTCGCGCAGCCGGCCCAGCTTGTGCTGGCGCAGCTCGGTGAACCACACGGCACCGTCGGGCGCGACGGCCAGACCGGTGATGCCCGCGTCGGTCGCGGGGACGGTGAACTCGGTGAAACGGCCGTCGGCGAACCGGCCGATCTTGCCAGCGCGCAGCTCCACGAACCACACGCTCCCGTCACCAGCAACGGCCACGTCAGTCGGCCCACCCGAACGGGTCGGCACCTCTAGCTCGGTCATCTGTCCGTCCGGGCCGATACGGACTAGCTTGTTCGTCGTCTGGAACGTCGCCCAGATGGTCCCGTGTGGGTCGACCGCCACACCGAAAGGACCCGCGTTCGGCAAGCGCGCGGGGAAGGGGGTGAAGTCGCCGGCCCGCAGGCGGATGATGCCGTTTGTCCAGCCGTCAGCGAACCACACCGCTCCATCCGGGGCGAGCGCCAGTCGGCCGAACTGCGTGATGCGGCTGGGCAGTGGGAAGGACTCCAGGCGGCCGTCCGGCGCCAGGTGGCCGATCGACTCGGCGATTGCGTCGGTGAACCACACGTCACCGTCCGACGTGACCGCGAGCCCAAGCGGCTCGAGGTTCTCCCGACCCTTCGGCAGCTTCGTGATGGTGTTGCCGTGTAGAACGCCCAGGGAGTCGGAGCTCTCGATGGTGAACCAGGGAGCGCCATCCGGTCCGATAGCCAACGCGGCGGGGATGTCGCCGCGGTCAAGCATGGGACGCTCGACGAAGCTGGCAGCCGCCCAGGACCCCTGCCGCCACACCAGGAGGGCACCGAGCGCAATGAGGCCGAGCGCCATCGCCGCTGCGCCGGTGAACAGACGGCGTCGGCCGCGTTGGGCCAAGCGCCGCGGCGGGGCCAGGGTGGCGGCGCTCACCGGACCACCTCTCCTTCTCCTCTAGCTTTAGCAGCGATCCGTTCAGGCAGGCTCGCGCCAGGGCACTGGCTCTCGGCCGCGGGGATGGTTTCGGTGGCGCCGCGCCGGCCGCGGCTGAGCGCCCGCAGTGCGCCCGCGGCGCCAAGCCCGAGCGTGACCAGGAAAGCGGCGGCGCCCAGCAGCTCCGTCGCCGTGAGCCCACTCACCAGGGAGCGCCCGTCGGCGGCGCGTGCCCACTGCTCGTCGTAGGGCGTCAGCGAGAAGCCCGCGTACAGGGCTGACGGCTGGCTCGGGTCGCGCACGAGCGGGCCCGCCTCGATGTGGCCGGGGACGTTGTCCACCAGAAGAGTCCAGCTCTGGCCACCGTCCTGGGTGCGGTAGATCCCGCGATGTGTGCTGAGAACCATTGCCGAGCCGTCGCCGCTTGGCGCGATCCCGCGAATCTCGGTCTCATGGTCCGGCAGCGGCGCGCCGACGGCTGCCCAGGTCACGCCACGGTCGGCGCTCCGGAAGGCCTGGTCCTGGCCCGCCGCCCACAGGGCGCCCGCCTGTCGCGGATCGAGGGCCAGGGCCTGGACGCCGCCGGCGGGAAGTCCCGCGCCGCGCCGCTGCCAGGAGTGCGCCCCGTCGGGACTGGCAAACAGGGCGCCATCGACGACGGCGAACAGCAGGCCCGACGTCTGCGCATCGACCACCAGGGCGCCGACCCGGGGACTGGGTAGACCGCTGTCGACCGGGATCCAGGAGCCGCCCCAATCGTCGGTACGGAAGAGCCCCTGCCAGCCGACCAGGTACGCCTCGCCCGGACGGCCGCCCCACACGAGCGATCGGGCTGGGCTGGCGCCGAGCGGGGTCGCCGCCGGCGCCCACGCAACGCCGTCGTCCGACCGGAACAGCGCTCGCGCCGTAGCGACAAGCACGTGCTGCCCGTCCGACGCAATAGCGAAGACAGGGCCCACCAGAAGGTCAGGTGCCACCGCATCCCAGTCCAGTCCGCCGTTGCGTGAGCCGAGCAGGCCGCCGTCGGTGCCCAGGAGGAGGAACCTGGAGTCGGACGGACTGACGGCCACCGCCAGAGCTCCACTCACCAGGTGGCCATGGTTGGACTGGAACCAGGTAGCGCCGTCGTCCGACGTTCGGAACAGACCGCCCCACGACGCGGCGTCGTGGGCGTACCCCGGACGAGGCCACAGCGCGATCAGCGCGGCGACGAGCAGGACGAGGCGGAGCGAGCGCGGGCGAAGGAAGGACAGGAAAATCATGCAGTGCAAGAGGGATGAGGCAGATGAGGCAGAGGAGTAGACGTCCCTCAGGGCCGCCGAGGCGATCCTCAGGGACGTCTATCGTGTTTCGACGGCTGCGCGGTCTACCTGAAGCTGTTGGGGATCGGCACGCCCGGGTTGCTCGGCTCCGGGTTCACCCCGATCTTCGACAGGTCAGGCTTCGAGACGCAGGTGTTCTGGTCCGGGCTGCTGGGAAAGTGGCTCTTCTCGCCGTTGGCCAGCGTTAGCTCGGCGGCGCGCGAACAGTTCAGCCTGTTGCCGCTGGAGTCGGTGATGTTCCACCAGTACTGCGTGATCGGGTAGTCCTTCGAGTAGGACAGCCGCTCATGCGCCGCCATGCAGGTGTTGGGCGTCTGGTTGGTCGGCGTCCCGGTCAGGACGTAGCACTTCTCATAGGCCAGGAACTGTTGGACGGTGTCCGTCTGCTGGATGTTCGCCACCTGCCAGTTGCGGATGCCCTCCCAGGAGGAATACGTGTCGCTGCCGAAGACGAGCTGCCCGGTGGGCGTGTTCACCTGCAGCAGCTGCGCCCCGTAGGTGTGGCCGCGGAACGCCGGGTGGATGATCAGCCCCGGCGCGATCTCCGACCGGCCATCCACGATCTGCGCCTTGCCCGCCACCAGCTTGCCGGCGATCTGCATCACCGTCTGCGGTGGGTAGCCACACGCCGGGGTGCGGGCGCACGTATTGGCAACGCCCTGGGCCGGAGGATTCGCCGGCACGGACTGCGTGTTCCAGGCGCTAATCCGTGGGTCAGGGTAGTTGAGCGCCCAGTCGATCGCGCGCAGCTCCTCCTTCTGCACGTACAGCGTGGCGTTCGGGAACGCGTCGAGCTGGCCGGCGTGATCCCAGTGGCCGTGGCCGATGACGATCCGCGTCACGTCGTCAGGGTTCAGGCCAATGGCCGAGAGCTGGTCGCGCGCTGGCGCGCTGCAGCAGCCAGCGTTCCAGCGGAAAATGTACGCCTGCTGCTGCCAGCCAGAGTCGTACAGGGTGATCTTGCCGTCCTTGCCCTTGATGGCGCCGTAGTTCACCGGGAAGTCGATCGGCGCTTCCGCGGCGCGGTCGGGCATGAAGGCGCCGAACGGCACGCCCATGAAGCGGCTGCTCTCGAGGAGCCAGGCCGAATACTGGGCGCCGCTGGCGGCGTTCCCAGTGGCGTCCTGCTGCAGCTGCCCGAGGCTCTCATAGCCGCTCGGGATGACCTGGGGCGGCGGGTTCGGGGTGGCAGCGCCACTGGTTTGGGCCGCGGCTGCCGTGGGCAGGAGCATGCCCGCGAGCAGAGCGACCAGGACGAGCGCGGGTGCGGCTCGTGTCCGCAGTCTCATCGTTAGTCTCCACATCTGTGTGTTTGAGTGTGACCCGGTGGTCTGAACGTCTAGACGGTGGACTGTCGAGAAGCTGGCATTTCCCCCTTGTGCATGATGGTGTCCGCTACCCCGAGCTGGCGCCGAAGCGCCACGAGGCGAACCGCGGCAGAGAAAAAGCTCAGTTCGGTGGGTACTCGTCGGGCCAGAACTGGCTGCCCACCTCGCGGATCTTGTCGGCCCCCTGGACGCTCTTCGGGAAGCCGCTCGCCAGGTGTTCGTCGTTGCCGTCGTCGTACATCTTCAGCATCTCGGCGGTCGACTCCTCGAACAGCTGCACCGCCGTCAAGTAGCTCTGGTGCGCGCCGCTGAACGCGCCGGGCGCCGGCAGCGCGCGAATCCGCTCGTCCGCCTGGCGGTACGTCGCCTGGGCGTCGTCCAGCCTCGCCTTGAGCTCGTTCTTATCCAGATCCTTTGTCTTGTAGAAGGAGGCGCCGAGGGCGACGCGCAGCGCCGTCCGCTCCACCTGGCTGTGGATCGGCCACAGCGCGTCGACGTAGGCCTGCTCCTCGGGCTTCAGGGCCGGTCGTGGCGTCGGCAGCGCCGCCCGGGCCACTGGTGCCACGGCGGCGCTGGGCGTCGTCTCCTGGCTGATGGCGAAGCCGAGGATGGCCGCCAGGCACAACGCTATCGTCCCGAACAGGACGAGCTTGACGGTGGGCTGACGCCCGCCGTTCGCCAGACCCGGGCGTGCGCCTTCAGCAGCCGCCATCTCCCCTCTTGCCATCGTGCGACGCCCCCCTATTTAGCCCTCGAATGCCACGCGGGTGTGGCCGTGCGGGCTCAGGTTCGTGCCATGGTAGCAGCGCCGATAAACCGTGACAACGGGTGCCACGCTCAGGGGCGTGCCCAGCGTTTGTACGGGCCGCCGGTACCCTCACCCCCGCCCTCTCCCACAGAGGGAGAGGGAGCCCGTTCAGCGTCTCCCAATTTGGGTAGCCTGGTGAGGTTCCGCCTCTTCCTCTGGGAGAGGCCGGCCGTAGGCCGGGTGAGGGTAGGCGTTGACTTGCCGCCCGCCTGGGGCCGTTCAGGCGCCTGGGACGGTGCACAGGCGGTCCGGGTCCACCGTGACCCCCGCGCCGCGCAGGGTGGCCAGCGCCGGGGCTGCCGTGGCCAGCTGTGGCCTGAGCTGCGCGCACGAGGCCTTGGCCTGCGCCGTCATGCCGTACTGGTCCCAGAACTGGCCGGCCAGGCGCGTCAGTGGCCCATTGGCATCGTGCGCGCGCAGCGCCGCCAGCTGCTGGCGAGCCTCGTCGTCGCGACCCGACGCCACCAGCGCCAACATCGCCCGGAAGCGGGCGTAAGTGTCGATGGCAGTCGTCAGCGACGGCGCCTCGCCCTGCGCCGGTGGCGTGTTCAGCGCTCGGTCGTACAGCTCGATGGCCGCCCGTGTGTTGCCACTCTGAAAGGCTCGGTCGGCCGCGTTGACCACCTCGGCCCGCGACGTGCCCACCGGGACCGGGGCAGCCGGGGCGGCGGTCGGGGTGGGGGCAGCGGTCGCGCGCGGCGGCGTCGCAGGGGCGGGCGCAGGGGCGCGCGTGGCGGACGTCGTGGGCGTCGGAGCGTTGGCCCGCGGCGGGGTGCGCGGAGCGGCGACTGTCGGCGCGGCCGTCGGGGGCGCGGCGGGAATGGTGGCCGTTGCCGCCGGCGCGGACGCGCCCTGGCAGGCCGCGGTGAAGGAGACCAGGAGAAGCGACGCGGCCGTTGCCAGACGCCGGCTCATGTGCGGGAACATGCCTGAGCGGGAAGGGTAGCAAGGGGACCCCGGGCCCGCGTCCGCGCCGGTGCCGGTACGCCGTTCTCGGTACGAGGCCGCGCGGGAACCTGTTACGGTTGAGCCACCGAGCGCGCGGCCGTGTCGCCGGCGCGCTGCCCCCAGCCCGTGCATCAATCCCACATCCGCAACTTCGTCATCATTGCCCACATCGACCACGGGAAGTCCACGCTCGCCGACCGCCTCCTCGAGGACACCGGCACCCTGGAGCACCGCAAGATGCAGGAGCAGGTTCTGGATGCCATGGACCTCGAGCGCGAGAAGGGCATCACCATCAAGGCCAAGGCCGTGCGCATGCGCTATCGCGCGCGGGACGGTGAGGAGTACCAGCTGAACCTCATCGACACGCCCGGACACGTCGATTTCACCTACGAGGTGTCGCGCGCCTTGAACGCGTGCGAGGGCGCGCTGCTGGTCGTGGACGCGGCCCAGGGCGTTGAGGCGCAGACTCTCGCCAACGTCTACCTGGCCGTCGAGCAGAATTTAGAGGTTATTCCGATCATCAACAAGATCGATCTGCCGAGCGCCCAGCCGGAGGTGGTCCGGGCCGAGATCGAGCGGATTGTCGGATTGCCCGGCGAGCAGTGCATCCTGGCGTCGGCCAAGCAGGGGATCGGCATCGCCGACATCCTCGAAGCCATCGTGCAGCGGATCCCGCCACCCGGCGGCGACCGCGCCGCGCCCACCCGAGCCCTGATCTTTGACTCGCACTACGACTCGTACAAGGGGGTGATCGCCTACTGCCGGGTTGTCGACGGGGAGATCCGCGCCGGTGAACGGCTGCTGATGATGTCGAATGGCCAGAAGGGCGAGGCCATGGAGGTGGGCGTCTTCCGACCGACCATGGACGCCACCAGCAGCCTGGCCGCGGGCGAGGTCGGGTACGTGGCCACGGGGCTGAAGGCCGTCCGCGACGTGCGCGTCGGCGACACCATCACCTCCGCCGCCTCGCCCTCGGCGACAGCGCTGCCAGGCTACCGGCCGGCGAAGCCGATGGTCTTCGCCGGCCTGTACCCCACCGACGGCGACGATTACCCGCTCCTACGCGAGGCGCTCGAGCGGCTCGAGCTGAATGACGCGTCGCTGGTCTACCAGCCCGAAAGCTCCGTCGCGCTGGGCTTTGGCTTCCGCTGCGGCTTCCTCGGCATGCTCCACATGGAGATCATTCGCGAGCGGCTGGAGCGTGAGTACAACCTCGAGCTCCTGATCACCGCGCCCAGCGTCGAGTACCACGTGTTCGGCCATGACGAGTCCCTGAAGGCAGTGGAGAATCCCGCGGAGCTGCCGCAGCCGGGCACGTTCGTCCGCGTCGAGGAGCCGTGGGTCGACCTCTCGGTGATCACCCCGAGCCGCTACATCGGGGCTGTCATGGAGCTGGTCCAGAGCCGTCGGGGCACCTTCGGCAAGATGGACTTCGTGGATGAGCAGCGGGTTCTGCTGACGTACGAGATGCCTCTGGCGGAGCTGATCGTCGACTTCTACGATCAGCTGAAGACCCGCACGCAGGGGTACGCCAGCCTGGACTACCACTTCGCCGAGTACCGCCCGGCCGACCTCGTCAAGCTGGACGTCCTGGTCAATGCGCAGCCGGTGGACGCGCTGAGCATGATCGTCCACCGCGACAAGGCGCAGCAGCAGGGCCGCGCCCTGGTGGACAAGCTGCGCGAGCTGATCCCGCGCCAGATGTTCGACGTCCCCGTGCAGGCGGCGATCGGCGGCAAGATCATCGCCCGCGAGACCATCCGGGCGATGCGCAAGAACGTGCTGGCCAAGTGCTACGGTGGCGACGTCAGCCGCAAGCGGAAGCTGCTCGAGAAGCAGGCGGAAGGCAAGAAGCGCATGAAGCGGCTCGGGCAGGTGGAGATCCCCCAGGCGGCGTTCATGGCCGTGCTGTCCCTGCGCGATTAGGCTGTCGGTCAGTGAGCGCAGATGTCACGCCGGACCCGGCGGCGCTCGCGGCCGACCTGAAGGCGTACGCGCGGGCGACGGGCTTCCACCTCGTCGGTATTGCCAGCCCTGCGCCGTTCGAGCGCGCCGAGCTGGAGCTCGTGCGCTGGCTGCGCGAGGGCCACCAGGGCGACATGGCCTGGCTCAACGAAGCGCGGGCCCGTTTGTCCTGCCGGCCAGACGAGCTGTTGCCGGGTGCGCGCTCGCTCGTCGTGGTCGGCGTGTCGTACCGGACGGTCGAGCCGGACGCCGACAGTCCCTTGTCGGTGGGGCCGCGCGGGCGGATCGCGCGCTACGCCTGGGGGAGCGACTACCACGACGCGCTGAAGGAGCGGCTGGACCTGCTTGCCGGGTACCTGTCCCAGCGGGTGGGCCGCTCAGCCCGGACGCGGGTGTTCGTGGACAGTGGCCCACTGGTGGAGCGCGACGCGGCGGTGCGGGCTGGGCTCGGCTTTCGCGGCAAGAACACCAACCTGCTGACGCCCATCGGCTCCTTCGTCTTCCTGGGCGCTCTGCTTACGGACGTCGAGCTACGGCTGGACGAGCCTGTCCAGAAGGACTGCGGCTCGTGTCGGCTGTGCGTCGATGCCTGCCCCACCGACGCGCTCGCCGCGCCCTACCACCTGGCGGCGGAGCGGTGCATCGCGTACCTCACCATCGAGCACCGCGGCCCCATCGCGGCCGACCTGCAGCCGCTGATGGGCGACTGGGTCTTCGGCTGCGACGTGTGCCAGGACGTGTGCCCCTACAACAGATCGACACGAGGCCGGCCGGTCGGCTGGCCGGAGTTCGCGCCGCGACCAGCGGTTGGCACGCGGCCAGATCTCCCCGCTCTGCTTGCCCTGGACGAGGACGCCTTCCGCCAGGCGTTCAAGAAGTCCCCGGTCAAGCGCGCCAAACGCCGCGGCCTGGCGCGCAATGCCGCGATTGCCCTCGCCAACAGCGGCGCTCCGGGGACCATCACCGAGCTGCAACGCGCGGCCCGGGAGGACCCCGAGCCGCTGGTGCGGCAAGCTGCCGAGGACGGCGTGCGGCGTCTCGCCGCGGTCAGGCAGCCCGATTGTCCTGGTGGCCCGCCCGTAGCAGGTGAGCCGCGATGATGCCCCGCAGCTCGTGGCTATGGGTCGCGTTCTCGATCAGCCGCCGCAGCACGACGGACGTCGGGTCCGTCGCGGACAGGCGGTAGGTCGGCGACCCGTCCGGAGCCGCCTGCACCACGTCCTCGTGCGCCAGCTCGGCGATCGCGTGCTCGACCTCCGCGGCGCCCCGCTGCGTGCCGTGGGCGATGTCGTCAACGTGGACCCAGCAGCCCTCGCGGGCGGCCATGAGCCGAAGCACCTCCCATTTCAAGGGGGACGTAATGTGACACTTCAAGAAGGCCAGCTGGGCCGGGTCGACGTCGGCGCCGGGCCCGATGGAATAGTCTGAACTAGAGGCCGCCATAGATCTCCCTCACCCCATTGTGAGTGACCAAAATTGGTAGGTGGCGGACCGAGCGTCATCGCTCGCTCCCCGTCCACTCTAACGCAGGAGCTGGGCCACAACAACGCTCCCCGCGGCTGCCGCGCGAGTGGCCGGAGTTTGGCAACCCTAGGCCGCCCAGGGTGAGCCTGTCAAGACCCGCTCATGGTGAGCTTGTCGAACCATGCGCTGCTCATCCTTCGACAAGCTCAGGACGAGCGGATTTGCCGGTCCTCGGTCGCTCCGTTACGGCGTGGGCGTGGTGTCCGGGCTGGCCGTGCTCGGGGTGGCCGTAGCCGCCGGCCGGGGCGTCGGCGTGGGCGGCTGCTTCGGGTCGTTGACCAGCCGCTCGATGTCCGCGCTCAGCTGTGACGGCACCACGTAGACGTCGTCCGCGTCGGCCGCCTTGGCGTACGTGCCCGTCCCAACCGGCGTCTTGCCGCCGAGCAGCAGGGTGTACTTGGCGCCGTCGTCTAGCTCGGCGGTCATCTCGTCCTTTGGGGTATCAAGCCCGAACTGCGTGAGGTCGGCGCCCGACCCCGCGACGCGGCTCGTCGCCTTCAGCTGGCTCATCCGGAAGACGAGGCTGGTGAACGACGCGGAGTTGGCCGCCTCGCCGGTCCCGGCCACCTTCCAGCTGCTGGACTCGGCGTCCTTCTCGACGCGGGCGGTCTTGTCCCCCGACTTGACCTCCAGTGCGTTAGCTTTCTGTTCGTCGAACTTGAACACCGCGATCGCCGCGGCCTGCGTCGCCTCGACCGGCGAGGGTGGCTGGCCCACCTTGAAGCGGTCCAGACCAACGACCACCGCCGCGAGCATCGCCAGCGCGGCGACGAACGCCGCGGTGACGCGCACGTTCATCGCCGGGTCCACCAGACCGCGATGCCCGCCGCGAGCACGAGCAGCGGCAGGAAGAGCAGGCTGGAGTACATGACCAGGTTGAGCTGGGGGCCGGTCAGCGGCATCGTCCGCGACACCGTGGTGGGCGCGCGGACGTTGATGACGTTCTCCTCCTCGGCCAGCCAGTTCGTGGCGTTCAGGAAGAGATCCTGGTTGCCGGAGGCGACGTTCAGGAAGGCGTTGGCGACGAGATTGGCGCTACCGACGAGGTAGACGCGCGTCCTCTTGCCGCCCTGGGCGTCCTGCGCGCTCTGTCCGGCGGGCGCGCCGACCGGCTGCTCGATGGCGAGGGCCACTGTCAGCGGTCCCTTGGGGTCGCTGTCCTGTCGCTGGATCTGCTGCTGGCTCGTGTTGCCCCAGCTCTGATCCGAGGTCTGGGCGATGGCGGTGATGGTGGACCCGCCGGCGTCTGGCGGGTAGGTGACGTTCGTGGTGCCCGGGAAGAACGACGCGATGCGCAGATCTGCTGTCGTCACGTGGCTGCCGTACTTCGAAACGACCGGCACCCGCACGTCGCCCAGGTAGTTTTGCGACGGCTCGACGACCAGGTTCTTCGTGAAGGCCACCCCCCAGCGGCCGAGCAGATCGTTGAAATCCGCCTTGGAGCCGGGATCGAGCAGGATGAACAGTTTGCCGCCGCCGTCGAGGTACGCGCTCAGCGTATCCAGCTCCTCCTTGAGGAACGGGCTCGTGGGCCCGGCGACGATGACCGCGGCCGCGTCGTCCGGCACCGCCCGCGTGGTGGTCGGGTTCAGCGTGTCGACGGTGAAGTTGTCCCGTGCCAGGGACTGCTTGACCTGGCCGTAATCTGGCTGGTTGTTCCCGTCCAGGTTGCGCTCGCCGTGGCCCGTAGTGAAATAGACCTTCTTCTCCGGTCGGGTCAGCTTGACGAGAGCCGTGCTGATGTCCCGCTCCGTCGTGCCAGTGCTGTTCTGCTTCTTGTCGCCCATCTGGTAGACGGTGGTGCCGGCCTGGGTGATGCCCGCCTGAATGGCCTCGCCAGGTCGCACGTCGGGGTCGACGAAGTCGTAGCTCAGCTTGCCGCCCGAGCGGTTGCCGTAGTCGCTCAGCAGCGTCTGGAACTGCTGGCGCTGGCTGTCGTTGGCGGAGAAGAAGGCGGTCGCGTGGACCGGCTGCGGCAGCGCCTCGGCGACCCGGATGCTCTGGTCGGACAGGCTGAGCTGCTTGTCGGCGGTCAGGTCCCACTTGGTGGAGTAGCGCGACCCGAGAACGTTCACCAGGCCCAGGATCGCCACGGCGGCAATGCCGATCACCAGGACGTTGCCGCCGACCAGGGCCGTGCGGCCGGTGAGGCGGCCCCAGACGTCCTCCGGGTCGAGGGCCGCGTAGATGCCCAGGAGGAAGATGCCGGCTGCCACCAGCAGGCGTGGGAGCAGCTCCGGCGTTCCGCCGACGAGTCCGGCGCCAAGGCCGGCCAGGATGCTGAAGAAGCCGAGCGCCGCCAGCGGGAGGCGGATCGTATCGAAGGTCGAGCGACGGGGAGACGTCGCGTTGGGCGTAGCCATGGCTTATGCCAGCCTCCGTCCCTGCACCGACAGGGTGCTGAGCACGAGCCCCGCGGCGATGAGCGTGAGGTAGTAGATCACGTCCTGCGACTTGATGACCCCCTGGGGAAAGTCCTGGAAGTGGGTGGTGACGCTGGCGTAGCTCACGATGCCGCCGAGCGTGCCACCCAGGAACTGGCCGAGGCTGTCGCTCAGCCACAGCATGAGGAGGAAGGCGAACGCCAGCAGCGCTGCCACTATCTGGTTTTGGGTGAGGCTCGAGGCCCACAGCCCGACGGCCAGGAACCCGGCTGCCTGGAGCAGGATGCCGAGGTAGCCGGTCAGGATCGGCCCGCGGTCAGGATTGCCGAAGATCAGCAGGAAGATGGGGTAGAGCAGCGTCAGGCCGACCATGACCAGCAGCAGCACGACGCTCGCCAGGAACTTGCCGACGACGATCTCCCACTCCTGCACCGGGTTCGTCAGCAGCAGCTCCACCGTGCCGGTGCGCTGCTCTTCCGCCAGCAGGCGCATGGAGATCAGCGGGACGATGAACAGGAACAGGACGCTGACGTTGGAGATCAGTGGCCGCAGCGTCGCTTCGCGCGAGCTGTTCAGGATCAGGGCGAACAGGTACCCCGAGAGGGCCAGGAAGGCGAAGATGACGACGTACGCGAGTGGCGAGAGGAAGTAGGCGCGCAGCTCGCGCTCGGCGACGGCGGCGACGTTCCTCACGCGGCAGCCCCCGCCGCCGTGTCGCTCATGGTGAGCTGCAAGAAGATCTCCTCGAGGCTGAGGTGGGCCGGCCGCAGCTCGGTGAGACCCCAGCCACCCTGGACGACGGCGCGCGCCAGGGACTCGCGAATGTCGGCGCCCACCTCGCTCTGCACGGTGTAGGCCGCCAGCCCGTCTCGGGAGCGTCCGACGCCGTCAGTCTCCACGTCCACGGCGATGACTCTTGGCACCGTGCGCAGCGCCCGGGCGACCGCCTCGCGTGGCCCGCGGACGGCCACGTGGATGCTCTCGGCGCCTTTCAGGCGGCGGTCGAGGTTCTCGGGCGTGTCCTCCGCCACGACGCGACCGTTGGCGATGATGACCACCCGCGAGCACGTGGCCGCGACCTCGGGCAGGATGTGGGTGCTCAAGATGACTGTGTGCTCCGAGCCGAGGGCGCGGATGAGATTGCGGGTATCGATGATCTGCTTTGGGTCGAGCCCACTGGTTGGCTCGTCGAGCACGAGCACGTCCGGGTCGCCGAGGAGAGCCTGCGCCAGGCCGGCGCGTTGGCGCAGGCCCTTGGAGAGTTTGCCGATCTGGTCGTTCGCGCGGTGGCCGATGCGGGCCTTGTCCATGACCATGGCCACGTCGGCCCGGCGCTGGCGAACGCCCTTCAGCTTGGCCATGAAGTCCAGGTAGCTGCGGACGCTCATCTCCGGGTAGAGCGGTACCGTCTCGGGCAGGTAGCCGATATGCTTGCGGGCCTCGAGTGACTGGGTGGCGATGTCGAAGCCGGCCACCTCGGCGCGGCCGCCGGACGGCGGCAGATAGCCGGTCAGGATCCGCATGGTGGTCGTCTTGCCGGCGCCGTTCGGGCCCAAGAAGCCGAGGATCTCGCCCTTCTCGACGTCGAACGTCACGTCGGCCACCGCGACCCGTGACCCGTACGTTTTGGTCAGGTGTTCGACGCGAATCATGCGACGTCACTCCTCACAGTTGTCGTGGCGCAACAGCACATTCGCACACCTCGCTGCCACTGGGCATCGCCCGGGTACCTGGGACCGGCGGTCACGTTCCCTGTCCCATCCAATCGTACGTGCGTGCCCGGACGTCGCCGCGATGACCCGGTGTTCACAGGCGCTCTCGACGTGGGCTGTAGGCCAAGGAGTATAAGTTTGACCCCGGCAGGCGGCAACGCGGAGGCTGTAAGAGTTGGATTAAATTCGATTAAATGAGTTAAGAGACTGTGTAGCGTGTGGTTCGGGGGCCCGTGGCGGTCGGCGAGGCGGTTCGTAGCGCCGCGACGTGCGATGATGTAACGGCCAGGCGCAGGAGCTTGACTGCATGCCGGAGACCCCGCTTCCCTTGCTCGCCGACCACGTGCACCGGCCGCCCCGGGTGGCGGTCTACCCGGGCGTGTTCGATCCGCCGACCAACGCGCACCTCGAGATCATCGAAACGGCGCTCGGCCTCTTCGACAGGGTCCACGTCGTCGTGGCGGTGAATACCAGCAAGGCCAATGCCATGTTCGCCGCGGACGAGCGCGTCCAGCTCATGCGGGCCTCGCTCACCGACAGGATGCGGCCGTACGTCGACGTCGTGGCCCATGGCGGCCTGGTGGCCCCGTACGCCAAGCGCCTGGGCGCGTGTGCGCTGGTCCGCGGCATGCGGCCCGGGATCGACCCGGACCACGAGATCGCGCTCAGCTTCATGAACCAGAAGCTCGAGCCCTCGCTGCCCACGGTCCTACTCGTGGCCAGCGCGAACCACGTCTACCTGTCCAGCACGTTCGTGCGCGAGACGGCCCAGCTGGAGGGGCGCATCGTCCCCGGATCGGTGTCGCCAGCCGTCGCCCAGGCGCTGCGGCGCCGCTTCCCGGCCCACGCGGCGAGCAACGGGGGTGTCAAAGGGCGCACGTCAGCGGTCGGCGCCCGCACCCCGACCCCGACCCCAACCTCAACCCCAGGAGCTGGCTACGCCTGACGGGCCCGGGGCTCGCCAGCCCAGCGTTGCCCGCGCCCAGGGACTGTCGCACCTGGGCTCGGCGTTGATGGGCCTTGGCCTGCTGGTGCTCGTGGCGGCCGTGCTGTGGCAACTTGGCCTTGTACCCGGGAGCCGGATGACCTTGCCCCAGCCAGTCGCCCTGGAGCGGCGGGCCGCTACTGCTGGGACCAGCGTCCAGACCACAGCCGTGCCGACGTCCGTGCCGGTCACCGCCGCCACTCCTGAGACGGTGGCCGCCGTCGCGCTCCAGACTCCCCGGCCTCCGACGCCAACCGCGACCGCGCCCGCTGCCACCCCCGTACCCCGCTCCGCGACGCCCGCCGCACCCTCGGTTCCTTTCGTCGCCCCAGATCAGGCCGATCGCCGCGAGGAGGCGGCGCTGCCGGTGCCCGGCTACGCGGTTCGTCTCGCCATTCCCGCCATCAAGCTGGACACTCCAGTCGAGCAGGCTGGCATCGTCCGCGACGACCAGGGCGCGCCCGTGTGGGAGACCCGCCCGTTCGTGGCCGTCCACTACGGCGACCTCACCGCCCTCGTGGGGGCTCACGGCAACGCTGTCATCGCCGGCCACGTCGTCACCAGGAGTGAAGGGAATGTCTTCCGAAATCTGTACCAGGTGGACCTGGGCGACGACGTGCAGGTGTGGGACGAGCGGGATCGTCTCCACCAGTTCGAGGTCGTCGACGTGCGGCTTGTGCCACCAACCGACGTCTCGGTTATGGAGCCGACAGCCAGCCGGATCCTGACGCTGGTGACGTGTGGCGGGACGTTCGACCCCATCAAGCGCGAGTTCTCGGATCGGCTCGTGGTCGTGGCTAAGCCGGTGATCAAGGGTTGAGGCCGGTAGCCGCCGGAGCCTGTGACGCGTAGCGCGAGGCTCCCTATACACTGGCATGCACCGTGCACAGCACGGGACCGCGCTTCTGGCGCGCTCATCAGTCTCCCCGGAGGGACCCCGCTTGGCGCTCAACAGTGGAGACCAGGGTCGAGCCACCCCCACGGCGCCTGTCGGTCGCGACGGCCCCGTGCCACCCAATGGATCACCACGCGCCGACCGCTCGCACACGGGCGGCCCGGTCGTGGACGCGACTCTTCTCGAGCTCGTCGGCCGCTTCGTCAACGACCTCTCCGAGCTAGCCGACAAGCAGATTGAGCTGGCCAAGCAGGAGGCGTCTGACACCGTCCACGACGTCATCGCCACCGCCAAGAAGGTCGCCATTGGTGCTGGCGTGCTGCTCGCCGTCGCCCTGTTCCTGATCATCTGGGCGTGGACCGGGTTCATCTGGTTCTTCAACTGGGTTGGCGCCTTCTTCGGGTTCGGCGGCCTCGGTTGGCTCGTCGGCCTGCTCGTCCCGCTGGTGGCCGGCTTCGTCGCGTACAGGCTGTTCATCCAGCCAGGTATCCGCATGGCCAAGGGCCTGAGTGTGATGAGTCGGACGCGCGCCACCTTGAAGGAGGACCTTGAATGGGTGCAACAGCTGAGAACACGCAGCGCGAGATAGGCGGCCTCCGCGACGACATGACGGCGACGATCGACGAGATCGAGCGCCGTCTGCGTGGTGGGGTCAAGTCGGTCACGGCGATGGACGCACGGGTCAAGGGCAGACGCACCGGCGAGGACGCCGCCGAGGCGGTGACCGTTGCGGTCACCGACAACCAGTCACTGGTGGCCGTGGGTGGGGCTGTCGCGGCGACCGCGGCCGGCTATGCTACCTTCGCCGCGCTCGACGGCTGGCGTGCGAGCCAGGATCCCGCCACGCGCCTGCGACATGGCGTGGGCGGCGTGCGCGGTGCCGTTGGCACACGACTGGAGGACCTCCGCAAGGGAGGCGTGCTGCTCAAGCTGGACCCGGAGAAGCAGGGCTACGTGCGGGTGACCGACGCTCGTCTCGGCACCGCGTCGATACCGAGGAAGGACAACCTAGTCGTGGTCAAGAAACTGGTCTGGGCGTTGATGATGGCCGTGTTCACGGCCCTCGGGAGCGTGGTCGCCAAGCGAGGGGCTGCCGCGGTCTGGCAGGCCAGCACCCACGAGGATCCGCCCGACCAGAAGAAGAAGCCCGGCAAGTAGCGCCCTGGCCGCTGCCCGATGCTTCCGGGTGGGGACATTCGTCAGCTGGGTATCGTCACCGCCCCGGAGGGGCTGCTTCCCCAGCAGGTCCAGCCCAACGGCGTCGACCTTTCGCTCGACCAGCTGTGGCGCGTGGTCGAGCCCGGCGCTCTCGGCGTGGCCGACGGCGACCGCTACCTGCCCGAGCGCGTCCCGGTGCCGTTCGGCGAGGATGGCTGGGTCACCCTGGCGCCCGGCGCCTACGTGGCGCGCTTCGCCGAGACGGTCTCCATGCCCACGGACCGCGCTGGGCTGGCGTTTCCTCGGTCGAGCCTGCTGCGTATGGGCGTTCACGTGCCGACCGCCGTGTGGGACGCGGGCTACTCCGGGCGCGGCGAGACAGTGCTCGTGGCGGCCAGCCCCCATGGGGTGCGCCTCCAGCGTGGCGCCCGCATCGCCCAACTGGTCGTCTTCCAGCTCACGCGCGAGACGGAGGGCTATACCGGCCGCTATCAGGAGGCAGCGGAGTAGCCGCCTCGTCCGCCGCGACCGGCCGCGCCTGGCTGAATCGCGCATGTCGGCGCCGGCTGCGTGGCGACTTGAGGTCCCACGCGGTGCCCACGGCGGCGCCGATCCCGCCGCCGACGATGGCGAGCAGGCCGACGGTCACGAGCGCCCAGCCGTCAGGCGGGACGCCCTGGCTCACCAGAGCCAGCGCCACGACGAAAGTGCCGAGCAGGGCGACCGCGCCGCACAGCAGCTCTCGCAGGCTTGGTAGACGTACGAAAGCGGGCGGGCCCATCGCCGTTGGCCAATACTAACGACACGGCGGTCGCGATTCGGTTCATTCCCGGATGCGAACCAGACGCGATCCCGCATGGCAGTAGCCGCAGGGAGGCGTGAGGCGCCCGGCCGGAGGCTGAAACGACCAAAATGCCTGCGTCTCCAGGCCACGCGCCACAGCGCACAGCGGCAGACCGACCACGGTCAGCGAGCAGCCGTCGATGCCCGTCACTGGTTTGAATGCGCTGTCCTGGACGGCGTACCCGCCTGCCTTGTCGAATGGCTCGCCGCGGTCGATGTACGCGTCGATGGCCTCCGGACTGTAGTCCCGCATGTGCACGCGGCTGGTGACGACCGCGCCCCACGCAGCCTCGTCCGCGGACAGCAGGCACACGCCCGTGGCGACGGTATGGGTCCGGCCGCCCAGCGCGCCCAGCATGGCTCGCGCGCCATCTGCGTCGAGCGGCTTGCCCAGAAGCGCGCCGTCCAGGACGACGACGGTGTCGGCGGCGAGGGCCATCTCGTCGGCCGACAGGTCCGGGAGAGCGGCTCGCGCCTTCGCCAGGGCGACGTTAAGCGCCGAGACGACGGGGTCCGTGACGAGGTAGCGCTCCTCGTCGACGTTCTGCGGCGCTGCGCGCCACGGCAGCCGCAATAGGGTAACCAGGTCGCGCCGTCGCGGGGACGCCGACGCCAGGAGCAGGCGGGCGGGGAGTCCAGGCGGGCCGCCGTCCTGGACTCCCACGGCCGACAGCCGCCTCTCAGCCCTTGACGCTCCCAGCGGTGAGGCCGGCGACCATGAACCGCTGGCCGAGCATGTAGATCACCACGACCGGCAGGGCGGTGAGCAGGGCAGCCGCCATGAGCTCGCCCCACGGCTGCACGTCGCCGACGATGAGCTGCCCGAGCCCGACGGGCAGCGTGAAGATCTCGGTGCTGCGGAGGAAGGTCTTGGCGAAGAGGTACTCGTTCCAGGACTGGGTGATCGAGAACATCGCCACCGCCAGCAGCGCCGGCCTGACGAGCGGCAGCACTATGCGGTAGAAGGCCTGGAACTTGTTGCATCCGTCGATGAGCGCGGCCTCCTCGAGCTCCTCGGGGATGGAGCGGTAGTAGCCCATCATGAGCCAGATGGCGAAAGGCAAGACGATGCTCGGATAGGTGAACATCAACGCCGCTTGCGTGTTGATCAGCTTGAGCTGCGTCAAAATGCCGTACAGGGGGATGAACATAAGGGCGGCGGGCATGAGGTAGGCCACCAGGACGCCGGTGCTCATGGGACCGACGCCTTTCCAGCGCAGCCGTACCAGCGAGTACGCGCCCAGGCTGGCGGCGAACATCGACACCGCTGTGCTGACAGCCGCTACGAGTATCGTGTTCAGATACCACGAGGTGAACGGCAGCTGGGTGAACAGGTAGACGAAGTGCTCCAGTGACCACGGGTTGGGCCAGAACATGCTCTTGATCTGCTGGATCTGGAGCGTGCTCTTGAAAGCGGTCACGAAAATGAAATAGAAGGGGAACACTTCGAACAGCAGGAGCAGCCCGATCAGCAGGTACATGAGCCCGACGCCGACGCGCCGCGACGACCGGCGCGACATGAGCGAGTTGCCCTGGGATGGTCTGATGGCGCGACCCACCCCGCCAGCGATCGTCTCGCCGACCCCGTTGACGGCCCAGAAAATGGCGAGCAGGCCGCGCAACAGCAGGCGCACGGGCCAGAGCAGGAGCATGGCGCCGCGCCAGACGGCGCTATCGTCGCCCGCCGTATGAGCCACGTCCTCGCGGCGCATCATGAAGCGCCCGAGGAAGAGGATGAGCAGGAACAGGAAAGGCGCCACGGTCATGGCGACAGCGGTCCCTGCGCTGTAGCGGAGGGACGCGACAGCGTACTCGTACGCCAGGATGGCGTAGACGCGGGTCGCGCCGCCCGGCCCGCCGCCGGTCAGCAGGTAGGTGAGTGTGAAACTGTTGAAGGTGAAGATCGTCGACAGGAGGACGGAGACGATGATCACGTAGCGGAGCCCGGGCAGGGTGACGTGCAGGAAGCGCCGCCAGGCGCTGGCGCCGTCGACGGCGGCTGCCTCGTACAGCTCGCTGCCGATGGCCTTCAGGCCCGCGGTCAGCAGGATGACGAAGAACGGGATGCCGGACCAGACGTTGACGGTGACGACCGAGCCGAGCGCGGTGCCCGGGTCCCCGAGCCAGGACGGGCCCTTGTCCATCACGTGCAGCACGTTGACCAGGATGTAGTTCAGCGCGCCGAACAGCGGGTCCAAAAGGATCCGCCAGGCGAGGGCGCGAACAACCTCGGGGATGATGTAGGGCAGCAGCACGATGCCGCCGAGGACAGCGCTCCACCGCGGCAGGTTGTGCAGCAGGAGCGCCGCCGCCAGGCCGAGGCTGAACTTGAACACCTCGGACCAGAACGTGAAGCTGATGGTCGTGACGATGGCGCGGGTGAAGAAGTCGTCGCTCCACAGATTGACGTAGTTCTGGAAGCCGACGAAGTTCCCCTGGCGGACGCCGACGACGTTGAACAGGCTCAGGTAGAGGGCCCTGACGAACGGATAGCCGATCAGGCCGAACAGGAGCAGGACGGTGGGCAGGACGAAGAGCCAGCCGAGCGACCAGTCGCGGCCGAACAGCGTCTGGCTCGCCTTGAACCAACCCCGTGCCGCGGCGGGCGCCGCCGCGCGGGTGGCAACACTCTGGCGGATGGTCGGGGTAGCCATGGCAACATCTACTCCCCCTTGGCGCCGAACTCCTTGAAGGTCTTCACCACGCGGTCGTGAGCCGATTTGACCGCGTCCTCGGGCGACTTGCCGCCCAGAACCTCGCCGAACATGTCGGTCCAGAAGTTCGAGTTGTCGAGCGCGTCAATCTGCGGGGTCGGTGGGCCCGGGTAGCTCGTTCCGGTGAATCCGCTGGGGTCGTCGAAGATCTTCCGCCAGTTGGCCGTGACGTGCTGCGCGTACTTGCTCTGGGTGATCTCGGGCTGGTCCCAGCCCCACTGCCGCGCTGGGTACACGTAGCCGGTGCTGATCGTGAACATCTGCTTGAAGATGGCAGGCGTGTTCAGATAGCGGATGAGCTGCTCGGCCGCGTCGCGGTTCTTGGCGCCCTTCATGACGAAGAAGCTCATCGCGCCGCCGGCGCCCATCAGCGCCTTGCCGCCCGGGCCGGTGCCCTTCGGCTGCAGGATGAGGTAGCTGTCGTCGGCGACAGGGTTCTTGTCGACGACCCCCTTGGCGAAGACGGTGCCAGCGTTGTTGGTCAGCGCTATCTTGCCGGCGAGCCAGGCCTCGTTGTTGCTCGGGTCCGTCCAGGAGCCCACGCCCGGTGGCAGCATCGACGCGTACTTCGGGTCGGTGTACACCTCCTTCAAGAAGGTCAGGCCCGCGACGGCGTACTGGCGGTACGGGTCCTTGTTCAGGACGACGATCTCGCCCGACTCGTCAGTGACCCGGCCGCCCCGCTGCATGACCGCGTCGCGCACGGTGGTGTCGCCATCGCCCGACCGGTTGGCCGTCATCCCCCAGCCCCAGATCTCCTTGTCGGGCTTGGAGACTTTCAGGGCGGCGTCGCGCAGCTTGTCGAAATCGGTCAGGTCGTTCATCGGGTCGATGCCCGCGTCCTTGAACGCGCTCTGGCGGACCCAGTAGCCGCCAGCCCTACTGAAGTGCGGGACAGCCCACCATTTCCCCTCGAGCTTGTGGGTCCGCTCGAACGCCGCGGCCGCTTTCCCCTGGTCCTTCTCCAGGTCCATCTCCAAGGCGTCGACTTCCTCGATGATGTCCAGGAAATGCAGCTGTGACGAGGGCAGGGTGTGGATCAGGACGTCCGGGGCGTCCCCGGACTGCACCGCCGCTGTCAGCTTCTGGACCACGTCGCCCGCGCCAGCGTAGGCGTCGATGTACGAATGGTCAAGCGCGTAGCCCTGCTGCTGGGCAAAGTCCTTGATCGACTTCTCGATCAGGGCGTTGTGGTCAGGATGGAAGTCCCGCGACTGGACGACCGCGAACTTGCCGTTGATAGTCGCCTTGGTGAAGGTTGGCACCGCCTGGGGAGCGCTGGCGGCGGCGGGCGCCTGCGTCGCCGCACCCGCCGGGACGCTGCTGGCCGCCGCGGCTGGCTTGGCGGCCGTCGCGGCGGCGGCCGGAGCAGACGTTGTCGCTGGCTTCGCTGCCGCGGGCGCCGTGGGGGCGGCCACGGGGGCCGCGGTCGGGCTCGCCGCCCCGCCTCCCGAGCACGCCGCGGCAAGAGACGCAGCGCCAAGCGACACCAGGCTCGCGCGCAGCGCGGCGCGGCGGGTCAGCGGACGGCTCAACACGTGGTCCAGACGGTCCTCCATACGGAGTTCCCCCTTCTTATTACCTCGTAAACCGAGATAGATCTCCCAGCAGTGTGCGGCTGCTGGACGGCGACACAGCGGAGGAGCCCCAAGACCAGCGGGAGCTCCCGCGACCGAACTAGTGCGCATTATCCGCGCCGGTCACAGACACGTCAATCTTTCCGCGTTCGCCCCTTCACCGGTGCGCGAGGACTCTATTCCACTGCGCGGCGCGGTACGCTCAGCCGCCAGTCCATGGGCGCCCTGTCGCCACCGAACGTCCTCTTCCTGACCTGCCACGACCTCGGCCACCACCTCGGGTGCTACGGGCAGTCGACGGTGGACAGCCCGGCGCTGGACGGTCTGGCCGCGGCCGGCGTCCGCTTCGCCCGGAGCTTCGCCACGGCGCCCCAGTGCAGCCCGAGCCGGGCGTCCCTGCATACTGGCCGCTACCCGCACAGCGCGGGGATGCTCGGTCTCGCCCACCACCCGTTCGGCTGGCGGCTGGGCCCGGGCGAGCAGCACCTGGCGCAGCGCCTGACGGATCGGGGCTACGCCACCGCCCTGGTTGGCATGCAGCACCTCACCGCGCACGAGCGCGCCGCGGAGCTCGGCTACGGGACAACCGCCCCGGTTCGTCCAGCCGGCGAGGCAGCCGCAGCCGCTGGCGCGCTGCTGCGCCAGCTCGGCAGCGGGACCAGCCCGTTCTACCTGGAGGTCGGCTTCGAAGAGCCACACCGCCCGTACGACTTCGGCGGCGCCGAGCCGGACACGAGCTGGGGCGTCGCCGTCCCCGGGTACTTGCCCGACTCTCAGGAGGCGCGCACGGACTTGGCGGCGTTGCAAGGCGCCATCCGCGCGATGGACAGCGGCGTCGGGCGCATCCTGCACGCGCTGGCGCAGCTGGGACTCGACGAGACGACGTGGGTCGTCTTCGCTACTGACCATGGCGTCGCTATGCCACGCGCCAAGGGCACTCTCTACGACCCGGGCATCCAGGCGGCCCTCATCATGCGCTGGCCGGCGGGGGGCATCGGTGTCGGTCGCACCTGTCCCGAGCTGATCAGCAACGTCGACGTGGTGCCCACGATGCTCGAAGGCATGGGCTTCGGCGTGCCGATCGAGATCCAGGGCCGCGGCGCCTGGCGGTGGCTGCGCGGTGAGCCGCACCAGCCCCGCGCCGAGATCTTCGCCGAGAAGACTTTCCACACCTACTACGAGCCGATGCGCTGCATCCGCACCGACAGCCACAAGCTGATCGCCAATCTCGAGGTGAGCACGGCCGTCGACGTCCCGGCCGACGTCCGTTCGAGCCCGATCTACCCGCTCGTGCTGCGCCAGTTCGGTGGCGTCCGCCCGTACATGGAGCTGTACGACCTGACCGCCGATCCGTGGGAGCAGAACAACCTCGTCGACGAGCCGTTGTTGGCGGACCTGCGGGGCGAGCTGGCCGGGCGGCTCGTCACCTGGATGCGCGCCACCGGCGACCCCATCCTGGACGGCCCGGTTCCCTCCCCGTACTACGCCGACGCCCTCGCCCGCCTGAGCAGGTGATCTGTCATCCGCCGGCGCACCGCGTTTGGTCCCCGTCGGGCCGCGGGGTAGACTAGGGGGCCAGACTCCGGCCGGAAGGCCGACGGAGCCTCACCCGCCCTCAGCTCCATGGCCGTAGACACCCTCGACGCGATTGCCGCCGACGTGCGGGCCTGCCCGAAGTGCCGCCTGTGCGAGTCCCGCACCAACGCCTGTCCAGGCGACGGCACCCGTGCCGCGGAGGTGTTCTTCATTGGTGAGGGGCCCGGCTTCTACGAGGACCAGCAAGGCCGGCCGTTCGTCGGCGCCGCCGGCCGCCTCCTCAACGACATGCTGCGCCTCATCGACTTCAAGCGCGAGGACGTCTTCATCACCAACGTCGTGCGCTGCCGGCCGCCAGGCAATCGCGATCCGCTGCCAGACGAGCTCGCGGCCTGCGACGAGTACACCCAGCGCCAGCTGGCCGTCCTGAAGCCAAAGCTCATCGTGACGCTCGGCAGGTTCTCCATGGCGCGCTTCTTCGGGCCGGGCACCATGCGCGACCTCCACGGCAAGACAGTCGCCTGGAACGGCATCACCTGCATCGCGATGTACCACCCGGCCGCTATCCTGCGCGCCCAGAGCCCGGCTCTCCGCGCTCAGTACGAGGAAGATTTCCGCAAGATCCCGCCGCTGCTGGAAGCCGCCCGTCACCCCAGCGTGCCACCTCCGGCGAGCCAGCCGCCGCGGTCTCCGGTTGAGCCGGTTGAGCCGGTTAGAAAAGCTCCGCCGCCCGAGCAGCCGCGCCTCTTCTGACATGGCCTCCCCGCGTGACGGGTCTCCCCGGAGCGATGGGCTGGCCCTCGTGCTCCTGTTCCTGGGCATCGCCGGCGCTGTCGTCGTGTTCCTCCCGGCTGAGGGCCGCGTGGCTGTGCCCGCCCACGCGGGCCTGGCGGTGCTCCTCGGCCAGGCGACCTTCCTGGTTCCCCTGGCGCTGGTGGCTGCCAGCGTCACCCTTCTGGCCCACAGCTGGCGGCCCGAGGCGCCGCTGCCCGGCTGCCGGTTCGTCGGGGCGGGGCTGCTCGTCGTGGCAGCGCTGCCGGCCGAGCACCTGCTCAGCGCCGCCGAGGCCGGCGGCGGGACAGGCGTGGTCGGCCACTGGCTGGCGAGTGGGCTGCTGGCGTGGCTGGGCCCGAGCCCGACCGCCGTCGTGCTGGCCAGCGCACTGCTCGCGGGCGTCCTCCTGGCGTTCGCCATCACGCCCGCCAGCGTGGCCCGCCACCTGGCTAGCGCGGCGCGCTGGTGCCGGCGCTTGGCTAGCCCAGCCCGGGGAGGCCAGCCGGCGCCGCCAAACGGGCGGCCATCCCGGCTCGCCCGACCGGTGGCGTCGTGGCATCTGCGGACTGGGCCGTCGCCAAGCGCGTCGACCCCATCGTCAGCGGCTGATCGCCCGCCTGTCACCACGGCCCCTCCCGTCGTTGCCGGCGGTCCAGTGACGCTCGACGCGCTGTGCGAGTCGGCCGCGTGGCGCGGCTGTTCCGGCCGCCTGCGGCTGGGTCTTGGCCTGGACGCGACCGGAGCGCCTGTCGTGGCCGACCTGGCCCGGATGCCGCACCTGCTGGTCGCCGGCGGCAGCCAATGGCGCAAGAGGGACTGTCTGAACGCCATCGTCGCCAGTCTCGCGGGCCAGCTGGGGCCGGACCAGCTGCGTCTGCTGCTCATCGACACAGGCCACGACCAGGCGCTCCGACGTGCCGCCCTCCCGCATCTGCTGTGCCCCGTGGTCAGCGACGCGGGCGGAGCTCTAGACGCCCTGGAGGGTGTGCTCCACGAGATGGACCGCCGCTACACGCTGTTCACGGCAAGCGGCGTCCGGGACATCGTCGGCTACGGCTACAGCGCGCGGGCCGGCGGCGAGCCGCTACCCTACCTCGTCGTCGTGGTCGATGACCTTGCCGACGTGATCGTGGCCGCGGGGCCGAACGGAAACGGAGAGGACGCGCTGTCTCGGCTCGCCCAGCTCGCCCGCGCCACCGGCATTCACCTTGTCGTGGCTACCGCGACGCCGCGCCAGGATGTGATCACGGACCGCGTCAGGCGAGACTTCCCAGCACGCCTGGCCTTCGCTGTGCCGAGCGAAGCGGACTCGCGGACCATCCTGGACCAGGCGGGCGCGGAGCGGCTCGGCGCCGAGGACGAAGCGCTCTTTCTGGCCGGTGATGCCACGCGGCCCGTTCGGCTGCGGGCCGCGCTCGTCTCCGAGGGCGAGCTCGCCGCGCGGGTCGACCGCCGGCCAGCCCCGGGCGTCCGCGCCTCCTCGCCGGACGGCGAGGACTCCGGTCCTCCAGGCGAGCACGACGACGCGAGTGACGAGGCCGCCGCCGACGCGGTGTACGAGCAGGGCGCCGAGCTCGCCGAGCGAGTGGGGCGGGTCTCCGTGGTCCTGCTCCAGCGGCGGCTGGGTATCGAGGCGGAAGCGGCGCGGCGGCTGCGCGCGCGGCTCATCGCCGACGGCGTGGCCGAGGCATGAGCTGAGGCCGAGGGCGTGTACCTGACCCGCCAGGGCATCGGGCTGTCGTTCGCCCGCGCCGCGGCGCCAAGTCTGGCCCACCCCGCCTTCTGGCCGGCGCTGGCGCTGCTGGCGGTGTACGTGGGCAGTTACCTCGGTTTCGCGGCCCAGCTCATCGGCTTTCCGTTCGACCTGGACCAGGGCGAGGGGTACGACGCGTGGAGCGGCTGGCTCATCAACCTGGGCCAGATGCCGTACGGGGACAACGCCAGCTTCCCGTACTACTCGCACGGCTACCCGCCCCTGTGGAGCTACCTCGTCTCCATCCCCCTGGCGTGGGGTGCTCCGGCCCTGGCGTCGGCGCGGGCGGTGTCAACGCTGGCGGCCCTGCTGGCGGCCGTGGTTCTTGGGCTGGCGGCGCGCCGACGCTCCGGCTCCGCCGCGGCCGGCTTGCTGGCCGGCGCCTTCTTCCTGGGATCTCCGTACGTCTTCCATACGACGCCACTCGCGCGCGTCAACGGCACCACCCTTCTGGTGGAGCTGCTGGCGTTGTGGCTGCTGGAGATCCCGACCCGGACCCGCACGCTGGCGGCGAGCGTCGTCCTGGTGGCCGCTCTGTTCACCAAGCCGACCGCCGTGGACGCGGTCGGGGCCGGGATACTGTTCCTGGCTCTTGGGCAGCCCCGGCGGGCAGTCATCGCCGGCGGGCTGGTCGCGACGCTCGGTCTCACCGTCCTGGCCGCGTTACAGATGGCCACCCGCGGTGCGTACGCGGTCAACGTCCTGGTCAGCAACACGAGCCCATTCCTCGTGGGCCAGCTCGTCGCCTACGCGTCCAACGTCGTTCTGCTCCACCCGGTCATCCTGGCCCTGGCCGCGGCCGAGGTAGTCCAGGCGCTGCGCAGTCGCCCGCGCGCCATGTCGCCCTGGCACCTGTACGCGGTGATGGCGACGCTGCTGGCGCTCGCGACCGTCGGCAAGAGCGGGGCCGGCGAGTCGTACTTCCTGGGTGCTCTGGCCGCCGCGAGTATGCTCGCCGCGGTCCAGGTCGACCGGCTAACGCGCGCCTGGCGACGCCAGTGGCCACCGCGACCGGCCCTGGCGTACGGCCTGGCGGCGGCGCTCCTGGCCCAGTGCCTGCTCCTGGCGCACGGCGCGCTCAGCGACGCCATCCCATGGCTTCCTGACCGCGGCCTCCAGGCGGCCAGCCTGGGGCGCGCGCCGACCGCTGCCGATCGCCGCGCGGGCGAGGAGATAGTGGGTCTGATGCGAGGAGTCCAGGGCCCCGTGCTGGCGGAGGACGCCAGCTTCGCCGTCGCCGCCGGCAAGCCGCTCGTCGGCGGTACGCCGCCGAGCTTGCGCAACCTGTACCAGGCTGGCGTGTGGGACCCGAGCCCACTGGTCGCCGACCTCCACGCCCACCGCTTCGGCATGGTGGTCCTGAATGCCCAGCTCTACCCCGAGCCGGTGCTGGCGGCCATCGGCCAGGCGTACTTCCAGGTGCGCACGGTCCAGGTGAACAACGCGGTGTACCGCGTGTTCCTCCCGGGGTCTTGAGGCTCCGCTCGCGGCTGCCTGCCCCTGTCGCTCGCGCCCGTGCCGACGCCATCGCCGTGGCGGCGTTGCTCGCCGCCGCCGTTGCCTTCTGCTACCCGCTGGTCCTTCTCGGCCGGGCGCTCGTGGACTACGACGCCTTCGTTTTCTTCTATCCGCAGCGCGCCTACCTCGCCGACGTCCTGCGTGACGGCCGCCTACCCCTCTGGGACCCGTACCTGTTCATGGGGGCGCCTTTTCTGGCCAACCCGCAGACCGCCGTGCTGTACCCGCTCTCGTGGCTGTTCGTCCTGGGCCCGGTGGCCGCGGGCTACACCGTGCAGCTCGTGCTCCACGTGTTTCTGGCGGCCCTGTTCATGTACGCCCTGGCCCGCTGGGCGTTCGCCCTGCGTCCAGCCGCCGCGGCGGTCGGTGCGTTGGCGTACGGCTTCAGCGGCTTTGCCGTCGGCCAGACCGGCCACCTGAATCAGCTCAGCGCCGCCGCGTGGCTGCCCGCCGTCCTGCTGGCGTACGACCGCGCCGTCAGCACCCGCCAGCCCTACTGGGTCGGCCTGGGAGCGGTCGCGCTCGGCATGCAGGTGCTCGCTGGGCACCCGCAGGTGGTGTACATGACCGCCATCGCGCTCGCCCTGTTCGCTCTGGTACGGGCGCCCTGGACGCGGCCGGGGCAGCTCATCTGGGTGCCGGTCGCTGGTGGCTGCGTCTGCCTGTTGGCGGCGCTCGTCTCGGCCGCCCAGCTCATGCCCACCCTGGAGCTGACGCCGTTGTCCATCCGCGGCGGCGGTGTGCGCTGGGAGGATGCCGTCGCCGGCTCGTTGCCGCCGTACCTGGCAGTGCGAGCGCTCCTGCCACCGTTCTGGCTCGACGTCGCCTCGACCGAATATCTCGGCTACGTGGGCGTTGTCCCACTGACGGCCGGTCTGCTGGCGCTGCTCGCCGTCCGCTCCCGCCTGGTGCTTTTCGGGGCGGCGCTGTGCGCGGTTGGCCTCTTCCTGGCGCTTGGCGAGAACAACGGCTGGTACCGCTGGGTCTTCGACTCCGTGCCTGGCTACGACACGTTCCGGGTCCCGGCCCGCTGGCTGTTCCTGTGGCAGGCCGGTGCCAGCGTTCTGGCCGCTCTCGCCGCGGACTGGGTCGGCCGCGGCGCCACGATCCGCGCCCGCCAACCCGCCGTCTGGCTCCGCGTCCTCCTGGTCGCGGCCGTTCTGACGACAGGGCTGGCGTGGCAGCGGGACTACGGTGAACCGATCCCGCTGCGGCGAACGGCGGCCATCTGGGCCGCCCTGGCGGCGGCAGTCCTCGCCGCGGGCGCGCTGGCCGGCGTGCGCCGGCAGTGGGTCGCCCAGACAATCCTGGTGTGCCTGACGGCGGGAGAGCTGTGGGCCGCCGCCGACGCCTCACCCGCCCGCCAGGCTCCGCCGGCGCTGCTGGACGCTCCGGGCGTCGCGGCTGCCTGGCTCCACGACAGCGGCGACCCGTCGGCGCGGCTGCTGAGCGCCGCCCGCTCCGACTACGTCTCCCAGGACGAGGGGGCCGCCCGGGCGGCTCTCGGGCCCCTGCCGGAGGGTGTGGTCCGGTCGCTGCTGGTGGCGTGGAAGTGGCGGGACACGCTCGCCCCCAACGTCCCGCTCCAGTATCGGCTGCGCAGCGCGGACGGCTACGACGGCGGCGTGCTGCCACTGCTCCGCTTCGTCCAGATCAGCTCACTGGCGGTCCAGTCGCCTCGTCCCGACGGCGTGCTGCAGTCCCGACTCGATCCGCTGCCGAGCGACCGGGTCCTCCGTCTGCTGGGCGTCAGCTACCTGCTCACCAACGCCGGGGCGCCGCCGCCGGCCCACATGGACAGCGTGGACCTCGGCGACGTCCGCCTGTACCGAGGGGGCGCCGCGCTGAGCGTGCTGCTCTTCCGCGGTGGCGTGGCGGCGGACGACGACGCGGCTCTGGCCCGGCTAGCCGACCCCGCTTTCGACCCCGACGGCGACCTGGTCCTGGCGGCTGGCCAGGCCGCCGCCACATCTTTGACAAGCGACCGGCGCGGCGTCGCCGTCCAGGGCTTCGCGCCGGATGCCGAGCACTGGCGCGCCCAGGTCGACGCGCCCGAAGCGGGCTACCTGCTCCAACGGGAGGCGTGGTATCCGGGCTGGCGGGCGCGGGTCGACGGGGTGGAGGTACCAGTGCTGCGGGCCGACGTGCTGTTTCGGGTGGTGCCCGTGCCAGCTGGTGTGCACCAGGTCGAGCTCTTCTTCGACCCCAGCTCGTTCCGGCGCGGCGTCGCCCTGAGCCTGCTGGGCGTGGTCCTCGTGGCGCTGCTGCTGGCGTCGCCGTGGTGGCGGTGGTGGTTCAGCTCGATTTCTATAATGGCCCGTCGTGGCCAGCCCGCGTCGCGGCCGACCCGAGCGGGCAGGCAGCGCTCCGCCAACCCTCGTCGTCCTGCCCCACGAGCGGAGTAACCGCGATCTGGCCGGGCAGCTCGTGGCGGTGCTGTTCGTCGCGGCCGGCCCGGTCGCCCTGACGGACCTGGCAGCGGCGCTCGATGTGTCGCCGGAGCGCCTGGAGGAGGTCTCGGACAGCGTAATCCGGGCGCCGCCGGTCGGGCTGAGCCTGCTGCGTCTCGGCGCGGAGCTCCAGCTGGCGACGGCGCCATCGGCGGCCGCCGCTGTCGAGCGGTACCAGGGCACGCCGCCACCCGCGCGACTGTCGCGGGCGGCGCTCGAGGCGCTGGCCATCATCGCGTACCGCCAGCCGGTGACCCGTGGCGAGATCGACCTCGTGCGGGGGGTCAACAGCGACAGCGCGGTGAGCTCGCTGCTGACGCGCGGCCTGGTGGCGGAGGTGGGCCGGCGCGACACGGTGGGCCGACCCGCGCTGCTGGCGACGACCGTGGAGTGCCTGGGCTACCTGGGAGTCTCCTCGCTGGCCGAGCTCCCGCCGCTGCCAGACGTGGGTTCCGACGGGCGCGCACCCCAGTAACGCTTGCTGCACGTGGGGGAAGCAGCCGCCACGCTCTCGCCCCCGGCGCAACCCTCAAGTGGCGGAAGCAGCCGCCACGCTTTCGCCCCAGGGCTACGCCCGGTTTCTCCCAGAGGGAGAGGGCTGGGGTGAGGGTGCGCGGTCGAACCGGTCGGGCTCAGGAGCAGCGGGCGTGGATCGGTTGCGGGCCCGGGCGCGGCGCGCGGTCGTACAGGCCGCGCTGGGCTTGCAGCCGCACCCGGAGGACGTCGCCCAGCATCCTGGCCGTGTCGCGCACCGGCGCCACGCTGCTGTTCTGCTTGTGCTCCCACTGGAGCGGCACCACTCGGATGCCGTAGCCCAGCCGGCGCGCCAGAAAGAGCACCTCGACGTCGAAGCCGAAGCCGCGAATCGTCTGGAGGCCGAACACGCGCCGCGCCGCCTCCGCGCGGAAGGCCTTGAACCCGCACTGCGAGTCCTCGATCCCCGGCAGCGCTAGCCACTGCACCACCTGGTTGTAGACGCGCCCCATCAGATGCCGGTACGACGGCTCGCCGATCCGCCTGGCGCCGACGCCCTCGCGCGACCCGATGACGACCGGCGCGGCGTCACTGACCAGCGTCGGAAAGCGCCGCAGCTCCGCCAGCGGCCACGAGAGGTCGGCGTCGGCAAAGATCGCCACGCCGCCGCGCGCCGCCAGCATGCCAGTACGCACAGCCAACCCCTTGCCGCGGCCGTCCGTGCGCAGCAGGCGCAGGCGGCCGCCAAATTGGCCAATCGCCTCCCGGACAACGTCGGCCGTCCCGTCGGTCGAGCCGTTGTCGACGACGACCACCTCGCAGTCGAGCGAGTAGCGCGCCACGTACGCCATCACCTCGCGCAGCGTGGCGGGCAAGCGCGCCTGCTCGTTGTAGGCCGGAATGACGAGCGAGATGTCCGGATGCCACTCCTCGGCCTTCATAGGCTGCGAGCGGCCGCGGCCAGGAGCCCGTACACGTAGGCGTCGGACACCCGCCGCCCTGCCTGGATCGGGCCCCGGGCGGCAAGGTGGTCCGGCAGAAGCGCCAGGCCGGCGAGCTGGCCGCGGAGGGTGGCCCGCGCGGCGGCGCCACGCCAGGCGCCCAGCGCCGCCCGCGCCCGCCCAAGCTGGCAGAACACCATCGCCGGCAGGAGTCTCGGCACCAGCCCCGACGGCACGTTCTTGGCCAGGAGGCGGATCAGGTTGCGCCCGTTCCAGTACGACTCCAACGTCCCCCCGCCGCTGGCGCCCCCGCGGTGGTACACGCGAGCGGCCGGCTCGTAGTGGCACGTCCAGCCGCGCAGCTGGGCCCGGAATGCCAGGTCCACGTCCTCCAGGTACATGAAGAACGACTCGTCCAGCAATCCCACGTCGGCGAGCATAGCGCGGCGATAGGCCGCGGCGCCGCCCATTGCCCCGAACACGGGCCCGGGCCGGCTCCACGCCGGGCCGTCTGGCTGGCCGGCGCCCCGCTGTCTCGGCGCGCCATCGAGACCGACGACGTCCCCCGCGCTATTGATGGTGCGTCGGTCCTGGAACAGCACCTTGCCCGCGACGGAGCCGACCGCGGGTCGTTCGTCGAGGACCGCGACGCAGCGCTCCACCCACTCGGGCTCGGCCACGGCGTCGTTGTTCAGCAGCAGCAGGGTAGCCCCGCGCGCGGCGCGGAGTCCGGCGTTGACGTTGCCGGCGAAGCCGCGGTTGCGCTCCAGCCGTAGGAACCGGACCCGCGGGAAGGACCGGGCCACCAGGCCGGCGCTGTCGTCGCTCGACCCACCGTCGGCCACTATCACCTCCACCTGCTGGTACGTCTGGGATTCGAGCGACGTCAGGCACGCCGCCAGCAGGTGGGCACCGTTCCAGCTCGGCACGATCACCGAGGCGAACGTCACGCGGCGGCCCCGAGCGTGAGAGCTTCACCTACCAGAAACAGCGACCCCGTGACCAGCACGAGGTCGCGCCGACCGGCCCGGCGCAGCGCGGCGGCCAGCGCGCTCGCCATATCCGGCTGCACCTCGGACGGCAGCGACGGAGCCACCTCGTGGAGGGCGGCGACCAGGTCCGCGGGCGGGACGGCGCGCTCGTGCCGGGACTGGGTGGCGATGACGCGCGCCGCCAGCGGAGCCAGGACGCGCAGGATGCCGGCGACGTCCTTGCCGGCCGTCACGCCCAACACGAGCCACAGCCGCTCGAAGGAGAAATTCTCCGTGAGCGCCTGTCGCAGAACCTCGGCCGAGCCGGCGTTCTGGGCCCCGTCGACCACGACGGTAGGCTCTGTGCGCAGGACCTCCACCCGACCGGGCCAGCTGACTCCGGCCAGCCCGGAGAGGACCGCCTCGACTGGCACGGCCAGGCCGCCACGGGCCTCACCGAGCGCCGCCAGCGCCGCGACGGCGGCCGTCGCGTTGTCGCGCTGGTGGGCGCCAAGCAGCGGCACGCCCACGCCCCGGATTAGGCGCTCTGGCCCGGCGACGTCGAAGCGACTTCCGTCACCATCGCCGCTGTGCCAACGCCAGTCGCGGCCGACCAGCAGCAGCGGGCTTGCCAGGCGCGCGGCCTCCTCTTCGATCACCCGCAGCGCCTCCGGCGGCTGCGGCGACACGACGGCCGGGCGTCCGGCTCGCAGGATCCCCGCCTTGTGCCTGGCGATCTCGCCCAGTGTGGTGCCGAGCGTCCCGGTGTGGTCGTAGCTGATTGGCGCGATGATCGAGACGAGCGGATCGACGACGTTCGTGGCGTCGAGGCGGCCACCGACCCCCACCTCGACCACCGCCACCCGGACACGCCGACGGGCGAAGTGCAGAAAGGCGAAGAGGGTGCCCACCTCGAACGTCGTCGGCATGCCGAGCGTGGCCGGCAGGGCGGCCACAGCGGCCCGCACCGCCGGAGCCAGGGCGACCACCGCTTCGGCGGCAATCGGCGCGCCGTCCAGCCAGACGCGCTCGCGCCAGTTGACCAGGTGGGGCGAGGTGTACCGTCCCGTGGCGTACCCCGCGGCATAGAGGCACGACGCCAGCATGGCCACGATACTGCCCTTCCCCTTCGTGCCGGCCACGAGCAGGGACGCGAACCGCGTCTGCGGGTCTCCGACGCTCGCCAGGAGGTGGCGCATCCGCTCCAGTTTGAGCCGACGTTGGCCGGCGATGACCTCGGGCGTCCGTGGCCCGGCCGAGAACGACCACACCCAGTCGAGCACCGAGCGGTAGCCCGGGTCCAGCTCCAGAGCATCGGGGGGAAGCTCGAGCGGGCGGACGAATGCGCCCGGAATCTGAGGCATGCGCGTACGCATGGTAAACTGATGGTCTCAGGCCGCTGTCACCGTGGGCCGCCGCCCTGGCGGACGGCTGCTACCTCGGGCGGTCGCATCCAGACAGGAGGGCCGCTGCTTGGCCATCTCCGCAAGTAAACAGTACCTCATCATCGGCAACGGCGCCGCGGGCACCTACGCTGCCGAGACGATACGCAAGACGGACCAGATCAGCGAGGTGACGCTGCTCACCAACGAGCCGTACCCGCTCTACAACCGCGTGGCGCTGCCGCCCTTTCTGCGCGACGAGGCGAAGCGCGAGAAGGTGTTCCTGCGCACGCTGGAGCAGCACGAGCAGCGCCGCATCAAGCTGTGCCGGGACACCGAGATCGTCGCTGTCGACACCGACGGTCACGTCGCCACCGCCGCGGATGGCACCAGCTACCCGTATGACGCGCTGCTGGTCGCGACCGGGGGTCGCCCCAACCCGCTGCCCGTGCCCGGGGCGACGCCCGACGTCCGCGGCATCTTCAACTTCCAGTACTGGGACGACGCCGCCGCCATCCGGGACTGGATGAACCACGCCAAGCGGGCAGTCGTCGTCGGTGGCAGCTACATTGGCTACGAGCTGGCCGAGGCGTTTCGCCACCACGGGCTCGACGTCATCTGGCTCATCCGCGGCCCGCGCTTCTTGCGGCGGGTCCTGGACGAGGAGGGCGGCGCGCTCGTGGACGAGATCGCCACTGCTGCTGGCGTGCAGATCCGCTACGGGGTCGAGGTCCGCGAGGTCCACGCCAGGGACGGCGTGGTGGCCGGCGTCACCACGACCGACGGGCAGTTCATCGAGACCGACGCGGTAGGCGTGGGCCTGGGCGTCAGGATGAACGTGGAGTTCTTGAAGGGCACGCCCATCGAGGTCGATGGCGGCGTCGTCACCAACGAGTACCTCGAGACCAAAGCGCCAAACGTCTTCGCGGCCGGAGACGTCGCCCGGTTTTTCGACGTCTCCATCGGCCTCCACAACCAGATGGGGACGTGGAACAACAGCGTCAGCCACGGGCGTATCGCGGGCGCCAACATGCTCGGCGACCGTCGCCTGTACAACGACATCCCGATGTACTCCACCGGACTTTTCGACTCCCGCATTCGCGTCATGGGGCTGACACCAGAGAGCGTGCCCGATCTCGAAAGCTGGCAGCGCGTCGACGCCGCGCGGCGCAACTATCAGCGCCTGTTCTTCAAGGATGGCCGGCTGGTGGGCGGCTGCCTCATCGGCGACGTCAAGATGCAGACCCGCATCATTCAGCTCATCCAGGGGCGCCAGGTCATCCCAGAGGACCAGCGAGGCACCCTGCTGGCCGCCTGAGGCCGCCCCGCCCGAGCGCCACAACAGCCCGAGGGGCGATACTCCCGAGCCACGATGCAGGACCAGCAGTCTGCCATCGAGCTCTTGTTGGACCGCTACGAAGACCCGTCCTACCGGGGCGTCCTGCCAAGCCCGCCAGCCCTGACCGCCACCGAGACAAACCCCCGCTGCGGCGACGTGGTAACCGTCTTCGTCCAGCTTCGTGGCAACGTTGTCCACCACGCGGCCTTCCAGGGGTCCGGCTGCACCCTGAGCCAGGCGGCCGCTGACATCGCCATGGAGCTGGCCGAAGGGCGTCCCGTCGCCGAAGCGGCGCAGCTCGACGCGCAGACAGTGCTGGACCGTGTCGGGACCAGAGCAATCACGACCCGCCACGACTGCGTGGCGCTGGCGACGCGCGCGTTGCGCCGGGCGCTGGCCGGCGCGGGGCTGGGATGACCGCCCGCCTGCTCACGGGCCGCCCGGTCGCCGACGCGGTCTGGCGCGGGGTAGAGGAGCGGGTCGGCGACGTCCTGGCAGCTCGCCGGCGACCACCCGCGCTGGCGCTGGTCCTGGGCGACGACCCCGCGGCGCATGCGTACGCCGACCAGATCGGCCGCGCCTTTGGGCGGCGCCGCCTGGGCACGACGGTGCATCCCGCGCCGGCGTCCGCCGACCTCGTGCGCGACCTGCTGGCGCGCCTGAGCGGCGACAGCTCCGTCGACGGCGTGCTCGTGCTGACCCCGCTGCCGGGTGGCGTGGCCATGGCCGGCGTGATCGACGCGCTGGATCCGGCCAAGGACGTCGATGGCCAGCACCCCGCCAGCCTGGGACGTCTGGCGCGGCGGCAGCCGGGACCCGTGCCGGCGACAGCTCTGGGCGGCCTGCGCCTGCTGGAGCACTATGGGATACCCGTCGCCGGCAGGCGCGCCGTCGTCGTCGGCCGCAGTCCCGTCGTGGGCATGCCTCTGGCGCTCCTGCTGCTCGCGGCCAACGCCACCGTGACCGTGTGCCACTCGGCGACGGCGAACCTCGAAGAAGAGACGCTTCAGGGGGATATCGTGTGTGCCGCCGTAGGGCGGCCTGGCTTTCTCCGGGCGCGGCACGTCCGCCCCGGCGCGACGGTTCTCGACTTCGGCACCAACGCACTGCCGGACGGCTCCCTGGTGGGCGACGTGCAGACCGACGCGGTGGCCGCGGTCGCGGGCGCCATCACGCCCGTGCCGCAGGGGACGGGGCCCGTGACAACCGCCATGCTCGCCGACCAGACCACCTCCGCCGCGCTCGGCCGCCTGGGGTGAGGGTAGGCGCGGTGCCGACACGTCTCTGGCACACGCGCCGGCGAGGGGGATGCTCGCCAGTGGTGCATGCAGGGGGTGATACTGGGACCATCAAGGGGGCTGTCCATGCGTCTACATGAGCTGCGGGGACTTCCTGTCGTCGACCCGGTGAGCGCCCGAACCATCGGCACCGTCTGTGATGTGCGCCTCGACGCGGTGGGCGGGCGGCTGGCGGCGCTGGAGGTGGCGCGGGCCTCGGGCCCCAGCCTCGTTCCGGGACAGGTCGTCCGGCGCGTTGGCGGCCACGCCGTCATGCTGACAGGCGAGCCGTGGCAAGAGCTGCCGGCGGCCAGCGCGCCCGAGGGCTGGCTGGACACTGGCGCTTTCCTAACCCTGTCGGTCCTGGACCAGGACGGCTCGCTGGTGGGTCGCCTGGCCGACGCCCAGATCGATCGCGACACCCTCGGGGTCGGCGGGTACACGCTCCGCGCGCCGCTGCTGCCGCGCCTGCTCGGCCGGCCCGGCCGGCCCCTGGCGCTCCCCGTCCTCTCGTGCAGCCGGCAGGTGATGGTCGTTGGCGGCAGCCGAGACGACACCCTCGCCAGCCTCAAGCCGGAGGACCGGCCGGACACCACTGCCGCCGCCGTGGCGCCAAAAACCTCTGTCGCCTCGGCCGAGAACGGGTCGATTGCCGAGCTGGGCGGACGTTAGCGGTACGATTAGAGCCTATGGCAGCGCAGGCACACACAGCGGCCGGGACCGGGCAGTCCACGGCGTCGTTCGAGCAGACCACTCTCGCGAATGGGCTGCGGGTCATTGCCCGCGAGGTACGTGAGCGGCCGCTGGTCGCCGCCTGGATGTGGTACCGGGTCGGGGGCCGGAACGAGCTTCCCGGCACCACCGGCATCTCGCACTGGGTGGAGCACATGCTGTTCAAAGGGGGCAAGCGGTTCGGCAAGGGCGAGATCACCAAAGAGGTGAGCCGCCGCGGGGGCGCCCTGAACGCCTTCACCTGGATCGACTGCACCGCCTACTACGAGACGTTGCCGTCAAGCTCGCTCGACCTGGCGCTGGCCATCGAAGCCGATCGCATCTACGACACGCGCATCGAGCCCGAGGAGGCGCAGGCGGAGCGCACAGTGGTCATCTCCGAGCGCGAGGGCAGCGAGAACTTCCCGGAGTTCTGGCTGCGCGAGGGCGTGCAGTCGGTCGCCTGGCGGGAGCACCCGTACCGCCTCGGCGTCATTGGCCCAAAGGCCGACCTCCGCGCCATGACACGCGAAGATCTGTACGCTCACTACAAGCGCTACTACATGACGAACAACGCGAGCCTCGTGGTCGTCGGCGACTTCGAGACGGAGCGGCTCATGGAGGCGGTGCACCGCGCCTTCGATGGCCTCCCGGCCGGCCCGGACCCGAAGCCGCTCGGCATCGTCGAGGAGCCGCAGACGGGCGAGCGGCGCATCGTGGTCAGGCGGCCTGGGCCAACGCACTACCTATCGCTCGTCTACCACGCGCCCCAGGCCAGCCACCCGGATGCCGCCGCGATGGTCGTCCTTGCCTCCCTGCTCGGCGGCGCCTCGAGCCCGATCGCATGGGGTGGCGCTCGCGGGCTCGGTCGCAGCTCGCGCCTGTACCGGGCGCTCGTGGATGGAGAGCTCGCCAGCGCCGTGTCGGCGAGCTACGAGCTGACCCTGGACCCGTACCTCTTTGGCATCGACGCAACGCTCAGACCAGGTGTCGAGCCGGCCCGCGCCGAAGCCGCGCTGCTCGAGCAGCTGGCGCGCCTGCAGAACGAGCCAGTGCCCGCCGACGAGCTGGAGCGCACCAAGCGTCAGCTGCATGCGCAAGTGGTGTACTCGCTCGAAGGGGTGACCAATCAGGGGTTCGCGCTGGGATTCATGGACCTGGTGGCCGGCGACGCCGCCGCCTGGGAGACCTTTCCCGCCGCCCTGCAACGGGTCGACCCCGACGGCGTGCAGCGTGTCGCCAAGACCTATCTAGGCGAGGACAACCGCACCGTCGGCTGGTTCATCCCGCGCCCGGAGGCCCAGCCATGACCATGGCCGGCACGAGCGCTCTGCGGGCCGAGCGCCTGCCGCTGACCAATGGCCTGACGCTGCTGCACAACCGGGCGGCCGCCAACCCGTCGGTGGTCATCCGCGCCCTCGTCCGCGCCGGCGCCAGCCGCGAGGCGGTGGCCGACCAGGGGCTGGCGCCGCTCGTCGGACGCATGCTGCGCCAGGGCACCGCGTCCATCCGCAAGGAAGCACTCGCCGAGGAGCTGGACGGGATGGGTGCTGGGCTCTCGGTCGACGTCGGCTACACGCTGGTGTCCGCGTCGATCAAATGCCTGAGCGCCGACTTTGCCCGCGCGCTGGAGATCCTTGGCGACCTGCTCCAGCGCCCGACGTTTCCAGAGGTAGAGCTGGAGAGGGTGCGCGGGCAGGTCCTCACCGAGCTCAAGGAGATGGAGGACAATACCCGCGTCGTCGCCGAGCGCGCCTGGCGTGGGCTGGCCTATCCGGCCGACCACCGGTACTGCCGGCTGACGGCCGGCACCCCGGAGACGATCGGGCGCCTCAGCCGGGGCGACGTTGCCAGCTTCCACAAGGAGTGGTACGGGCCGAACCAGACGACGCTGATAGTGGTCGGCGACGTGGCCATGGGCGAGGCGGCGGCCGCCGTCGACCGGGTGCTGGGTCAGTGGAGTGGCGTCCGAGCCGATCCCGTCCAGGCCTCGCTGCCGCCGACCGAGCCGCCATCGGCCGGGACGCGCCAGGTCACCATGGCGGGCAAGACGCAGGCCGACGTCATCGTGGGCACGACGACCATCGACCGCGCCTCGGCGGACTACTACGCGCTCTCTTTCGCCAACCACATCCTCGGGCGGATGTACTTCATGGGTCGGTTCGGCGAGAAGGTGCGCGACGAGCAGGGGCTGGCGTACTACGCCTACTCCGAGCTCCAGGCGAGCCTGGGCTGCGGACCATGGCTCGTCCGCGCGGGGGTCAACCCGGCCAACGTCGAGCGCGCGCTCACCAGCATCCGCGCCGAGCTGGCGCGCTTCCAGGCGGACGGCCCGACCGAGGAGGAGCAGATCGACGGTGTCAGCAGCCTGCTGGGCGGCCTGCCGCGGCAGCTCGAGACGAACGAGGGCATGGCAGCTGTGCTGAGCGAGATCGAGCTGTACGACCTCGGGCTGGACTACCTGGAGCGCTTCCCCGAGATCATCAGGTCGCTGACCCGGGACCAGCTGACGCAGGCCGCGCGCACCTGGCTGCCCGAGAAGGGCCTTGTCACAGCCATAGCCGGCCCGGCTACGCCTCCGTAGTCTGAGTTGTTGGCGGAGCCGCAAAGGGCCGGTTAGGGTGAGCCTGTCCGTCCGCTCATGGTGAGCCTGTCGAACCACGGGCGGACAGCCAGCCGCCGAGCGTAGCCCCTGTCAGAGCCACGAAGTCGCCCAGAGCGAGCGCGCCGTAGTCGATCGGCGCCAGGGTGGCGGTCGTCCCGAGCTGGCGGGCGACAGCGACTTCGCGGACAGCCGTGACAGTGGCCGCGGCGAAGATGTACGCCACGGCGGCCAGCGCGCCGTTGAACGCGTGCCACTGACCCACCAGATGGCCGGTCACGAAGCCGGCCAGCACCAGGGCCACGAAGACGACCCCGTACGACACAGAAGGCAGGCTCACCAGCCCGACACGTGGCGCAACACCTCCCAGCAGCGCCTGGAAGCCGAGCCCGGTAACGCACCCGAGCAGGACGGCCAGCCAGCGGGGCATGCCGCAGTATAGGGCCGCCTGAGCAGGTGGTCTTAACCTTCGAGTCTTGCTCCTTTCCGATCATCTGAGCTCCACCTGCTCAGGCTCTTGCGATTGTTCGCGCTGCGCGCTCAGCGCCGCACCCCGTGGTAACGTGAGCCTACTATGGACATCATCGTGACGGTGAAGCAGGTGCCCGACCCTGACATCCCGCCCAGCCATTTCAAGGTGGACGAGGCGGCCAAAAGGGTGATCCCGCCCACCGGAGTGGCGCCCGTTATGAACGGGTACGACGCCCACGCCCTCGAGGAGGCGCTTCGGCTGAAGGCGCAACACGGTGGCCGGGTGACGGCTGTCACCGTCGGCCCAGATTCAGCCCGCGACGCCCTGAAGCGGGCCATCGCGATGGGCGCCGACGCCGCCATTCACGTGAACGACCCCGCCCTGGCCGACGCCGACGCGGCCGTCACGGCCCGCGCGCTGGCCGCGGCCATCGGCAAGATTGGCGCGTTCGACCTCGTCCTGTCGGGGCGGCAGTCGTCGGACACCGACGGCGGCCAGGTGCATCTGCGGGTGGCGGCGCTCCTGGGGCTGCCCGCTGTCTCGCCCATCCAGAAGATCGCCTCCGTCGAGACCAGCGCCCTCGTCGTCGAACGCATCGGCGAGGACGGCTATCAGCGGGTGCGGGTCCGGCTGCCGGCGCTGTTGGGCGTATCGAGTGAGATCAACGAACCCCGGTACCCGCCGCTGAAGGGCATCATGGCCGCCGGCCGGGCGCAGATCCCCGTCTGGACGGCGGCCGAGCTCGGCGTCGCGGCGGACGAGCGGAGGGTCGAGCTGCGGCGTCTGTACGTGGAGGCGCGGGAAGCGCGCGTGGAGATGATCCAGGCAGACTCACCCGCGGAGGCTGGCGCCCTGCTCGCCGAGAAGCTGCGCGAAGCGAGGCTGGTGTAGCGATGGCTGGCGTTCTAGTCCTGGTCCAGGGGGGCGGCGCGGAGACGCCGCCCGCGACCATCGAGCTGATCGTCGCCGGCCGGCGGGTTGCCGACGAGCTCGGGGCCGCTCCTTTGACGGCGCTGGTGGCTGGCAAGGACGTGGCCGGGATGGCGAGCGCGCTGGGCCAGTACGGAGTCGAGCGCGTCCTGGTCGCCGAGGATCCGTCGCCTGCGCCGTTATCGCCGGCCTGGCTCCTGGCGGCCGCGCAGCAGGCGGCCACGGAGGTCGCCCCGGACGTGGTGCTGCTGTCGCACATCGCCGCCGGACGTGAGCTCGGGCCGTCGCTGGCGGCGCGCCTGAACACTGGTATCGTGACCGACTGCACAGGTCTCCGCGTGGCGGACGGGCTGCTCGTGATGACGAAGCCCGTGTTCGGGGGCAGCGCGGTCGCGGAGATGGCGGTGACTGGCACACCTCAGATGGCCACGCTGCGCCCGCGGGCGTTCGCCTCGGACGCGGCGCCAACCCCGCGCCAGGCAGTGGTCGAGACGCTCGCCACCGCCGCCGACCCGGCCGCGGAGGGCGTCGAGGTACTCGAAGAGGTTCAGGCGCAAACAGGCGCTGGGCCGCGGCTGAAGGACGCGAAGGTCATCGTGGCCGGTGGCCGAGGCATTGGGAGCGCCGAGAACTGGCACTACGTCGAAGAGCTCGCCGACGTCCTCGGTGCGGCCGTGGGCGCGAGCCGGGCCGTGACCGACGCCGGCTGGGTTCCGCCGTCGCTGCAAGTGGGCCTCACCGGGGCCACCGTTGCGCCCGACCTGTACGTCACCGTCGGGATCAGCGGGGCGGTTCAGCACGTGGCCGGCATCTCGGGTGCGCGGAACGTGGTGGCGATCAACCGGGACGGCGACGCCAACATCTTCAAGTACGCCCGCTACGGCGTCGTCGGCGACTGGAAGCAGATCGTCCCGGCGCTCACCCAGCGCCTGCGCGAGCTGCGCGTCTGATAGCAAGGGCGCGAGCCTGCTATCCTGCGCCTCACCGCGCACGCCCGCGACATCTCAAACGTTCAACCGCGGCGTTAACCGCAGCGGCGTGCGTCGCAATCCAGCGTCTCTGTCCCACAGGGAGGGGTTCGTCGTCATGGTGGATCTTCGTCGTCTTGCCCCCGTCCTCGGCGCGGCCCTTCTGGTGTCGGCCGCCTGCTCCCCGGCCGCACCCGCCGCGTCGCCAACCACCGCGCCCGCGCCCGGCTCGACCACGGCGCCGCCCAAGCCCACGACGGCGGCCGCGGCTAGCGCGGTTGCCGTCGCGTCACCCGCGACCAGCACGAGCCCGTCCCCCGCCGCCAGCCCAGCGACCAGCCCGGTCGCGTCCCCGATGGCGTCGCCCATGGCCTCACCGGCGGCGTCGCCCGCCGCCTCCCCGGCCGCGAGTCCAGCCGCGGCGGCCGGCGGGCAGACCGCCGCTATCGAGTCGGGCTGCCCGAACCAGCCGGTCGCCGGCGCCCGCTCGCTGAAGGTCGGCCTGGTCACCGACGTCGGCCAGGTGGACGACAAGAGCTTCAACCAGTCGGCCTGGGAAGGCGTGCAGTGCGCCGGCAAGAACCTGGGCGCGCAGGTGAAGTTCGTCGAGACGACCGACGCCAAGGACTACGGCCGCAACATCGACCAGTTCGCCCAGGACAACTACGACGTCATCGTGACGGTCGGCTTCGCCCTCGGCGAGGCCACGACCACCGCCGCCAAGCAGTATCCGAACATCAAGTTCATCGGCGTGGACCAGGCGCAGGACACCACTGTCCCCAACCTTGCTGGCCTCATCTTCAACGAGGACAAGGCTGGCTACCTGGCCGGCTACCTGGCCGGTCTCACGTCGACGTCGGGCACTGTTGGCCAGGTGCTGGGCACCCCGGTCGTGCCGCCTGTCGAGGCGTACGGCGTCGGCTACGTCACCGGAGCCAAGGACGCCAAGGCCAGCGTCAAGATCCTCAGCGCCTGCCATCCCGGGGGCCTGGCCAAGGGTTTCGTCGACCCCGAATGGGGCAAGGACACCGCCACCCTGCAGATGAACCAGGGCGCCGACGTGATCTTCGCCGCCGGCGGCAAGACCGGCAACGGTGGGCTGCTGGCGATCGCCGACCGGGGCGGCTCAGTCCTTGGCATTGGCGTCGACACCGACCAGTACCTCAGCCTGCCGGAAGCGAAGAGCATTCTCGTCTCCAGCGCGATGAAGCTGATCACGCCGGGTGTCTTCAAGATCGTCAAGGCGAACCTGGACGGCACCTTCCAGGGCGGCAACAACGTCGGCGACGTGGGGTTGGCGCCGTACCACGACCTTGACGCCCGGGTGAGCGCCGACGTCAAGGGCAAGATGACGCAGGTCAACGCCGACGTGCTCAGCGGCAAGGTCAACACGAAGTGGGGCAAGCCGACCGGCAACTGCCCGCAGGGCTAGACTGGACGCGGCTGGTCCTGTCCGCGGCCACGCCGCTGCTCGCCGTGGTCACCGCCCTGGTTCTCGGGGCGGTGATCATCGTGGTCACCGGCGGCGACCCGCTGCTGGCCTACCGCGGTCTGTGGGAGGGCGCCCTGGGCAGCCCGCGGGCGGTCACCGAGACGCTGGTCTGGGCCACCCCGTACATCCTGGGCGGGCTGGCGGTGGCCCTGGCGTTCAAGGCCGGCCTGTTCAACATCGGCGGTGAGGGCCAGATCGCCGCCGGCGCCCTCGCGGCGGTGTACGTCGGCTACTCCGTCCACGGAGTGCCGTTCCCAGTCCACACGGCGCTGGCGATCGCGGCCGGCGCCCTGGGCGGCGCCGTGTGGGGCGCCATCCCGGGCGTCCTGCGCGCCAAGACCGGCGCCCACGAGGTCATCGTCACCATCATGTTGAACTACGTGGCGATACAGCTCACCAGCTATCTGCTGTCGGGGGCGATGAAGGACCCCAGCCCGCTGATCGCCGTGGCCCAGACACCCAAGATCCTGGAGTCGGCGCGGCTGCCCCAGATCGTCGCCGGCTACCGGCTACACTGGGGTTTCGTGATCGCGCTGGCGGCGACCATCGGCACCTGGTGGCTGGTGCACCGGACCACCATCGGGTTCGAGATCCGGACCGTCGGGGCCAACGTCCACGCGGCGCGCTACGCGGGCATCAGCGTCGGTCGGACGATAGTGCTGACGATGGCCCTGTCCGGCGGGCTGGCCGGCCTGGCCGGCGCGCTGGAGGTGGTGGGCGTCAACTACTACCACACGCCGGGCTTCAGCGTCGGCTACGGCTTCGACAGCATCGCCGTGGCCCTGCTCGGGGGCGGCCACCTGCTCGGCGTCATACCATCGGCCCTGCTCTTCGGGGCGCTGGCGGCCGGCGCGTCGCGCATGCAGTTCCTGTCGCAGATACCCATCGACATCATTCGCCTCATCCAGGGCATGGTGCTGATCTTCGTCGCCGCGCCGGTGCTGATCCGCTGGATGTTCCGCCTGCGGGCACCCGCCCGGGCGGGCGACCCGGTGGCCGGCACAACCTTCAGCGCCGGCTGGGGCCGGGCCGAGCCGTGACGCGCCTGCTCTGGCCCGTCGTCGCGGTCGCCGTGGTGCTGGCCGCCGGGGTGCAGTTCGGCTTCGTGGGCGCCGCGTCCATCGTCGGCGTCACGATCACCAAGGCGACCCCTCTGGCCCTGGGCGCCCTGGCGGGGATCGTGTCGGAGCGGAGCGGCGTAGTGAACATCGGCATCGAGGGACTCATGCTCACCGCCGCCTTCACCGGCTTCTTCGTGGGCGTCTATACCCACAGCCTGGGGCCGGCTTTGGTCGGCGCGGTGCTCAGCGGCGCGCTGATGGCGCTGCTCCACGCCCTGCTGTCCATCTCGTTCCGGGTCGACCAGATCATCAGCGGCACGGTGGTCAATATCCTAGCCATCGGCTTGACAGGCTATCTGAATCGGCAACTGTTCTCGGCCGGCGCCCCGGCCGGCCAGGCGTCGCTGCCATCGCTGGCGCTGCCCGGGCTGAGCAGCCTGCCGGTGGTAGGACCGATCCTGTTCCAGCAGAAGCCGATCACGCTGATGGGGATCGCGCTGGTGTTCGTGGTGCAGTTCGCCCTGTTCCGCACGCGCTGGGGGCTGCGCACCCGAGCCGTGGGCGAGCACCCGCTGGCGGCCGACACCGTCGGCATAGACGTGATCCGCCTGCGTTACGTCAACGTCGTGCTCGGCGGGCTGCTCGCCGGTCTCGGCGGCGCCTACTTCACGCTCGAGTCGGTTCCCCACTTCGAGCCGCTGATGACCAACGGCCGCGGCTTCATCGCGCTGGCCGCCATGATCTTCGGCAAGTGGACCCCGCTCGGCGCGTGGGGCGCGGCGCTCCTGTTCGGGGTCGCCGAGGCCATCCCCACCGCGTTCCAGCTGCAGGGCATCCAGGTGCCGTTCCAGATCGTCGGCCTGCTGCCGTACCTGCTCACCATCGTGGTCGTCGCCGGCGCCGTCGGCCGCGCCACACCGCCCGCCGCCATCGGGATCGCCTACGAGCGCCACTGAGTTCGAGCCAGGCCCGGGCGTCGTGCTCCGAGCGCGCGGCATCGTCAAGCGGTTCCCGGGCGTGCTCGCCGACGACCACGTCGACCTCGACCTGCGACGCGGCGAGGTCCTGGCTCTGCTCGGGGAGAATGGCGCGGGCAAGACCACGCTCATGAACGTCCTGTACGGGCTGTACGAGCCCGACCAGGGCGAGATCGAGCTCGACGGGCGCCAGGTGCGCTTCGTGTCGCCCAACGACGCCATCCGCGCCGGCGTCGGCATGGTGCACCAGCACTTCATGCTCGTGCCGACGCTGACGGTCGCCGAGAACGTCATGCTGGGCGCGGAGCCGACCGGGGCCGCGGGCGTGCTCGACAGCGGCCGCGTGCGTCGCCAGGTCGCCGAGCTAGCCGAGCGCTACGGCATGGCCGTCAATCCGGACGCCCTGGTGCGCGACCTGCCGGTCGGCGTCCAGCAGCGCGTCGAGATCCTGAAGGCGCTCTACCGCAAGGCCCGCCTCCTCATCCTGGACGAGCCCACGGCGGTGCTCACCCCGCAGGAAGCTCGGGACCTGTTCGCTGTCATGCGGACCCTCGCGGCCGGCGGTGCCACTATCGTCTTCATCACCCACAAGCTGCACGAGGTGTTCGCGGTCGCCGACCGCATCGTCGTGATGCGCAGCGCCCGCGTGGTCGGCTCTCTCTTGCCGAGCGAGGCAACTCCTGAGTCGCTGGCCGCGTTGATGGTGGGCCGGCCGGTCTTGCTGCGGGTCAGCAAGGGCCCACATCAGGCAGGGGCGGTCGTCCTGCGCGTCGACGATCTTCAGGTGCTGTCCGACCTCCGCGTGCCGGCGGTCGACCACCTGTCGCTCGAGGTGCGCGCCGGCGAGATCCTCGGCATCGCGGGCGTGCAGGGCAACGGCCAGACCGAGCTCGTCGAAGCGCTGAACGGCCTGCGCAAGCCGTCCGGCGGCCGCATCCATCTCCGCGGCCGGGACGTCACCTGCGCCTCGCCCGCGGCGCTGATCGCCGCCGGGGTGGCCCACGTGCCCGAGGACAGGCTGCGCCACGGCATGGTCCTGACGTACCCCGTGTCCGACAACATGATCCTGCGCACCTACGGCCGGGCCCCCTTTGCCCGTGGCCTGATGGTGGTCCGCAACGCGATCGTCCAGTTCGCGCGCCGCCTGGCCGAGGAGTTCGACATCCGCATCGGGTCGGTCGCCGTGCTGGCCCGAACCCTGTCCGGCGGCAACCAGCAGAAAGTCGTCCTGGCGCGCGAGTTCGCCCGGGACGTCCGGCTCCTGGTCGCGGCCCAGCCGACGCGCGGCGTGGACGTCGGCTCCACCGAGTTCGTCCACCGCAAGCTAGTGCAGGCGCGCGACGCCGGGATGGCGGTCATCGTGGTCTCGGCGGAGCTGGAAGAGGTGCTGGCGCTGTCGGACCGGGTCGCCGTCATGTACCGCGGCCAGATCGTGGACGTGCTGGATCCGGCGCTAGCGTCGCCCGAGGTCGTCGGGATGCTGATGGCCACGGGGACGCGCCCGGCGACGGCGGCAGCGGAGGAGGAGGCGGCGGCGGCGGAAAAGCCCTCTCGTGCCCCGTCGTGATGCGCGGCGCGGGGCAGGCGCTAGCCCTGGGGCTGGCCAGCGTCCTTCTGGCCCTCGGCCCGGGCTGCGCCACGGCCGCGCCAACACGGACGGTGCGCGGCGTGGTCATCGACGTCGACGGCGCGTCGCTGCAACGGTTCAACAGCTTCACGGTGCGGACAGACGATGGCGATGTGCTCCAGTTCAAGCCCGCGCCCGGGTTCTACGAGGCCAGCGCGCACGTCACGTCGCCCGGGCACGTGCGCGAGCACATGGCCCTGGCGGTGCCCGTGCAGGTGACCTACCGCCGCGCCGACGACGGCACTCTGCTGGCCGTGGCCGCCAGCGATGGCTGAGGCGGCCCGGTCCACAATCACAAATCAAAATCACGAATCGGTCACGAGTCACGCTCGGCCGCGGCGGGTCGTCAGCGTCCCGCCGCGGCCCCGCGCACGTGTTGGCAGATGGACGCGGCCACCCCGGATGGGGCAGACCAGCGTCCTGACGGGCGTTCGTCGGCTTGACGATACGGGCGGTCTGGGATACAACCCCGGCGCCTGAGCAGGTGGTCTTGAGCCTTAAATCTTGCTCCATTCTCGTCATCTGAGCTCCACCTGCTCAGGCTCTTCCTTTTGTTCGCGCTACGCGCTAGGGCACCCTGGAGAGAGCCGCCACACCATGCCGGACACCTATCGCCCACGCCGCCGCCGCGATCCGGAGTACCGGGACGCCGAGCGCGGCCGCGTCATCCCGTTCCAGCGTGGTCCCGCTCCGGACCGCGACGCCGACGCGACGTACGCCGCGGTGCCGCGCCCGCTGCGCGAGGAGACCAGCAACTGGGGCGAGCCGCCAGCGCGAACCGCGCGGCCGTTCCGCCGTCGGGCTCGGTCCCGCATCCAGCGGAACGCCATCAGCATCATCGGCGTGTGCTTTCTGCTCGCCGTTCTCGGCCTTGGCTACGGGCTCATGCAGGTCTTCGGGCAAGCCGCCAGTCCGGCCCCCACCCCCATCGGTGCCGCCACGGCTGCTGCGACCGCTGATGCACCGAACACGAGCGCGACCGTCCCGCCCGTCGCGGCGGCGCCAACCGGCCCGCGCGAGGTTCAGAGCGGCGTCCAGGCCCTGGACCCGAACTACACCGTCAAGGCGGGCGATACGCTGAACGCCATCGCGAGCCAATTCAACACGACGGGGCAGCGCATCCAGGCGCTCAACGACCTCGCCGATCCGCGCTCGCTCAAGATCGGCCAGAAGCTGGTCGTCCCGCCGCCGCTGTAGCGCCAGAGCGGCGCACAGCTCGACGCCATCGTGCCGCCCGCAGTCACGGCGCCGCCGGCGCGCCGTCCCAGCCGCCCAGCGGCGCCCCCGGAGAGCCGCCGCTCAGCCGCGGGGCGCGGCCAGTCGGCGCTGGCGCTCGCGGTCCTGGTGCTGGTCGTGGCGCTGTGGGTCGGCGACGCGGTCGGCGCGGCGCTGGGGCTCGTCGGCAGCCTGTCGTCCCGCCCACCGATCACCGCGGAGGTCGACCCCCAGACGCCACGGATCGACCCCGTGCTGCAAACGCGGGTGGCGGCGGCGACGTCGCTGTCCCGAGGGGTTGCGGGCGCCGTGGTGCGGTCGCTCGACGACGGCGCCGAGGCGGAGGTGGACGCGGATCGGCCGTTCCCAGCGGCCAGCCTGTTCAAGCTGCCGATCCTGGTAGAAACGTTGCGGCAGCAGCGCGAGGGCCGACTGACCCCGGACACCTTGCTCGAGGTCACGCCAGATGCCTGGGCGGACGGCGCGGGCGTCCTGCAGGCCCGGCTCGGCGACAAGCTGCCCGTGCGCGAGCTGCTGAGGCTGATGGTGCGGGACAGCGACAATATCGCCGCGCTCGTTCTGCTCGACGCCGTGGACGTCGACCAGGTCAACGCGACGATGGCCCAGATGGGCCTCACCCAAACACGTCTCCGCGACCACCGCGGCGGCGACGTCGCGCCCCATTCGACCAGCGCCCGCGACATGGCGACTCTTCTCGCGCTGATGGCCAGCGGGCGCCTGTTCGACCCGGAGACGTCGGAGACGGCGCTGCAGCTGCTCGAGCTGCGCCAGGCCAACACGTGGCTGGCCGACGACCTGCCCTTCTGGGTGCGCGTTGCCCACAAGTGGGGCGACCTCCCCGAGGCGCGCCACGACGCCGGCATCGTGTTCACGCCCCGTGGCAGCTACGTCTCGGTGGTCCTGACGCAGGGCGGCGCGCCCGACGAGACGCGGCGAGCCATCGCGGCCGTGTCGCGCGCCGGCTTCGACCGCGTGGTCACCGGTCGTTAGCCGCAGCCAGCGCGTCGGCGGCGCCCTCGGCCCGGCCTGCCGACCCGGACCCGGACGCGGACGCGGATCGAGCTTCGAGCGCCTGGTAGGACCGGCAGAGCAGCGCGTAGTCGCGCTCGAGGGCAAGGCGGCGCAGGCGCTCGGCGGCGATCTCGTCGTCACGGCGGCTGAGGCGGCGAGCCGCCTCCTCGGCCTGGTCGCGGAGCAGGCGTTCGAGACGCTCCTCGGCGTCGCGCTCGTAGCGGCCGCGCCGCTCCTCCTGATCGAGCGAGCGTTCGGCGCGGCGGGACGTGAAGTCGAGAGCCAGCTTCACCAGGGCGAGCGCGGCCGCGATAACGGCGCCGTCGCCAACGCCCTGGAGGAGTCCATCAGTTGCCACGAGCCACCTCGACAAGCCAGGATGGATAGTATTGTAAGCAAATGGCACCACGGTGTAAAGTACGATGACCACCATGATCCAGTCCCCGCCTCCCCGCGTTGGGGCCCGGGTGGCCGCGCTCCGCGCCGCCCGCGGCTGGAGCCAGCGCCGTCTCGCCGCTGCCGCCGGCGTCTCCCACGCCTACGTCGCCCTGCTCGAGCGCGACCGCCTCATCAGCCCCGGCAAGTTCAAGCTCGACGCCGTCGCCAGGGCTCTCGGCTGCCGCTCCGCCGACGCCCTCGTCGCCGACGACCACCTCGCCGAGCTGGACGACAACCCGTCTCCGTCCGGTCCCGCCGGCGGCGTCACCTCCGCCAGCTCCAGCTCCAGCCCCAGCTTGAACGTCCGCGGTACGCTGGACGGCCTGCGGTCCGCCAACGCCGGCCGGCTACCGGTGTACCGCTGGGGCTCGTGCGGCGACCCGCGCGACCGCGACAGTCCGCCTGATCCCGATCACCTCGAGTTTCCCCCGCTCGGGCGCGAGTCGCTCATTGGTCCCAACGGGTTCGGCGTCATGGTCAAAGGGGACAGCATGGCCGCCCGCGGTATCGACGACGGCGACGTCGTCTGGGTCAACCCGGATCGCCCCTACCAGGTCGGCAAGGTTGTCCTCGCCCTGGTGACCGACCGCTCCGGCGAGGCCGGCATGGTGGTCAAGACGTACGCCCGCGCTGACGTGGGCGAGTGCCTGCTCAGCGAGACGGCGTCCGGCCGCAGCACAGTCGTCTGCGAGGAGTTCAAGGTTATCGGCCCGGTGGTGGGGATCACGTCCTGGCGCCTGCCGCGCTGACGCGAGGCCCCGCGGTGCCGGGAGCGGGACTCGAACCCGCACGGGAATTACCCAAACGATTTTGAGTCGTTCGCGGCTGCCATTACGCCACCCCGGCCTCCGCCGCATTTTACACGGACGCCCGCCCAACGGGGACAGTGCCGCCCTGCCCCCAGAGCAGATCTAGGCGCCGGTTGAGCCCCGGCGCTCCTTGGTCCACCGTTGCAGACCGCTGACCAGTTGCCCCTGCAGGCCCGGTGGGCCAATGCGGCGCGGCGCGGGCAGGGAGACGGCCAGGAGCACCAGGGACAGCACCGCCGCGACCAGCCCCATGCCAAGCAGGGCTGGCACCCGTACCCCAGCCTGCGGCGGCAGGTCCACGCGCCCAATGCCCATCGTATCGCCGTACATCAACGTTCTGATCTTGCCGCCCTCGACGACGGCCTCGACCGGAAACTCGAACGTCGAGATCTGGGTCGTGATGCGCTCGGTCCACGAGACGCGGTTGGCCGCCTGGTGCATGGCGAACGTGGTCGCCCGGAAGCGGCTGGTGCGGAGCAGCATGAATTGCCGGATCTGGTCCTTGCCGACGTACGACTTCCCGGACCGGTCTGTGATGACCGCGTCGTCCGCGAAGTAGGCCAGTATGCCCTCGACGTCCTGCCGGTTCCGCGCCGCCTCGTAGGCGTCGACGACCGACTGGACGTCTGCCTGCGCCATAACGCCCGCCGGCACGAGCACCAGTGTGGCGACGAGCAGCGGCGCGATCAGCCGGAGCAGCGGCACCCGCTCAGGCTAGCACGCCACGACCGCGGCCGCCGTCAGCCATTTAACTGCTTAACCGCTTAACCACTTAACCACTAACCGCCGATCTGGCTCATGGAGCGGGACGCGCGCTGGAACGCGGCCCCCTCGTTGATCGTGTGCTTCAGCTCCTTGTGCTGGACCGCGTCGCCGAAAACACCTGCCAGCTCGGCGTCGGAGGCGCCCGCGCGGAGCGGCGCCCGCACGTCCCACTCGTCGACAGAGAACAGGCAGGTGCGCAACTGGCCGTCGGCGGTGAGCCGGATGCGGTTGCACGTCCCGCAGAAGGGCTGCGAGACCGGATTGATGAAGCCCATCTCTCCCACGCCGTCGGGGAACGTGTAGCGGCGCGAGGTGCTGCTCCTCTCGGCCGGGATGGGCACCAGGGGCATGAAATCGCGCTCCACGATGGCCATGATCTCGGCCCCGCTCAGCACCCGCTCGCGCTCCCAGTTGCCGTCCGCGTCCAGCGGCATGAACTCGATGAAGCGCACCACGTAGGGCTTGCGACGCGCCAGCTGGGCGAACGCCACAACCTCGCCCTCGGTGAAATCCCGCATCGCCACGACGTTGATCTTGATAGGTGCGACGCTCGGGTACCGCTCGAGCTCCGCCAGCCCCTTGAGCACGCGGTCCAGCCCACGGCGGCGCGCCACCTGGTGGAACTTGTCGTGGTCGAGCGTGTCCAGGCTGACGTTGATGCGCGTCAGCCCGGCCTCGGCCAGCGGGCGCGCCAGGACGTCGAGCAAGAAGCCGTTGGTGGTCAGGCTCAGGCTCTTCAACCCCGTGATGCGCGACAGCCGCGTGACCAGCTCCGGCAGCCCCGGCCGCAGCGTTGGCTCGCCGCCGGTCAGCCGCAGCTCGTCGACGCCAAGGCCGACGGCGATGCGCGCTACCCGCTCGATCTCGTCCAGCGACAGGATGGTGTCCCGTTTGAGCCACTGCATCCCCTCCTCGGGCATGCAGTACACGCAGCGGAAGTTGCACCGGTCGGTGACGGAGATGCGCATGTCGCGGATCTCGCGACCGTAGCTGTCCACCAGACGCCGCGGAGCGGCGTGGTCGACTGTTCTGGTTGGGCGGTCGAGAACTATCGTCATACCTGCGGAGTGGACATCCCGCGGCCGTAGCCTGGAGCTGGAATCCCGAATGTAGTATAGCCGTTGCGACAAGTTCGGCCCCGCGGTTGTTCCGGCCCGCTCACCCGGGGGTGGCGGCCCGCAGCGCGGGCGCCTCGGCCAGCGCGCGTCGGGCCCATTGCTGGATCTCGTCGGATGCGCCCAGGCCGGCCAGCGCGTGTGGCTGGTACCAGCCGACGCCGTCGCGGGCGGCCAGCTCAGCCGCCACGCGGCTGGTGGCGGCGTCGTACGGCTCGGGCGCCGCGAAGTACACCAGGTCGATATGCTCGTGCCCGCCGTAGATCGGCTCGACCTGGATCCGGGCCGGCACGACCAGCTGGCGCGGCTCCCCCACCGACAGCCCGCGCCGGCCCAACAACCGGATGGGCACGCTGGTCTCCTCCAACACCTCGCGCACGGCTGCCTCGTCTGGTAGCTCGTTTGGCTCGACGTGGCCGCCGGGCGGCAGCCACTTGCCAAGCTGGCGGTGCCAGTGCAGCAGAAGGGCGCCCTCGAACACGCCGAACACCGCCACCGTAAAGTGGCGCAGGATGACCCCAGGCGCTGTCAGTGGATGCTCGGCCATGCAGCGAGCGTGGCAGGCGGCCCAGAGCGTCGTCGTCCTCGACGCGGCGACGGTCCGCCTGCTCAATCGCGCCGTCCGCCAACGACCCCCGATTATGCGGCTCTGCCGCGTCACGGCTCAGCGCCTGGCCGTCGTTCAGGTCGTGCTCCTGGTCGCGCTTGGCGTGTCCGGGCGCCGGGCCGCGGCGCTACGAACCTTGGCCGGGGTCGCGGCGATCTACGCGCTCGTCGAGCTCATCGGCGGCCGCTGGGACCGCGCCCGCCCTTTCGTGGTCCTGGCCGACGTCGCGCCCCTGCTGGGCCACGAGTCGCGTCGCTCGTTCCCGTCGCGCCACGTCGCCTCGGCGGTGGCCATGGCGTCCGTGGCGGCGGGCGAATGGCCAGCACTGGCCGGCGCGATGCGCCTCGTGGCCGCCCTGCTGGCGCTCAGCCGGGTCGGCGCTGGCTTGCATTACCCGAGCGACGTGGTCGCCGGAGCGCTTCTGGGAGCGGCGGTCGGGCGAGCGCTACGCCGGTCCCGCTAGATCGGCGCGGCCGCTGTTGGCGGACTACTCCGGCAGGCTCACGAACGACGACGACCCATTGGCGGCCACGGCGACCAAGCCGTCGGCTACCAGCCTGGCCACCAGCTCGTCGAGCCACGGCCCATCCTCGACGCTGAAATCGGGCTTCACCCGCGGCCCGAGCTCGGCCAGCGTGAGTCGCTGCCCTGGGCCGAGCTGGCGCAGGGTGTCGACAACCCGCCCTCGGTAGAAGCGCTGGCTGGTACCGTACGGCTGGCGCGCCTCCCTGACCATACGCTGGCGCTCGGCCTGCCAACCGCCCATCAGTGGCGCAGCGCGGCACGTCGCCAGGAGCGGGCACACGAGGCACGCCGGCCGGGCCTGGGTGCACACGGTCGCTCCAAGGTCCATGAGCGCCTGGTTCCACGGGTACGCGCTGGTCGGCGGCAAGACACGCTTGGCCAGCGTCTGGATACGGCCGGCGTCCGCCGGCTCGACCAGTGGCTGGCCAAGGAACACCCGTCCGAGCACACGGCGGACGTTCGTGTCGACCACGGCGACGGGCTGCTCGAACGCGAAGCAGGCGACCGCGGCGGCCGTGTAGGCGCCGACACCGCCGAGTGCGCGGAGCTCCTCGAGGGTCGCGGGCAGGCGCCCGTCCTGTCGCTCGACCACGTCGCTGGCGATCTGGTGGAGTCTGACGGCGCGGCGGTTGTAGCCGAGACCGCGCCATGCGCGGATGACGTCGGATCGTGGCGCCCGCGCCAGGGCCTGCCAGTCGGGGTACTGCGCCAGCCACGCCCGCCACACGGGCAGGACGCGGTCGACCCCTGTCTGCTGCAGCATGACCTCGGACACCAGAACCGCGTACGGGTCCCGCGTGTGGCGCCACGGCAGGTCGCGACCGTAGCGCGCGTACCAGGCCAGCAGAGCCGCGTGGACCGCCGCCAGCTGGCCGGCGTCCGGCGCTGGCTCAGGCAGCGCCGGCGATGTCCCGCGTGCCAAGGACAGGCGACGCCCGCCCGGCCAGGCGCTTGAGCGTCTCGATGCTGCGTGCGTCCGGGCCACGCCCCTCGTACCCCGGCACCTCCATGACCCAGGGCAGGTCGGCCAGCACCGGGCGCGCCAGCAGGCGGGCGAACGTCGCTTCGCCCAGCTCGCCAGCGCCGATGTTGGCGTGCCGGTCGACCGCGCTGCCCAGCGGCGCGCGCGAGTCGTTCGCGTGGACCAGCCTGAGCCGACCGAGGCCCACGTAGCGGTCGATCTCGTCGAGCAGCCCGTCCAGGCCGGCGTCGGTACGCAGGTCGTACCCGGACGCGAACGTGTGCGCCGTGTCCAGGCACAGCGCCAGGCGGCGGTCGTCGCCCAGGCGCTCGATCAGTCGGCCAAGCTGCTCCATCGTGGCACCCAGAGTGTTGCCGGACCCCGCCGAGTTCTCCAGCAGCAGCCGGCCAGCTGGGGCGGCGCCGAGCACCTGCTCCAGCGCGCTCACCACCTGCCGCTCCGCCTCGTCCATCGCCTGGCCCTTCCCCGAGCCGACGTGGACGACTACGCCGGCGAGCCCACAGCGCGCCGCGCTATCCAGGCACGACGTCAGCGCGGCGATAGAGCGAGCGCGGATCAGCGGATCCGGCGACGCCAGGTTGATCAAGTAGATGGCGTGGGCGAAGTTGGGCCCGATCCGGGCCTGCCGCGCTCTCTCGGCGAAGAGTCGGCCCTCGTCGATCGAGTGGGTCGGCCCCCGCCACTGCTGGGGAGCGCTCAAGAACACCTGCAAGCACTCGGCGCCGATGGCCGCGGCTCGGTCAAGCGTTTTCACCAGGCCACCGCTGGTCGAGATTTGGGCGCCGATGGGCATCCCTCCCATGGTAGAATGCGTGCCACATGGCATTCTTCATCAACGACAAGTGCGTCGGGTGCACGGCGTGCGAAACAGTGTGCCCGGTCACAGCCATCTCGGGGGTGAAGAAGGAGTTCTATTTCATCGACCCGAAGATCTGCATCGACTGTGGCGCCTGCGGCCGAGCCTGCCCATACGATGCTATCTACGACACCTACGGCAACATCGCCGAGAAGGTGCGCCGTACGGAGTGGCCCCGTCCGGTCATCCAGGAAGAGATCTGCAGCGGGTGCCGCTACTGCGTAGACATCTGCCCGTTCGAGTGCCTCAGCATGGTGGACGAAGACAAGCCGTGGATGATGGTGGCCAGCCTGACCAATCCCAAGGCGTGCGTGTCCTGCTACTTGTGCGAGGCGAGCTGTGACAAGGGCGCCATTGTCCTGCGGCCACCTGAGAACGTGGCGCCGGCCGCCGCGTCGCGCTTCCAGAAGTAGCGGCCGCTGGTGACCGGAGCCCAGCCCGGCGCCGAGGCGGCGCTCGACCTGGGCCGAGCGCGCGACGCTGCCGTCAAGGCAGCGCTGTCGGCCGGCGCGCTGCTGGCCGAGCGCGCTCACTCGATCAGAGAGATTCGCCACAAGGGGGCCGTCGACATCGTGACCGACGTGGACCTCCAGAGCGAGGCGATCGTGCGCGAGGCGATCCTTGCCGACTTCCCGAACCACACCATCGTCGGCGAGGAGGGGGGCGCGATTGTCGGCACCGAGGGCGCGTCACGCTGGCACGTCGACCCTCTGGACGGGACGACCAACTACGCCCACGGCTTTCCTTTCTTCTGCGTCTCGATCGCGCTGGAAGTGTCGGGCGAGCTCCAGGTGGGCGTGGTCTTCGACCCGACACGGCAGGAGACGTTCGTCGCGGTGCACGGACACGGAGCGACGCTCAACGGGGCACCCATCCGCGTGTCGACGGTCGATGTCCTGAGGGACGGGCTGCTGGCGACGGGCTTTCCGTACGACCACACGCACTTTCCGCGCGCTCTGCGTAGCTTCGAGACGCTGAGCTACGAGAGCCAGGCCGTCCGGCGGGCCGGCAGCGCGGCTCTGGACCTGTGCTACGTTGCCTGCGGTCGGTTCGACGGCTACTGGGAGCACCGCGTGAACTCGTGGGACGTGGCGGCCGGCGTTCTTCTCGTGCTGGAGGCGGGGGGCCAGATCACCCGGACCGATGGCAGCGCCTACACGCTGGACTCCCCCGACGTGCTGTCGTCGAACCGGGCCCTCCACCGGGACATGCTGGCCACGCTGGCGAGCGAGTGAGGGTGGCTGACCTGGGACGCTCCCGTACCGCTCGTGTCGCCGCGGCCGCGCCACTCGTGTCACTGGGCGTTGCGCTGCTGGCGCCGACGCTGGACCTGCTGGCCCTGGTACAGCACGAGCAGCCGCTCTCCAGCCTCGCCAACGGCTGTTGTGGGCTGGCGACGATGGGCCTGGCCGTGCGGTGGTTGAGGCGCCCGAGAACTACGTGGTTGGCTGCCGCCTTCCTCGCCTTCTCGGCCAGCACGGTGCTGCGCCTGGTCGGCGCGGCGGAGGCGCCCGCGCTCTCGCTGCTCGGCATCGTCGCGCTGGGGTCGGGTGGCGCGTTTGCCGGCCCGTTGGCGAGCCCCGAGGAGCAGTCCGACGGCAGCACCGCCGCCGCGGGCCTGGTCACCGGCCCGCTCACCGAGGACGGCGGCGGCACTCCGGCCTGATCCTTCGGGCAGCCGCCACTCGCCCGTCATAGGCTGTGCCGCTTCACGGTGATGACCGTCGCCGCCATGAACCAGGGGTCGCGAATCACTGTGGCGACCTGGCGCTGGGATGTCGCCGCTTCGGCGCCGAGGCGCTGAATCAGAAGCTCCGCCTGCCCGCGAGTCAACCCTCTGGCCACGGGTAGGCAGGTCCCCTGCTCGTCGGTCACCTCGACCCGGCAGGTGCCGTCAGGCGCCTCGTACACGGCGTGGCTCCAGCCAGGCATGGTCCCGGATGGCCGCTAGTTTCGGCGGCCGCCGCCGCTGCCGTAGCTGTCGATGCCGTGGTCGAAGAGCCACTGGCGACTGGCGCGGTGAAGCGGGGCGAGGTCGGGGCGGGCGAGCGTCATGCGGTGCATCAGCTCCAGGAGCTCGTCGGCCGTCTTGCCCTGGACGTCGGCAACCTGGCGCTGGTCGCCAAAGCGAGTCGCGTTGGCGACGAGAAAATCGCGGAGAGCGGCCGGGTCGCGTCGGCGAAGCACGGCGCCGAGCCGCTCGCGGTAGGGTCGATCCTGCTGCTCGTCCATAGTCGAGGTGGTGAAAGTGCTGGTCGGGTGCCCCCGGAGAGATTCGAACTCCCGACGCCCGCCTTAGGACGGCGGCGCTCTATTCCACTGAGCTACAGGGGCAGGCGGTGGTTCGACAGGCTCACCATGAGCGGGCGGGCTGACCAGGAGTGGGCCAGGTGCCGACCCACGGAGTATGCCGGTTCGTGCAGGAGGATGCGCTATTCGTCGCGGCGGACTGGATTTTCCGCGGCGCGGGCGCGCCAGGCGCGGAAGCCAGACTGGAGCTCCTTTCCCAACAGGAAGGCAACGACCCAGCTCACGAATAAGAGTCCAAATTCCGCGGTCTGACTGGACATGGAAGCTCCCGCGCAACAGAGAGATGACCTGCGCCGAGTGGCCGCCGGTCGGGCGGCTTGCTGCGGGATTATGTCGAAGAGCGCGGCTGGTGCCAAGTCTTTTGGGTCGAAAAGGGGCCCGGTGCGAAACACCGGGCCCCTGCTGAGCACCTGGACGAGAAGAGAGTAGGAAGGAGGGAAGGCGAGGGGACCAGGCCGGGGGGCCTGGTATCGACCTAGGAGGGTGCACCGCCGCGGCCCGTGCCAGGCACGGGGGCGGG
>JAABUZ0100000439.1_pt1 | contig 103797 bp, 91 predicted proteins | sample 5562091 | NCBI WGS metagenome assembly JAABUZ01 (sample SAMN12813069, study PRJNA571459) | rock metagenome | isolation source: Antarctica rocks | place: Antarctica: Victoria Land, Linnaeus Terrace sud | collected 2015-12-21
CGGTCGAGAGTACCGCCAAGTATCTGGTGCAGCAGCGCATGAAACGGGCCGGCATGCGCTGGAGCGGGCCGGGGGCGCATGCCATCCTCCAATTGCGCTGCCACAGCCTCACCGATGCGGCCCGCACCGCACCGCCGCATCGCTCCCATGCCCGCCGCGCCAAGGCCGCCTAATTCTCAGCCAATCCTCGGGCACTCCCGGCTCTCGGCTCTCGGGCCTCCGGATGCGCGGAGCACTTTCGCGGCTGACCAGGGAGCAACCTCGCGGGCGGGGTGAAGCTGCTCGAGGAGGAGCCGGCGTATGCGGCGTAGATTCGCCGCGAATCATGCATGTATCAGCATGGCAGATTGCGTCCTTGTTTGGTTCCGGTTGTCTTTGGAAAATGACCTGCTGTAAAGGCCACCGCAGTCTAGTTTCGCGCGCTCGTATGGGAGTAAAGTGAATTGCGCAACCGATTGATCATTGCCGCGGATGTCCGGGTGCGCGCAAGAAAGGGATCGCATGAAAGCTCGTCCCGTTACGGCGCTGCTAACCACCCTGGTGCTGCTGGTCTCTGCTGGCCTCGAGGTGCTCCCGTCGTCAGCTGCCGAAGATCCGACACTAAACTACACCATGACTGACGTCGGCACGCCCTGGCCTGGTGTCGCGTACGGTTTCAACGACCACGGCGAAGTGGTCGGCTATCAAGGCGATTATAGTAAACAGGAGAATCGGGCATTTAGTTGGCGGAGAGGGATAGTAAGCGACTTGCAGGCACAAGTCACCAAACTTGACGCAGGTACATTCGAGAGCATCGCCTATGGCGTCAATAATAGCGGTGAAGTAGTAGGCTTCGCATGTCTCGGAGGCGGTCGGGACTACTGTCAAGGCATAAGCTGGCAGAATGGAAAATTCATCGACAACATTGCCTCTGGTGGTACTGCCGTCGCCGTCAACGATAACAGTCAAATTCTAGTCGTTGTTGGACCAAGTGGGCCAGGCCCTGCCGGCATGCGCTCGCTCATCTGGAAAGACAATACGAGTACGGCGTTAGTCGGTATAGGCAACTTCACAGTCGGCAAGCGTATCAACAACAAGGGAAAGGTGATCGGCTCGGTTCAGTCTGGTGGGCCCTACAATGGTCAGCCTCTTGTCAAATACGACGCCTTTTGGCCCGATCCCAACACGATCGTGAAGCTCGAACCGCCGACTGGCTACTCGTCGGTATCGCTTATCGCTCTCAATGACCTCAGCCAGGTTGTGGGTTCCGCCACGGCGCCCGATGGCACCAGTCACGCCATCTTGTGGCAGGGTGGTAGGCCCACCGACCTCGGAGTGTTCACCCCTCAGGACATTGACAACGCTGGCGACGTGCTGGGCTCAGCGGCCGCCGGACCCATCCTCTGGCACGACGGCACCATTTTTTCCCTCGGCAGTCTGCTTCGTGGCAAACCCGATTGGGAGATCACGTCAGTGCTGGGCATGACGCCTCAGGGGCGGATCATGGGCATTGGCAAGCACGGCGGCCAGGATCGCGCCTTCATTGTCACGCCCATGCCCGACCAAGCGCAGCAAGACGGGCAGGACCAGGCGAACTGATCCACTCCACGGCAGGCGCACGGGCGAATGACGGACTGCTCGCTCGTGTGCCTGCCCGCGGGCCACGGCGCTGCTTACGCCCGGGGTACGACGGATCTCGGCTGCGGCTGGTGCGCGCGGAGCCACCATCGACCAGTGGAGCGGGACGCTGGACTTGCACCAGCAACTCTGACCGGGAGCGGCCAGCGGTTTACTTGCTCCTAGTCCCGCAAGGACAGTTGGCAGCGTCGGCCGGCTAACGATGCGGTCCTGTCGCGAACGACACCGCGGCTCCCGCGAATGCCGCCAGCAACAGGACGGCGGCTATCACGACCCACGGCGGGGAAAACTCGTCCCGCGCTCGCTCCCGCGCTCGCTGGAGAAGCGCTGTGGCCCCAATGGGCGCCGTGGCGACACGACGGAGACGGGGAACTTCAGCGAGCGGGGCAGGACGCAGCGCCACAGCGCAGCAGCCATCGTCGGCCTCGGCGGAACGGCGGCAGTTGTCGCATTGCACAGAGGAGAGGTAGTCATCCGCCACCTCCCTGGTGTCGAACCAGGCCACTTCCTCGCCCCGCACGTGGACCGCCCACGTGACACCTGCGACCACATCTGTCACCACAGGGCTGAGTGTAGCGCCGTCCGAACACCGCGGGTCCAGGACGCCCAGGACGACACGGCCGCCCCGGCTTGCGTCCTACGGTCCAATCACGCCGCGTCTGTGCGCATCGCAGGCCGCGGTCTGGCTCTCCGGCTCGCCAGGTCGGACGTCTGCCTCAGAAGGCCCTGTAGGCGGAGGATCTCCTGGCACAGGAGCCCCATGTTGTCCCGGTGGTACGCCAGAACGTCGTGCACGGCGTTGAGATTGTCGTCGGGAATCTGCTCGAGCAGGTGATGCAGGTGCTCACGTGTCACGTGGTGACGGTCCGCCATGACACACCACTGTGGCCGTTGTCCAGGAAGCGCACGTTGAGCAGGGGTTGGCGTCCGGTTGCGTTGAGCCGGCGGGGCCATCCATCACAATCCCGTACGCGGCCTCGACCGTCTCGTGGCGAGCACGACGCTGCGAAGTCGCCTACGCAGGTGGTCTTGAATCTTGCTCCATTCTGATCGCGTGAGCTCCACCTGCTTAGGCGCTTGCCTTTGTTCGCGCTACGCGCTGAGGCTCAACCCTCGCGCTCAGGGGTGGCGCCGAGGCGGCGGGCGATGTCCGCGCTCACCGGTTCGATGCTCCTCGACACCTCGCGGGCGCGCGCCAGGACCGTCTCGGGAAGGCCGGCCAGACGGGCGACCTCGATGCCGTAGCTCCTGTCCGCCGCCCCGGCCTCGATACGGTGGGTGAAGACGATGCCGTCCGACCGGTCGTCCACCGCCGCTCGCATCAGGCTGATCTCCGGGTGGACGGACCGGAGCGCGGCCAGCTCGTGGTAGTGGGTGGCGACAATGGCGCGCGGGCGCGCCGGGCCAGTGACCAGGTGCTCGATCACCGCCCAGGCGATCGCCATCCCGTCGTGGGTGCTGGTGCCGCGCCCGATCTCGTCGAGCAGGACGAGGCCGCGGTCGGTGACTCCCCGCAAGACCGTGGCGGTCTCCAGCATCTCGACCATGAAGGTCGACCGGCCACCAGCCACGTCGTCGACTGCGCCGATCCGAGTGAAGATGGCGTCCGCCACCCCGATACGGGCCGACTGGGCGGGCACGAACGAGCCGGTCTGTGCCAGCAGGACGATCAGGGCGGTCTGTCGCAGCCAGGTGCTCTTGCCCGCCATGTTCGGCCCGGTGAGCAGGACCACCTGGTCGCGCTGGCCGCGCGCTTCGAGGTGCGTGTCGTTGGGCTGGAATGGCCCGGGTCGCTCCACCACGGGGTGGCGGCCGCCGACGATGGCGAGCGACCCGGTGTCGTCGAGCTCGGGGCAAACCCACTCCCGCTCCGCGGCGACGGCCGCCAGGGAGAGCAGGGCGTCGGCCGCCGCCAGGTAGCGGGCAATGTCCCGAGCTTCGGACGCCACGTTGGCCGCCTCGCCCCGCAGCTCCGCGAGCAGCGCTCTGACCTCGGTGGCGACCTGGGACTCGGCCTCGGCGAGCTCTACCGCGTGGCGCTCGAGCTCCCGCGTGGAGTACCGCTCCACCCGCTGCAGGCCGCCGCGGCGGGTCCACTCGGAGGGTACTGGCGTGTTGGCCGGCACCTCCAGGAACAGCCCCTGGGTGCTGGTACGCTCCAGGGTGAGCCGGTCGACGCGCAGCGTCTGGCGCAGCTCCTGGACGTAGCGGGTCTGCCAGGTGCTCGCCCTATCGAGCCGGCCGGTGGCCTCCGCGAGTGTGCCGGTCGCGTCCGGACGGACGGGCCGTGGGCTGTCGGGCTCGGCCAGGACGGCCTGCGCCCGGCTGGCGAAGTCGCTGAGCGGCTGTCTGTCTCGCCCAAGCCGTCGCAGGAACGGGTGACGCGCCGCGGCGACCGTCTCGGCCAGGGCCGGGATGCTCCGCGCGGCGCCGGCGAGCGCCCGAAGGTCGTCGGCTGTCGCCCGGCCGCTGGCGGCGCGGCCGGCGAGTCGCTCAAGATCGGGCAGCCCGGCAAGATGTCCGGCCAGGCTCGCGCGCAGCCGCGGGCTGGCGACGAGCTCCGCGACGATAGCCTGCCGGACACCTATCTTGGCCAGGTCGACCAGGGGCCGCAGCAGCCAGCCGCGCAGCATGCGCCGCCCCATCGGCGTCACGGCGCGATCCACCGTGTCCAGCAGGCTACCAGCCCGCTCGCGAGCCCTCTCGGTCTCGGCGATCTCCAGGTGGCGCTGGGTTGCGCTGTCGAGCTGCAAGACACCGGCGCGATCGGCGGGCCGCGGCGGGTCGATCGGGGGCGTGGTGTCGTCACCGCGGGTCGCGGCGAGGTAGCGGACGACGACGCCAGCGGCGGCTTGGGCCAGCGGCAGGTCGCTCAGCGCGCCGTCCGGAAACAGCTGGGCGAGACGGTCGGCTGCGCCGGCGGCCGGCCCGACGGGCGTCACTGGCCAGCGCGCCAGCAGCGGCGCGGGCGCCGACACATCCGCGGGCAGCAGCACTTCGGCCGGAGCCAGCCGCTGGAGCTCGGCGGCGGCGGCGTCCACGTCGAACTCGCCGGCCTGGAACTCGCCGGCGGCGACGTCGGTCCAGGCAAGCCCGACGCGGTCGTCGTGGTTCGCGAGGGCCACCAGGTAGGTGGGCTGGTCCTCGGCCAGGAGCTTCGGGTCGGTGACGGTGCCGGGCGTGAGGGTCCTGACCACGGCGCGGTGGCGGACGGCGCCCTGGCTCTCGGCCGCGTCGCCCTCCTCGCAGACCGCGACGCGGTAGCCCCTGGCGAGCAGCCGCGGCATGAACTGGTCGAGGGCGTGAGCGGCGAAGCCGCACTGGGGCACGGGGCCGGCGGAGCCGCCCGACGGGCGGTCGCCGAGCTTCAGGCCGAGCTCGCGGGCGACGAGCTCGGCGTCCTCGAACAGCACCTCGTAGAAGGAGCCGACGCGGAAGAGCAGCAGTATCCCTGGGTGCCCATCGCGCAGGGCCAGGTACTGCGCGACCAGCTCGCCGTAGAGCGGGCTAGCGCGGGCCATCTGCCGCGTCGCCAGCGCGCAGCAGGGCGCCGAGCCCGGTCCGCCGCTGCTGGTCGCGCGTCTCGGCTACCGCGCGGGCGATAGCGGCCTCATCCCCCACCAGGACGGCCGCCCGGCGCGCGCGGGTCAGCGCCGTGTACAGGAGGTTGCGCGAGAGCATGGGGCCGAAGCTGGAGGAAGCGAGCAGAACCACGCCTGGCCACTCGCTGCCCTGCGACCGGTGCACGGTCAGGCAGTACGCGTGGTCCAGGTCGAGCATGTCCGCCGGCGCGTAGGCCACGACCCGCCCGTCGCCAAAATCGACCGTGACGCCGTCCGAGGCGATCTCGACCACTGCGCCCGTGTCGCCGTTGAACACCTCGAGCGTGTAGTTGTTCCGGGTCTGGATCACGCGGTCGTCGAGGCGCAGCGGCAGCGCCCCGTGCGGCCTCTCGGGGTGGTCCGGCCGCGGCGGGTTGAGGCGGCGCTGCAGCAGCTCGTTGACCACCTGGCAGACGCGTGTCAGCGGCGCGAGCGCCTGGACGTCAGCCGGCGGGACGCCGAGGGTCTTCGGCAGGAGGCTGGCGGCCCAGTCGGCGGCCACGTCGGGCAGCCGGTCCGGGCCGGCGCGCACGAAGACACAGTCGACGCCGCGGCCCAGGGCAGCGGCGTCGGCGAGCTGCGGCAGCTGCCCCTGGCGGATGCGGTGCGCGTTGACGACGATCTGGCTCAGCGCCGCCTGGCGGAAGACGGTGTCCAGGCGAGCCGACGGAACGGCGTCGCTGGCGAGGATGTCGCGAAGCACCTGGCCTGGCCCGACGCTTGGCAGCTGGTCCGCGTCGCCGACCAGGACGAGCTGCGCGCCGGGGGCGATGGCGCTGACGACGGCTCGAGCCAGCCCTGTGTCGAGCATGCTGGCCTCGTCGACGATCGTGACGTCGAAGGGCAGGGGGTGCATGCCTCCGTGGTTGAAACCTTTCGGGCGGGCACCGAGCAGGCGGTGGACGGTCCTGGCCTGGAGGCCGACCACGTCGCCCAGTCGCTTGGCCGCCTTGCCGGTCGGCGCGGCCAGGGCCACCGAGCGTCCGAGCGCCAGCAGGCAGCGGACGAGGGCGCGGACGGTGGTGGTCTTGCCGACCCCGGGTCCGCCGGTCAGGGCGAAGCAGCCGCTGAGCGCCGCCGCCCGGACCGCGTCGCGCTGCTGGGGCGACAGGCCCCGGGCGTCCCCGTCGTCGGCGAGCCACGCGTCGACCCGAGCCGGTGGGACCGCCGGGGCCTGAGCGGCGAGGATGCGCAGGCGGGCGGCCAGGAACTCCTCTGCCCGGACCAGCGACCCCAATCCGAGCCCGAGATCCGCCACGCCGGGATCCGGCGCTGGTGGCGGAGGGGGCTCGTAGATGCGCAGGCGTCCGCTGAGGACCGGGGCCGCCTGGGATGCGTCCACCTGGGACGACTGGGGGCGAGCCGCGCCGGCGATCACGCCGCCCGCGACGAGCTGCGCCACCGCGGGATAGATGACGTCGGCGTCGACGGTCGCCAGCGTCGCGGCGGTGGCCACGAGGTCGTCGGTCCCCAGGCGAGTGTGCCCCTGCTCGCTCACGCGCAGCAGCGCCGCGTGTGTCGCTGCCTGCAGCCGGGGCGCCGCGGTCGGTCGCACGCCCATGCTCTTGCCGAGGCGGTCGGCCGCAGCGAAGCCGAGCCCGGGCACGTCGCTCACCAGGCGGTACGGGTTGGTGGCCAGCACCTTCGGCGCGTCATTGCCGTAGGCGGCCACCAGGCGGGCTGCGAAGCGTGTGTCCAGCTTGTGCTCCGCGAGAAAGGCGGCCACGGCGCGCAGCGCCCGGTGCGCCTGCCAGGCGGCGGCGATCGTCGTGGCCCGCTGCTGGCCGATGCCCGGCACCTCGCGCACGCGCTCCGGCGCCGAATCGAGCACGTCGAGCGTGCGCTCGCCAAACGTCCCGACGATCCGCTCCGCCAGCACCGGGCCGATCTGGCGAATGAGGCCGGAGCCGAGGTAGCGGCGCAGGTCCTCGAGCCCGGACGGCGGCTGCACGACCGCCGAGTCCGGCCGAAACTGGGCCCCGTGGCGCGGGTCGGTGTGCCACCGGCCGGTCAGCACCAGGCGCTCGCCGGGCTGGACCGCGGGCAGCGCTCCGACCACGGCCACCGGCTCACGGCGGCCGCGGAGCCGCACCCGCACGACGCTGAAGCCGGTCTCCGGGTTGTAGAAGGTGACCCGGTCGACGGCGCCGTCCAGCGTGCTCGCCGGGGCCTCGGCCGTCATGGCACCGGTCGCCTCGTTCCGGGCGTGGGGCGGGACGGCAAGGCGGCTACTCGCCGGCCGCGGCGTTCTCGAGGCCGATGCCCCACATGTGCTCCAGGTCGTGCCGCGAGTAGTGCTGAAAGGCCATCAGCGTCTCTGTCCGGGTCAGACCGGGCACCATGGCCATGCGCTGGGGCACCACTTCGGCCATCTGGTCGTACTGGCGCACGCGCACGATGGCGACCAGGTCGTACTCGCCCGTGACCGAGTACACCTCGGCGACGCCTTCGATCCCCAGCAGAGCCTCGGCGGCGTCCTGCGTCCGGCCACGCTCGGTTCCAATCAGGACGATCGCTGTGATCATCCCCAGATGGTACCCAGCGCCGTACACTGCGGTGAGGAGATGCGATGCCCACATTGACCACCGGAGACCAGGCACCCGACTTCCAGCTGCCAGTCACCAACACGGAGAAGTTCCGCCTGTCGTCCGCTCTCGCCAAGGGCCCGGTCGTGCTCCTGGCCTACGTCTTCGACTTCAGCCCTGGCTGAACCAACGAGCTCTCCGAGTTCGGAGACAGGATCGGCGACTTCACCCAGGTAGGGGCGCAGCTTTTCGGCGTCAGCGTGGACTCGACGTGGTGCCACGCCGCCTGGAGCAGCTTCCTTGGCCTACCGCCGGAGATCCTCCTGCTGAGCGACTTCAACCGGGACTTCGGCCGAGCGTACGGGCTGCTCGTGTCACGGCCGGACGGCCCGCGCGACATCCTGCGCCGCGTGGTGCTGGTGATCGACCGCGACGGCGTGATCCAGTACCGCTGGGACCAGCCCGACCCGCCGCGGCTGCCCCAGGTGGACGAGGTGCTGGCGGAGGTACGCAAGCTCGCCACGAGCCCCTCATAGGCGCGGCTGCGTGCCGAGCAGCCGGCGGCCGTCTAGACGGCGGCCAGGGCGGCGACGGCGGGGTGGGCTGAGCCGACCACCAGGGCGCCGTCGGCGGTGAACCGGATTGGCGTTGGCTCGCCCAATGCTTCGATGGTGCCTGATCGCGACAGCTCGGCCCACAGCGGCTCCGAGACCCACAGCGTTTGTAGCTCCAGCGTGTTCTTGATCCACGCCAGCCGGACGCTCTGCGGTGGGGTGCCCCACAGGGTGCGCACGGCGATCGCCACCGCCTCCTGGTCGGACTCCGCCGCCAGCGGCAGCTTGGCCCCGTCCAGCACGCAGGCCGTCACATGGTTGGTGTAGGTCTTGTGCCAGTCGATCTTGGCAGCGGCGCGGCGCGTGGTGATGTCCGCGACGCCCAGACCCGTGGCGTTGCCGTGGGTCTCGGGGGTGAGGTCCAACGCCACCAGGCGGCCGATCTGGATGTGGCGTGGCAGCGACGGGAGCGAGAACCGCCCTGTCACGTTCGGGTCCATGCCTGAGCCGGAGACGTTCTTGCCGACCTCCTGGACTACCAGGACGTCGACCTGGTCGAACGGGAGGCGGGGCAGCCACTCTCTTGCCAGCCGCAGCAGCTCGCGCTCGCGGGTGGCAAACGCCTCCCCGGGGACCGCTTCGACGATGGCCGCGTCTTCGAACGAGTCCTCTACGATGGCGATCCCGAACGGGACATTCGCCTTCTGGAGAACGAGCTGCCCGACGGGCGGGACCAGCTCGCCGAAGTGGTCCAGCGGGAACGAGTGCATGTAGCTGGCGCCGCGGTGCTTGCCGAAGCCGATGCCGAGCATCTTGTGCAGCCCGCTCTCGATGTCGCCGCGGAAATCGGTGTGCGGCTTGACGCGGGCGACGGGAATGATGGCGTCCGCCTCGGTGAAGGCGATGCGGTCCATGAAGACGCGAATGCCGTCGAGGACCTGGCCTAGCTCCACCGTGTCCATCGACGCCCGTACCGGCGCGCCCATGACCGACTCGGTCACGCCGTAGGATGCCAGCACCTCGACCTGGCCCGCGGCCGTACCACCGCCGTGGCTGCCCATGGCGGGCACGATGAACGGGAGCGCCCCCCGCTCACGCAAGGCGGCGACCAGGGTGCGAACGACCTCGGGCAGGCAGCGGATGCCGCGGCTGCCGACGCCGATGGCGACGCGCATCCCTGGTGCGATACGCTCGGCGATCGTGGGCCTCTGGAGCTCGCTGTGCACGGCGGCGGCCACGGAAGGTACGGCGCGGTGAACGAAGCCCTGCTTGACTGGCCGCCACTCGGGCAGCGCGATGTCTAGCCGCGACGCTTCAAGGATGGGCATAACGAAGACCTCCCTGATTCTGCGGATCCATCATACGACGCCACCCTGTGGCCGATGCCGAAGCCCGCTTTTGTCCTCTTGTCCTCTCGTCATCGGGCTCACCCGGCAGCTGCGCCAGCGTGTAGGTTTTAGGTTAATGGAGGTGCCCAAGGTGTTCCCCAAGCGCACGGGTGCGCTCGTCGTTGCCGCTGCCCTCCTGGTGAGCGGCTGTGGTGGGGCGCCCCCGGCCACTCGTACGCCACCGGCAGGTGACCAGCCCACTCAGGCGCCGAAGCCCGCCGCCCCGACCGCCGCGGCGACCGTGTCGGTGGCGCCGTCGGCCAAGCCAGCCCCGTCCGCCTCGCCGTCCCTGGCTCCGCCGATGGCGGCCCCCTCGGCCGCGGCAACCACCAGCACGGCCGCGAGCGGCACCGGGCAGCAGTCCCGCTTCTTCAATAACGCCGACTTCGAGAGGCAGCTGGCTCAGCGCAAGGTAGCGCCCGACGGTCCGGCGGATCAGCCCTGGCTGCAAGCCATCCAGCCGACCTACACGGACACGACCAAGTACAAGAAAGCTGGCCCGTGGAATGTGTGTTTCAGCAACGCCACCGTGGACAACCCCTGGCGCGTCGTCGGCTGGACCACCATGCAGGCCGAAGCGGCGCTGCACGGCGACATCACGCTCAACGCGGTGGACGCTGGCGGCAAGGACGAAAAGCAGGTCGCCGACCTGGCCGACCTGACCACAAAGAAGTGCGACGCCATCATCGTGTCGCCCAATACCACTGCCGCCATGACTCCCGCCGTCCGGAGGGCCTGCGACACAGGCGTACCGATCGTCGTGTTCGACCGCGGCGTCACGACCGACTGCCCGGTGACCTTCATCCACCCCATCGGGGGCTATGCGTTCGGCGCGGACGGGGCCGAGTTCCTCACCAGGAGCGTCAGGAAGGGTGGCAACGTGCTGGCCTTGAGGAACCTGCCCGGAGTGGACGTGCTGGAGACGCGCTGGGCGGCCGCCAAGGTGATCTTCGACGCGGCCCAGATCAACGTGGTCGGCGTCCAGTTCACCGAGGGCGACCCGGTGAAGGTCAAGGCCATCGTTGGCGACTACATCCGACGGTTTGGGACGATCGACGGCGTCTGGATGGACGCGGGCACCACGTCGGTGGCAGCTGTCGAGGCGTTCGAGGCCGCGGGCAAGCCGATCCCTCCGATCACTGGCGAGGACCAGATGGACTTCCTGAAGAAATGGCAGGCGCAGAACCTCAGGGCGCTTGCGCCCACCTACCCCACGTACCAGTGGCGGACGGCCATCATCGCCGTGCGGATGATCATGAACGGCCAGCGTGTGCCGAAAGAGTGGGTCTTGCCCCAACCGGTGATCACGCGGGACACTCTGGACGGGTACGTCGCTCCGAACATGCCGCCACTCTTCTACGCTCTGTGCGGCTGCCAGAAGCTGCCCGGCTTCCCCGACCGGTGGGGCGGCAAGCCGTAGAGAGGCCCACCGGCGGCGCTGGCCGGTGCCGTACTCTGGTTGGCCAGAGGTGACCATGAACGAGGGACAGGGTGCGCGGGCGGCGGCGGAGCAGGCCGGCTTTCACTCCGTGGCGGGCCATCCCAGTGGCGCGCCGGAGATTGGCGTCGGGCTGCTGGGCTATGCATTCATGGGCAAGGCGCACTCCAACGCCTTCAAGACGCTCCCGTACATGATGTACCCGCCGCCTGCCCTCCCCCGGCTCGTGGCGATCGCGGGCCGCGACGCGGCGGCCGTGCGCGAGGCGGCCGAACGGTACGGCTTCGCGGGCTACTACACGGACTGGCGCCAGATGGTCGCCGACCCGCGCATCCAGCTCTTCGACAACGGTGGCCCGAACGACCTGCACCTGGAGCCCACCCTGGCCGCTCTGCGGGCGGGCAAGCACGTGCTGTGCGAGAAGCCGCTCGGGCGCGATGCCGCGGAGGCCAAGCAGCTGCTGGACGCGGCGAGCCGCGCCGGCGTGGTCCACATGGTGGCGCACAATTACCGCTTCGTGCCGGCCATTCGCCAGGCGTACGAGCTGATCCGCGGCGGCGCGATCGGGCGCATCAACCACTTCCGCGCCATCTACCTGCAATCCTGGCTCGCGGACCCGGAGGCGCCCTGGACGTGGCGGTTGACCAAGCAGTCGGCCGGGTCGGGTGCGCTCGGCGACCTTGGCAGCCACGTGATCGACCTGGCCCGCTTCCTGGTGGGCGAGCCGGCGTCGGTGATGGCGTACCTGCGGACGTTCACCACCGAGCGGCCGCGGCGCGACGGGCCGGGCCGAGCCCGCGTCGACGTGGACGACGCCTTCGTCGCGGCGCTGGAGTTCGACAGTGGGGCGATCGGCACTATCGAGGCAACGCGCGTAGCGGTCGGACGCGCCAACCACCTGGTGATCGAGATCAACGGCACGGAGGGCTCGCTGCGGTTCAACCTCGAGCGGCTGAACGAGCTCGACGTGTTCACTCGCGGCGGGGCCGGCGGCTTCGCCGACGTCCTGATCACCGACCCGGGCCACCCGTTCATGAAGAACTGGTGGCCGGCCGGCCACATCATCGGCTGGGAGCACACCTTCGTCCACGAGATGGCGCACCTGCTGGAGGCGATTGTTCGAGGCGGCAGCATCGCCCCGTACGGCGCCACGTTCGAGGACGGCTACCGCTCGGCAGTGGTCGGCGACGCTATCGAGCGCTCGGCCCAGGAGGGCACGCGGGTGGCCATCGCCTACTGAGCCAGGGCCAAGCGCGTAGCGCGCCCAAAGGCACGAGCCTCAGCAGGTTGAGCTCAGCTCAGATGATCGGCGGCCGTCTCTACGGGCCCGACCACGACGCGATGACCGCGCCCGTTGGCGTCGTGGCGGGCTCGCCGCGTTCGAGCGTCACCATCAGCGCCGTGGGCGGCGACTGGAGCTCTGGGCCCTCGGTGATGAGGCGGTCCGCCCCCGAGGCATCCGGGTGCACGGTGCCAAGCAGCGCCCAGCGGCCGCCGAACTCGCCCCAGGCGCGGTAGGTTTGTCCCGCCGCTGCCGGCGGGAGATTGGACACGGTCACGACGGCGATGTCCGCGCCTGGCCGACCACGGTACGTGCCGTGCTCCGTCTCGGGGATCCCGGCCGCCGCGGCCATGCGGATGGGGACCACGTCGCTGCTCGTCACGAAGGCGAGCGCGCGCTGGTTCCGGGCGAGACTTGTCTGCACCTGCCACTCGTGGACCGCGCCCGCCGCCAGCGCCACCAGGAACGCCATCGCCGCGGCCAGTGGGGCGAGGTGCGTTCGCAGGGAACGCAATCCGGTGCGGATGCGGGTCTTGGCCGTGCCCAGGGGCAGCCCGAGCGTGGATGCCACCTCCTGGTGGGTCAGATCGGCGAAGAAGGCCAGCCCGAGCGCCTGCCGCTGGGCGGCCGGGAGCCTGCTGAGCGCGTCGCGGACAGCGGCTCGCCGCTCCTCCCGAGACGCGACGTCCTCAGGCTCCGGACCCACGTCGGCAACGCCGTCGAGCCACTCACCGTCGGCATCTGGATCGAGGTGAGGGCGCCGGCTGCGGCGGCGAAGCTCGTTGATGACGCGCCAGTGCGCCATCTGCAGGATCCACGGGCGGAAAGGGCCCTGCTCCGCGTCGAACGTGCTCGCCTTGCGCCAGACGGCCAGGAACACGTCCTGGACGATCTCTTCGGCGGCGGGCCGGTCGAGGGACCGGGCCGCGATGTCGAACAGGAGTCTGGCGTAGCGGGCGTACAGCGGGGCCAGGACGTCCTGCCGTCCAGCGGCGAGCAGCGCGACCAGATCCTCGTCCGAGGTCTCGTCGGAGATAGGGATGGACCGGGCCGACGGCATCCAGAGGGCCTCGAAGGCTCAGCGCTCCACCGTCACGGTGCCCGTCATGTGCGGGTGGATGGCGCAGAAGAAGGTATACGTGCCCGGCTGGTCGAGTACCAGCCGGTAGGAGCCGCCTGGCGACAGCTCCCCCGAGTCCCAGCGCCCCTCCTTACTGGTCGTGGTGTGGGCCACGGCATCGTCGTTGTTGAAGACGACCGCCTGGCCGTGTGAGATCGTGACCGCCCTGGGCGCAAACGCGAAGCCCTTGATCGTCACTGACGCGTCGCCGGCCGTCGCCGCGGTGGTGGCGGCGGCCCGCTGGACGGCGATCTTGCGCGGCGCCGCACCGACGGGGACCGTCGCGACAACTTTGCCGGCGACCAGGTCGACGATCGACACGTCGTTCGAGCCCTCGTCCGTGACATACGCCGTGTGCGCATCCCCGCTGAGCCCTATCCAGTGTGGCATCTTGCCGACCGCGACCGTGGCCACGCTGGCATCCGTCGCCGGGTCTAGCAGGGCCAGCTCGCCTGGCCCCTGGCTCACGACCAGCGCCGAGCTACCGTCGGGTGTAAACAGCGGGTGGTGGGGTGACGCGCCAACGGGTATCTGGGCGACGACGGCGTTGCTGGCCGTGTCGAGGATCTGGACGGCGTCCGACCCCGCCTCCGTGAACCACAGCCGCGACCCATCCGGGCTGACCGACAGCGCCCGCGGTATCTTGTCCAGAGGCACTCTCCCTACCTGGGTTGCCCCGTCCAGGTCGATGACGGCCAGGGAGGCGTCGTCGGGGCGCTGGGACGCGACGTATGCGGTGTGTCCGTCAGGAGTGATGGCAATGTTGTGGGGGTTGGCGACGGGGATGTCGCCAACGACGCGGTTCGTGGCCGGGTCGATGACCGCTACCTGGTCGGCGCCGAAGACCGCCGCCAGCAGACGACGACCATCCGGCGACATCGCCAGGCCGTGGGGCGCCTTGCCCACCTCGATGGTGCTGGTGATCTGATCGGTGGCCGTGTCGATCACGCTGACAGTCGATGCGCCGTCGCTGCTGACGTACAGCTGGCGGTCGTCTGGCGTGAGCACGACACCGTGGGGGCCGGTGGGCACCGCGATCCGCGTCACGACCTGCCGCGCACTCGTGTCCAGAACGGCGACGGCATCCTCTTTGAACAGCCCGACGTAGGCTTTCGGACCCACCTGCGGCGCTGCGGCAGCGGCTCCGGCGAGGGCCGCGGGCGCCGACCCGATGAGTGTCGTGCCCGGTAGGCTTAGGAGCAGCCCGAACAGGAGCGCGGCCGCGCGTCGGCGTGGTGCGGAAGCGGGGAAAACCAGGTGTGCCATGGCGTGCTTCCTCGTGGGGACGAGAAGGTACCGGCCGCGGCGCGCGTCGCCGCGTGACCCGTCCAACCCTGGATACACCGACGCCGCGGGTTCGGATTGCGGCTCCGGCTGCTCTAGAGGCCGCTGGCGTCCAGGGGTGGGAGCGCACCAGGCGCTTGTCGCCCTTCGACCGGACGATCCTGCCCCACGCGGCGCGCCTGGCCGTTGGGCACGAGGGCAACCAGGGGCACGCCGTGGGTGGGATGGGCCGACAGGGCGACCGGCTGGCCGAAGGCGCTCAGCAGCAGCGGCGCCGTGAGCACCGATTCGGGCGACCCCTGGCTGACGATGGCGCCGCCGCGCAGCAGCAACACCCGGTCGCAGTAGAGGGCCGCCAGCTGGAGGTCGTGGACGGCCGCCAGGATGGCGACCCCCGCGCCCCGCGCCAGCCGACGCACCAGGTCCAGCATGGCTACCTGGTGGAAGACGTCGAGATTGGCCGTCGGCTCGTCCAGCAGCAGCAGCCGCGGCTGCTGCGCCAGGGCGCGCGCCAGGACGACCCGCTGGCGCTCGCCGCCGGACAGCTCGTCGAGGAAGCGGTCAGCGAGCGCGTCAGCCCCGGTGGCGCGCAGCGCCTGCTCCACGGAGGCGCGGTCGCCGGCTCGTGGGCCACGCAGCAGGCCGACGTGGGGCGTACGGCCGAGGCCAACCATCTCGCGGACGGACATGCCGGCGGGTGTGGCGCTGTCCTGGGGCACGACGGCCAGCCGGCGCGCGATGGCGCGCGGCGCCATCGTGGCCATGTCCTGGCCCTCGAGGCGGACCACGCCAGACGTAGGGCGCAGGACGCCGCTGGCCACGCGCAGGACAGTGCTCTTGCCGGCGCCGTTGGGGCCGATCAGGGCGACTACGTCGCCCGGACTCAGCTCGAGGTCGACGCCGCGCAGGACCGGCGCCCGGTCGGCGTGTCCGGGGTATTCCGCGACGACTTTCCGCAGCTCGAGGACGAGGTCGGTCGTCACAGGCGGTACTCGCGGCGCTCGCGACGCAGCAGCCACAGGAAGAACGGGCCGCCGACGAAGGCCGTCAGGATGCCGACGGGTATCTCCGTCGGCGCTAGGAGCGAGCGCGCCAGCAGGTCCGCCAGCACCAGGAAGCTGGCGCCGGCCAGAAGCGCGCTGGCCAGCAGCACGCGGTGTCGCGGGCCGACGATCAGGCGCATGACGTGCGGGGCAAAAAGGCCCACGAACCCAATGAGGCCGCCCAGGGCGACGGCCACGCCGGTCAACAGCGAGCCCAGGACGATGATCAGCCGTTTGTCCCGCTCGACGGCGATGCCGAGCGTCTGGGCCGACTCCTCGCCCAGGCTGAGCGCGTCGAGGCTCTGGCCGAGAACCCAGCCGCCGGTCGCCGCTACGAGGACCACTGGCAGGGCGATGGTGAGCTGGCCCCACTGGCTGACGGACACGCCGCCGAGGAGCCAGCCGTAGACACGGGGCAGGTTGAGCTGGAGTCGGTCGTTCATGATCAGCAGCAGAGAGACGGCGTACCCCATGACCGAGCTCACCGCGAATCCGGCCAGCAGCAGGTTGACAGCCGGCGCCCGTCCACCAACCCGCGCCAGGCTGTACACGAGCGCCATGGCGGCGAGAGCGCCAGCGAAGGCGAGCACGGGTACAGGCGTGAAACCGAGGACGCTGAACGCCAGGGAGAGCACGAAGCCCAGCGCCCCGCCGAGCGCGGCGCCGCCCGAAACGCCGAGCGCGTAAGGGTCGGCCAGCGGATTGCGCAGGAGCCCCTGGAACAGGACGCCGGCGGCGGCCAGAGCGGCGCCGACGACAGCGGCACCGGCGACGCGCGGTAGGCGGATGGCGAAGAAGATCGCCTCGTCTTGCGGCCGCCAGGTCGGCGCGAATCCCAGGCCGAGCAGGTGGTTGAGGGTCATTTTCACCAGGTCGGCCGGCCGCAGGGCCACCGCGCCAAAGGCGGCGCCCACGAGCAGGCTGCCGGCCAGGACGACCGCGAGGAGCGCCAGGACGAGCGCGGTCGGGGGCCGCCGCGCAACAGCACCCAACTCAGGGCGCCGCCAGGGCGAGGGGGCGCGGCGCCGCGGCGCCGCCACTCGGGAAGCGGTCCGGGTGGAGCACGGCAGCGACCGCTTCGAGGCCGTCGATCAAGCGCGGGCCGGGCGTCGACACGAGCCGTCCCTTCACGGCGTGGATGGCGCCACTCTGGACCGCGGCGATCGCGTCCCAGCCAGGCCGGGCGGCCACGAGCTCGGGCGTCTGCGGGTTCAGCGGCAGGTCCGCGTCGGTGAGCAGGATGACGTCCGGGTTGCGCTCGATCACCGACTCCGCGCCCACCTGGCCGAAGTCTGCCGGCAGGTCGCCGAAGACGTTGTCGCCGCCGGCCAGGTCGATCAGCTGGCCGTAGAAGCCGTTGGGGCCGGCCACGAACGGCTTGCTCGGGTCGCTGGCGTCCAGCTCCTCGTAGACGGCCGGCCGGGGAGCGTCGGCCACGGCCGCGACCACGGCGTCGCGCCGGGCGACCATCCCGGACGTGATCGCCTCCGCCCGGTCGGATGCTGCCACAACCTGACCAAGTCGGGTGATCGTGCCCACCGTGGCGTCGAAGTCCCTCGGGAAGAGCTTAAGCACGGGGATCTTCTGCTGGCGCAGCTGGCTGACCGTCTGGTCGGACTCGACAAGGCTCAGGACGAGGTCCGGCTTGAGTCCGACGATGGCCTCCACGGAGGGGCTGGGGTAGACGTTCAAGCGCGTCTTCACCGCCGCGGCCTCGGGTGGGTAGTCCGAATACGTGTCGACGGCCACGACGCGCCCCCCAGCGCCCAGCGCGAACATGATTTCGGTGTACCCCGGATTGAGGCTCACGATCCGCTGCGGAGGACTGGCGAACGTGGCCGAGACGCCGCTGTCGTCGACCACGGTGATCGGGTAACCGGTCTGCGCCGCCGCGGGGGCGGCGGGCGCGGCCGTGGGCAGCGCCAGTAGCGCGAGGACGGCGAGGAGACGCAAGCTGTATCGGAACATGGACCCTCCTGAGGCCTGGTGAGCGCCAATGGCGCCGCCTCAGACGAGAGGCAAAAAGCCCAGCCCGGTGGGTCCGCTCGCGTTCGGGCATAGAACGCGGCGATCCCGCCAGCGGCGGGATCGAGGGAGCGCAGCCCTAGCGGCTGCAGGCCCTGCCCCTCTCGCTCGGAGGCGCATGGTGCCCCACGACGACGGGTGACCTGGCTTGTCGCCTCGATGACAGGCGGACTCACAGTTGCGGGACAGCGCCGGACTCTGACCGGACTTCCCCCGACTCGTCGCGGATATGCGATTGTGGCGGCAGTATACGGGACGAGCGCTACTGGTAGATGACGACGTCCGGCGGCGGATCGAGGGCCAGCACGTCGTCAGCCATCAGCCGCGGCGTGTCCTGCTTGTAGAACAGCTTGATCCCGCCGAACTGGACGCCCGCGTCGCGGACAAAAGCGTTGTACTTGCTGATCTTGGCGTCCGGTCCGCCGAAGCCGTCCATGTCGATCACCACCTGGACGCGCGGGTCCAGCTTGATGGCCGAGGCGTTGCTGACCATGGACGGCGTGAAGCGATGCACGATGAGCAGCTTGGGCGGCAGCTGGTTGTCCGCTACGAGCTGGGCCAGCGTGCCAATGGCGCCGTTGATCTCGTCAGCGTTCATGGAGCCGAGCTCCTGGCCGGGCAGCTGTCCGCTTGGCATGTCGAACTCGGGGTCGAGCGCGAGGTGCGTGCGCGGCCGCTTCAGGTACGGCAGCAGCGCCTGGACCTCGTCGGCTACGGAGCTGCGACCGACCTGCACGTCGAGGATGAGCAGCATGTCGTTATCGCTGGCCCAGCCGGCCACCTGCTCGATCGTCTCGGGCGCCATGCGGGACCGGTACAGGCCGTCGTTGCCCGGTGAGCTCTGCGCCAGCGGCGTGATGAGCTCGAGAGCGGGCAGGGCCGGACGCGCCGGATCGGCGGCGGTATAGACGCCGACGGCCTCCTTCAGGCGGGCCATCATGGCGTCCGGCGGCGGCTCGCCGAGGGCGCCCAGAACGGGCGCCAAGGGATTGCCGTAGTAGGCCACGATGCGGTGGCCCGGTAAGAGAGCGCCCGAAGGCGCCGCCGCGTCCGCGCCGGCCGGAGTCGTCGGGGTGGCCTGCTGCGCCGCGGCTGGGCCACCACCGAGGGCCGCCACGACCGCGACCGCGACGGTCAAAACGCTCGCGGCGTACCGCTGCCGCCAGGGCAGGTGCTGTCTGAGCATGAAACGTCCTCCCATGTCTACGCGCTGGACAGGGTAGAGGACTCCAGCGCGGCATGTCAGCCGGCCGGCCGGGTCGTTGCGACCCGGAGCGGCGGCGCGTCGAAGCGCTGAGCACGACGCGGACTTCGGGCGGCATTTGCGCGGCGCTAGATTGCGCCCTAAGATGCGCGCCAACACCTTTCCAGCCATCGGGGCCACGCGCAGCAGGATGGGGTGGCTGGTGTCGGAGGACCATGCGTATGGACCACGTTGTTCATCGTTCTTTGCGCACGACCGGCCTGCTTCTGCTCGCCCTGATGGCGGCCTCGGCCCTGGTCGTGCCAGCCCTCAGGGTCGGCGCTCAGGCGCCCAGGACCTTCGTGTTCGGCCAGTCAGGAGACGCCGTCAAGCTGGACCCGGCCCTTATCGAGGACGGCCTGTCCGCGCGCGTCACCGAGCAGATCTTCGAGGGCCTCGTCGAGTTCGACGGCGCCACGACACGGCTGCGGCCCGCGCTCGCCGAGAGCTGGGACACGAGCCCAGACGGCAAACTGTGGACGTTCCACCTCCGCCAGGGCGTCCAGTTCCATGATGGCACGCCGTTCGACGCGGCCGCCGTCAAGGCGAACTTCGACCGCTGGCAATCCCAGGCGGGCGACCCGTTCCACAAGCCGGCGGAGTTCATCTACTGGACCGACGTCGCCGGCTTCGACCAGCTGATCGACCATACAGACGTCGTGGACTCGGCCACTTTCCAGGTCACGCTGAAAGGCGCCAGCGGGCCGTTCCTGCTGAACCTGGCCCTCTTTCCGTTCGTCATCGTCAGCCCGACCGCTCTCCAGTCCAGCGTCGAGGACCTGTCCCAGAATCCGGTCGGGACCGGCCCTTTCAAGTTCGTCGAATGGGTCCGTGGCGACCACATCACGCTTGCCGCCAACGACTCCTACTGGGGTGGGCGACCGCAGATCGACCAGGCGGTTATCCGGGTCATCAGTGACAACGCGGCGCGCTTCTTCGAGCTCCAGGCGGGGAACATCGACATGATGGAGTTCCCCAACCCGGACGACGTGCGAACGGCGCAGGGCATGTCCGACCTGCAGGTGCTCCTCCGCCCGTCGCTCAACGTCGCCTACATCGACTTCAACCAGTTCGTGCATCCCTTCGACGACGTCCGGGTGCGCACCGCTCTGGCCGAGGCGGTCAACCGCCAGGGCATCGTGGACTCGCTGTACGGCGGGACCGGCATCGTGGCCAAGGAGATGCTGGCCCCGGGCATGCTCGGCTACAACGAGGACGTCCCGGCGATCGACTACAACCCGCAGCACGCCAAGGAGCTCCTGGCCGCCGCGGGCATGCCGAACGGCTTCTCTACCGAGTTCTGGTACATGCCCGTCGACCGGCCGTACTACCCCAACCCCCAGGCGATCGCCCAGGCCATCTGCTCCGACTGGTCGGCGGTGGGCGTCAAGTGCGACCTGAAGACGAAGGACTGGACGGCGTATCTGGCCGACGCCCGCGGCCACAAGCTGCCCACCTGGATGCTGGGCTGGACGGGCGACAACGGCGACCCCGACAACTTCCTGTTCTTCTTCTTCGGCAGCTTCCCAGGCCGCGACAAGCCGAACTACAACACCTGGGACAACGCCGGCGTGCGCGACCTGCTGCTCAAGGCGCAGCGTTCGGTCGTGGACGACGACCGCGCCGCGCTGTACAAGCAGGCGGCGACGACGATTCGGCAGGACGTGCCAAAGGTCCCGTTCGCGCACACCACCCCGCCGCTGCCGGCCAAGGCGTACGTGCACGGGTACATCCCCAACCCCACGGGCACCGAGTTCTTCAAGACGGTCACGGTCGACAAGTAGCTGACGAGCCGTCAGCTATCAGCCGTCAGCTTTCAGCCAGCTGCTGACGGCTGACGGCTGACAGCTCAAGCGATGACCGCGTACACCCTGCGGCGACTGTTGGCGCTGATCCCCGTCCTGGTGGGGGTCAGCGTCATCGTCTTCCTCTTCCTGCACCTCATCCCGGGCGACCCGGCGGCCTCCATGCTCGGCGAACGGGCCAATCCGGACTCGCTCGCCCGGCTGCGCGCCGCCTACGGCCTGGACGAGCCGATGCCCGCCCAGTACGTCCTGTTCGTCAGCCACATGGCCCACGGCGACCTGGGACGGTCCATCCGCAGCAACAACCCCGTCGCCCAGGAGCTCGCCCAGCGCTTCCCGGCCACCGCCGAGCTCACGCTGGCGGCCATGCTGCTCGCCGTGGGCGTCGGCGTCCCAGCCGGCATCCTCTCGGCCACCAGGCGCGGCTCGCTGTTCGACCACGGCAGCGTCGTCGTCGCCCTGACGGGTGTCAGCATGCCGATCTTCTGGCTCGGGCTCATGCTGGCGTGGCTCTTTGGCGTCCAGCTGAAGTGGCTGCCGTTCAGCGCACGCCTCGACACTGGCGCCCAGTACTCCCCGCTCACCAACTTTTTGCTGATCGACTCTCTGGTGCGGCGCGACTGGACCCTCCTCGGCCAGGCCGTGCGACACCTGGTGCTGCCAGCGGTCGCGCTCAGCACGGTGCCCATGGCCATCATCGCCCGGATGACGCGCGGCGCCATGCTCGAAGTCCTGGGCCAGGACTACGTGCGAACCGCTCGGGCCAAGGGCCTGGCGAACCGGATCGTCGTCCTCGGCCACGCGTTGAAGAACGCCATGCTGCCCGTGGTGACAGTGATCGGCCTTCAGGTGGGCTTGCTGCTCAGCGGCGCTATCCTGACGGAGACCATCTTCTCGTGGCCGGGCATCGGCCGCTGGGTCTACGAGTCGATCCAGTTCCGCGATTACCCCGTTGTCCAGAGCATGACCCTGGTGATCGCCCTCGTCTTCATCGTTGCCAACCTCCTGGTCGACCTGAGCTACGCCTGGCTGGATCCCCGTGTCCGTTACGGGTGAGGCGGGCGCGGGCCGCCCACTGGTGAAGGCGGCGGTCGCCAGCGCCCCGCCAGTCGGGCCGCCGCCGCTGCGTTCGCCCCTGCTGCCCGCGGCCGGCCGGACGATCCGCACGCCCTGGCGCGACGCCGTGCGCGGCTTCGTTGGCAGTCGGACAGCCATGGCCGGCCTGGTCGTGCTGGCGGCCTTCCTGCTCCTGGCCGTGCTGGCGCCCCTGGTGGCACCGTACGGCGCCGACCAGCAGTCGCTGACGGATCGCTTGAAGCCGCCGTCGCCGGCGCACGCCTTTGGCACCGACGATCTGGGCCGCGACGTGCTGAGCCGCGTACTGTTCGGCGCCCAGATCTCGCTGCGGGTCGGCATATTCGCCGTGGCTATCGCGCTCATCGTGGGCAGCAGCCTCGGCCTGGTGGCTGGCTTCAGCGGCGGCAAGCTCGACGCCCTGTTCATGCGCGGCATGGACATCGTGCTGGCCTTCCCGTCGACCCTGCTGGCGATCGGCATCGTGGCCATGCGGGGGCCGAGCCTGGAGATGGCGCTGGTGGCCATCGGCATCGTCAACATCCCGATCTACGCCCGCCTGGCGCGATCCATGGCCATCGGCCTCAAGGAGCGGGAGTACGTGATGGCGGCGCGCTGCCTCGGGGCGGCGCGGGGCCGCATCGTCGGCCGCCACATCCTACCGAACGCGCTGTCCCCGCTGATCATCCAGGCCACCCTCGGCATCGCCACGGCGATCATCGAGGCGGCTGGCCTGGGCTTTCTCGGGCTGGGCGCTCAGCCGCCAGCCCCAGAGTGGGGGCTGATGCTGACCAACGGCCGGGCCTTTCTGATCAACGCCCCGTGGGCCATGATCTTTCCGGGGCTGGCGATCATGCTCACGACTCTGGCATTCAACCTCGTCGGCGACGGTGTGCGGGACGCGCTCGACCCGAACTTCAGGGTGTAGCCCCGCGCCCGGCCTCGCCTTCGAGAAACCGCAGCAGCGTCCGGACGCCAGTGCCGGCGGCGCCGCTCTTGGGATGGTACGGCGGCCATTCTGGGCTGCCCTCGTTGTAGGAGACGCCGGCGACGTCCAGGTGTAGCCAGGGGCGCTCGGCAGTGTACGCCTCGAGGAAGGCCGCGGCGATGGCGCAGTCGCCCCAGCGGTCGGCGCACTGCTTACGGTCGGCTCGGTCGCTCTTGAGCTGCGCGCGGTGGCCGGGCAGGATGGGCATGCGCCACAGCGGCTCGCCGGCCGCCCGCGCCGCCGCCAGCATGCGCTCGGCCAGCTCATCGTCGCCGCCGAACAGGCCGGCCGCCTCGTGTCCCAGGGCCGCGACGATGGAGCCGGTGAGCGTGGCGACGTCCACCAGCGTGTCGACCGGCGGGTCGTCCAGGCGAGTGGCATAGGTGAGCGCGTCGGCCAGCACGAGCCGTCCCTCGGCGTCTGTGTCGACGACTTCCACGGTGCTGCCGTCGAGGCCGGTGAGGACGTCGCCCGGGCGGTAGGCGGTGCCGCTGGGCAGGTTCTCGGCGCACGCCAGGAGCGCCGTGACCGCCACGTCGAGGCGGAGCTCCGCCGCCCCGACGGCGACGGCCGCGGCGACGGCCGCGCCCGCCTTGTCGTGCACCATGTCCGCCATACCTTTGGCCGGCTTGAGGTTGATACCGCCAGCGTCGAAGGTGATGCCCTTGCCCACGACGGCGACGTGGCCGGTGGCAGCCGGCGGGCGGTAGCGCAGCACCGCCAGCGCCGGCGGCCGGTGCGAGCCGCGCCCGACAGCCAGGAGCAGACCCATGCCGAGACGTTCGAGGTCGTCCGAGCGCAGCACCTCCGCCGACAGGCCGGCCGCCTCGGCTGCGCCGGCGGCGCGTTCCGCCAGGGCCAGAGGCGGCATCAGGTTGGCCGGTGTGTCGGCCAGCTCACGGGCCAGCTCGACAGCCGCCACGCGCCGCATGGTGCGCCGCAGCTGCCCCGCCAGGTCGTAGCCGTCAGGAGGCTCAAGTAGGCGGAGGAGACAGCTGTCCGGCGGCCGCGGCGCGTCCGGCTTCGGCGTCACCGAGGCGCGCGGGGCGCGGGCCTGGGCCGCCAGAGCCGCACCCTCCGCCAACGCGTCCACGACCGTGGCGATGGTGGCGTCCCGAGGCAACGTCGCCGGCACCGTGACGACCAGCCGCTTTCGGCGCAGGTCGGTCGCCGCCGCGACGGCGTGGGCGGCGGCGCGGCGCAGGCTCTCCAGCGCCACATCCCCCTGCGCCCCCACGCCGACCAGGGCGCGCGGTGGCGAGCCGCCGAGCAGGTGGACCGCGTTGTTCTCGCCGAGGACGTCCATCCCGAGAAGACGGGCCGTCTCGGTCGCCGCGGCGTCGTCGAGGTCAGGCGGTGGCGGGGAATCGGTCGCGGCCAGGTAGACCGCGAGCGTGGCGTCCGCGTCGCCTAGCCGACTGTTGGGCGGGGCGAGACTTACCTGGAGTGGCATGGTCGGTAATGGTGGCGCAATGGTTGGCACCGCGGCACGCGCCGTGCATCTCCAGCTGCTCGGACAGAGCCTAGACGCTTCGAAAGGCGCGCACGAACAGTGCGAGTGTTGGAGCGACACGTTGCTAACGCAGCCCGCGTTGGAGGTACGTGCCCGGTTTTGGGGGCGCCTAGGCTCTGCCCGCTACCTGGACTGCTCACGCCCGCTCACCCTGAGCTTGTCGAACCACGCTGCGGCTGCTCCCGCCACTCGCCGAAGGACCACTGACCAGGGGCACAGTGAAGTGGAAGGCGGCGCCGCCGTGGGCGGTGGACTCGACCCATATCTGGCCGTGGTGAGCGCGGACCAGGCCGTGGGCGATGGTGAGACCCAGTCCGGCGCCGACCGAGCGGTTGGGCGCTGACTCGCCCCGCTGGCGGGAGCGTTCGCCGCGGTAGAAGCGCTCGAAGATCCTCGCCTGTTCGGCCGGCGGCACACCTGGACCGGTGTCGTACACGGACACCCGGGCCGTCTCCGCCTCGTCGCCACGCCGCGCCACCACCCGGATGCAGCCACCGGGCGGCGTCTGGTCCAGAGCGTTGTCGATCAGGTTGCGCACCACCCGCTGTAGCCGGGCAGCGTCGGCCAACGCGGGCGGCAGAGCCGACGCGACTGTGTGCTCCAGGACCACGCCCTGGTCGCGTGCTCGGGCGTCGTACGCGGCCAGGGTGGACGCGAGCAGGTCCGGCAGGCGGACCGGCTCGAGACGCAGCTGGAGGGCGCCGGCCTCGATCTGGCTCAGCTCGAACAGATCGTCGATCAGGCGATTCAGATGGTGGACCTCGTGGAGGATCAGCGTCAGATAGCGCTGGATCTCGGCTCGGTCGGCGACGACCCCGTCAGTGATCGCCTCGATCATGGCCCGCGTCGTCGCCAGGGGCGTGCGCAGGTCATGGGACACGGACGCAATGAGGTCGCGACGGTCGGCCTCGAGCGCCCGCTCGCGGGTGAACGCGGCTTCCAGCCGGTCGGCCATGCGGTCGAAGGCGGCCGCCAGGCGGGCCACCTCGTCGCGACCCTCGGGGCGCACGCGCACCTGGAGATCGCCTTCAGCGAGGCGTCCGGCCGCCGCCGCCAGCACCGCCAGATCCTCGGTGACGGCCCCGGCGGCGAGAGAGCCGAACACTGTGGAGATGACAGCGGCGAACAGGAGGAGCAGGAGCAGGAGCGTCAGGTCGTGCCCGCTGAGGAACATGAGCACGGAGGCCGCCGCGACGTTGGCGATGGCGACGAGCAGGCCCACGCCGAAGGTGAGCGCCAGGCGCAGCCTCAGGCTGCCGACGCGGCGGCCGCCCCACCGTATGGCGACTCCGCCGAGCAGGAGGGAGACGGTGCCCGAGACGGACAGGATGATGGCGAGCTGGTCGAGGTCGGAGCGCGGCGCACCGAGCACGCGGTCGGCGGCGAGCAGGATGATGAGGACGCCGAGGAGCAGCGTGCCGCCGAGGAGGAGCGTCCGCCGCAGCGTGTGTCGGCGGCTCACCCCGGCAGCGAGGGATCGAACTTGTAGCCCATGCCCCAGACCGCCTTGATGTGCGTGGGACGCGACGGTTGGCGCTCGACCTTCTCGCGCAGCCGGCGGACGTGGACGGTGACAGTGCTGGCGTCGCCGAAGTAGTCGCGGTCCCAGACGGCGTCCAGCAGCGCATCGCGGTTGAACACCTGCCCGGGGTGCGCCATGAGGACGTGGAGTAGGTCGAACTCCTTGGCCGTCAGGGCCACCGGTGCGCCGCGGACTTCCACCGTCCTGGCCCGTGGATCGAGCAGGATCTCGCCGCCACGGAGGCGGTGGTCGGCCGCGGGCGGGCGCGTGTCCATCTGCACGCGTCGCAGGTGGGCTTTCACGCGCGCGACCAGCTCACCAGGGCTGAACGGTTTGACCACGTAGTCGTCCGCGCCGATGCCAAGGCCGGCGATACGGTCGGCCTCGTCGGCGCGCGCTGTCAGCAGGATGATCGGCACGGTCAGGCCGCGCTCGCGGCGCAGACGGCGGCACACCTCGATCCCGTCCATCTCCGGCAGCATGACGTCCAGCACGACGAGATCAGGTGGCCGCTCGGCATCCACCGCCGCCGCCCAGGCTTCAGGGCCGGTCGCGGCGGTCACCACCGTAAAGCCCTCGCGGCGCAGGTACCGTTCGACCACCTCGACGACGATGGGCTCGTCGTCGACGACCAGAATGGACGGCCTGTCGGAGGGGGCGGGCCGGGTCAGCACACCACCACCATAGTCCAGGGCAGGCCCGGCCGCCTCACGAATCTTAACGCTCAACGCTCAACGCTCAACGCTCAACGCTCAACGCCCAACGCCCACGGTTGCGGTGGCGTTCTCAGGGGTCGATCTCGACCTGCCAGGCCGCGACCTGCCGCACCGGGACGTTCGGGATGTCGACCCGCACGGTGTGCGCTGTCGCCCACCGCTCGGGCGGGTTCCACCACAGCGCGGCGACATCCCACGCCCGCAGTTGCCCGCCGTCGCGCAGGTCGAACACGATCGTCAGCCGGGTACCGGCGGGGACGGGTCGCCGTGTCCGCCACCAGGTGCGCAGGATCGAGCGCGGCCCATCGGGCTCGATGGCTGCGTCCGGGCTCGGCAGGTAGCGCGCGTCCAGCAGCTCGAGGTCGCCGTCGCGGAAGGAGGCGATGGGCGCCGTCCGGCTTGTTGCCGTGTCGTCGCTGGCAAAGGCGAAGAAGCTGGCGGGCAGCCGGTCCGTCGGGGAGGCGTCGTCGGAGCGCGCCAGAAGGAGCAGGCCGTCCTCGGCTTGGGCGACCGCCCAGCCGCCGTGGAGCAGCAGGTCGCGGACGCGGAGATAGGTGTCACCGGCGCTCGTGGGGGCGGGGGCGGCGGTCACGTCCAGGAAGATAACGTCCGCGTCGCCGATGGCCGGGAACTGGTAGACGGTTGGCCGATGGTCCACCCGTGGCACCAGCGCCGACGATGCGCTCACTCGGGCCGCCGCCGGCAGCGACTCGGCCATCCTTTCCGCCAGGCGGGCGTGGTCGGTGATCGTAGCGGGCGCGTAGTCGGCCGCCAGGGGGCCGGCTCCTTCGGCCAGGTACACCAGACTGGCCGAGGCCACCAGACCAGCGGCGGCCGCGCGCACCGCTCGCGGACCGTGAGGCTGGACACGTCGGAGGCCGGCCGCGGCGCCAACGACGACGAAGGGCAGCACCAGCGCCGAGTAGTGCGCCTTGCCGCTCGCCATCCAGGGGGAGCTGGACAGGACGTTCAGGGCCAGGCTGGGCAGCGCCGGGACCAGGGCGAGCGGGCTCACTAGCGCAAGCCAGCCGCCGCTCCCCAGGAGCGTGGCCAGGTAGTCGCGGACCGAAGGACGGGCCAGCAGGGCCAGGAGGCTGGCGGGCGGTTGCGCCAGCGCCTCCCGGTAGCGCCCGCCGAGCGGTGGCACGCCGCCGCTGTGGGCACCAATGACCAGGCCGCAGATGGCGGCCCAGGCCAGGCCCGCGCCCAGGATGGCGAGCCCGAGCCGCCGCGACGCCGCCGGCGGGGGAGCCAGCGCCACGACCAGCCCTATCCCCGCCACCGCGAAGGCGACGTCCTCGCGTGCACCGAGCGCTGACACCGCGGCCAGGACGGCCTGGCGCGGAGCGCGCGCCACGTACAGCCGCTCAATTGCCAGCAGCAGCAGCGACGCGGCCAGCGTGGTGGTGTGGAAGTCGTCAAGGACCGCCCACTGGCCGAGAGGCGACAGCAGATAGGCCAACGCGACCGCCAGCCCAGCGCCTTCGCCGGCCCACGCCCGCCCCAGTCGGTACGCCGGAATGGCGCCGAACGCCACGCCCAGGCTCGCGAGCAGCAGCATGGCGCCCCCGCCGAAGGCGAGCAGAGGCGCGAGCACCAGGAGCATCGGCTCGACGTGGAACGCCAGGAGGGAATCGGACCGGACCAGGTGTCCCAGGTCGACCTCGGTGTTCCAGTCCGCGCCCTGGTAAATGCTCGTGCGGAACCAATGCCCGCGGAGGGCGTTCCACATGACCTGCTCGGTGAAGCCGAGATCTTCGGCGTGGCTGCCACCCGCGAGGTGGCGCGTCACCGCCAGCCAAGCGAACAGCGCCGCCCAGACGGCCGCCGCCAGCCATACGAGCAGCGACAGGGAGGGCGCTGGCGGCGACGCGGCGGTCTGGCGCGCTAGCGGCTCGGCCTCGTTCCGGGCAGGGACGTGGGCGACCGCGGGCGTCGCTGTGCAGGCCAGCCTACTGCAATCCGTATTCGGTACGATTCCAAGAATGGTACTCGTGGCGGGCGCGATTCGGCGCTTCCCTTCCGCGGCCGCGGCGCGCGCGGCTCTGCTGGTCCGCCGCGGTCTGTTTGACAGTGATCCGGGGGCGCTGCCGGCCAGTGTCCGGGCCACGATCGTGGCGACCTTCGGCGAGGAGCTGAGCGCCGAGGAGGTGGTGCGGCGCGTGATGGCCGACGTCCGCGCTGGCGGTGACGCCGCCGTGCGGGAGTACGGGCGTGCCTTCGACCGCGCCGAGGTGGCCGAGCTGCGCGTCCCCGACTCCGCTATGGACGCGGCGCTGGAGCGCGTCGGTCCGGCGGTGCGGCAGGCGCTGCACGCCGCCGCGGAGCGCATCCGCGTCTTCCACGAGCACGCCCGGCGGCGGTCACTGTGGCTCGAGTACACGCCCGGCGGCGGCGCCCTGGGCCAGATGGTGCGTCCGTTGGAGCGCGTGGCGGTCTACGCGCCCGGGGGGCGGGCGCCGTACCCGAGCAGCGTCCTGATGGCCGCCGTGCCGGCCCGCGTGGCAGGTGTCTCGGAGGTGGCGCTGGCGTCCCCGCCCGCTGGCCCGAGTGGCGAGGTCGCCGACGTGCTCCTGGCCGCCGCCCGCGTCGCCGGGGTCGACGCGGTGTACCGCATGGGTGGCGCCCAGGCCATCGCCGCCCTGGCGTGGGGTACCGAGAGCGTGCCGCGCGTGGACAAGATCGTCGGGCCCGGCAACCTGTTCGTGGTCCTGGCGAAACGGCTGGTCTTCGGCCTGGTGGGGATCGAGGCGCTCCCCGGCCCGACCGAGTGCGTCGTGGTGGCGGACGAATCGGCCAATCCGGAGTGGGTCGCTGCGGACCTGCTGGCGCAAGCCGAGCACGATCCGCTGGCCGCGTCGCTGCTGATCACGCCAGACCACGGGCTGGCCGACGCGGTCGCCGTGGCGGTTGCTCAGCAGGTGGAGACGCTGCCTCGCCGGGCCATCGTCGAGGAGTCGCTCGCCTCGCGTGGCGGCATCGCCGAGGTGGCCGACATGCACGAGGCGATGGATCTGGCCAACGCCTTCGCCGGCGAGCATCTCTGCCTGGCGGTGCGCGACCCGTGGGCCTGGCTGCCCTCTGTGCGCCACGCCGGCGGCGTCTTCGTCGGCGAGCTGAACGCCGAGGCGGTCGGCGACTACACGGCGGGCCCCAGCCACATCATGCCGACCGGGGGCACGGCCCGCTTCTCCTCGCCGGTCAACGTGGACGACTTCGTGAAGATCATCTCCGTCTTCGCGCTCAGCCCGGACGATCTGCGGTCCGCCGGTCCGCCAGCGGTCATCCTGGCCCGCGCCGAGCAGCTGGAAGGACACGCCCGCGCGGTCGAGTGCCGGCTGCGCGCGCTCAATCCAAATCCTAATCCAAATCCAAATCCGAATCCGGACCCAGACTCATTTACCCCGCCCTGAGGTTTTCGTGCCATGGCGACGTCAGCGCAACCGGCAATCACCGTCTACACCACGCCCACCTGCCCCTGGTGCGGCAAGGCCAAGCAGTTCCTCAGCCAGCAGAACGTGCCGTACCAGGAGCGCGACGTCTCGGTCGACCGCGGGGCTGCAACCGACATGGTGCGGCGCACGGGCCAGATGGGCGTGCCCGTGATCGCCGACGAGGACGAAGCCATCGTCGGGTTCGACTTGCCCAAGCTCCAGCGCATGGCGGCCCGCCACGCCCGGCCACCGGGCCTTGGCCTGCGGGTGGCCGACGCGACCGACGGCGCTGGCGCCTACGTGGGCTCGGTGCGCGACGGCTCGCCGGCGGCCCGCGCGGGCGCCCAGACCGGCGACGTCGTCGAGGAGCTGTCGGGCGTGGCCGTCGCCAGCGCCGCCGATCTCGAACGCATAGCGGCGCGGCGGCGCGCCGGCCAGCCAACCAGCATGATGGTCCGCCGCGGCGGCGAACGGAAGGCGCTCATCCTGCCCGGCTAATCGCCCAGGGTGCTGGGGCACGGCGCCCGGCCGGGCCTGCGCCGTGCCACCAGACCCCTTACGCAGGCGTTTTAGGCCCTAAGTCTTGGGCCGGCGGGCGGTGATCGCGTGGGCCATGAAGCGGTCGCGCGCCTCGGCAAGGCCGAGGACGACCACGTGGTCGTCCACCTGGAGGTCGCCCACCGCGTGGATCGTCTTGCCGTCGAGCCTGAGCAGGGCGCCGGGCGCCGGCCGAACGCGCCACGCGCGGCCCTGAGGCGTGACCACGGTGACGCCGTCGGCGTCGACGGCCTGAACCGTGCCGGCCAGGCTGCGCTCCTGCGCTGGCGCGCTCGTGCCCGGCCGCACGGTGACTGGCGGCGCTGAAGCCGCCGGCCGCACGGTGACTGGCGTCGGGCTGCGCAGTGGGCGCTGGGTACGCACGACCACCGCCCCGGCCACCGCGGCGCTCTGCTGGTGCGCGCCGACGGTGGCCGCCGCGACGAAGATGCCCGTGGCGCCGACGGCGGCCGCTAGATGCAGCCCGAAGCGCCGCCACCACGACCGGGGATTTCTCATGAGCTCATCAGCTCTTCACCCGCCCGCGCGGGCGGGCACGGGAGGCGAGCCAGTCACAAGCTGTCCGGCCGCCCACACCACGAGCCCGATGCTCACCGCGGCGGTAGCCACCAACCAGAGCGGCAAGACTTCGGCGAGCGCCGCCACGACGTCGCCCGGCGCGCTGGCCAGCAGTGACAGGTCGCTCACCACCGCCAGGAGCAGGTCGAGGCTATTGGCTGCCGACAGCTGGACCCCGACCAGATAGCCAGTCGCGGTGAGCGCCGCCAGGGCTCCCAGGGTGGCGACGAGCAGGGGCCGTGGTGCCGCGGCGGGCGCGACAGCGCTGCTGAGGATGCGCGACGCTAGATCGGGGGGCGCCTGCACCCGGTCCAGGCGAGAGAACAGGCGGTCCACGTCGTCGGCGTCGTGGCTGGGGGAGTGGAGAGTCATGGGGCAGTCTCCGCCTTCAGCACGGCTCGTCGCCCAGCTGGCGCAGATGGTTTCGCAGCAGGGCCTTGGCGCGGTGGAAGCGCACGCGGGCAGCGCCCTCGTCACAGTCCAGGATAGCCGCGATCTCGGCGAAGGACCGCTCTGCCGCGTACCGCAGCGCCACGACCTCGCCCAACGCTGGCGGCAGGCTGGCGATGGCCTCCGTCAGGACCTGCTGCAGGTCGGCCCGTTCGGCGAGCTCCTCCGGTAGGGGACGGTCGTCGGCCGGATCGAAGGTGGGGCCACCCTCGTCGTCCTCGGCGGGAGCCAGGAGAACGGTGCGTCGCCGCCGGATGAGATCGATGCAGCGGTTGCGGGCGACGCGGAACAGCCAGGGCGCCAGGGATTCGCGTGCGTCGAGGCGGTCGAGATGGCCGTACAGCTGGACGAACGCCTCCTGGGCGACGTCGGCGGCGTCCTCGGCGTTGCCGAGCATGCGCCAGCAGAAGTTGTACAGGGGCCCCTGGTGGCGATGGACGAGCGCCTCGAAGGCGGCCGGATCCCCCCGGCGAGCGGCGACGACCTGACGGGCCTCGGTGCCGGCGCGCGCGGCCGCCGCGGGCAGGTCGTCCGGCGCGGACGTTGCGGACGTCGGGCTTGCCGCCGCGTGGTGCCCGGGTCGTTGGCGGAGGGGGCGCACGGATGGGCGGAGGAGCGGCAGCGTTGGCAGGAGTTGAGGGGCGAGCGTGGCGGCCAGCATGTTCGTCTGGCTGTTCCACGCCAGCAGGGGCGCGGTCGTTACAGGCTACAAGCTATCAGCGGTTCCTACGCTATCGTCGTGGGGACCTTGTTGCGGCCAATGCCGACCGGCTCGCCGGGGTCGCGCTGGCCGTTCACCCGCGGCGTGCTCTCCACCAGCTGGCCGTCCCGCTGCGTGTCTTCCCGCGTGCTCAGCTCCCGCAGCGACTCCAGCAGCTCGTCCAGCTTCGGCACCTCCACGTACGGTCGGATGCTGCTGTGCGCCAGCTTCTCGCCGAACACGTCCTTCAGGTGAAAGATCGCCGCCGGGTTGGTGATCTCCACCTCCACCCGGATCGGCCGCGTAGTCCCGCGGGTCACCCGGACCGACTCCACGGCCGAGGCCGAGATGGAGTGGATGTCGATCTTGCCGGACTGGATGGCCCGGCGCGAGCGGCCCTTCGTCATGTCCAGGGCGTCGGCGACCTTGACGATGCCGGCCTCGAGGGTCAGCGTGCGCTCGTGGACGCTGTGCGCCAGGACGGCGTGCGCCACCTCCGAGATCATGACTGTCAGGCGCGGCTCGACGTAAATCGGCGGCAGCTTGCGGCGCAGCCAGTCGAGCGCGATCGGGACGCTCAGCAGCTCGTGGCGGTCGCGGTGGATCGACATGCCAGTATCGTGCAGGGCGATGGCCAGAAGGACCACCGCCAGGGCGTCGTCCTCGGTCATGCCGTGGTCGGTGACGCAGTTCGGTTGAATCCCAGCGTCGATCAGTAGCTTCAGCAGCTGGCTGCCGTGGTGCATGGCGGTGCGGACGTGGATCGGGCCGTGGTCGTTCACCTCCGCCCGCTTGGAGGTGCGGTTGGCGCAGTACCACAGCGTCTGCAGCTCGAGGTCGTTCTGCATGAGGTCCACGACCTGGGCCGTCTTTGAGCCGGGCGCCGCGTCCACGCCAAGACGAATCATGTGGTCAGTTTCTCCAGCCAGGAGTGTACTCACGCCTCGGGCTAGACTTCTCGGGTTCCCGGGTTTCGGGTTCTCGGCTTCTCGGCTTCTCGGCTTAAAGTCCCACGCCCCAACCTGGTACCGTTCGGGCATGGCTGACGGGGTCTCGATCTCGCCCATCGTTGGCATGGGCGAGATCCAGCCCGGTGACGACCTGGCCCAGGCCATTCTCGACGCGCTGGCGGGTGGGCATGAGTCCCTGCGCGATGGCGACATCCTGGTGGTGACGCAGAAGGTGGTCTCCAAGGCCGAGGGCTGCGTGGTCCAGCTGAGCCAGGTGCAGCCGTCGCCGCTGGCGCTCGAATGGGCGCAGCGTTGGGACAAGGACCCGCGCGTGGTCGAGGTCGTCCTGCGACAATCGCGCCGGATCGTGCGCATGGATCGTGGCGTCCTGATCGCCGAGACGTTCCACGGGTTGGTGTGCGCGAACGCCGGTGTGGACCGATCGAACGTCAGCGCTGACACTGTGACGCTGTTGCCCCCCGACCCTGACGCGTCGGCGGAGCGGCTGCGCCAGGCCCTGTCCGAGCGAACCGGCCGGCGGCTTGGCATCGTCATCTCGGACACGTTCGGTCGCGCCTGGCGCGAGGGGCAGACCAACGTGGCGGTGGGGGTCGCCGGAGTGGCCCCGCTGCGGGACTTCGAGGGCGCGCTCGACCCGGCTGGCTACCAGCTGCGCGTCACGCTCCTGGCCACGGCTGACGAGATCGCGTCCGCCGCCGAGCTGGTGATGGGTAAGCTTGACCGGGTGCCCGTGGCGCTGGTGCGGGGTCTGGAGTCGGCTCTTGGCGCCGGCACGGCGCAGCAGCTGGTGCGCCCGGCCGGCACGGACATGTTCCGCTAGCCGGCGGCGGGTCGAACGTGGAGCAGGGATCGGCGACAACGGCGGACCAGCCCGGCAGACGCGGGCGGGGAAAGGTGAAGGGATTGTCATGCTGAGATTGGGGTACAAGGCGTCGGCCGAGCAGTTCGCGCCGCGCACGCTGCTCGACGCGTCGGTGCTGGCGGAGCAGGCCGGCTTCGACAGCATCGTGGTGAGCGACCACTTCCAGCCCTGGCGGCACACGGACGGCCACGCTCCGTTCTCCTTCGCCTGGCTCGGGGCGCTCGGCGAGCGCACCACCCGCGCCCTGCTCGGGACGAGCGTGGTAACGCCAACGTTCCGCTACCACCCGTCTGTGGTGGCCCAGGCCATGGCCACGCTGGGAGTTCTGTTTCCAGGCCGCGTCATGCTCGGCGTTGGCAGCGGCGAGTCGCTCAACGACGTGCCTCCGTTGGCGATCGAGTGGCCGGAGTTCAAGGAGCGCTACGCCCGCCTGCGCGAGGCCATCGACCTGATGCGCCAGCTCTGGCGCGAGGACTTCGTGACCTTCGACGGCCAGTATTACCGCACCCGCAGCGCGACCGTGTACGACCGTCCGGCGGAGGGGGTGCCGCTGTACGTCGCGGCTGGCGGCCCGCAGGTGGCCAGGTACGCGGGTCGGGTCGGCGACGGCTTCATCTGCACCAGCGGCAAGGGCATGGAGCTGTACCGGGACAAGCTGCTGCCGGCCGTGGTCGAGGGCGCCACGGCGGCGAAGCGTGATCCTGACACTCTCGACCGTATGATCGAGGTAAAAGTGTCGTTCGACACGGACCCGCGACGGGCGCGTGAGGACACGCGCATCTGGGCGGCTCTGGCGCTGCCGTCCGAGGAGAAGGTCGGGGTGGAGGACCCGCGGGAGATGGAGCGGCGGTCGGCGCTGCTGCCGCTAGAGGTCGCCGCCAGCCGCTGGATCGTGTCCAGCGACCCCGACGAGCACGTCGCGCGGATCAAGCCGTACGTGGACCTGGGGTTCAACCACCTGGTGTTCCACGCCCCGGGCAACGACCAGCCGCGGTTCATCGAACTGTACCAGCGGGACGTGCTTCCACGGCTGCGCAAACTCGAGGTAGGCCCGCTGCCGAAACCAGCCCCCGTGGCGACCGGCGCCTGAACGATTACGTCTTCTATCGCCGCCGACGCCTCCGTTTCACCCTGGGCTATGTCTAAGCGCGTAGCGCGAACAAGTTAAGAGCCTAAGCAGGTGGAGTTCACACGATCAGAATGGAGCAAGACTTCAGACCACCTGCTTAGGTGCGCTCTACCCGGAGGCACGCATGCGTTCGTCAACGAAATGCTGGAAACCGGGCTCAAACGTTCGAGCGACGCGCTGCCAATAGCGCACGACATAGTGCTTGGGAAGGAAGGCGTCAGCAGTGGCCTCCCAGGCGCCCCAATCCTCAGTTGACATTGTCCGTTCGACCCGGTATTGCATGTGCGCTTCCTCGAGCACGCCGAGAAACATGTTGGCAATGTGGAAGCGGCCGTCCTGCTCGTCACCGGTAGCCATGTCATCGTCGAGCAACGAGAACAGGTTCGGCTCACGGATGCAGATCTCGCTGATACGATCGAGGCGCGCCTGGAGTGTTGCCCGCGCCCCGGCTTGCAGGGTGACATGCGTTTCGCGGACGAGCGCTCGGCTTGTCCAGGCGTAGTACGCGGTCACGCCCACGAGAACGAAGGTGGCCATCGCGACCACGCTGCCGGAGTGGGTATCGAGCCAATCGAGCACGACTGCCAATGTAACACGGACTACACCAACTCCCGGCCATCACGGGCACGTCCTGGCGAGCACTTGCCGCGTGCCAGAGTCCGCGTCTCTGCCGACGTGGGTCATGGCTTTCTAAGCTATTTGCAACCGAACATCGCGGTTTGCCAGTGATGCTGCATCATGTGGCGTATGCCGCACGCCCCTGAGGCTACCGATGTGCTGGTGCTCGGCGCCGGCGTGTCGGGCCTGGGTGCAGCGGCGCGGCTGGCGCAGGCTGGCTGCACTGTGCGAGTGCTGGATGGGCGCACCCGTGTGGGTGGACGGATCTTGACGCTGCGTGGCGGCAGTTGGCCGGTGCCCGTAGAGCTCGGGGCGGAGTTCGTTCAGGGCCGCATCCCCGCGCTGTTCGCGTTGGCCCACCAAACGGGTCTGCCGGTGGTCGAGCTCGATGGGGCCCGCTGGCAGTCACGCGCGGGTCAGCTCACCCGCTCTGACGAGTTCCTACCTCGCCTGGAGCAGATCATGTCGCGGATGCCGGAGCTGCGCTCAGACGAGGACGAGAGCTTCGAGCAGTTCCTGGCCAGCCGCTGCCCGGACCAAGCCCTGGCCGAGGCCAGGGGTCTAGCGCGGTCGTGGATCGAGTCCTACGACGCTGCCGATCCCGGTCGAGTCAGCGTCCGCTCCCTGGTCCGCGAGCGAAGGGCCGAGCGCCAGATCGCAGGCGATCACGCGTTTCGCGTGGTGACCGGCTACGACGGTATCCCCCAGGCGCTGCAGGCACGCATCCCACCGGACCGCGGACGCGTGCACGTCGAGACAATTGCCACCGAGGTCCAGTGGACGCCGGGCGAGGTGGCTGTCCAGGCACGCGCTCCGCACGGCGATGCATGCGGCCCGTTCAGCGCGCGGCGTTTGGTGGTGGCGCTGCCACTCGGCGTGCTTCAGGCCCTTCCGACTGAGCCGACCGCTGTGCGCTTCACTCCGCCGCTCGCCCCGAAGCAGGATGCGCTGCGCGGGCTGGCGATGGGCAATGTGGTCAAGCTCGTCGTCGGGTTCAAGGAGCGGTTCTGGCAGCGAGCCTTTCCCGACGAGCTGGGTTTTCTGCTCGCTGAGGACGAGCCGTTCGGAGCGTGGTGGACCGGCTACCCGGTGTACGCGCCGGTTCTGGTCGGCTGGGCGGGTGGTCCGGCTGCCGATGCCCTGGCAGGCCTATCGACCGAGCAGCGCGTGGATCGGGCGCTGGATTCGCTGGCGCGCCTGTTGCGCATGCCGCGCGCTGGCGTAGACCGCCAGATGGTGGCATGGGACACTCACGACTGGGCGGCGGATCCCTTTGCCCGAGGCGCCTACAGCTACGTGCGCGTCGGCGGCATCGATCGGCAGGCCGCTCTCGCCAGTCCGGTCGAGAACACGCTGTTCTTCGCTGGCGAAGCGACCGAGCTTGCCGGGCATCAAGCGACGGTGCACGGAGCGCTCTTCGCCGGCCAGCGCGCGGCTGATGAGGTCCTCCAGAGCCTGGGCGAACTGGAGCTACCCGGGGGCGGCCGCCGGTCCGGATAGACCAGGAGCGGAAGCGCCCGATGCGCCTCTGGCCGCGGGCGATTGACAGCGGGCGAGTCTGGCGGTACTACTACCCGCCACAGGCGCGGCGCGCTCGGCGCTCGCGTCGCTCGTACCGTGTGGCATGCGGTTTTCAACCTGGAGAGGGGCATCACGCTATGGACGGCCTGGAGCGCAACGGCTCGAAGCTGAGTAGGCGCGCCTTCGTCGCGCGACTGGCGGCCATTGGTGGCCTTGCCGCCGCGGGCAGCTCGCTGCTGGCGGCGTGCGGGGGCGCCGCGTCGCCGGCCGGGCCAGCCGGGGCGCCCACGGCTGGGAGCGCCGCGACCAGCGCCCCGCCAGCGGCCGCCCCCGCCACGACCGCGCCCGCCGCGGCGACCTCCGCTCCGGCCGCCGCCACCGCGGCGCCAGCCGTCGCCGGCAAGCCCACCGCCGAGCCGCAGCTCGGCGCTCAGCTCATCGGCAAACTCGAGGGGCCTGAGCTGCTGCCGGACGCCCCCCGCCCGGCCAAGCTGGCCGAGGCGCCCATGCTGGCCGACCTGGTCAAGGCCGGCAAGCTGCCCCCGGTCGACCAGCGCGTCCCCCAGGAGCCGCTCGTCGTCAAGCCGCTGCACGAGATCGGCAAGTACGGCGGCACGCTCAAGCGCGCCTTCACCGGCCCAGGCGACAACGAGAACGGCAACCGCTGGGTCTCCATGGACAAGCTCGTGTTCTGGGACTACTCAGGCGCCAAGCAGATGCCGGCGGTCGCCAAGAGCTGGGAGTTTGCCGACGGCAACCGCACCCTCATCCTGCACCTGCGCAAGGGCCACAAGTGGTCGGACGGCGAGCCCTTCACCACCGACGACTTCCTCTTCTGGTACCAGGACGTCTACCAGAACAAGGAGCTCGTCGCGACGCCGTTCGCCCAGTTCGCGGTGAACGGCAAGCAGGGCCGCCTAGAGAAGGTCGACGAGACGACAGTGGCCCTCAAGTTCGACGAGCCCTATCCCCTGCTGCTGACCATTATGGGCGGGACCACCAGCGTTGGCGTGGGGCTCAATACCGCTGGACTGTTCTACCAGGGCCTGTACGCGCCGGCCCACTACCTGAAGCAGTTCCTTCCCAAGTACAGCTCGCAGGATGCCCTGGATAAGCAGGCCAAGGACGCGGGGGCGCAGAACTGGAAGGATTTTTTCCAGACGAGGTACCAGCACTACCTGAACGGCGACCTGCCCGGCCTGGGGCCGTGGCGCACGACCGTCCCGGCGAACACGCCCACCTGGATCCTCGAGCGCAACCCCTTCTTCTACATGGTGGACACCGACGGCAATCAGCTGCCGTACATCGACAAGATCCAGATGACTCTGGCGGAGAACCTGGAGGTCGTCAACTTGCGGGCGATCGCCGGCGAGTACGACCACCAGGAGCGGCACACCGACATGGGCAAGATCCCCGTCTTCCTGGACAACCAGGAGAAGGGCAACTACAAGCTGCACCTCGACCCGGCGCTCAACGGGTCGGACGCCACGCTGCAGGTGAACCAGACGTACGACGCCGACCCCGAGATCGCCAAGCTGCTGAAGAGCAAGGACTTCCGGCACGCGCTGGCGCTCGGCGTGGACCGCGACCAGCTCAACGAGACGTTCTGGCTCGGCGTCGGGACGGCGGGGAACGTCTCGCCGTCGCCGGAGTCGCCCTACAGCCCTGGCCCCGAGTGGCGGACCAAGTGGGCCACCCTGGACGTCAAGCAGGCGAACGACCTCCTCGACAAGCTGGGCCTGGACAAGAAGGACGCGGACGGCATGCGGCTGCGCTCCGACGGCAAGCCGCTGCGCCTAGAGATCATGACGACCGCTGGCTCGTTCATCCCGCAGTCGCGCATCGGTGAGATGATCGGGCAGCAGTGGAAGAAGATAGGCGTCCAGCTTGACGTGACAGAGCTCGAGCGCACGCTCAGCATGAGCCGCATGCGCAACAACGAGCACCAGCTGTTCATGTGGGCCAACGACGGCTCCGAGCTGCTGTACGCCTTCCCCATCCACGCCATCCCGGTCGACCCGACGCAGGCGATGATGGGGCCGCTGTACGCCAAGTGGTACGCTAGCAACGGCGAGCAGGGGGTCAAGCCGGACGACACCCAGATGCTGAAGATTTTCGACCTCTTCAGAGGGGCGTCGAGCCAGGACACGGCGGCGAGCATCAAGACGGCGCAGCAGATCTGGCAGATCCTGGTCGAGGAGTCGTACAGCATCGGGACGGTGGGGCTGTCGCCCGCGACCATGGGGGTACGGGTGGTGAAGAACACCATGGGCAACATTCCGGAGCGGGAGATCAACGCGCAGCACTGCCGCACCCCCTGCGCCTCCCAGCCGGCCCAGTTCTACTTCAAGGCGTAGCGGCGGATGCTCGCCTACATGGCGCGGCGTCTGGCCCTGGCCGTCTTCACGATCTGGGCCATCTCGGTCCTCACGTTCGTGGTCATCCAGCTGCCCCCTATCAACTTCGTCGACGCCTACATCACCAACCTTACGGCGGGCGGCACCACTATCACCGAAGCGCAAGCGCAGCAGCTCCGCGCCGAGTACGGGCTGGACCAGCCGAAGTACGTGCAGTACGCCCGCTGGATGCGGAAGGTGCTCCAGGGCGATTTTGGCGTCTCGCTCGAGTACCGGCGGCCTGTCATGGAGGTGATCGGGGATCGTATCTGGCTGACCATGGTGGTATCCCTGGCGGCGGTCGTGTTCACCTGGGCCCTGGCGTTCCCGATCGGCATCTACTCGGCGGTCCGGCAGTACTCCCTGGCCGACTACATCTTCACCCTGCTCGGGTTTCTGGGTCTGGCTGTGCCGGGGTTCCTGTTCGGGTTGCTCGTGCTGTACGTCGGCTTCGCCTTCTTCAACGCCAACATCGGCGGCCTGTTCTCGCCCGAGTACGCCGACGCGCCCTGGGGCTGGCCGAAGACGTGGGACCTGGCCAAGCATCTGTTCGTGCCGGCCGTCGTGCTCGGCACAGCCGCCATGGCGCAGGCGATCAGGATCATGCGCGCCAACCTGCTCGACGAGCTGCGCAAGCCGTACGTGGTCACCGCCCGCGCCAAGGGGCTCACCGAGTGGCGCGTCATCCTGAAGTACCCGGTGCGGGTGGCGCTCAACCCGTTCGTCAGCACGGTCGGTTATACGCTGCCGTACATCGTCTCGGGCAGCATCATCGTGTCGCTCGTTCTCGGCCTGCCGACGGTGGGACCGCTGCTGCTGAAGGCGCTCGTGGCCCTCGACATGTTCCTGGCGGGAACGATCGTCATGTTCCTCGGCATCCTGACGGTGATCGGGACGCTGGTCTCCGACCTGCTGCTGATGTGGATCGACCCGCGGATCCGGGTGGGCGCCCAATGAGCATGCCAGGGGCTGTGGTCGGCGACCTGCCGGCCCCGGGCGCGGCCGGCGTCGGCGTCGCGACGCCGCTGGCGGGCGCGGCCGAAGAGCGCGTCTCGGTGGCCACCCAGCGCCAGCTCATGTGGTGGCGCTTTCGCAAACACAGGCTGGCCATGGTGGCGGCCGTCATCGTCCTGCTGTTCTACGTCGTCGTTCTCGGCGCCGACTTCTTCGCCTACGCCGACCCTGCCGCCGCCGAGGCGCAGCGCGGACTCATCGCCCCGCAGTCCATCTCCTGGCTCGACAACGGGAAACTCAGCCCCCACGTAGCCGCCCTCGCCGGCAAGCGCGATCCGAAGACCTTCAAGCGCGTCTACGTGGTCGACGAGTCGCAGAAGCTGCCCATCTCGCTGTTCGCCCAGGGCTTCTCGTACAAGTTTCTGGGCCTGTTCCCCAGCGACCGGCACCTGCTTGGCGTGGACGGCGCCCGGGCGGAGGACACGCTGTTCCTGCTGGGCACCGACGTCGAAGGGCGGGACGTCTGGTCGCGCCTGATCTACGGCACGCAGACGTCGCTGACCATCGGCCTGATCAGCGTGGCGCTCAGCCTGCTCCTCGGGGTCGTGCTCGGCGGCGTCTCCGGCTACTTCGGCGGCATCACTGACACCATCGTCCAGCGCCTGATCGAGATCCTGCGGTCGCTGCCGACCATCCCCCTCTGGCTCGGCCTGGCCGCCGCGCTGCCGAAAGACTGGAGCGTCATCCAGGTCTACTTCGCCATCACCATCATCATCTCGCTGATCGGCTGGACCGACCTGGCGCGGGTGGTGCGCGGCCGCTTCCTGTCGCTGCGCCAGGAGGATTTCGTGATGGCCGCCGAGCTCTCCGGCTGCAGCCGGCCGCGCATCATCTTCGTCCACATGGTGCCGCTCTTCCTGAGCCACATCATCGCGGCGACGACCCTGGCGCTGCCGGCGATGGTCATCAGCGAGACGTCGCTCAGCTTCCTGGGCCTCGGTCTGCGCCCGCCGGCCATCAGCTGGGGCGTGCTGCTTCAGGAGGCGCAGAACGTCCAGACCCTGGCGATCTCGCCGTGGCTGCTGGTCCCGGCGGTGCCGGTGATCGTCATCATCCTGGCCTTCAATTTCCTCGGCGACGGCCTGCGCGACGCCGCCGACCCCTACGGAGTCTGACCCACGGTGACCAACACGATTAGCCGCCTGGGCGCCGGGGGGCCCGGCTGGGCGGCCGAGAGGACACCCCTGCTGTCCGTGCGCGACCTGAAGACGTACTTCTACGCCGACGAGGGCGTCACCCGGGCGGTCGACGGGGCCAGCTTCGACCTGTTTCCCGGCCAGACGCTGGGCATCGTCGGCGAGAGCGGTTGCGGCAAGAGCGTCACGGCACGCTCCATCCTGCGCATCGTCGAACGCCCCGGCCGCATCGTCGGCGGCGAGATGCTGTTCAGCCGCGACGACGGTCCGCCGCTGGACCTGGCCCGGCTCTCCCCTGACGGCCGCGACATCCGCTCCATCCGCGGCGCCGAGATCGCTCTGGTGTTCCAGGAGCCGATGACCTCGTTCAGCCCCGTGCACACCATCGGCAACCAGATAGTCGAGATGATCCGCCTGCACCGGCAGATGACCGCCAGCGAGGCCCGCGACCGGGCCATCGAGCTCATGCGCATGGTCGGCATCCCGCGCTCCGAGGCCCGCGTCGACGAGTACTCCTACCAGCTCAGCGGCGGGCTCCGCCAGCGGGCTATGATCGCCATGGCGCTCGCCGCCGAGCCCCGGCTGCTCATCGCCGACGAGCCGACCACGGCGTTGGACGTGACCACCCAGGCGCAGATCCTGGACCTGCTGCGCGAGCTCCAGGAGCGCACCCACATGGCCATCATGCTGATCACGCACGACCTCGGCGTCATCGCCGAGATGGCCGACCAGGTGGTCGTCATGTACCTCGGCCGGGTGGTCGAGGAGGGGTCGGTGGACGACATCTTCCACGCACCCAAGCATCCTTATACCCGCGCCCTGCTGCGCTCCATCCCCAGCATCCACGGCGAGACGCGAGAGAAGCTGCCGACGATCACCGGCTCCATCCCGCACCCGTTCAACCGGCCGCGCGGCTGCCCTTTCCACCCGCGCTGCCCGTCCTTCATGCCCGGCACGTGTGATGCGCGCGTCCCGCTGCTGCTGCCGACGAACGAGCGCCAGGAGGTCAGCTGCTTCCTGTACAGCTCTGAAGGGCTCCCGTTGGACGAGCCGGTCCCGGCGACCGCATGAGCGTCGACACGACGAACGGGGTCACGCTCTCGGACTCCGCCGTCCGGCCCGAGCTGGTTCTGGACGTGAAGCACCTGAAGAAGTTCTTCCCCATCCGGAAGGGTTTTCTCCGCAACGTCGTCGGCGAGGTCCGCGCCGTCGACGACGTCAGCTTCGACGTGAAGAAGGGCGAGACGCTGGCCCTGGTCGGCGAAAGCGGCTGCGGCAAGACGACGACCTCCCGGTGCATCCTGCGCGCCGTGGACCCGACGAGCGGCGAGGTCCTGTTCCGCACGGACTCGGGCCAGGTGGTGGACGTGGCGTCGATCCCGCGGTCGCGCCTGCGCCCACTCCGCCGCCAGATGCAGATGATCTTCCAGGACCCGTACTCCTCGCTGAACCCGCGCATGACGCTGCTGGACCTCGTCGGCGAGCCGCTGCTCGTCAACGGCGTCAAGAGCCGCTCCGAGCGGGTGGACCGGGTCGCCGATCTGCTGCGCCTGGTTGGTCTGCGGCCCGAGTACATGCGCCGCTACCCGCACGCGTTCAGCGGCGGCCAGCGGCAGCGCATCGGCATCGCGCGGGCGCTGGCGCTGCACCCGCGCCTGGTGGTGGCGGACGAGCCGGTGTCGGCGCTGGACGTCTCGGTCCAGGCGCAGGTGCTGAACCTGCTGCTGGACCTGCAAGGTGAGCTCGGGCTGACGTACCTGTTCGTGGCGCACGACCTGAGCGTGGTGAAGCACATCAGCGACCGCGTGGCGGTGATGTACGTGGGCCAGATCGTGGAGCTGGCGCCAGCGGCGTCGCTGTTCAGCGCCCCGCGACACCCGTACACCTCGGCGTTGCTGTCTTCAATCCCGGTGCCGGATCCGCGGGCGCGGTCGCAGCGCGTCCACCTCCAGGGCGAGGTCGCCAACCCGGCGGCGCCGCCGAGCGGCTGCTACTTCCACCCGCGCTGCCCGTACGCGGTGGAGGTGTGCAAGACGGTGCCGCCGGTGTGGGAGCCGGTGCCCGGCGAGCCGGGCCGCCTGGTCCGCTGCCACCGCCAGCGCGAGCTGAACCTGCCAGGCATCGCCCCCGACACCATGGCGACAGCCTGACGGCGCCTGGATCTGGACTTGCGAAAGGCGTGAGCGGGGCGCTAACCTCGGCGCCCATTCTGCGTTCGAGACCTTGGGGGGTGATCTATGTCCGAGCCCACGCGAGCTGACCTCTTGGGTGTGGCGCCACGCGCGCCGTTGTCTCGGCGGTCGTTCGTCGCTGGCGCTGCGGCCGCCACCGGGGCGCTCGCCCTGGTCGCCCCGGCCACCGCCAGCAGCGTGGCCGCCGGGCCCGCCCTGCAGACCGCCGGCAGCGCCCTCGACGAGGTCCAGAAGCGCGGCACGCTGCGCACCGCCACGTTCTTGAACTACCCGCCGTTCGGCTCGCGCGACGAGCAGAACAACCCCATCGGCTACGACGTCGACGTCGCCAACGAGATGGCCAAGGCGCTCGGCGTCAAGGCCGAGATCGTCGAGGTCACCAGCCCCGGAGCCCGCATCCCGACAGTCGTCACCGGCTCCGCCGACGTGGTCGTCGCCAACTTCGCCGTCACTCTCGAACGCGCCAAGTCCATCATGTACACCACCCCGCCGTACGTGAAGGACGGCCAGGCGCTCATCGTCGGCGCCGCGTCCGGCATAACAGGTGTCAACGACACGAAGCTGAACTCGGTCGGCGTCACCACCGGCAGCACCGGCGACCTCACCATCACCGCCCTCCGGCCGGAGATGAACATCCAGCGCTTCGACACCAGCCCGGCCGCGCTCCAGGCGGTCAAGCAGGGGCTGGTGGACGCGTACACCGAGGACTACAGCTGGTGCATCTACCAGGCGAAGGTCGACCCGCAGCTGAAGGCGGTCGGTCCGCCGCTGAGCCTCCAGTACGAGGCCTGGGGCGTGCGACCCGGCGACCACGACTGGCTCCAGTGGCTCAACCTGTTCGCCTTCATGTGGGTGGCCAGCGGCGCCAACGCGGCCTCCTGGAAGAAGTGGTTCGGCGTCGACGCCGACAAGATCTGGCCGGACTTTTAACCCTCAACCCGGACCATTCGGCTCCGCTGACCTTGAGCTTGTGGTTCGACAGGCTCACCATGAGCGGGTCTTGACAGGCTCACCATGAGCGGCCTTGTGCTGGTCCATGACTGAGGCACGCTAGTTTGCTCGTCGCCCTGCGCGCGCTCGGCTCCCTCGGCTCCGTTGGGCTGATCTTCCTCGCGGGCACGGCGCTGCTGGTGCTCCTCGTCCAGCAGGCCGTGATCCGCGCCGGGATCGCCACCAGCGGCGCGCGCGGCTGGACGCCGCACGTCGAGGTCGTGCTCCAGAACCTGCCCTACCTGCTCGAGGGGCTGGGCAGCACGCTGCGGCTGTCGCTGGTGGTGATCGTGCTCGCCTTCTGCCTGGGCATCCTCGTCGCCCTGGCCCGCCTCTCCGCCGTTGGGCCGCTGCACACGGTGGCCACGTGGTACGTAGAGGTCCTGCGCAATACGCCCGCGCTGGTGCAGCTGTTCATCATCTACTTCGCCCCGCCGACCCTCGGCCTGCGGCTCAGCGTACCCGTGGCCGCCGTTCTCGGCCTCACCGTCAACAACAGCGCCTACATGGCCGAGATCATCCGGGCCGGCATTCAGAGCATCAGCCGCGGCCAGACGGAGGCCGCCCTCGCCGTCGGCATGTCCTACGGGCAGGTCATGCGGCACGTCGTTCTGCCACAGGCGGTGCGGGTCGTCTACCCGCCGCTCACCAGCCAGTTCATCTCCATCGTGCTGTTTTCGTCGCTGGCGTCGGTCATCGCCTACCCGGAGCTCGCGGAGTATGGCAAGCGCCTCGACTCGCGTACCTTTCGCAGCTTCGAGATCTACGGCGCCGTCACCGTGCTTTACACCATGTGCACCCTGTTGCTGGCGCTCGTCCTGAAGGGCATCGAGCGGCGCTACTTCAGGGTGGTGCGCTAGCCGCGATGCACGGGGCGTCGGCGCGGCCGCTGGTCGACATCGGCTCGCTCATGCGCGCCGGAATCGTGGCCGCTGTCGTGCTGCTGGTCGTGCTCCTGGCGAGCGGGATACCCGGCTCGGGTGGCTCGCTGCGCCTCGATTGGGGGGTGCTGTGGGCCAACCGTCTCCTCATTCTCCGGGGCACGCTGATCACGCTCCAGCTGGCCGTCGCCGCGGCGGTTCTCGGCACGATCCTCGGGTTGCTGGTCGCGCTGGTCCGTCTGGCCCGCGTGCCGCTCCTGGCCCAGTACGCCCAGGGGTACACCGAGGTGTTCCGTGGTTCGCCGCTGCTAATGCAGCTGTTCTGGATCTGGTTCGGCTTGCCGCTCATTGGCGTGCCGATCAACGGCTTTGCCGCCGCCGCGCTCGGCCTGACGCTGAACGTGGGCGCCTACATCGCCGAGATCTTCCGCGGCGGCATCCTGGCAGTCCCCCGCGGCCAGACCGAGGCGGCTCTCGCGACCGGCATGACCTACGTGCAGACGATGCGCTTCATCATCCTGCCGCAGATCGTTCGCTCGTCGCTGCCGCCTCTCATCGGCCAGCTCATCAGCCTGGTCAAGGACACGTCCCTGGCCTCGCTGATCAGCTTCCAGGAGCTCATGCTGATGACGCAGAGCATCATCGACCGCACGCACAAGATCTTCGAACTGTACCTTGGCGCGGCCGTCGTCTACTTCGCCATCTGCTACCCGCTGTCACAGCTCGTGCGGACGGTGGAACGCCGGCTATCGGGGTCGGAGAGAGGCTGATGGCGACCCCGATGGTCGACCTCAAGGAGCTGCACAAGCGCTTCGGCAAGCTGCACGTGCTGCGTGGCGTGTCGCTCACCATCGAGGCGGGCGAGGTGGTCGGGATCATCGGCGCGTCGGGCTCGGGGAAGACGACGCTGCTGCGCTGCATCAACCACCTGGAAGTGCCCGAGAGCGGCGAGGTCTGGATCGACGGCGTCAAGCTGACGGACAGGGCGGCGACCGTCCGCGCCGTGCGCGTCGAGTGCGGCATGGTCTTCCAGCAGTTCAATCTCTACCCGCACCTGACGGTCCTGGACAACGTGGCGATCGGCCCGCGGGTGGTACGCAAGGTGGCGCGCAAAGAGGCCGAGGCGCGGGCGGCGGAGCAGCTGGCGAAGGTCGGGCTCAGCGACAAGGTGCGCAGCTACCCGACCCAACTGTCCGGCGGCCAGCAGCAGCGGGCGGCGATCGCCCGCGCCCTGGCGATGCAGCCGAAGCTCATGCTGTTCGACGAGGTGACGTCGGCGCTGGACCCGGAGCTGGTGGGCGAGGTGCTGAACGTCATGCGCCAGCTGGCCCGGGAGGGTATGACCATGGTGGTCGTCACGCACGAGATGGACTTCGCCCGCGAGGTCGGCGACCGCATAGTGGTGATGGACGACGGCCAGATCATCGAGCAGGGTCCCCCGGACAGAATCTTCGCCAACCCCGCCGAGCCGCGGACGCGCCAGTTCTTGCGCAAGGTGCTAGAAAAGATCTGAGCTGGGATCTGGCCCGCACGAGCGAGGAGAACGACCATGTCGACACACAACCAGAGCACGCCGCGCCCGATCCTGTGGGACCGGCTCGGCACGGCGAGTCGCCGCCAGTTCGTCGTGGGCGCCGCTCGCCTGGGCCTGGGCGCGCTCGCCGCCCCCGCCCTCGCCGAGGCGCTCGCCGCCTGCACCCCTGCCCGCGGCCCGAGGACGCTCACCTGGTCTCGCGGCGACGACCTGCGCACCCAGGACCCGCAGCAGATCTCCGGCCTCATGGAAGGCACCATCGCCCGCGTCCTCTACGACCCGCTCGTCGACACGGACGCTCAGGGAAACCAGATCAACGGGCTCGCCTCGCAGGCGACGATGGCGGCGGACGGCCTGTCGTACACCTTCACGCTCCGGCCGGGCGTGAAGTTCCACGACGGCTCAGACGTGAACGCCGACGCGGTCGTCTTCACCTTCGAGCGCCTCCTGTCCAACCCCACCTTCCAGCACGCCTCGGCCTTCAAGGACGTCATAAAGAGCGTGACGCCGGTGGACGGCTCGACGGTCCGGTTCGACCTGGCCAAGCCCAACCCCGGGCTGATCACGGCTTTCACCAGCGAGTCCATCCTGTCGCCAGCGGCTGTCAAGAAGTACGGCGACGACTTCTACAAGAGCATCGGCGGCAGCGGCCCTTTCAAGTACAAGTCGTGGACGGCAAACCAGCAGTGGGTCGGCGAAGCGAACCGCGACTACTGGGTCAAGGACCTGGTCAAGCTCGACCAGCTCGTTTTCCGCCCGATCCGCGAGGACGCCACCCGCATCGCCGCCTTGCAGAGCGGCGAGGTCGACGTGATCGACAGCCTCTCCGGCGACCAGGCCGAGCAGCTTGGCAAGGACGGCGGCGTCGCCATCGTGCGCTCGCCCGCCACCAACGAGCTGGCCATCACTTTCAACATGCGCAAGGACCCGTTCAAGAACAGGGACGCCCGCTGGGCCGTGGCGTACGGCATCGACCGGCAGAACATCGTCGACAACGTCGTCAAGCTCGGCAAGGTGGTCGGGTCGTCCATCCCGCCGGGCACCGTCGGCTACAGCGAGGATCTCTTCAAGAAGCCCGTGCCTTACGACATGGCGAAGGCGAAGGAGCTGATCCAGAAGGCGGGCATCGAGCCCGGTACCAGGGTGTCGTTCAAGCTGAACCCGGCGTGGTTCGCCCGGATGAAGGAGTCGTCCGAGTACATCGCCAACCAGCTTGGCCAGCTGGGGTTCGAGGTCGACCTGCAGTTCCTCGAGCCAGGGGCCTACACGCAAGCGCGCAAGTCGGGCGACTTCGACCTGTGCATCCAGGAGATCGGCCGGGCGTTCAATCCCGACACGAACTTCACCATCCTGTACGGCGACGAGGCTTTCGGCAACTTCTACAAGGAGATCAACCCGGCGATCGTGTCGATGATCCAGGATGCCCGGGTGGAGCTGGACGGAGGGAAGCGTGACGCTGCCTACAAAGCGATCCAGCAGACGCTGTACGACGACCTGCCCGAGCTGATCCTGTACCAGGAAGAGTTCATCTGGGGCGTGCGGAAGCGGGTGAAGGGCTTCGAGGGCCGCGTTGACGCCGCCACCAGGGTCTACGGCTGCGACGTCTCGGCGTGACCGGGCGGCAGCGGTGTGGCGTGAGGGCTGAAAGCTCGCCATGACCGCGTACGTCGTGAGCCGGCTGCTCCAGGCGGTGGTCGTCCTGTGGGGCGTCTCGGTCATCGTCTTCGCGCTGCTGCGCCTGGCTCCCAGCGATCCCGTCACGCTCATGCTGGCCGAGACCGCCAGCCCGGAGCAGATAGCCCAGGCTAGACACAGCCTCGGCCTGGATCAGCCAATCTACGCCCAGTACCTACTGTTCGTCGGCCACGCGCTCCAGGGCGACCTCGGCGAGTCGCTCTTCTACAAGGAGCCGGCGTTGGCAGTGATCCTGGGCGCGCTGCCGCGGACGCTCCTTCTCGGTGGGGTTGCCTTCGTGCTGTCGGTGGCCGTCGCCGTCCCCGTCGGCATCCTGTCAGCCGTCCGCCGCGACACCGTCTGGGACTACCTGGGCATCGGCCTGACGCTCGTCGGCCAGGCGACCCCGCCCTACTGGCTGGGCATCATGCTCATCCTCCTGTTCAGCGTCAACCTGCACCTGCTGCCCACCTCTGGCAGCTTCACCCCAAGCCACCTGGTGCTGCCGGCTGTCACCCTGGCGGCCGTGCTCATGCCCGTCGTCACGCGACTCGTCCGCTCGGGCATGCTGGACGTGCTGCACGAGGACTACCTGCGGACCGCCCGCGCCAAGGGTCTGCCTGAGCGAACTGTGCTGAGCCAGCACGCGCTGCGCAACATGCTCATCCCGCTGGTGACGGTCCTCGGCCTCCAGCTGCCGGCGCTGCTCGGCGGGGCGGTCATCATCGAGCAGGTGTTCAGCTGGCCCGGCGTGGGCCAGATTGCCGTGAACGCCATCTCGTCGCGCGACTACCCCGTGGTGCAGGCCGACGTGCTGGTGGTGTCGGCGGCGTTCGTGTTCGTGAACCTGCTGATCGACCTGCTGTACGGCTGGCTGGACCCGCGTGTCCGGGTGCGGTCGGCGTGATCGCCGCGCCCGCGACCCCGACGCCTGCTGTGGACGCGGATGGCCGCCCGCGGACGTCGGCGGCCCACCGCTGGCGGCGCAATCGGCGGCTGGTCGCTGGCGCCGTCCTGATCGTCGCGGCCATCGTCGTGGCGGTGCTGGCGCCCGTCCTGGCGCCGTACCCGCCGCTCCAGCAGGCGCCGGCGCTGAACAACCGGCCGCCCCTGTTCCGCGATCCCACCGGCGGACTACACGTTCTAGGCACGGACCCGCTTGGGCGGGACGTGCTGAGCCGCACCATGTTCGGCGCCCGGGTGTCGCTGCTCATCGGCGCTGTCGCCGTGCTCCTGGCCGGCGCCATCGGCGTCTCGCTCGGCGTCCTGGCCGGCTACGCCGGCGGCATCGTCGAAGCGGCCATCATGCGCTTCGTCGACACGCTCCTGGCGATCCCGTTCGTGCTGTTGGCCATCGTGTCGGTGTCGCTGTTTGGCCAGAACCTCGGCGGCCTGATCCTCATCCTCGGCTTGACCGGCTGGCTCGGCTACGCGCGGGTCGTGCGTGGCGTCGTGCTGTCCCTGAAGGAGGCGTTGTACGTCGACGCCGCCCGGACGATCGGCGTGCCGCCGGCCGGCCTGATCCTGCGCCACATCCTGCCGGGGGTGTGGACGCCGGTGATCGTGATCGCCACCCAGCAGGTCGGCGCCATGATGATCGCCGAGTCGTCCCTGACCTTCCTCGGCATCGGCATCCCGCCGACCGTCCCGAGCTGGGGCGCGATGATCGCTGATGGGCGCAGCTACGTGGGGACGGCCTGGTGGATCTCCGTCTTTCCGGGACTCGCGCTCACCGTGACGGTCCTCGCCGTGTACTTCTTCGGCGATGGCCTGCGCGACCTGTTGGACCCGCGCCTGCGCCTGTAGCCGGTTCGCCACACCTGGATGAATGCCTGACTGCACGACTGCGCGGGCCGAGGTGGCGGCGTCGACAGCGGCGTCGACGGTGGCGGAGGCGCCGGCCGGCGGGGACGGCGGCCTGGCCACGTTGGCGCTGACCACGGCCGCCATCTTCGGCTTCGCCACCGCGCTGACGATGGTCGCGCCGCTGCTCGTCGACCTGTCACGGGACCTGCACGTCTCGCTCGGGGAGGCCGGTTTGCTCTCGGCCGCCATGTCGCTGCCGTGGGCGGTGGGAGCGCCGTTCACGGGCGCCCTCTCCGACCGCCTGGGACGACGGCCGCTCATCGTGCTGGCCCTGGGCGGGATCGGGCTGGCGTCGGTCGCGGCCGCCGGCGCCACGGACTTCGCCCAGCTCGTCGGCGCCCGCGCCGTCGCCGGCCTCTTCGGCGCCTTCGGGCCGGCGAGTCTGTTCGCCTCCGTTGGCGACCTGTACCCGCCCCAGCGGCGCGGCATGGCTATGGGCTGGCTCAACATGGGCTTCGGTCTGGCCGCGGTTCTCGGCGTCCCGGCCATCGGCCTCGTCGGCGGCGTGCTCGGCTGGCGGGCGGCGTTCGCCGCAACCGGCGTCCTGCTCCTGGCTCTGGGCGCGCTGGTGCAGGTGGGCTTCCCGAGGGTGCGACCGCCACGGACCGAGCGCACCATCCTGGCCACGTACCGCGCCGTGCTGCGCGTCCCGTACCTGGGCAACGTGCTCTGGGCCAACCTGTGCGAGCGGGCGCTGTTCAACGGCGCCGTCCTGTACCTGCCCTCCTTCCTCATCCTGGCCTACGGGCTCAGCACAGCTGGAGTCGCTCCACCCCTCGCGCTGGTCGCCGTGGGCACGATCGCCGGCAACGTGCTGGGTGGCTGGCTGGGAGACCGGCTGCCGCGCGCGGCGATCTTCGTGGTGGCGCAGGCCGTGTGCGGCGTCGCCGGCCTGGCTCTGTTCGGCGCCACAGTTGGGCTGTTCGTCTCGGTGCTGGTCGGCGCGCTGGTCGGCCTGGTGAACGCGTCGAGCCGACCGGCGTTTCTGGCGCTGAGCTCCGAGCTGTCGGCGGAGAACCGCGGGACGGTCCTCGGCATCCTGTCGCTGACGAACCAGGGCGGCGCGGTGCTCGGCTCCGCGCTTGGCGGGCTGGTCATCGGATTCAGCGGCTACGGGGCCCTCGGGCTGGCGCTGGCAGCGGTCGGGGCAGGCGCGGCGTGCCTGGCCCTGCCGCTGGCCCGTCGCGCCGCCGCGCCGGCAGGCTGACCAAGAGCACCCGGCAATAGGCTGGAATGGGATTGAAGCCGACACCGGAATACGAGCTCCTGCGACCAAATCTGAGTTGCGACACAGTCGCGCTGGCGCGTCTGGTACCGGCTGATCATCAATGTCCCGCGGCCTATTGCCGGGCGCTCTTAGCTTGCGATTTAAGCACGGTGAATCTGCCGACGATGTCGGCGGCAGCGATTTTTCTCATGGATCACGGCATCTGCCGCGATCAGGCGCTCTTTTTGAGGGCCGGGTAGCGTGGTGCCGGCCCGGAGCGGGCGCCTTTGGGTCGGCCCGGCGAGCGGCGGCAGGGTTTTGGCGCACTGGCCGGTGTCCGCAGCCAGGCCAGGAGCGCGGGAAATCCCTGGCGTACCCGCGCTGGCGTCAGCGCCGCGCGCTGGGACCGCTGGGCGCAACTCCAACCCCGTGGTGTTCGTCTCGCCAATCTGCGCCACGAGCGGCTGCATCGCTTGCTCGAGCAGAGGCGCCAGGAAGCCGGCCAGGGTCTCGGCGCGTTGCATCTCGCAGGATGCTGCTGGAGAGTGCTGGTAGCGTTCTGCCGCACTGTGCCGGCAGGTTCCTGCTCAGCATGCTGCTGCTGGGCCGGTTGACGGGTGAGATGGACTTGCCAGACGTGCCCCTGAGGACGCTGGACCCGCTCGGCCGGGATCTCGCCCGCGGCGATCTTGCGCCGCAATGTGTTGAGCGAGATGCCGAGAAGCGCCGCGGCCTCCTGGATGGTAAACGCTGCTGGAGGGTGCTGGACTGGAGGCTGGCTGCACTCTGCCTAGTGTGCTTCCAGGAGCGCAATGAAGCGGCCGCGATGACACTACGGTCGCGACCCGAAACCTCAGACGCGGATGCGGGCTTTACATCGCTGCTAGGACACTGTAATCGACCGTTGGCGTCGCCTGGGCTGGCCTATCGAATACGACTTCGGGCTGACTCTGCATTACCACCGGAACAACGCTCGTGGCGTTTGCTAGCCGAGGCGTGGCGCGGAAGTCGTACACCGGGAACGTCTGCAGGGAGGTAGGGACCTCTGCCGTCTCGGCACGAGCGATGAGAACAAGCCGCTCGGCAATGTCCTGGGAAAACACCGTCTCTCCACACATATCGCACTGGACAGCAGGGACGTTGCGGACCAGCACCCAAAGGTCGCCTCGCGGCATCCACTTTTCGATTGCCTGCTCCACCAGAGCACCCTGTTGACAAACAGGACAACGGTTCATTCTCAGCCCTCTGCGCTTCTGCGGCGTTTCCTGAAGTTTGGTTCCCAACGATCCTGGGGGTCAATACTCGGGTCCCAGACCGAAATTATCCAGATTGGATCTTGCCGGCCAAGGACGACGTGCAATGGTCGATGATTGTCCCACCAGCCCAACACGAGGCTACACGGGCCGTGGCGGTGACCGGGGTAATCCTCGATGATTTCAGCCTCTGGACTTAGCATTGCTTCGAGTACCTGGGAGGGAAGGATTCCCCTGCGGGCCATCCGCTCAACGACATGCTCACGGTACAGGGCACCGTGGATTCGGGCCCGTACGTCCTCCAACGCGAGCCTCTACCAGTCTTCTTCACTGAGATTCATCTGGCTAAGGATCGCCCGCGGCACCCTAATCGTGTCCCCCAGTTGCTCAAGCTCGTACTGTCGGAGGTTTCTCCGGAGCAGCATTGTCAGCACCTTCAAGTGCTCAAGGCTCATCCGGACGACAGCCTGAGGTTCGCCTGGGACAGGCTGCATCGGAGATGGGCTACTGGGCGACCGCGAGAACGTGATAGCTATGCCATAGGGCGTCATGGCCAGGGAGAACTGGTCGCAGTAGATGTCTGGCACCCCGTCGGGCTGCGGTACAGTGTGCATGCACGCCACCTCTTGATTGACTGGCTTGCCTGCCTCGAGCCGTGCCATCGGCGTCGGGGCTTCTTTGTGCGCCGAAGTCTACCTGTTCAGAAGGAGAGCGCCCCCGCGTAGAGAGCGGCGCCCTATTCCCGTAGTCGGCGGCCGCTTGAGGCGTGGTCAGAAATAAAGTGCCGGTAGCTAAAGGGCACGGAGGACAGGACTGAAATGGGCGGCCACCAGGCCGCCCATTTCAGTCCTGTGGACGCCGCGTCCCGGGAATCGGAGCGCGGCCACCCCTGGTCTGCACCGTGGCAGCGTCTGGATCCCGCTGGCCGCCGAGCTGACCGCGGCCAACACCGCCGACAACGAGGCCGCGCCGCACCTGCTGGTGGAGGTGCCCGGAGATGCGCGCTTCGTGCTGGGCGATCGACACTACAACGCCCCAACATATGGGAAGCCGGCGCCCAGGACGGCGCATCCTTGTCACCTCGCAGTACGGCCAGTACCCCCATACCGATGACGGCGTGGAGGTCTGGCGCATCTTCCACCAGCTGCGGTCAGTCGCCATCGAAAACCTCCATGAGCAGGTCAAAGGCATCTGCGACGCCCATGGCTCGGTCCCAACCAAGGGGCTCCGCTCCAACCAACGCTTCGCCCTCGGCGCCATCTTCGTCTACCAGCTCGCCCTCCTCCACCGCGCCCAGGCCGACCTCCCTCTCCGCGTCGGTCTCAAGCTTTTCCTCAAGCCGCTTGAGGACTCATGCCCAGGCCTCGATCAAGTAAGTACCATCGGGTGGCCGTGCACGCCTGGGTCAAGACTCCAGCGACGAAGCGATGAACGCGGTGAACGCGATGAACGGGATGAAAAAGCAGTCGGTCGCCGTCTTCGGTGGCGCGGGGCTTGTGGGCAGCCGCTTCGCCCAGCTCATGGGCGACCACTTCGACATCCTGGCGCCCACGCACGGGGAGCTGGACCTTCTCGACTTCCCCGCCGTCACCGCCTACCTGGCAGCCTGTCAGGCGCCGGTGGTCCTCAACCTGGCCGCGTGGACGGACCTCGACCGGGCCGAGGCTGAGCGTGGCGACACGACGGGGGTGGTGTACCGGCTGAACGCGGCCCTGGTGCAGCGGCTCAGCGAGGCCTGCGCCGAGCTCGGCAAGCACCTGGTCCACGTGTCCACGGACTACGTGTTCGACGGCGACCAGTCGGAGCGACCGTACGTCGAGACCGATGGTCCCAACCCGCTGAGCTGGTACGGGCAGACGAAGCGCCAGGGCGAGCTGCTTGGTCTGGCAACGGGCGCTCCGTTGACCATCGCCCGGATCGAGATGCCGTTCTCCGGCCGGCCGCACCGCAAGCTGGACTTCCCTCGGCTCCTGGTGAATCGGCTCCGGTCGGGGGGCGAGCTGGTGGCGGTAGCCGACCAGAAGATCACCCCCGTGTTGCTGGACGACGCGGTCGCGGCGCTGGGCGTCCTCATCGGCCGGCGCGTGCCGGGCATCGTGCATGTCGCGTCGACGACGTGGACGACGCCTTTCGACTTTGCCATGAGCATCGCCGGGCGGCTGGGCCTGGAGACGGGCCTGATCCGAGCCGACGCCTTCGACAAGTTCGTGGTGACACGCTCCGCCCGACGGCCACGCCACTCGTGGCTTGACGTCACCCGGTTCACCCGGCTGGGCGGCGCGGGTATCTTGCGTCCGGTCGACCAGCAGGTCCAGGCCTTCTGCGACCAGGTGGCCGTCGGCTGACCGCTCCGCCGTAGTTGCGATGCCTGGTAGCGTGACGGCGATGTCATCCCAGACTCCGGCGGCCGCGGTTCGGATCGCTGTCGTCGGCAGCATCAACGTCGACCTCGTCGTGCGGGTCGATCGCCGGCCGGCGCCAGGCGAGACGGTGACTGGCCTGGGCTTCGACATGTTCCCTGGCGGCAAGGGCGCCAACCAGGCGGTCGCCGCGGCGCGGCTCGGCGGCTCGGTCCGCATGGTGGGCCGCGTCGGCGCCGACGCCTTCGCCGCCGTCGGACTGGAGCAGCTCGCCGCGTCCGGCGTGGCGACTGACGGCGTCGTGGCCGACGGCGCGCACGGCACGGGTATCGCCTCCATCGTGGTTGACGCCGCGGGGGAGAACTCGATAGTCGTGGTGCCCGGGGCCAACGGCGCCTGGGCGGAGGCCGACGTGGCGCGTGCCGCGGCGGTTGCGTCGTGGGCGCAGGTCGTGGCGCTGCAGCTCGAGGTGCCGTTCGAGGTGAACGTGCCGGTCGCCCGGGCTGCCCGCCAGGCCGGGGCGCTGGTCGTGCTCAACCCGGCGCCGGCCCCGGCCGGATCGCTGCCCGCCGGCCTGGTCGCCGACGTGGACGTCCTGACGCCCAACGCCCGGGAGGCGGCCGTGCTGGCCGGCATCCCGGACGGGGACGCCGAGTCCGCCGCCCGGCGGCTCCAGGCCATGGGCGCCCGCTCCGTGGTCGTCACCCTCGGCGACCAGGGCGCCCTGTACTTGCACGAGGGGGCGGTGGGCCGGGTCCCGGCGTTCCCGGTGCGCGTCGTCGACACGACGGCGGCCGGCGACGCCTTCAACGGGGCGCTGGCGGTCGCGCTGGCGCGGGGCTCGGCGCTCCCCGAGGCGGTTCGGCTCGGCTGCGCCGCGGGCGCGCTGGCCGCCACCCGCCACGGCGCCCAGCCGTCGCTGCCCACCGCGGCGGAGGTGCGCGCCCTTCTCCGGAGCGACTAACGCAGATGCAGCAGCAGCTGTAGCGGGTCCGCCAGCGCCGCCCCGAACGCTCGCATGAAGCGCGCCGCCCCCTCGCCGTCGAGCACGCGGTGGTCGAAGGTGAACGACACCCCGGCGCAGTGGCGCGGCACCACCACGCCATCCACGACGCGCGGCTGGGGCTCGATCCGCCCGATGCCCAGGATGGCGACCTCGGGGTAGTTGACGATGGGCGTGGCGTACAGCGGGCTACCCGGCAAGCCGCCGAAGCTGGAGACCGTGAACGTCCCCCCCGACAGCTCCTCCCTGGTGGAGCGCCGGGCCCGCGCCGCCTCCACGAGCCGCTCGATCTCGGACGCGAGCTCGAGGATGGAGAGGCGGTCAGCGTGTTGGACGACCGGCACCACCAGGCCGCCGGGCACGGCGGTGGCCACGCCGACGTTGTACACGCGCTTGCGCACGATGGCCTCGTCGGACTCGTCCACGACCGCGTTGGCGTCCGGCACGGCACGCAGAGCCTGGACGGCGGCCTTGACGACGAAGGGCAGATAGGTGAGCCGGACCCCCTCAGCCTCGGCGGCGGCGCGCAGCCGGTCGCGGGCGCGCACGAGCTCCGAGACGTCCAGGAGGTCCATGGCGGTCACCTGGGGCGCGTGGCGCATGGCGGCCACCATGTGGTCGGCGGTGCGCTTGCGCAGCCCCTGGAGCGGCACGCGCTCGTCGCCCGGGGCCTTTGCCGGAGCGCTGCCCGGCGTGGTCGAGCGCCGTGCCAGGTGCGCCTCCAGGTCGACGATCCGGACGCGCCCCCGCGGCCCTGTGCCGACCACCTCGCCCAGTGGCACGCCCCGCTCGCGGGCCAGCCTGCGGACGAAGGGCGCCGCCAGGACCCGCGGCCCGGCGCGACGAGGCGGGTCCGGCCGGGCGGCGGGCGGCGCGCCGACGATGCCCCAGTACTCCGTGTCCGGCGCCCGGGCGCCGGACACGGACGGTTCCGCCTCGCCGCGCTGGGCCACGGGGTCCGGCGTCTCGGTACTCGCCGTCGCCGACTCGCCGGTCTCGATCACGACCAGGATCTCGCCGACGTGGATCGTCCCGCCTTCGGCGACGCCGACCGCCGCGATCCGGCCCGCCGCCGGCGCCGTCAGCTCCACGGCTGCCTTGGCCGACTCCACCTGGCAGATCGGCTGGTACGCCTCGACCGGGTCGCCGGGCCGGACGTTCCATGCCAGCACCTGGGCCTCGTAGATACCTTCGCCCAGATCCGGCAGCCGGAATTCGACCCGCTCAGCCGCGTCCATGGCTCCTACTCCTACTCCTCCTCAACGACCCGTTGGAGCGCGGCGGCCACCCGCTCGACGCTGGGCAGGTAGGCGTCCTCGAGCAGCTGCGCCGGGTACACGACGTCGTAGCCGGTCACCCGCTCGGGCGGGCTCCTGAGCGCGTAGAAGCAGCGCTCGACCAGGCTGGCAACCACTTCGGCGCCCAGGCCGCCCGAGCGAGCCGCCTCGTGGACGACCACCAGCCGGCCGGTCCTGTCGACCGATGCCCCGACGGTGTCAAGGTCGAGCGGCGACAGCGTCCGCAGGTCGATGACCTCGGCCTCGATGCCCGCGCGGGCGACCTCGTCTGCCGCCTCGAGCGCCACGGGCACCATGGCACCCCAGGCCACGACCGTCGCGGCGTCGCCCGGCCGCCGGACGCGCGCCTGGCCGAGCGGGATCGGCAGCAGCCGGGTCGGCAGCAGCTCGCGGGCGGCCCGGTAGAGTCGGATGGGCTCCATGACCAGCACCGGGTCGGGGTCAGCGATAGCCGAGAGCAGCAGCCCGGCCGCCTCCAACGGCGTGCTGGGGACGACAACCTTGAGGCCAGGGCTGTGGCACAGGAAGGCCTCGGTGCTGTCGGAATGGTGCTCGGGGGTGCGCACGCCTCCGCCGTACGGCGTCCGCACCACCAGCGCGGCCGACGCCTGGCCCCACGTCCGCGCGCGGAGCTGCGCCGCCTGGGCGATCAGCTGGTTCGCCGCCTTGTAGAGGAACCCCATGAACTGGATCTCCGCCACCGGCCTGAGCCCGGTGAGCGCCATCCCGAACGCCGACCCGACGATGCCGGATTCGGCCAGCGGGGTGTCGAGGACACGCGTCGGCCCGAAGCGCCGCTGCAAGCCGTCGGTGACGCGGAACACCCCGCCCAGCCGGCCCACATCCTGGCCCAGCACAACGACGCGCGGGTCATCGCCGAGCGCCTGCGCGAGCGCCCGATTGAGCGCCTCCGTCATGACCGACCCGTCAGCGCCGACCGTCACGGCGGGGGCGGGAGCGCGCCCGCCTGCGCCCGCAGCGGTGGTGTCGGTGTGGCAAAGGTCGTCTCGAACATGCGGCTCAGGGGCGGCGTGGGCGTGCTCTCCGCCCGTGCCATCGCCTCGTCGAGACGGGCCAGCGCGTCCGACCTGGCCGCCACCTCGTCGGCATCGTCCCACAGCCCGCGCTGCCGCGCGAACTGGCGCAAGCGGACGAGCGGATCGCGGCCGCGCCACGCCTCAACCTCGTCGCTCGGCTGGTAGCGCTTCGGGTCGTCTGCTGTGGTGTGGGCGCCGACCCGGTACGTGAGCGCTTCTACCAGCACTGGCCCGGCGCCCGAGCGGGCATGGTCCAGCGCCCACCGGCTGACCTGGTACACCGCCAGGGCGTCGTTGCCGTCCACCAGCGCTCCGGCGATGCCGTAGCCGATGACCTTCTGAGCTAAGGTCGGGCTCGCCGTCTGGCCGGCGAGCGGCATGCTGATCGCCCACTGGTTGTTCTGGATGAAGATCACCGACCGGGCGTGGAAGACGCCGGCGAAGTTCAGCGCTTCATGGAAGTCGCCTTCAGAGGTCGCCCCGTCGCCAATGGCGGCGACCGCGACGTGGGGCTGCTCCTGCAGCGCGAAGCCGATGCCTGCCCCAACGGCGTGCAGCGACTGGTCGCCGATCACTATCTGGATCGGGTACACACCTGTCGCACGCGGGTCGGCCGTCCAGTAGAGCCCGCGGTAGTAGTTCAGCAGGTCGGCCAGGTCCAGCCCGCGCATGCAGAGCGTGATCGTCTCCCGGTACGACGGGAAGATGAGGTCGCCAGGTCGCATAGCCAGCCCAAGCCCTGCCTGGGCCGCCTCCTGGCCGATCATAGGCCCCCAGATGGTCAGGCGGCCCTGGCGTTGAAGCTGGAGGCCGCGCTGGTCCAGCTCGCGCCCGAACACCATCCAGCGCAACAGGGATTTGACGTCGTCTGGCGAGACGTTGGGCTCGTCCCCTTGCGCCTGGCCATCGGCGGCAACCACGCGGTACGGTTCGAGTGGGCGCGCCAGCTGAGGCATCGCCGCGGCGAAGGGGACGGACATGGGTGCCGGTGAAGGACCTTTCTCGGCTGGCGGCCGTGCCCAATAGCCCGGTGGAGGCGGCTTCGTTATCCTCCACGCGTGAACACCCTAGCCGTTGGCGCGGACGAGCTCAAGGCGCGCGCGCGTCGCGCGGTGGACGCGCACGGCACGGAGCTCGAGCAGCTCGCCCGCGCTATTTTTGCGCAACCGGAGCTTGGGTTCAAAGAGGCCCGCACCGCCCGCCGCGTGCACGAGTGGTTCGACCGCCTCGGGCTGCCCCACCGGGATGGCGTGGCGGTCACCGGCAGCGTGGCCGTCCTGGGGTGCGGCGCGCCCGGCCCCACCGTCGCCATCCTGGGCGAGCTCGACTCGCTGCTGTGCTGGGAGCATCCCGATCACGACCCCGAGACAGGCGCCGTCCATGCCTGCGGGCACAACGCCCAGGTTGCCATGATGCTCGGCGCCGGCCTCGCCCTCCAGGAGGTGGCGCCCTTCCTGGCCGGTCGCGTCCTGCTGATCGCCGTCCCTGCCGAGGAGTACGTCGAGCTGGAGCAGCGGCTGGCCATGCGCGACCGGGGCACGCTGGAGTTCCTGGGCGGCAAGGCGGAGATGGTGAAGCTCGGGGTCTTCGACGACGTCGACGTCGCCATGATGGTCCACGCGACCGCCCGCGCCGAGGACGGGCTGCTGGGCGTGGGCGGCAGCAACAACGGCATGGTGGCAAAGTTCGTCCGCTTCCTCGGCCACACGAGCCACGCGGGCGGCGCGCCCGAGCGCGGCGTGAACGCTCTGTACGCGGCGCACGTAGCCCTGGCTGGTATCAATGCGCTCCGCGAGACGTTTCCGGACGACGACCACATTCGCGTCCACCCGATCATCAGCCGCGGCGGCGACGTCGTCAATGCGATCCCCGCCGACGTCCGCCTCGAGCTGTTCTGCCGTGGCGCCACCATCGCGGCCATCGAGCGGACCCACCTGAAGGTGGACCGCGCCCTGAAAGCGGGTGCGCTGGCGCTCGGGGCGGCCGTCGAGATCACGACCCTGCCCGGCTACCTGCCGCTGAACCACGACAGGTCCCTCACGCAGCTGTTCAAGACCAACGCGGTGGCGCTGGTCGGGCCCGAGAGCGTGCGCGAGCGGGGCCATGGCGGCGGCTCGACGGACATGGGCGACATCAGCCACATCCTGCCCTCGGTGCACCCCTACGCCGGCGGGGCAGCGGGCGCGGGCCACGGCGCCGACTACCGCATCGTCGACTACACGCAAGCGGTCCTGAACCCGGCGAAGGCCCTGGCCATGACGACGATCGACCTGCTCCGCGACGGCGGCCGCGAGGCGCGGCGCGTCAAGGCAGAGTTCGTCCCCGCGATGGCCAGGGCGGAGTACCTTGCCTACCAGAGGCGCTTGACGACACGACGGACGTGGCGGGCGGAGGACTTGGACGGGGGCTCGGGCCCGGGTTGAGCGCTCGCGAGGTGGCCCCGGACGGCCTGCGCTCGCAGACGCTGCTGTTCCGCGCTCTGCACGAGGTCTCCGTCACCGCTAGCCGCGGCTTCGAGCCCGCGGAGCTGGTACGGGTGGTCGTCGAGCGCGCCGCCGAGCTGCTCGGGGCCGACGCGGTGTCGCTGTACCTGTGGGACGAGGCGACGAGCGCGCTGGTCCAGATGTACACGAACGACGTCCTGGCCACGGCGCCGGACCCACCGATGTCGAGCGGTACCGGCGCCGCCGGGCTGGCGTTCGAGCGCCGCGAGCCGGTGCGCATCGACGACTACCAGGCGTGGGAGCTGGCGACGCCGTGGGGGCTGGAACGTGGCGTGCGCTCCGCCGAGGCGGTCCCCCTCATAGTGGCGGACCAGGCGATCGGCGTCCTGGGCGCCCGCTTCTACAGGCAACGCGCGCTGACGTCGCAAGACGTGGAGTGGCTCATGCTGCTCGGGGCCCAGGCAGCGCCGGCCCTCGAGTTCGCCCGCCTGTACGCCAGGTCACAGTGGCAGCACGAGCGCCAGCGCGCTCTGCGCGAGATGGCGCAGGTGCTGGCGCGGGACCTGGATGAGAGACGTGTGCTTGACCTGGCCGTCCAACACGCCGCGTCGCTCCTGGCCGCCCCCTACGCCCGCGTCTGGCTGCTCGACAGCGAGGGCCGTCTGAGCCCTGGCGCCGCTGAGGGGCACGTTCAGGCGAGCGCCGCGGAGCGCCTGCGCGACCCGGACACATTGGCCGCGCTGGCCGCCCAGATCGGGGTGGTCAACGTCCCCGACGCGCCCAGCCACCCGGCCTGGCGCGACAGGCAGTTCGCCCAACGCACCGGCCTGCGCGCCTATCTGGGCGCCCGACTGTGGCGGGCCGGCGCTTCCCTCGGCACTCTCGAGGTGATGCGGCCCGCGGGCGGCACGTTCACGGAGGCTGAGGCGGAGCTGCTGGCCGGGTTGGCGACCGCCGTGGCCTTCGCCCTGGGCAACGCCTGGGCGCACGCGGCGGCCGAGGGCATGGCGCGGCAGGCGGAGATCCGAGCCCGGGCCGAGGAGCGCGCCGGGCAGCGCCGTCTGGCATTTCTTGCCGAGGCGAGCCAGATACTGGCGTCGTCCCTGGAGTACGAGACGACCCTCCAGGGCGTCGCTCGCCTGGCGGTGCCGTCACTGGCCGACGCGTGCTTCGTGGACATGCTGGAGCAGGACGGCACGACGCGGCGGGTCGCGTCGGCATGGCGGGACGGCAGCAGCAGCGCTGACAGGGAGCTGCTCGGGTGGAGCGAACCGACGTCGCTGCCTCTGGACGACGGGAGTCCGACGGCGCGGAGCCTGCGCTCCGGTGCCGCGGTCTTCCTGCCCACCGTGGCCTCCGTGCCGCTGGTGGCCCGCACGGGGGTCGTCGGCGCCATCACCTGCCTTACCAGGGAGGACCGCTTGCTGACCCCCGCCGACGTGGAGCTCGCCGGGGATCTGGCGCGGCGCTGCGCCATGGCCATCGACAACGCCCATCTTTACCGCGAAGCCCGGGAGGCCATCGGCGTCCGCGATGAGTTCCTGTCAGTGGCCGCCCACGAGCTCAGGACGCCGCTCACGAGCCTGCGTGGCTACGCCCAGCTGCTGGTGCGCGACTTCGAGCGGAAGGGCGCCGTGGACCCGGAGCGCGGTCGCCGCTCGGCCACGACGATCATGCTTCAGGCGGACAAGCTGTCTCGCCTGGTCGACCAGCTGCTCAACGTGTCCGCCATCCAGTTCGGCAAGCTGGTGATCGAGCGACGGCCGACCGACCTCAGCCGTCTGGTCCGCGATGCCGCCGAGGCGATAGGGACGCAGCTGCGCGGGCGTCGGCTGGCGGTGCACGCGCCCGCTGAGCTGCTGGCCATGGTGGACCCCCTGCGCCTGGAGCAGGTGGTTGCGAATCTGCTGGACAACGCCGTCAGGTACAGCGATGAGGGCGGCCTGATCGAGGTCGCGCTGTCCGTCGCGGACGAGGGCACCGCTGCGCTGACCGTGCGGGATTACGGTCCGGGGATCACGCGCGAAGACCGGCGGCACATCTTCGACCGCTTCTACCAGGGCCGTGGGCGGGGCGCGCTGACGGACCAGGCAGGGATGGGGCTGGGCCTGTTCATCAGCCGGGAGATCGTCCGTCTGCACGGGGGCCGCGTCGCGGCCGAGTTCCCGCCTGACGGGGGCGCCAGGTTCGTGGTGTCGCTGCCGCTGGGCGACCCGGTGGCGCCGTCCGGTACCCTGCCGGAAGCATGAGCCTGGCAGCCACGTCCACCAGCGAGCTGTCTCGGCTGTGCCGCGACGAGACGACGAAGTTCATCCACGGCGAGGCCCGCGACGACTCCTACTGCTTCGAGCTGTTCGCCCGCGCCATCGAGCGGCGCGAGCCGCTCGCGTGGGACGCCATCATGGCCCAGTACCGCGGCATCGTGCTCACCTACGTCAGGCAGCACTCCGCCTCCTCCCTGGCCGGCGAGGGCGATGACTTCTGGGTCAACCGCACCTTCCAGCGCTTCTGGATGGCCGTTGGTCGCGACCGGTTCGGCCGCTTCACCGATCTGCCGTCGCTGCTGAAGTACCTGAAGATGTGCGCCCACAGCGTGCTGCTCGATGAGATCCGGGCCCGGCGGGGCGCCCAGCTGACGCCTCTGGACGATGTCCCGCCTGGCGCGCTGCGCGCCCGTGACATGGAGGCCGAGACGGTTGGCACGCTGTCCGGGGCCGACCTGTGGGCGGCCGTGAGGCGGGCGCTGCCAGACGAGTCCGAATGGCTGGTCGCGTACCTGTCGCTGGCGCGGGACTTGAAGCCGAGCGAGATCCATCAGCGCCACCCCGACCGCTACGCGTCAGTGGCCGACGTCTACCGGGTGAAACGGAACGTCCTCGAGCGGCTGCGCCGCAGCGCCGAGATCCAGGCGTTCCACCTACCGCCTGCCTGACCGGCTAGCCGGCCGCGCCTCCGGTGCGGGCGCTCAGCCCGGCAGCGGCGCAGGCCGGGGCGGGCCGCGCCAGGCTGCGTGCGGCGTCGCCCAACGCCTGACACGCCAAAGCAAGGTTCTGGCGCACTCCCAGACGCCAGCGCGCCTGCGCCCGCTGAACCACCAGCAAGACGTCATCCGCGGGGAGAAGGGCCAGCTGTGCCTGGCCGCACGCTGCCGCGAGCGCATCGCTGGCGCGCCGCAGCGCGGGGTACGTCGGCCGGAGGTCGCTCAGTCCGGGCACACCTTCGAGCCGCGTGCTGACTGACTCGGCGGCGCCACACGCGGCGGCGGCCGAGGTCGCGTCATCGGCCAGCGACACGATGGCCGCGTCCAGTCCGTCGAGCAGCCGCACGGCTTCGGCCGGACGCGGGTCGGGCGCGCAGGCGACGAGCAGCAGCATGGCCGCGAGCAGGCCGCGACGGCGGGCAGGGCGCACCCGCGCTATAGTAGGCGGCCGTGCAGCCGAGCGGCGGGAGCCCGACGGTGGCCGTGGCCGAGCCTGGCTCCCGCCGGGCTGCGCGCGCGACGCCGGCCACCGGGTTGGGACCGCGACGCCGGCGCCCGGTCGCCGTCCCGCTGCCGTTGGTGCCCCTGCTCGCCGCCGTCGGCCTGCTGGCCAAGCTGCCGGAGCTGGTCCTGCCCATGGGCACGGACCAGGGCATCTTCGCCACCTACGCCCGGCTGATGCTCCAGGGCGGCCGACCGTACGTCGCCTTCTGGGACGTCCACCCGCCTGTCGTCTTCGTCTACTGGGAGCTGGTGCAGCGCGTGGCCGGTGCCGACTGGGCGCACTCCTGCGGGGCGGCGTGGGGCCCGCTGGCGACCCCGTCCTGCCCGTCGCTGGCCGCCAACTGTCTGGACGTGTTCGTCACGCTGGTGTGTGGCCTGCTGGTGTACGGGACGGCGCGGCGGGCGGGCGGCTCGGCCGGGGTTGGCGTCGGCGCCGCCGTGCTGACCGTCTACTTCGCCAACATCTCGATGCTGAGCGCCGGTGGCGGCGTGCCGGCCAAGCTCGCGCTGGCGCCGATGGTGCTCGCCGTGTGGGCGCTCCTGTGGGCGTGGACGGGCCGCGGCTGGATGCCGTCGCTGCTCGCGGGCGCCGCGGCCGCTCTGGCGGTGCTTGCCAAGCAGCCGGCGCTGCTCACGCTCGTGGCGCTGGGGCTTATCGCCGCCTGGTACGCCTGGCGGTCGGCCGCGGGCCCGCGCTGGCGTGTGCTGGCCGGGTACCTGCTGGGCGCCGCCGGGTTCCTGGGGTTGGTCAGCGGCTGGCTGATAGCAGTCCGGTCGTTCGCCGGCTTCGTAGAGCAGGCGTGGGTCTACAACGTGGTGCGGGTGGTCGCTGGCAACTGGCACGCGGCGGCCGAGGGGCTCACCGCGCCGTCCGTGTTCCGCCTGGACAACGTGACGCGCGACGCGTTGGCGTTCCTGCTCGTCGCCGCGTTCGCCGGCGCGCTCGCCATAGTGAGCGGCCCGGCGCGCCCGGGCCAGCTGGCGATCCTGTGGTGGACGCTGGCCAATCTGCTGGCGATCGTCGGCTTCCGCGAGTTCATCCAGCTCGTCCCGGGGATGGCCCTGCTGGCGGCGTTCGGCCTGGGTCGGCTGTGGGCGGCGGCCGGCCGCGACGGGCTCGGCCTCGGCCGGCCGCTGGCGGGCAGGCTGGTCCTGGTGGCGAGCTTCGGCACGCTGTTCTGCCTGTCCAGCGGCTTCCAGGTCGGCCAGCTGCGGCGGGCGTGGTACGAGCGCGGGCCGGCCGGGGCGCCCGCCGCGGTCGACGTTGTGGCGGCGCGGGTCGCCCAATTGCCGCCCGGGCCGCTGTTCGTCTGGGGGAACGCTGGCCAGGTCTACCCGCTAACCGGCCGCGAGCCGGCGAGTCGCTTCATGAACGCCGAGGCGCTGCGGCTGACCGCCCCGGGCCACGAGCGGTACCGCGCCGAGCTGCTCGCCGACCTGGCGAGCCGTCCGCCCAGCGCCATCGTGCTCGCTCCGCACGTGGACGAGCCGGAGCTGCGCGTGGCTGCCTTCCCCGAGCTTGGGCAGCTGCTCCAGACCTGCTTCGAGCCCGTGCCTCTGCCGGCCGCGGCTGGCCACGATTGGAGCGTCTACGTCCGCCGCTGCGACCCTAAGCAGGTGGTCGTCAGTCTTGCTCCATTCTGATCATCTGAGCTCCACCTGCTTAGGGTCTTGCCTTTGTTCGCGCTACGCGCTTGGCGCTCGGGCGCTCGACGGCTACTCCACCTCGCGTGGCGACTCCGTCCAGTAGCCGAGCTGGTCGAGCCAGGCGCGCGTCTCGCCGACCACCACGCGCGGCCGCTGGCGCAGCTGCTGGACCGTGGCCGAGCCTGTCAGGAACAGGACTGTGCGCAGCTCTTGCAGCAGCTGCTCGATCCAGCGGTCGACGGCGGCGTCGCCTTCGAGCGCCGCCTGGAGCAGCGGGCGCGCCACGCCCACCAGGGTCGCACCCAGGGCGAGCGCTTTGGCGGCGTCCAGGCCGGATCGGATGCCGCCGGTCGCGATCACCGGCAGTCCCGCTCCGACGGCGGCGACGACGGACACCGCGGTGGGGATGCCCCAATCGCGCAGCAGCTCGCCCATCTGGCGACCGCGGGCCTGGCCTTGCGATTCGGCCCGCATCCCTTCGATGGCGGCGAAGCTGGTGCCGCCGACGCCGCCCACGTCCAGCGCGGCGACGCCGAGGCGCCGCAGTCGTCTGGCGGTGGCCCGCGCCAGCCCGGCGCCGGTCTCCTTGGCGATGACCGGGACGCCCACCTCGGCGACGACCTGGCGCAGGGCCGCCGCGCAGCCCTGGGCGCGCCGGTCACCTTCCGGCTGAACGCTCTCCTGGAGAAAGTTCAGGTGCACCGCCAGGGCGTCGGCGGCGATCATGGCGACGGCGCGGCGCGGGTCGTCGACCGCGAGGGTGTGGCCGCTCTCCTGCGCGATGAGCTGCGGAGCGCCGATGTTGGCGACCAGGAAGGCCGTCGGCGCCTGCTCCCGCGCGATGGCGTAGGTGTCGGCCAGGCGCGGGTTGGCGACGCCGGCCCGCTGGCTGCCCACCCCCATCGCGAGCCCATGGCGCTCGGCCCCGCGGGCGAGGACGGCGTTGATCTCCCGGGCGGAACCGTGTCCACCGGTCATGGCGGCGATCATGAGTGGCGCACGCAGCGGGCGCCCGAGAAACGACGTCGTCAGGTCCACGGCGTCGAAGTCGAGCTCCGGCAGCGCTTCGTGGACGAGGCGGACGTCCGGCCAACCTGGACCGACGCGGGCGTCCACGTCGCGGGTGGCCGTGACTTCGAGGTGCTCCGCCTTGCGGGCCTCGACCAGGTCGACCGCGGGCTCGTCGGCGGAAGGCCTATGAGGCCCCGTGTGCGGGCCGCGGCGCGGCTGCTGGTCCGTCACTGCAGGCTGACACCTCCGTCGGTCGCGACCATGCTAGCGTGCCGGCCGGGTGGGCAGGACGACTGGCACGTCGTCCGGGATGACGAAACTTCATGACGCGCGGCGCATGGCCTGTCACAGTGGGCAAGCATGGAGGCGACTGTCAGGGAGGCTGCTGCGCCGGTCGTGCCGGTGTCCCGCTGCCGGTGCCGGTCGCGACCGCACGCGCGGGAGAGCGGCCAGGCGCTGGTCGAGCTGGCGCTCGTCCTGATGGTGTGCATGCTGCTGCTGGTCGGCACCATCGACGTCGGCCGCGCCGCCACGATGGCCGTCGCGGTCCAGGGCGGCGCCGGCGCGGCGGCCCGCCTCGGCGCCCAGCGGGTCGTGGGCTTCGGGGTCACTGACCGGGCGATCATGCAGCGGCTGATCGACAGCTCGGCGCCGTTCTTGAGTGGCTGCACGGCTAGTGGCACGAACCCCATGACGTGCAGCCCCGCGTACGGCGGGACGTGGACCCTGTCGGTGATCTACCCCGGTGGCCTGGTGACGGAGGGCGGCAGCGTCGAGGTCAAAGCGGTCGGCGCGATTGCGCCGCTCGCCAGTCTCGCCAGGCTGGCCTCGGCCGTCGGCCTGGGCACGATCACCGTCACGGCTGACGCGCAGTCGGTCATGCTGTGAGGCGACCCGAGGCGGGGGACCGGGCGGAGCGCGGCCAGGCGCTGGTCGAGTTCGCCTTCGCCTTTCCCATGCTGCTGGTGCTGATGTTCGCGGTGATCGATTTTGGGCGCGCGTCGTTCACTTACACGTCGCTGGCGTCGGGCACGGCCGAGATGGCCCGGCAGATGAGCATCCCCGGGACGTCCAATGCGGGCGCCATCGCGGCGTTCAACAACGGCAACGTCGCCATGGCCGGGAGCAATCCCGCCACCGACAAGGTGGTCGTGACCGTCTACGACGACCACAACGCACAGCAGGGGACACAGACCTGCAGCCTGCCGTTGCGGCCGAGCACGTGCACGATGCCGGCCCGGGTAAACGGGGCTGGGGCAGCCTACCGCGGCGGGTATGTGGTGGTGACCGCGACCTCCACCTTCGTGTTCATCCCGCCGCTGCGCGGTCCTCTCGGCATCGGCTACTACGAGCCAAAGGTGTCGTTGCAGGCGACGGCGCTGGCGTCCATCGGATGACAGCCGACCGACCGACGGCGCGACCCGGCGCATGGCGACGCGGGCGCGCTCGTGGCCAGGTGTTCGTCATCTTCGCCCTGGGCCTGGTGGGGCTGGTGGGGATACTGGGCCTGGTCCTCGATGGCGGGGTGCTGTACCTGCAGCGGCGCACGGCGCAGAATGGCGCCGACGCCGCGTCGCTGGCCGGCGCCTACGCGCTGAACCAGTACCGGATCGCGGCTGGGACGGGGAACGATGCCACGGTGGCCGCGGCCATCTGCAAATACGTCCTGGCCAATAGGGCTGGTCCGGCGCCCACGGCGACCGCCTGGTACGTCGACGGCAACAACGCAAACGTCGGCGCCATTCCCCTGACGCTGAGCTGCACCGGCACCCAGCTCCCGAGCGGCGTGCCGTCGTCCGCCGTAGGCGTCCACGTAACCGTGACCATCGGTCCGTACAACACCTACCTGGTCGGCATCGTGGGCGTCGGCCAGCTGAAGGCCAGCGCCCTGGCAACCGCCAGCATCTCTAGCGCCGTGGTTCCTCAGACCGTCGTCGTCCTGAACGGGGCCATCTGTCCCGGGCTGACCGTCAACAGCACCTCGCACCTGACTGTGGCGAACGGCGGTATCCAGGTGAACTCCGCCTGCTCGACAGGAGCGTTGCAGGTGAGCGGCTCGTCGACCGTGCAGGCGAACCAGGGGGCTGTCACCGTGGTCGGTACGGCGCAGGCCACCGGTGGGTCGACCATCACCCCGGCCGCGGTCACCGGGGTGGCGCCGATCGCCGACCCGTTGGCCGGCATCCCAATCCCCATCCTGAACGGTTTGTCCACCCAGCCCGCGGTCTACTGTCAGAATGGCGCGACGATGACAATCGGTCCAGGGGTGTACCAGTACATCGCGGCGCTGAGCGGATGCAACCTGACCATGCTCCAGGGCAACTACGTCGTCGGCTTCTCCAATTCCACCCCCACTTTCTACGTCGACGGCGGATCCAAGGTGACCATTGGCTCGTCCGCCGGCAACACCACGATTGTGCTGACCAACGGCATGTACCTCTGCTGCAGCACCGGCTCGGCACGGCCGGTCGGGACGAATGTCCTCTTTTACAACGCCTGCCTGAACTATCTGAGCGATCTTCCCGGCGGGTGCCACACCGGCGACCAGTTTGGAACAATAACTTCGACAGGTCGCATAGACCTGAGTTTGGTCACCCCGCAAACTAGCGGCCCCTACCAGAATATGACGGTCTTTCAGGACAGAAACAACGCCCGTACTATGACGATCGACACGGGTGTCGTGGCGAACGCGGGGACAGTCTATGGCAAAACGATGCCCGTCAACATAACGGGCGGCGTAGCGGCGCCTGTGCAGTTCATCGTGGACTCGATGGCGATCACCGGAAGCTCAAGTGTGACGGACAACGTGACCCTGGCGCAGAAGAACCCCGGAGCGCGGCTCATCGGGATGACGCAGTAGCAAGCGCCGGCTTGACAGACACGGGACCTTCCTGGCCTCATTGCGTTATGAGCGCTCATGCTTGACCTGCACGATCGCGTCGCGCTTGTGACCGGCGGCGGCACCGGGATCGGCTTCGAGGTGTCCTCGCGTTTGGCCGAGCAGGGCGCCCACCTGGCTATCGCCTACTCCCGCTCTCAGGACGAGGCCGAGCGCGCCGCCGCGACGCTGCGCGACAGGGGCGCGCGCTGCCTGGTCCGGCGCTGCAACCTGGCCAAGGTGTCTGAGATCGAGGATCTCGTCGCCGCCGTCGTCGCCGAGTACGGCCGGCTCGACGTGGTGGTGTACGCCGCCGGCACAACCCAGTTCGTGCCTTTCCCGGACCTCGAGGCGGTGGCCGAGGACGTCTGGGACGAGATCTTCGACGTCAACCTCAAGGGCGCGTTCTTCGTGGCGCGGGCCGCGGGCCGCTGGATACGGGAGCACGGCGACGACGGCGTGATCGTCAACGTCGCCTCTATCGCTGGGATCGTGCCCGGCGGCAGCAGCCTGCCGTACGCCGTGTCCAAGGCCGGCGTCATCCACCTCACCAAGTCGTTGGCCGTCGCCCTCGCCCCGAAGGTGAGGGTCAACGCGGTCGCGCCCGGGCTGGTGCTCACCCGCTGGTGGACCGGCCGCGGCGTCGACACCGAGCCAGTCGTCCTGTCGACGCGCTTCAAACGGGCGCTCGATGCCGGGGAGGTCGGGGACGCGGTGCTGCACCTGGTGCGCAACAGCAGCATCAGCGGCCAGACGCTGACCGTGGACCTGGCCAACGTGCTCCACTGAGCGCGTAGCGCGAACAGAGGCCAGAGCCTGGGCAGGTGGCGCTCGCATGATCAGAATGGAGCAACACTCAAGACCACCTGCTCAGGCATGAGAGGCGTCTCAACCGCTTCTTAACCGTTTCGTGCATCGCTGGTAACGAGCGGCACCGCGTTCTCCCTTAGACTTCAACGTCGGCCATGATCTGCGTCGCAGACCGAAGACGACTATCCCGCCCGGCACGCTGAGGTTAGAGAAGGACAAACCCACATGGTGGAGCTGAAGGGCTCGCTCAAGGGCATGGGGCTGCGGCCCCTCGTGCGCCTTCTGTCCGACCTGGGCAAGACGGGCTGCCTTCACCTCGCCGAGGAGCAGTGGCACGGCGAGCTCCACTTCCGGGGCGGCCGCCTGGTGGGCGCGCGGGTGGGCTCAGAGGAGGGCGTCGACGCGCTCGACGCCCTGGTCCTGGCGCTGCCCAACGCCACGTTCACTTTCAGCGACGGCGAGGAGCCACCGGAACGGGAGCTCGCGCTCCAGCCCGACGACGTCCAGGCGCATCTCGCGGCGGCCGACGAGCGCAGTGGCGGCTTGCTCCAGCGCATCCCCTCGATGGACGCGCGGCTGACGGTCATCGAGGCCGACCAGGGCCACGCATCGGAGAACGTCCAGCTCGACCGCACAACTGTACAGACGTTGCTGCGGGTCAACGGCGGGCGGACCGTGGGCGAGGTCGTCGATGGCCGGCCGCTGGTCCAAACGCTGCGCGACCTGGGACGCCTTGTCGATCTCGGGTTGGTGCGGGCGGCGACTGCGCCCGCCGTCGTGGCCGCTCGCGAGATGCCGGCCCTGACTCGTGCCGCCATCCTCACCCCCCTGGCTGGACAACCATCGCCGGCGCCGACCCCAAAACAGCCGGTCTTCGAGAAACCCGCCAATGAAGCGCGGCCGGCATCCGCGGCCGTGACGTGCCCCAAGCTCGGCTTTGCCGACGACCCCGGTAATCAGTACTCGCGGCCGACGTCGCTGCACCGTTGCTACGCGTCAGGGGTCGCCGCCCAGGTCAGCCACCAGGAGCAGCGCGAGCTGTGCCTCAGCGGCGAATTCGCCCGCTGCCCTCGGTTCACCCGCTCGCCCGCCGGGAGAGTTGCCGCGGCGCTTCCGGGCTCTCCGCCCGCCCTGCCGCGGCGGCCACCAGCGGCCGGCCCACCCCCCGCCGAGGAGCCGATCCGACAGCCGGTCGATGCTGGCCCGCCGCGAGCGCGACAACCGCTCCTGGGCGCCGTCCGTGAGCTCGGGGGCGGTCCCGCCCGCCTGGACGCCGATCTCGACGGGGACAACGGCCAACGGGGCGCGCGGGACGCTGCGCCAGGTGCCCCGCGGGCGCCAGCGCCCGTGGCGGCGCGGCGGCCGACAGCGAATGGCGCCCAGCCGCGGGTCGCCCCGCCCTACCCGCGGCCTGAGGTGTCCCAACGCGTGCCACGGCTGCTGGTGGCCAGCCTGGTGCTGGGGGCTCTCCTGGTGGCCCTTGGCGTGTACGTGATGAAGCCCTTCACCGCGGGCCCCGAGCTCCGGTCAGCCGCGGCGCCGGTGGCGGCGCCGACCCGCTCCCCGGCCGCGGCCAAGCCGGTCGCCGGTCTGACGCGGCCAACCCCGGCGGGTGTAGCCAGCTCTCCGCCGGCGACCGCGCCAACGCAAGATCCCGCTCCCACTCCGGCTCCCGCTCCCGCGGCCGCCCCGGTCGCGCCGGCCGCGGCCCCATCCCCGCCGCCGACGGTGGCCGCTGCCCCGGCCCCCCCACCGCTAGACGGGTTCCACACAGTTCTCGATGCCCAGTTTGGTACGGATCAGCCGCAGTGGCTCAGGAATGGCTCCCTGGTGGGCTGGACCGACGGGGCTTACCGGCTCTCCGCGCAGCAGCCGACCCACTTCGTGGCCGTCGGGGCCCCGCTCAAAGAGCCTGTCGCCGACGCGGTTGTGTCGGCGACGTTCAGAAAGCTCGCCGGCCCAGCCGGCGGTGGCTACGGCGTCATCGTGCGCGATCAGGGGCCCGGCCCCCGCGACGGTGCGGCGCAGGAGGGCAACTTCTACGTCGCCGAGGCCGGCGACCGCGGTGAGTTCGGCATGTGGCGGCGCGAGCTGGACCGCTGGATCGACATCGTCCCGTGGACGCGGACGGACGCCGTCCACCCGAGTGGAACGGCCAACACGCTGACGGTGCGGGCCATCGGTAATCAGCTCACATTCCTGATCAACGGCACGGAGGTCGCCAGCCGAACCGATGCGACGCTGCCGTCCGGCGGGGTGGGCGTCTTCGTGGGTGGGGACGGCAACGTGGTTGCCCTGGATCGGTTCACCGTCCAGGCGCCGAACTAGCGCCCGCTTGGCGCCTGGGACGCAGCCGCCCGCGGCCGTGCACGCGCGTGGTGCCCGACGTTAGCCGGCGCGCCTTCCTGCTGGCCGGCGCGGGCATCGCCGCCGCCGCGGCCGGCCTGCTGACGCCCTTCGGCAGAGTGGCCGAGCCAGCCGACCAGGTGGTCCAGCTTGGCGACCTGGCGCTCGCGGTCGGCGCGAACCCGTGGCGCCTGTCACTACGCGGGCCCGACGGCCGCCTCGTGTGGCAGGAGCCTCTGGACGGTACCCTGGAGCTGCGCACCCGGGACGGCGTCTACCGCGCGCTTCGGCTCGTCTCGACAGCGGCGCTGGGGGACGAGACGACCCAGCTGATCGCCGCGACCGACGATCCGGATGGGCGTCGGCTGACCGTCGAGGTGCAGCGGCTGGGACCGCGGGTGTTCAGGCTGACGGCCACCGCGAGCGATCCAGCCGGTGTGGTCAGCGTCGGCGGGTCCCTGGTGGCGGATCCCGAGGAGCGCTTCGTCGGGTTGGGGGAGCGCTTCACCGGCGTCGACCAGCGTGGCCGCGTGGTCGAGGTTTGGGCGGCCGACCGCCGCGTGGCTGGGTACGGCGACAGCACGTACGCGCCCCTGCCGCTGCTCATGTCCAGTCAGGGCTACGCGGTCGCGCTCGAGCGCTTCGAGCGCTCCTGGCTCGACCTTGCCTCGACGCAGGCGGACCGCTGGAGCTGGCTCCAGATGGCGCCCGCGGCCAGCCTGCTGGTCAGCTATGGCCCCGGGCTGAAGCAGCTGGTCCAGCTCAACGTGGCCGTCACGGGTCTGCCGCCTGTCCCACCCTTGTGGACCTTCGGCGTCTGGAAGGTCGCCGTCGGCGGCCAGGACGCCGTGCTGGCGGAGATGGGCCGACTGCGCGCGCTGCGCGTGCCGGTGTCGGCGGCGTTCGTCTTCGACGCCGTCGACGACCATGCGAATATCGGCTGGCCGACCGTTAACTTCGGTGGCCGCCACACCGGACAGTACCCTGACCTGCCCGCTTTCACGGCTGCGCTGCACCGCCTGGGATTGAAGGCGCTGAACTACTTCACCGCCGATTTCCACCTTGGTCGCGCCAGCTACAGCGAGGCTGCTGGCCACGGCTTCCTGGTCAAGCGGGACAACGGGCGCGCCTACCTGCACCCGGAGTTTCAGATCTCCTGGCTGGACTTCACCGATCCCGACGCCGTCGACTGGTGGCAGCGGCTCTGGGACCGGGCATTGGTCGCCCTCGGCTTCGATGGCGGCATGCTGGACCTGGGCGAGCTGATCCCAGAGGACGCCACGTTCGCCGACGCGACCACCGGCCTGGCGACGCACAACCGCTACCCGCTGCTCTACACGCAGGCGGCCTGGCAGGCGGCCGCCGCGGCGCGTCCCAGCGGCGACTTCGCCCTGATCGCGCGCTCGGGGGCGCGGGGGGCGCAGCGGTTTCAGAGCCTGCAGTGGCCTGGCGACCCGCTGATGCGGTGGCAGGCGCCCGACGGGTTGCAATCCATGGTGCCGGCGGCGCTGTCGTTCGGCCTGAGCGGCTTCCCTTACTGGTGCGCCGAAGTGGCCGGCTACGTGCAGGTGGGCTTGCCGGCGGACCAGGAGCGCGAGCTGTGGCTGCGCTGGCTCCAGCTCGGGACGTGGACCGCCACCCTCCACGACCACTACGGCGACCATCCGAACGCGCCAGTCGAGGCCTGGCAGGATGAGGCCACGATGGCCGCGTTCCGCGACGCGGCGCGCATCCACAACAGCCTGGTGGTGTACATCTACTCCAGCGTCACGGAGGCGCACCGGACGGGCGTCCCGCTCATGCGGTTCCTGCCGCTGGAGGTGCCGGACGACCCCCGCGCCTGGCGCGAGGAGGGAAGCTACTTCTTCGGGCCGTTGTTCCTCGTGGCCCCTGTCGTCGAGCCGCGCGCAACCAGCCGCACGGTCTACCTGCCCGAGGGCGAGTGGGTCGACTTCTGGACCGGCCAGACCTACCGTGGTGGCCAGGAGACGACGGTGGCCGCGCCGCTGGATGGCGGCCGAGCGCCGGTCTTCTGCCGCGCCGGCGCGCTGGTCCCGCTGGCCGCCGACTTCGACACGCTGGCACCTGGCGATGACCCGAGCGTGCGCGGCTACACGGGCGACCTCGTCGTCCGGATCATGCCAGGCGATCCTGGCGCGGCCGCGGCCACCGAGTTCGCCCTGTACGACGGCACTCTGCTCCGCTGGGATGGGGGCACGCTGCGGATCAGCGACAATGGCAGGCCACGGAGCGTCGAGCTGCGGCTCCCGGACGGCACGTCGCTGACGCGGCGGGTCGAAGGCCGGGAGGGCGCGATCGTGGGCGCGCCTGGCATGGTTCGACAGGCTCACCATGATGGTTCGACAGGCTCACCATGAGCGGCGGCCGTGAGACGCCGAGCTCCGGCTACTCGCGTGGGGCTGGGCGGGGACCGTTCTGGGGCGCATACTGGAAGCTTGCGTCAACCGGCAGGGAGCGGGTTCGGCGGAGGTGTCGCGGCGTGACGGCTGCCTGGCGATGGGCGGTGGCCGCGCTGGCGCTGGCGCTGTGTACGGCGTGCTCGGTCGCCTCGTCCCGGACGGAGCCGCCGCCGGCGCCGGTGGGGCGGCTCATGTACCAGGTCGACGCCCAGCACACGGGCCGCAGCCCGTACGCCGGGCCGCGCCAGCTGACGCTGTTCCGGACGTTCAACGTTGCCAGGATCGAGATCCGCGACCCCGTGTTCGCCAGCTCGGACATCCAGAGCTCGGCGGCGATCGACGCCGATGGCACGGCGTACATCGGCCTGCACTCGGGCACGCTGTTCGCGCTGCGCGACCCGCGCGACGGGAACCAGCTGGCCGCGCGGTGGAGCTTCCATCCGCCCGGGGGATCGTCCTGGCACGCCACGCCGGCGATTGGCAACGACGGGACCGTGTACGTGGGGTTCAGCACGAACAGCAGCACGCCCCAGTCCGAGGGGGCGCTCTACGCGCTGCGCGCGCCAGAGTCGGGCATGGAGCCGCGCGTGGCCTGGTCGGTCGACCTCGGGCCGGGCCGCCAGACGTCGTCGCCGACAATCGGTCCCGATGGGACGATCTACGCGGTGGCTGGCGAGGGGCGCCTGTCGGCGGTCGACCCGGGCGGGCGGGTGCGCTGGACGGCGCAGACGGGGACGGTGCTGAAGTCGTCGCCAGCGCTGGGTCCGGACGGGACGGTCTACGTGCCGAGCATGAACGGCAAGCTGTACGCGGTCAGCCCACCCCGCGACCCGAGCGTCCGGTCTGGGCAGGTGAAGTGGGTGTTCCGGTTCGACGAGTACCCGGGCTCCGGCCCGGCGGTCACCGCTCCGCCCCCGCCGGCAGGCGCCGACGGCGTCGGCACCGGCGCCTCGCCGACCATCGCGCCCGACGGCATGGTCTACATTGGCGCCAACAACAGCAACCTCTACGCGATCTCGCCGGCCGGGAAGCTGGTCTGGCTGTTCGAGGCGGAGCGCGAGATCGCGGGCATCTGGTCGACGGCAGCTCTGAGCGCCGACAACCGCACGCTCTATTTTGGGGCGAACAAGGGCGGGATCTACGCGGTCGACCGGGCGACCGGCGAGCTGAGCTGGCAGTTCAGGATGGTAGGATCGGTGTACTCCTCGCCGGCGCTGGGGAGGGACGGAGTGTTGTACACGGGAAGCACGATCGGCCACCTGCTGGCCATGGACTCGACCACGGGCCGGCTGGTCTCGGACTACGACGCGGGCGCGCCGATCTGGACGGCGCCGGCGATCCGTCCCGACGGGACGCTGCTGGTCGCCGACCGCAAGGGCCGGGTGATGCTGCTGGGGAACGGATGAGACGGTCGGCGTGGTCGACGGCGCTGCGGTCGCGGCAGGGCAGCCAGGCGCTGGTGGAGTTCGGCATCGTGGTGGTCGCGTTCGTGCCCATGCTGTTGGGCATGCTGGACCTGGGGCTCATGCTGAACGGCTGGATGACTGTGAACGCGGGCGCCCGCGAGGCGGCCAGGGCCGGCGCCGCCGGCGGCTATGTCGACACGGCGGTGTTTGCTGCTGCTCGGAGATACACGCCCCCCGGCGTGAGGAGCTCCGATTTGAAGATAACCGCTGACTACTGCGACCAATCTGGGGCATCATGCACGAGCTACTACAGCTCCGGGAGCGTCAACCCCCCGGCTCCCGATCCGTCCACTGTTCGCTCGGGATACAGCCTCACGGTGACGGTTGTTGCCGACACGTTTGAAGTGATCACGCCCCTGGTAAGGCCGATGTTCGGGTGTGACGGAGGGAAGCCGAATTGTCCCGTCACACTGATCGGCAAGGCAACCATGCGGTACGAAGGGCCGCCGTCGTCGTGAGGCTGCCCTTCCGCCATCGACGTCATGGGCAGGTGATCGTCGTCTTCCCTGTGGCGCTGATCGCCCTCTTGGGCATGATGTCGCTGGCGTTCGACGTAGGCCGATACTACCTTGCCCAGCAAGAGGCACAAAAGATGGCCGACGCCGCGGCGCTCGCCGCTGTCATGACGTGGCCAAACCGCCTAGCTATGACCGAATCCACGGCTGATTTCTACGCCGAGCAGAACAGCGCGGTCATCCGCGCGGTGTGCTCGCTGCCGAATCCGCCCGAGGCTCTCGATGCGCCGAACACGTTCCTCGACCCGCCGGTTCGCCTGCCACAACCAGACGGTACGACGCTGCCCGCACCCGCGCTCCATGTCAGCGTCTCCTGTCAGGTATCGCTGATTCCGGGAACCATCCTCTGGGATCGGCCAGCTCCGACGTTGACGGTCCGCGCCGACGCGACCGCGGCGCAAGGGTGTGCCGATCCTTCGGGCTGGGTTATGGGCTACACGTACCCCTGTCCCGGAAACCCGCCATACAGATACGGAGCGCGGCTGGTGTCATGAGCCCGCTACGTGCGCCATTCTGGAAACGACGGGGAGGTCCTCCAGCTCCGCACCGGAGAGCTGGCCAGGGCCTCGTCGAGTACGGATTGATAGTGGCGGCCTTTGCCGTAGTCGCCATGGCCGGTGTTGGGATTCTGGAACAGGCGGAGCGCAACTACTTCGACCGATTCCCTCAGCAGCCCGCGCCTCAGCAGGCGGTGCCCACGGCTACGGATGGACCCACGGCTACGGCGGGGCCCACGGCTACGGCAGGGCCCACGGCTACGACGGGACCCACGCCTACGGAGGGACCCACGCCTACAGAGGGACCCACCGCTGCTGGCGTGACGCACCAGCCGCTTGTGAGCCTATCCTGCACCCCAAAAGCGGTTCCGAAGGATCACGATGTGTCCTGCTCTGCGACAGTGCAGGACGTGATCACCGGCGTGCCGCCAGCGACTGGCACGTTCGACGTGGTGGTAACGGACAAGAGTACACGTAGGAGCGTAGGCCCCACGCCGCTGGTCCTCGTAAGCCCAGGTCAGTCAGGGCCTTTTACGGTTCGTTTCCCGGAACAGACCACGTACAACATCGACGTCAAATACGTCCCGCCAGTGGGCGCTTCGGGCTGGGGGCTGGGGATGGAAGGCAATACAGATATTCGAGTGGTGGCCGCCCCGGGACCCTGATCCGGTTCAGGCGTTGCCTCGCGTACTACGTGGCAGGGTCGCAGGGCGACCACCATCCCGCCGCTACGTCTCACCTGGCACACCGCACCTGAGTCCTGAACACCGCGGCGTCGCCACTGGTGAAGACCTGCTCGAGAGCAGCCGACTGACGGAGCGTCTCTAGCGGTGGGAAGTGCCGAGGCTCCCACCGCGTGCCGGCCGCGCCGCGGTACACGTAGCCCACGTGCAGCGCGCAGGCCGCCGCCTCGGCCTCGGGGACGCGCTCCAGCCAGCCGACGTTGTCCAGCACCAGCTGCGCCCGGTCGTCGGCTGGCGCCAGACGCGACCGCAGCACTGGCATGTTCGCCTTGAACGGCGCCCACACGCCGGCGTCGGCGAAGGAGTCGTTGGCCAGGGCCTCGCCCGGCGCGGCGTGCGCCCGCAGCCAACCCATCGCCGCCGCGTCGTCGGAGGTATACGTATCCGTGGAAGCGGCGGCGATCTGGGCCAGCAGCGTGACCGCGGCCACCGACGACACCAGCGACGTGCAGGCGACTGCGCCGGTCGTTCGCCGCAGACGGCGCTCCGCGACCGGGTGGCGCGTCCGGTCCAGCCACGGCCAGTGCCCGTACAGGTGCCGGACCGCGTCGAGAAGCGCGCAGCAGCCGGCGCCCTCCATCAACGTGAACGCCAGAGCCGCCACGTACAGGAGCCGGTACTGCTGGCCCCACGGGAACGTCACCGCGTACACGGTGCGGATCCAGGGCACGGACCGAAAGCTCAGCAACACCGCCAGTCCGTAGAACACGAGCCCGAGGGCAATGAGAAAACGGCCCTGGCGCGCCCGCAGCAGCCAGACAACGCCCAGCGGCACCAGGACGATCCGAGCCAGCGGGTTGACGTCCAGGGTGCCGGCGAGCAGATCGGACACGGCATTCGACATCGCGTCCGCCACGCTGGCGTCCACCAGCGCCCCTTCCGCGTAGCCGACGGCCGTCGCGCCACCCTCCCGGGCCCACGACAAGAGAATCGGCAGGTACGAGGCTGCCACCACGGCGGCGACCACCAGACCCAGCCCAACGTCCGCGGGCAGGCGCTGCCAGCGGACGCGCCGCGCGAACGCCGCCAGCATGACCGGCAGCCCCAGACCCACCGTGTAGAGCTCGCTGCCGTGCGTCACGACAATGGCGCCGACCATGAGCCCGGCCGCGCCAGCGAGCTTCGCGCTCGGTCTACGCAGATATTCCACGCTGACAGCCCAGATCCCGAGCACCAGAAGGAGGGCCGTGTCCAGCGGCCAACCGCCCCAGGTGTGTGGGCTGTACGGGTAGGCGAAGGTCACACCGAGCAGCAGCGCAGCGATGGCCGCGGGCAGCGGACGGCCCGGCCAGACGGCAACGCCCATCCCGAACAGCGCCAGCGGCGCCATCAGCGCAAGCCCGAGAGCCGCCTGGGTCACCGCCTGCGCGGTGTCGACCCAGGGCACCAGGGTCAGGAACGCCGCGACCATCCTGTGGAAGCCGACCGGGTACCAGTCGTTCCAGGGGTTCCCCAGCTCCAGGAACTGGATCGTCTCGACGTGGAAGGCGCCATCGTGCGTCGACAGCGGCGCTCCCAGGCCGGCCAGAGCGATCGCGACGACGACAACGGGCACCAGGAGGGCAAGCCCGAGCACGAACCAGACGTACCAGAGCCAGCCTGTCTTTTGCAGCGCGTCCAGCAGCGACCGCCGCTCGATCGCCAGCACCCCCAGCCCGGCGACCGCGGACATCGCGAGAACGAAGGCGCTCACCATTGGCGGCGCACCAACCGCCCCGCTCCACGTGGTTAGAGCGATGAGCAGCCCGAGCCCCAGGGCTGGCGCCAGCGCCAGGCTGACCGGCGCGGGTGTGAGTCGAAGGAGACGTCCAGCCGCGACGCCCGCGCTGCACACCACGGCGCAGAAGGCGATGGCCAGGAGCATAGCCATGCAGCATCGGCTCTCGCGCCGACGCCACGCAACCCGACGGAGCGGCGAGCTATCCTCCCACCGTTGCGCCCCACTCCACGCGTCAGCATCATCATCCCGTGCTACAACCACAGCCGATTCGTCGGAGAGACGATCGCAAGCGCCCTCGGTCAGACTTATAAGCCGTTGGAGGTGATCGTCGTCGACGATGGCTCGACGGATGACAGTGCTGCCGTAGCTGCGCGGTATCCGGTGCGACTCATCCGCCAGTCGAACCAGGGTGTCGCGGCTGCCATGAACGCCGGCGTCCAGGCATCGAGCGGGATCTTTGCCCTCACGGTTGGCTCAGATGATCTACTCCAGCCCCAGTACGTCGAGGTGATGCTCGATGCGCTACGGCGCAATCCGGGTGCCAGTTTTGCCTATAGCCGGATCCTGTTCTTTGGAACCGAGTGCCGGGAGTACCCAACGGAGCCGTTCGACCCGGAGACGCTGGCGGAGCGCAACTATGTGGCCCCCGCCGCCGTTTTTCGTCGCCAGGCCTTCGATGAGATCGGCGGCTTCGACCCGGGCATACCCCGCTGCGAAGATTGGGACTTCTGGCTCACCCTGGCCGAGCGTGGGCACTGGGCGGTCTACGTCCCTCAGGCGTTGGTCCTCGCGCGACAGCACGGGCGCTCGTACAATTCCCGGGATTACTTCTCACGGCGTGGGTTACGGCGCGAACTACTCATGGTTACCCGCCTCCGGGACAGACACCCTCGGCTGTTCGCCCGTCGTGCCCTCTTGCGCCGCCTGGCACGACTCCCGGGCCGCCTCGCCCGGCGTCAGGTGTCGCTGCGCTTCGGCGCCCTGCTGGTCGCCTTCTACGGTGCGATGCTGGCCCACGACCTGGTATGGAGGAGCCGTCGTCGCTAGGGACGGACTGTGGCGGCTGATCGGGGCGGGAGATACCGCTGGCATGTGGCTGCTGGCCGGCACGGGGAGCGCTGTGATCCTCTCCTACGTCTCAGTGACCCTGAGCGCCCGTCTCCTTGGACCCGCTAACTTCGGGCTCCTGGGCGCTTTAGTGAGCATCGCGTCCGTTGCCACCGTGGTGCTCAGCCCGCTGTACACTATGGCCGCCCATATAGCCGCCGTGGCACTCGTGCGCCAGGATGTCCACGCAGTGCGCGGGCTCACGGCGCCCACGCTGGTCGGAACAGGGGCCCTGGCGTTGCTGATCCTGGCCGCTTTGCTGGTTTGGGCCGAGCCCATCAACGCCTTCTTCCACGTCTCGGGATCCGGGACCGTCGCGCTGTTGGCCCCCCTGCTTGCAGGGCTCGCCTGCATCCAGGTACTCAAGGGCTTCCTCGCAGGGCTTCAGCGCTTCCGAGCATTTGCGGCGGCCACGGCACTGGAAGCCCTGGTGCGGGCGGCTCTGACGGGTCCGCTCGTGCTGGTGTTTGGGGTCTTCGGAGCCGTGACTTCGTATCTGGGAGGCGTCGTTGCAGCGGATGCCTGGGCTCTGGGGTGCCTGGGCAAGGTTGGCTGGCGGCTGCCGGCGTGGGAGCAGGTACCCGGGCCGGGATGGACGGCGGCCGGTACGGCGCTGGTGACCCTGGTGGTCGCTGTGCTGCAGTATGGGGATCTCGTGCTCCTCCGGTGGTATGCCTCGGCAGAAGAGGTGGGAATGTATGCAGCCACCGGGGCGCTTGGCAACACGCTGTTCACGCTGGCGGTGCCGCTAACATTGCCGGCCTTTCCGCGGGCTCTCTTGGCCCACCAAGCCGGTCAGCCTACGTGGCCCATCTTGCGCCGAGCGCTGGCCCCCGTCGCTGTCGGAGGACTGGTTGCGACCTTCGCCGCGGCGTGGCTTGGACTGTCCGTCGCCTCCTATGTTTTCGGCTCCCCGTTCCAGGGGGTAGGTCCCCTGCTACCCCCGTACCTGGCGAAGACGACGGCGCTGATCGCCCTGGCGCTCCTGGGCCAACATGCGGTCGCGGTAGGCCGCATGGGTGCGCTTGGTTCAGGGGCGGCCCTGGCCTTAGCTGCCCCAGTCGTTCTCACGGCGTTGCACGCCCAGCCGTACATGGCGGCCATGATTAGCTTCGGCATCGCCACTGGGGCAGCCACCCTCGTTGGCGTGCTGCTGGCAACGCCGCGCGGGTGAGTCGCGGGTGCTCGTCTGTAGACTATGTAGGCGGATCGTCTTACCGTCAGAGTAGCGGCAACGATCATGGCGCGATCGCCACCGTCATACGCCGCGCAGCCGCGAACAGGCGCTCGCAAAAACTCTCGACCCCGCGCATGTCCGCGCCATCCGCGAGCTGCGACAATGGAAGCCGCGCGCCATGCCGGGCCAAGAGCTCGCTGTCTCTGATCATCCGGTTGGCGCGGGCCGCAGTGCGCGCTTGGCGCAGCTCGGGGAGCCAGCCCACGAACTCCGTCCAGGCGAGCGCCTTGCCGATGAGGGAGCCCGGGCCACCTCGCAGGGCCATGCCCCACGCCAGGATTTCGGCGACAAGTAGAACCGGCGTGAGGGCGACGATCGTCCGCCACTCCAGTAGTTTGAACAGAGTCCACCAGCGGTTCCGCTCCAGGTAGCGCAGCTTCACCGCGGAGAAGCCGGGTCTGTGATCGTGCAGGACCAACGCGTCCGGCACCGCGACGCAGCGGAGACCCGCGAGGCGAGCCCGCAGCGACAGGTCCGTGTCCTCGAAATAGAGAAAAAGGCGCTCATCGAACCCACCCAGCCGCTCAAACGTGTCCCGTCGTACCGCGAAGCAGGCGCCGCTGACGGCGCTCACTTCCTCGATCCGGTCGTACCGCACCGCGGGCTCACCCCAGCCGCGACTGGTCGTGATGCCGCTGATGTGCACCTCGTTGCCGAAGGCGTCGATGCGATCGGCCGCTCGCGCGAGGAGCAGTTTGCCAGTCGCTAGCCCGGCATCCGGGGCGGCGCGCAGCCCGGCCAGCAGCGCGTCGAGCCAACCTGCCTGGGGTTCCGTGTCCGGGTTGAGGAACACGAGGTACCGGCCCTGGGCGTTGCGAGCGCCACGGTTGCACCCAGCGCCGAAGCCGGCATTGGCGTCGCATCGCATCACGTACACCCATGGAAGGCAGCGGGCAACGTCGTCAGCTGTGCCGTCGCAGGACGCGTTGTCCACCACGATAACTTCATCGTTCGGCCCGAGCGTCGCGCTCAGCGCGCTCAGGCAGCGCGAGATGATCGTCCGGTGGTTGTACGTCACGACCACGACGCTGGCGCGCATCGGTCCTGACATGGCGACGTTCAGTATCGAGCACTTGCGCCGCGGATGCTGAAGCCGCATGCTGCACTCGGCATGCATCTCGACGGCGAGCCCCTCGTGGGGCACGAGAACCGCGTGCTCGTTGCCGTCCCCGCGTACAACGAAGACCGATTCATCGGCAGCGTCGTCGTCAAGCTGCGCACCAATGGGTATCCGGTGCTCGTCGTCGACGATGGCTCGACCGACAGCACCGCGGAGGTCGCCAGCGCCGCCGGCGCCAGGCTCATTCGCCACGGCACGAACCGGGGAAAAGCCGCGGCCCTGCGGTCCGCCATCGAGTTCGCTCGGCGGCAGGACGTGCGCGCGTTGGTCGTGATCGACGGGGACAGCCAGCACGATCCTGCCGAGGTCTCCCAGGTCCTGGCGCCGATCGTCACGGGCGACGCCGACATGGTGGTCGGCTCCCGCTTCGCCGGCATTCTCAACCCGGTACCGCGCTGGCGTATCGCCGGACAGCGTGCGCTGTCCCTGGCCACGAACCTCGGCTCGGGCCTTCGCGTGCGGGACACACAGAGCGGTTTCCGGGCCTTCTCACGCCGCGCCCTCGACGAGATGGAGCTCCGCGGTGACGGCTTCTCGGTCGAATCCGAAATGCAGTTCGAAGCCCAGGCCCGCGGCTGGAGGGTTCTAGAAGTGCCCATCCATGTGCATTATCAGCTGGGCGCCAAGCGCAATCCGGTGTGGCAGGGCGTGCTCACGCTTGACGGAATTCTCCGTGTGATCAGCCAGCGGCGACCGCTTCTCTTCTTCAGCCTTCCAGGTATGCTGACCTTGCTGGTAGGTCTGGCGCTGGGCCTACACGTCGTGGACGTCTACCAGGAGACGTTGCAGCTCGGGGTTGGCCTGGCTTTGATCACCGTGCTGCTGTGCATCGTGGGGATCATCGCCGTGTTTGTCGGCATAATGCTCCACGCTATCCGTGGACTCCTCCATGAGGCTGTGCTGAATCGACGTCAACGTCGCGGATGACGTGCTCGGGGCTCGCGGCCGTGCTGGCATGGTCCCCGGGGTTCTGACCATGCCCTCGCCTCGTGTCGTGACTCTACGGCCCGAACTCGCCCCGTCCATTGTGCTGACCGCGGCAGTCATCGCGTTCTTCGCCGTCCTAACGAGGCCGCAGGTCGCCGCCGGCCCGTTGCCCGGAGGGGTCGTGCCTGATAGCTACGACTACGCGTACGGCGCCCAATCGCTCCTCGGCGGGCGCTACGTCGTCGATTGGGACGGCGGTGCACCGCGGGTTCCCCGGTACCCGCCGGGTTTCTCGGTGCTGCTCGTGCCCGCGGTCGCCCTGGGCGGTGTCAACGCGGCGGTTTGGGTGCCATACCTGATGGCGCTCCTTCTCGGAGCGCTCGGCGCTATCCTGGCGACAACGCTGAGTGGGCTGGTCGCCGCGCCGCTCGCGGCGATCCTCCTGCTGTTGACGCCTGCGACGGCAGATTTGGCCCGTCTCGTGATGAGCGACCTGCCGGCGGCCACGCTGGCCGTTGTCGAGCTGCTCCTGCTCTGCACGGGCGGGCGCCGGCGGGTCGTGGCCGCCGGTGCCATCGCCGGTGCCCTGGTCTGGGTGCGGCTGGCCTCGGCTCCCTTGATCGTCGCCGGTGTCGTCGGGCTGACCGCGTACCGCCAATGGCGGCGGCTCGCCCTGTGGTACACCCTGGGGGCTCTCCCGGCGCTGGTGGCGCTGGCTGCCTGGCAAACCACCACCTTCGGCTCTCCCGTCACGACGAGCTATCAGGCGGCCGGCGCGAGCTCCAACGGCCGCGCAGAGATCCAGTCCTTCATCGCGCCACAGTATCTTCTCGGAGAGCCGACGTCTCGGGATGGGGAGGCGCTCAGCGGTGCGGCGACCCGCTGGCGGCTGCCGAATCTGGCGGTGTACCCGCTCGAGCTGGCCGGCGCCGACGCGTTCCTCAGCCTGCCAGGCGTCGGGCTGCTGGGGTTCATCGCGCTCTCGCGGTACGCCAGACGGGCCGGCGCGCCCGGCGTGTTCGGCCGCTTCGGCGTCTCCTGTGTCGCCGTGACGCTCGGCACCTACCTGCCGTACTTCTGGCAGAGCGCACGCTTCTTCACCATCCCGGCTGCCCTGCTCGCCATCGCCGCGGCGGCGCTCTTCGGGGAGCTGATCGGCGCGGTGGCGCGGATGCTGCGGCGCCGTAGCGCTAGGTGACGACGGGAGCCGGACGGACGCCGCCAGCCGGAAGCTCGGCGACGCGCCAGAGGCGGTATACGCCGTACAGGAGCACCGGGACCGACAGCTGGAGCGCCAGGTCGCCTAACGGGAGCTGGGCGCGAACCAGCAGCAGCCCGTACAGCAGCAGCGCCGGCCAGTGCAGCGCCGGCACCCGGGGCAGCACGAGCAGGCCCGTGAACACCAGCACCGTGAGGTCGTAGTCGACGATGTGCGGGTCCACCACCACCGCGACCAGCGAGGTGATGCCCCAGACGATAGGCAGCTCCGCCGCAGCTCGCCGGCTGGCCCACAGACGCGCTACCACGGCCAGCAGAGCCACCGACACGAGCGCCGTGACGCCCAGCCCCGCCAGCGGCAGACCGGGCGTCACCAGGTCGAAGAACGTCCTCAGCGAGTGCATCCGCCAGGCATTGCCGGCGGCATTCGTGTTTTCGGCGGACAGCACCACCCGCAGCCAGGCGACCACGCCCTCGGGACCCACCACGATCAGCGACACCACCCCCAGAGCCGCCGCGACCGCGCCATAAGCTCGCAGCGCCCGCCAGCGGCGGGACGCCGCCAGGACGATCGGGAACACCAGGAAGAGCTGCGGTTTGAACAGGCCCAGCGCCGCCCACAGGCCGGCTCGCCCGTCCTGGCCGCGCGCCAGAGCACGGTAGATCAGCACGTACAGCAGCAGCGACAGCGTCGAGTTCTGGCCATCGAGCAGGCAGAAGAACACCGGTGGGAAGGCGCACGCCAGGACGGCGATGCCCCGCCAGCGCCGGCGCTGCCGCGGAGCCTCGTTCAGCCCGAGCCGAACCGCCAACGCCAGCAGAGCCGCCGAAACCAGCGTCCACACCAGGGCGCTGGCCACGAGCGGCGCGAGCGCCAGCGGCGCGAACAGCCCGGCGAAGAATGGCGGGTTGCGAAACGCGTCGTAGAACCGCGGAATCCGTCCGTCGAGCAGGCCGTCCTGAGTGCGCCGCACGGTGGCCACGTCGTACAGGGCGGCTCCCTGGCCGGCCAGGAGCAAGCGGCCGGCCGTGTAGAAGGCGATGTAGTCGCCGCCGATGGGCTCGCCGTTCCCGTTCAGCGGCGGCGCACTCCGCAGCATGACGGTGCTCCAGAGGACCAGGTACAGGGCACACAGCCCGCAGGCGTAGTTGCGCGCGCGCTTCCAGGTGAGCAGCCGCGACAGACGACGAACGCCGCCCGACACAGGGGCGCCGCGCACCGCCTCGACCGAGCGCAACCTCATGGGCTGCCCCTTACTACCGACGTCGGGTGGTCGGCGCTACGTCCGAGACAGCGTGCGCATGAGTAGGATCCCAGCCGGAAGGACGGTGACGATCGCCAGCGCTGGCAGCACGCAGAAGATGAGCACCGGCACCATCTTCACCGGGGCCTTGCGGGCAGCCTCCTCGGCCCGCTGGCGCCGCAGCAGGCGCGTGTCGTGGGCCAGCGTGCGCAGCGCGTCGCCGATGCTGACGCCCATGCGCTCAGCCTGAACGATGTCCTCGGTGAGCCGCTTCAGGCCAGCCGCTCCCGTCCTCTCGCCAAGATCGCGGATGGCGTCGGCCGACGGGCGACCGAGCGTCATCTCGTGCAGCGTTCGGCGGATCTCCAGCGCCAGCGGGCCGGTGCTCTGCTCGGCCACCTTGGCCAGCGATGCGTCCAGGCTCAGCCCACCCTCCAGGCAGGCGACCATGAGGTCTATGGCGTAGGGCAGGCGGCGGTCGATGCGGTGCTGGCGGGCGCGCATCCGGCGCCGCAGCCACAGGCGGGGCAGGCGCCGGCCCCACACCAGGGCCAGGCCGACGACGACCCACTGCACGAGCGTCCAGCTGGCGGGCGGCCCGGACGCCAGGGCGTAGAACGCCGCCAGCACGGGCAGTCCGATCGACATGAGGGAGCTGACGGCCAGGAACGTGGCCACGCTGACCCGCGACCCGGCCATGACGAGCTCGCTCTGGGTGCGCTGCGCCGAGCGCGTCGGGGTGCTGCGGGCCACCCACTCGGTGAGCTGCCTCACCATGGGGAGCAGGAGCCGTTCGCGCGCCCCGAGCGTCTCGATGTCGGTGCCGGGGGAGGTCAGCCGTTCGGAGTGGCGCGCGTAGCGCGCCAGCCGCGTTGCCGGCGAGTCGTCGGGCGCGGTCACCGCCAGCGTGAGCACAGTCGTCGCGGCGAACACGCTGACCAGCAGCAGCGGCAGGAACAGGTCGGCCAACGCCATGGCGCTACAGGCTGCTCACTCGGACAGCTGACGGCTGACGACTCATCAGACGTCGACCTGGGCGATGCGGTGGTTCAGGAACAGGCCGACCAGCACCAGCGCCCCGCCGACGACGCCGGCCAGTCGACCGACCGGCTCCTGGATCAGCGTGTCCACGTAGTACCTGCTGGTCAGAAACATCGCCGCCAGCGTCACCACGGGCAGCAGCGCCACCACGTAGCCTGACACGCGTGGGGCCGTCGTCATGACCCGTATCTCCCGCTTCAACCGCTGCCGCTCCCGTATCACCGCGCTCATCTGGTTCAGGACCTCGACCAGGTTGCCCCCGGTGCGCCGCTGTACCGACACTGCCGTCGCCAGCAGGTGGGCCTCCTCGCTGTCGACGCGGAGGAGCATGCGCGCCAGGGCCTCTTCCAGGTCGGCGCCAAGGTTCAGCTCCTGGAGGATCTGGCCAAACTCCTCGGCCACCGGTCCGGTCCCGTCGCGCGCCACCGCGTCGAGGCCGTGCTCCAGCCCGTAGCCGGCCCGCAGGCTGGAGCTGACCCTGTCGAGCGCGTCCACCAGCCCGGCCTCGAAGGCGCTCAGCCGGGCGTTGACCCGCCAGCGGAGCCAGACTAGAGGAGCGACGAAGCCGAGGACCATGGCGACTGGCACCAGCAGGAGGCCGCCATCGACGACGATCGCGGCGATGGCGGCGACCAGGCCGGCCAGCGTCACCGCGACGAGCTGCAGGAAGAGGAACTCACCGGCGCGGATCGGTAACCCAGCACGCAGCAGCTGCCCTGACAGCCCATCGGCGACGTCGAACCGGGCCAGCAGCGCGTCCAACCACGGGAAGCGGCTGTACCGCCGGTGTCTGAGGACGCTGAAGGCGATAGGGACGCTGCGCTCCCAGGCCGGGACGACGCTCGCGTTCAGCCGCCTGGCGAGCACCTCGCGTTCGCTGGCCGGAGCCGTGGTGAAGAGCCACGCCGCCTGGAACACCAGGGCGAAGACCAGCAGGGCGATCAGTGCCAGGCGGTCGTCCACGCTAGTCGCCACCGCGGCCGCCGGACGCCGGTGGCAGGAACGTCTCCACCGGTACGTGCTGGCCGGCCTGCGCCAGGCGCTCCATGAGGTGCGGCCGCAGGCCCGTTGGCTGGAGCTGTCCCACGACGCGACCGTGCCCGTCCACGCCCCGCCCCTGGAACTCGAAGATGTCGTGCATGGACACCAGGGCGGTCTGCATGCCGGTGATCTCGGAGATGTGCGTCACCCGCCGCGAGCCGTCCTGCAGCCGCGTCAGGTGCACCACCAGGTGGATGCCAGCGGCGATCTGCTCCCGGATCGCCTGGACCGGCAGCTCGACCGCCATCAGCACCATGTTCTCGATACGGGCCAGAGCGTCGCGCGGCGAGTTGGCGTGGATCGTCGTCAGCGAGCCGTCGTGGCCGGTGTTCATCGCCTGCAGCATGTCGAAGGCCTCGTTGCCGCGACACTCGCCGACGATGATCCGGTCCGGGCGCATGCGCAGGGCATTTCTGAGCAGCTCGCGCTGGCTGATCTGGCCCTTGCCCTCGATGTTCGGCGGCCTGGTCTCGAGGCTTACCCAGTCGTCCTGGCTCAGCTGGAGCTCGGCCGGGTCCTCGATGGTCACGATGCGCTCGTGCATGGGGACGAACGCCGAGATGAGGTTGAGCAGCGTTGTCTTGCCGGTGCCGGTGCCGCCCGAGATGACGATGTTGGCCCGGCCGCGGACACATGCCACCAGGAAGTCGACAACTGGCCGGTTGAGCGTCCCCATGTGGACGAGATCGTTGACCGTGAGCAGCTCGCGCGAGAACTTCCGGATGGTCAGCGACGGCCCGTGCACCGCCAGCGGCGGGATGATGGCGTTGACGCGGGAGCCGTCGGGCAGCCGGGCGTCGACCATCGGCGAGGAGTCGTCCAGGCGGCGGCTGACCGGCCGCAAGATCTTGTCGATGATGTTCAGGACGTGGCCGTCGTCGCGGAACGCCGTGTTGGCCCGCTGGATCATGCCCGCCCGCTCGAAGTAGACGCGGTCGAAGCGGTTGACCATGATCTCGGTCACCGTGGGGTCACGCAGGAGGGGCTCGAGCGGCCCGAAGCCGAGCACCTCGTCGGCGATCTCGGACGCGAGCCGGAGGCGCTCCTGGCGGCCCAGGGTCGCGTCGGTGGCGCTGATGCGCTCCTCCGCGGCCTGCTCGACGGCGCGCCGGGCAGGCGACGCGAAGCCGGTGTCGCCGGTGAGCTGCTGAGGGTCGAGGTCGCGGATCAGCTCCTCGTGGACGCGGGTCTTCAGCTCGGCGTGCGCCTCGGCGCGGCCACGCGCCGGGCGGAGCGGCACCGGCGGGGCGACCGCGGGCGGCGCCGCGACCACGCCGTTGTCCTCTTTGACGGCTGAGCCGTTGGGCGCGGGTTCCGGATGAGCCCCGTTGGCCGATTCCCCGGGCGGCGGCGGCGCCTTGGGCACCTCCACGGCGGGGGGGGGCGCAGCGGGCGCAGCGGGCGGGGTGATGGCTTGGGCTTCGCGGACACGATCGAGAAGGGGCATAGCGGGTGCTCTCTATCTCTCTATCTCTCAGGCGGTGCTGGACTGTGCCGATGCGACTGTCCGCTCGGCGGCGGGTCGACGCCGACGCCACGGCAGCCAGCTGAGGCGCTGTCGCGCCGGGGGCACCCCGGCCAGCTGCTGCGCGATGCCCCGCACATCCTTGGCCAGCTGGGACCTCGGCCGCGCCAGGACGACTGGCTGGCCGAACGCCGCCGCCGTCATCGCCGCGTAGTCGTTGGCGACCCGCCAGGTCACCTGATAGCCCAGCGCCTGAGCCGCCTCGCCTTCGCTGACCCGGGTCTTGGAGTTCATCCGGTTCAGCACGATCTGCGCCTTCTGGGTGGGGTACTCGAGCCGCTGCAGCAGCCGCAAGCAGGCCTGGGTGCGCCGCAGCGCCGGGACCTCTGGCGTGGTGACCAGGAGGGCCAGCTCGGAGGCGTCGAGAGCCGCCGCGGTCACCTCGGTGATGCCGACAGGGGTATCGACGACGACGAACTGGTAGAGCGCCGACAGCCGGGTGAGCAGCTTGCCAACCTGGGACCCGTCCACCGAGCCCGCCCGGTCTGGGGCCACCGGCGCGGCCAGGACGTGGACCCCCTGCGGCGTCATGACCAGGTGGCTCTGGAGCCGTTCGAGGTCGTCCAGGACGGTGTCGTCGAGGGCGTCGAGGATGTCGCGTTCGGGCCGCAGGTCGAGCATGAGGGCGACGTCGCCGAAAGGCAGGTCCAGGTCGACCAGGGCCACGTTGGCGGACGTCTCGCCGGCCAGCGCCACCGCGAGGTTGGTGGCGATGGTGGTCTTGCCGACGCCGCCTTTGACGCCGAAGACGGTCACGATGCTGCCGGTGGGAGCGGCCGGGTCGAGCGCGGTGGCGACGCGGCGCGTGGTGTCCGACCGCCGCGCCTCGACGAGCGCCTCGCGCAGGGCGGCCGGCGGGGTGGCGCGCAGGACCACGTCGCGGGCGCCGGCCAGAACCGCCCGCCGGAACACGTCGCGGTCGAAGTGGCCGACCAGCGCGACGATCGTCCAGGGCGGCGAGCCGCGGGAGAGGGTCTGGATGGTGGCCAGCGCTCGGGTGACGGGCTCCTCGAGGACCACTATGACGACCGACGGCTCCAGCGTGTAGGCCCAGGTCGTGGCCACGGGCCCGAAGCCGGCGTCGCCGACGACCTCGACGTTGCTGAAGTCGTTGAGCGAGCGGCGCAGGCCAGCCAGCGACTCGGGATGCTGGTCGACGAGGAGGATCTTGAGCGCCTCGGCCGACGGCACCGCTGGCTCTACCTCGCCGCCGTGACGATCCAGCCGGCCGCGACCCAGCCCTCGCGCTGGTCTGGCAGCTTTATCTTGAACCAGTCGGCGCTCTGGCCAACGATCTGGAGCTCCGTTCCGTACTTCACCTGGTCCATCACGCTGGCGGCGATGGAGGGGCCGCTGCGAACGTTCGCGGCGTCGACCGCCACGATGGCCAGGTTTTCGGCCATGGCGGTGACCAGGGTGGTGCCGACCCCGGCCTGGACGACCGTCGCCGGCTCCTGCACCAGGGACGCCCAGAAGTTGGTCGCGCGAAAGTCCGAGGTGATCTTGATCTGCCCGGAGACGGTGGTCGAGGCGCCTGGCGCGAGGTCGCCGCCGAGTCCCCAGCGGTACGGCAGGTCGGTCGCGTCGAGCCCGGCGGAGCCGACACCCACCCGCCACTTGCCGGGCTCGGAGGCGAACTGCTGGCTGAAGTAGGTCTGCCCCTGGACGTAGGTGAACCCGGGCTGCGGGTTCTGCGTCTGCAGCGGCTTGTCTGAAGTGTTCTTGACGGTGATCTTGACAGTCACGACGTCACCCACCTTAACGTTGGTGGGTGTGATTTCCGTTGAGACGATCTGGCCAGCCGCCACCTGAAGTGGGCTGGCCAGGGTGGCCAGGTCGGCCGGGACGATGGACGACTGAACCCGCTCGGCCCCCGGGCGGACGACGTAGCGCAGATGGCCGTAGTCCTCCGCCAGCGCCAGCCGCTCAGCCGCCTCCGGCTCGACGGCGAGTGTGACCGTGCGCGCCTCCACTGGCGATACTGGGACGCGCACCGAGGGGGTCGGGACGGCGGCCGCGGTGGCCGTGGTGCGCCCGCCGTTGCCGCCTGGCAAGGAGAGCGGGGCGCTGCCCGGTGTCGGCGCCGCCACGGCGCTGTTGGCGGCCCCCTGCCTCGGCAGCTGGTCGGTCGACGTCACCTGGGCGACGGCGAGCACCGGGACGTCCTGCAGCAGCACCATCGACTGGTCCTTGCCCAGGACACCCTTGTTGAAGACGGCTATCACGTCCACGTAGTCGCCCGGGACGATGAGACCGCCCGAGCCGGCCAGCTCGGTGAACGTGACCGACATGGCGCGCTTGCCCGCCGGCACCAGGTCGGCGAACTTCTGGACGGGCGGCTCGATCGGGTTTTGCAGCCGGTACGACGAGATCTGCTCGCCGGCGGCGACGCTCGTGTTGAGCACCTTGCCCTGGATGTCCGCCAGCGAGGACAGCGCGTTCGGCGCCACCGCCTCGCTGGGCACCTCCTTGATCTCGAAGCTGTCGGCGCTCAAGGGCGCGCCCGCGCTGAGGTTCGTCCTGGCGACCACCACGCGCGTCCGGCTCGATTGGGCGCCAGACTGGGCGGCGCGCTGCAGGGCTTGCTGGTTCGCCTGCTGGACGGAGCTGACGTACAGGTAGACGCCCGCGGCCGCCACGGCGCCCAGCAGCAAGGCCAGCGCGACACGTGGTCCCCGGCGGCCGGGTGTCCCGTTTGATCGACTCATCATGGCGGAGCGGGCGCCTCCTTGGCGGGATCAGTATTCAGTATGGGGCTCGCGGCTGTGCGGTCGGGTGGTCCAGACGGTGGCGGCTGGACGCGGCGTCGGTTGGCGCGCTTCACGTGACCACCGCGGGCAGCAGCATAGAGCAGTAGACCCCTGCCGCGATGGCCACCGCGTACGGGGCCTTGGCTCCGCTGCGCGTCGGTGGGACGCGCCGAACCAGAATCTCCTCTAATGTGACCATGAGGCGGCCCTGGCGCGCCAGAATGATCGCCGACAACACTCCTCCGGCCACCGCCGCGTACAGGGCGACGGAGATCAGCGCGCGCGGTCCGACGACGGCGCCGAGCGCCGCCAGCAGCTTGACGTCGCCAGCGCCCATGACGTTCATGGCAAAGAACGGCAGCAACAGCACCAGACCCAGGGCGGCGCCTGCTCCCGCCAGAGCCACGCCGGACCACCCCCCGATGAGGGCATTGACGATCAACCCGAGCAGCAGAGTCCCACCGGTGAGCCAGTTCGGGATGCGTCGGGTGCCAACGTCAGTGACAACCGAGACAGTTGCCGCCAGCACGGCAAGCGCGACAGGTATCTGCATGCGGGGATCGTGCATTGCCGCTCGTCCGAGGCACCACGGCCTGGCAGATGCTACACGGGCTTTGCGGCTAACGTGCTCCCGTGGTGGTGATCCGCGTCCCCAGAGTGCCGAACCAGACGTCGATCTGGTTGCCGAAGGCGGTGGTCGCCAACAGCACGACCAGGGCAATGGTCGCTAGCAGGATGCCATACTCGACGACGTCCTGCCCCCCTCCTCGTTGAGCAGCCGACGCGCCAGCAACTGGACCCCGACCGCGACGCGCCGTCCTGGCCCACCCCGCTGAGTCATCGGCGAGCGGCCCTGGTCGGGGCGCTGGCGGGGCAGAGCATCGCGTGGATCAGGCGGTGCCGGTCGTGGTGATCCGCTTGGCCAGGCTGCTGAACCAGGTGCTGATCTCACCGCCGAAGAGGCCGACCGCGGCGAGCACGACGATCGCAATCGTCGCGATCAGCAGGCCGTACTCGACGACGTCCTGACCCTCTTCGTCACGGAGAAAATGCTCGATGGAGCTCATACTCATACTCATACTCGTACTCGTACTGATACTCATACTGGTGGACCCCCGTCCCAAACTTGCCAATGCCTGCCCAATTGTCGGGATGCCGTCCGCCGCCCGCAGTTCTGGACGACGCTGGCGCTGGTGGCGATGGCAGAGATCGCGGCGATCACCATCGTCCATCGCTCCGTGTCACGATAGACCGTGACTGTTGCCGCTGGCTGTGACGAGAGTCTAGCACTGGTTGAGGAGCGGTTGAAGCACTGTTTCCGGCCCTCCCAGCGCGCCCAGCCCGCCCGACTCCAACTCAGCTGGTCGAGCGCTCGAGCTCGGACAGCGTCGTGCGTTCGGCGTCCAGAAAGTCGGCCACCCGTGGCGCCGCTTCGTACTCTTCGCGCGTCATCCGTTTCAGCTCGCTCATGATGGCGGCGGCCGCCTTAGCGCCCTCCATGGCCTTTCTCGCCTGCTCGCGCACGTCCTCCGGCAGCCGCGGGTCCGACACGAGGAACTCGCTGTAGCCGACCGTGAGCGACAGCTTGTTGGCGATCCGGTCCTGCATCGCGCTCGCCGTCAGCCGGGCCCCTTCGAGCAGCGCTGTGTCGGTGTCCTGCTTGCGCCGAGCGTCGGCCAGCCGCATGTAGTGGCTAACGTGGGTGATGATGCACCAGCTGGCAACGACGATCATCAACATCGCGATGTTGACGATCAACATGTGCGCGGTTGCGCCGCTGCTCTCGAGGGTGACGGCGAGGCCCAGGCAGGCGACGAGCGCATAGAGCGCGAGCCGCTTTATGCGGCGGAGCAGGTATGAAGACGTCCCTTGGTCCTGGCATTGCATGGGCTGCTTGCCCGCAATGGATATGGCACCAATCATACGGCCCACCTCGTCATTCCGCACAAAGCTGCGGCTGGCCGGCAGCGCCGGGCCGGCGCTGGCTGAAGGAGTCACCAATGGCGGCGACGACGGGCGCGGATCCGCTGACGGTTCGCCTCATGTGGTCTTCGTCCCGATGGCTGTGTCCATGTCTGTCAGGCAGGGTACTTCCAAACGTGGGCCGCGCACGTTGAGAAGTCGTTGTATTGTGGGCCCCCGGCGCGTTGCGCTCGGAGCGCCAGTGCTGGTCTACTAGGTGGCGTCGACTGGCGCATGCAGTCGACGGGGGAGGAATCGCGCCATGGCTATGGCCTCAACGTCTTCCAGCCTGGTGGACCGCATGGTCCGCGCCGCCCGGCTGGAGCCGGCGCTCTACGACGAGGTCGACGCCGACACGGGCGCGACCAGCCAGGCTTTGCTCGTCGTCGCGATCTCGGCGGTCGCCAATGGGCTGGGCCTGGCCCTCGGGAACGTCCTGGCGGGCCGTGGCGGCGCGGTCGTCGGCAGCTTGATCGGTGGCATCATCCAGGATGTCATCGGCTGGGTGATCTTCTCGTTGGTCATGTACCTGGTCGGCTCCATGGTGTTCAAGGCCCCGACAACGTACGGCCGCATGCTGCGGTCGGTTGGCTTCGCCTACGCGCCTGGCGTCTTGCTCGTTCTCCGCTTCGTCCCTATTCTGGGAGGGCTCGTCGCCCTGGCGGTAGGTCTCTGGCGCCTGGTCGCCACCTTCATCGCGCTGCGAGAAGGGCTCGAGCTGGACAACGGAAAGACGATCGCCACCGTCCTGATTGGCCTACTCGGGTACCTGGTGGTCCTCGCCATCTTCGTGGCCATCTTCGCCGCGGTTGGGCTTGGCGCCGCGCTAGTGGGCGGCGCCTTCTGAGCATCCCGGCGCGGGGTTCAGCCGTCCCGGCGACACCGTCAGACTCTTGGTCCCACCCGCACCGCGGACAGCGCACCGCGTTCATCGCTCCGCCGTCCGTACGTGCCGTCTGCTCCACCAGGAGCCCTGCACTTGGAACGTATGTTCTTACTTTCGGGGGTCAGTCGGGTGCTGTCAAGGCTACAGGTCGGCGACCCGTCGTCTTATGACGTCCTTGTCACCAAAGTAAGGGATCTAGATGCACCTAATCTATCGTCTAACAATAGTGCCGAGGAAGAGAATCGAACTCTTGACACTACGATTTTCAGTCGTATGCTCTACCAACTGAGCTACCTCGGCTAATTATACGTCTTTCAAAAGGCTCTAACGTGGTGCGGCGAGTGGGCGAAACAGGACTCGAACCCGTGACCTCCTCGGTGTAAACGAGGCGCTCTAACCAGCTGAGCTATTCGCCCGCGGCGGGCCCGCCCGCCCGCCCGCGGTGCGCTCGGAGAGACTCGAACTCTCACGCCCGAATGGGCACATGGCCCTCAACCATGCCTGTCTGCCAGTTCCAGCACGAGCGCCTGAAAATGCTCCGACGATTATAACGTCATCGCCGTCCTCAGGCACCCGCGCTCGCCTCCCCGCTGCCCGGTCCCACAGAGCCGCTGTGGTGGCCGTGCCAGGGCGCTCCGCCCGGCGCCACGCGGACACTCGCCGCCGCCGCCGCGGCGATCAGCAGGCCAATGAGAACGAACGTCCGGTCCGCGCCAATCAGGTCGGCCAGCCCGCCCAGCAGCACCAGCGGCAGGATGCTGGCCAGGTTGCTCAGCATCAGCTGCACCGCGAAGACGCGGCCGCGCAGCTCCGTCGGCGCCTGCTCCTGCAGGAGCGTCTGGGCCGGCACCATGATCGCCACGAAGCCGAAGCCGGCCACCAGCGCCAGGCCCATGACCACCGGCACGGCGATGCTCGCCTCGCCTATCACGGGCACCGGGACGCGCGGCGGCGCGCCGGCCGACAGCCAGCCCGCGACCAGGGCAACCGCGCCGATGGCGGCCAGACAGGCGCCGACCACGAGCAGGCCGACGTTGGTCAGGAAGTGCTTGTCCAGCCGCTGGCCCCAGCGGTTCAGCATGGCCGTCCCGGCGACCATGCCAATCCCCGCGGGCGCCATGACCACCACGGCATCCTCGGCCCGCACCTGCAGCTGCCGCTCGGCGAAGCCGGGGACCAGGGTTGCCACCACCAGGCCCAGGATCGCGCCGATGGTCCACTGGACCATGACCAGCGCGACGACGCGCCGGCCCAGGACGAATGTCGCCACCGCCCGTGCGTCGCGCCAGACGCCCTGGATCGCCTCCGACCCCGTGGTGGCCACGTCCGGGTCGTGTTCGCCGCGATGGCGGGGCAACGGCCAGACCAGCCCGCCACAGACCACGATGGCCCCAGCCATGATGTAGAACAGCGCGTCCAGGCCGACCGCCTTCACCAGCAGCGGACCAAGCACCACCAGGCCGACGAGCTGCGACGCGGTGAAGCTGAGGTGGAACAGGCTGTTGGCCTGGATCAGCCGTGGCCGCGAGACGATGGCCGGGATCATCGCCGACTCGGCGGGCGCGAAGAACTGCCCGACTGTCGAGAAGGCGAAGTTGACCAGGTACAGCGCCCCCAGGGGCAGCACGCCGACCAAGCCGAACAGCGCGTAGCCGAAGGCGATGCCGCCGCGCACGACGTTGGTGATGATCAGGACCGACCGCTTGTCCCACCTGTCTACGTACACCCCGGCCAGCACGCCGAACAGGACGCTGGGGATGATGAGCGTCAGGATGGCCAGGCTGAGCTGGGTGCTCGAGTTGCTCCGGTGCTGAACGAGGATGAGGATGCCGAACCAGATGGCGTTCTGCGCCGTCTGGCTGATGATCTGCGCCAGCCACAGGAGCAGGAAGTGGCGGTTGCGCCAGATGGTGCCGTCCGGTGCGCTGGGCGCCAGGGCCGGCCCCGCTGGCGATTGCCGCACGTCATCCCGCAGCGCCTCACTCAGCGGCGGGCCCACCGGTGCTGGCTCCCGCCGGATCGGACCCGGCGTGGAGCAGGAAGACTTTGACCCGGCGCTCGAACTCGCGGCGTGCCAGCATGACGCGATGCTGGCACGTGGTGCACTTCAGGCCGATGTCGGCGCCGATCCGCACGACAGTCCAGTCGGCGCCGCCGCAGGGGTGCGGCTTGCGCAGCCGCACCACGTCGCCTGGCTGGACGCTGACGGGCCGAGCTGGCGCCGGCTCGCTCATCGGTTGCCACGCCCCTGGCGCGCCGCGTTGACCGCGTCGCGCAGCGCCAGCGCCGCGCTCCTAGCCGCCTCCTGCCAGTCTGGCCCGGCGCTGGCGTACAGGACGCCGCGGCTGGCGTTGGGCAGGACCCGCTCGCCGTGCGCATCCACGGCGGCGGCAACGGCGCGCTCCAGCTCGCCGGCCTGGGCGCCCACGCCGGGGAGCAGGATGGGCACGCTGGGCGCGAGCGCGCGCACCGCGGCGACCGCCTCCGGGTAGGTGGCGCCCACCACCAGACCGAGAGTGCCGTGCTGGTCCCAGCCGAGCGCGCGCTGGGCGACCACCTGGTACAGAGGCCGCTCGCCGCCGTCCGGCGCCCGCACCATCAGCTCCTGGAGCTCGGCGGCGCCGGGGTTGCTCGTCTTGCACAGGACGAACACGCCGCGCTCCGGATACGCGAAGAACGGGGCCAGCGAGTCGCCGCCCAGGTAGGGGCTGACGGTGGCGGCGTCGAAGCCGAGCTCCTCGTACAGCGCGCGGGCGTAGCCACGCGACGAGTTGCCGATGTCGGCGCGCTTGGCGTCGGCCAGCGTGGGGATCGCGGCCGGGATCGCGGCCAGCGTCTGTCGCAGCGCAGCCATACCAGCCGCCCCAAAGGCCTCGAAGAATGCCAGGTTCGGCTTGTAGCAGCACACCAGGTCGCTGGTCGCCTCGACGATGCCGGCCAGGAAGTGGCCCAGCCAGTCGTCCGGGTGCGCCCGCACCAGCGCCGGTGGCGCGAGCCGAGGGTCGGGATCGAGGCCGACGCACAGCCAGGTGTCGTGGGCGCGCGCTCTCCCGACGAGCTTGTCGATGAAACGGGCCGACCCCACGGGCACAGGGTCAATGATGACAGAAAGGCGCGCGCTCGGCAGTGGGTGTTCAGGCCGGCGCCGGACTGGCGACGACCAGCAGGCGGTCGCTGCCGGCGCCGTACGGCTCCAGGCCGTAGCTGCCGTACAGCTCGGCGATCTGCCAGCCGGCGCGCTCGAGCAGCAGCTCGAGCTCGAACCGGCCGAACCAGCGCAGGCGTAGCTGGACAGTGGTGCGGCGCAGGCAGCCCTGGGCCGTCTCCTGGTCGTACAGGAAGGTCAGCTCGTCCAGCTGCTCGGCTGGATCGGACCGGCGAACCGCCCACTTGGTGATGGGTCGGCCCGTGTCCGGATCGGGCGCCGTGAGGTGACGCTGCACCTCCTCGACCGGCTCCTGGCCGCCGCGCAGGTTGCCGTTGGCGACGTCGAGGACGAGGCGCCCGTCGTGTCTGACGCAGGCACGCGCCGAGCGCAGCGCGGCCAGCTGGTCCGACCGCGACAGCAGCAGCCCGAGACCGTCGAGTGGCAGCAGGATGGTGCCGAAGTGGCCGTCGAGCTGGCCGCTCTCGATCGTCTGCGTCAGCAGCGTCGCGGTGGCGCCGGCCAGCCGCAGCCGCTCGCGGGCGCGGCCCAACATCGCCGGCGAGCTGTCGACCCCGGTGCACGGCAGGCCGGCCGCGGCCAGGACGGCCAGGATTCGGCCAGTGCCGCAGGCCAGCTCGAGCACGGGGCTGCCGAAACGCCGCGCCAACGCCAGGTACAGCTCGACGTCGTCCTGGAACAGGTCGTGCTCCCAGTCGTACAGGCGGGGAAAGCTGTCGAACGGGTTGTCGGCCCGGGGCCGATTCACGGGTCGTCGGCGCCGGCCGCGGGGCGGGCCACGTCCAGCTCGACAGCGCCCCGTGTCCCGAAGAGCAGCGCCAGCTCGAGGAAGGTGTAGAGCCCTATCAGCAGCAGAGCCACGGTCGGCGTGAGCATGCGCAGCGACTGGAGCCACAGCGCGAACAGCGCGATCAGGGCGAGCAGGACAGCGTGCCCGACGTAGCCGGCCGGGGACTCGAGGCGGCCCTGCGGGGCCCGCGGCTTGAGGACGGCCCAGGCGGCCAACGCGGCAGTGCTGGTGATGCCGGTGAAGGCGAACAGGTAGAGGACGACGAGCGCGAACGGGCGCGTCGGCGGGACGGTGGCGGCCAGCCAGGCCAGCCCGCCCCAGGCGGCGACGGCGGCGAGGGCCATCAGGAGGGCGGTGATAGCGGTCGCCACCCGGGCGATTGTAGGACTGCCGCCGACCGCGCCTCGGCGCCGGCGGCTGCTCGTGACCCGTCTGTGATCCCGGCCATCGCGCCGTATGATGGGGCAGCCGACGACGGCGCACGGTGGCGGTGACGGTATGCAGATCCTGACGGTGGACGTGGGCACCGGCACGCAGGACATCCTGCTCTTCGACTCGGAGCGGGAGCTGGAGAACTGCTTCAAGATGGTCCTGCCGGCGCCGACGATGGTCGTGCGCGACCAGGTTCGGGCGGCTACCGCGGGCCGGCGCCGGCTGGTGCTGCGCGGCGTCACCATGGGCGGTGGGCCGTGCCACTGGGCGGTCATGGACCACGTGCGGGCGGGCCTGGCCGCGTTCGCCACCCCGGCGGCGGCGCGGACGTTCGACGACGACCTGGCGGCCGTGGCCGAGATGGGCATCGCCGTCGTGTCCGACGACGAGGCTCGCCAGCTGGCGGGGTCGGGCGGGACCGTCGAGGTGGTGCTCGGCGACCTGTGGCTGGAGCGCATCGTCGGCGCGCTCAGCGGTTTCGGCGTGTCGCTGCGCCTGGACGCGTTGGCGGTGGCCGTCTTCGACCACGGCGCCGCGCCGCCCGGGGTGAGCGACCGCGTCTTTCGCTTCCAGTACCTGCGCGACCGGCTCAGTGCGGCTGGCGACGGCCGGCTGGCCGGGCTCTACGGGCTTGCCTTTCTCCGTGGCGGCGTACCGGCCAGCATGACGCGTCTCCAGACGGTCGTCGACGCGGCTCCCGCCGACCTGCCGACGCTGGTGATGGACACGGCGCCGGCGGCCGTCCTGGGCGCCCTGGACGACGCCCGGGTGCGGGCCGCCGACAACCGGGTCGTGGCCAACGTTGGCAACTTCCACTGCCTCGCGTTCCACCTGGTGGGCGGGCGGGTCGCCGGGCTGTTCGAGCACCACACGGGTGAGCTCACGGCCGCCGGCCTGGGCCGGTACGTCGACCAGCTGAGCGCCGGCACCATCCGCAACGAGGAGGTCTACGCCGACAAGGGGCACGGTGCGCTGGTGCTCGACCCGACGGCGGCGGCGCCCGAGCTGGTGGCGGTCACCGGCCCGCGCCGGCGGCTGCTGGTGGAGGGCGGCAGCCGTCCGGTGCTGGCCGTGCCGCACGGGGACATGATGCTGGCCGGCAACTTCGGCCTGCTGCGGGCGCTCGCTGCCCACGACCCGGCGGTCCGGGAGGGCGTGGAGCGTCGCCTCGGGGCGGGCGCCTGAGCGCGTAGCGCGAACACAGGCCCGCTAGCGCCGCGGCCGGCTGGCGTCGGTGTTGCTCCGGGCCGGTACCATGGGGCCGCGCTCCGCGACCCACGCGCCGATCACGCCACACGGCGACACTCAGGGAGGTTCGACCAGTGCTCGTCACCACCGACCAGGCCCGCCGCCGCCACGGCACCGGCCGTATGGTGCAGAATGCCCGTGCGATGAGCGCCCGCGCCACGGGAGATGCGCACCCTGAGGATGCCGATGCCGAAGCAGCCTAGGCGCCGGCGGCGCAATGGGCGACACCCGCGTCCCCCACGACCCAGCACGCTCGACACCTCGCGAGGGAGGATCCAGCCCGTGGAACACCTGACAGCGCGGCCGCGCACCGCCCGACGCATCAACCCCCTCTGGTACCTGCTGCTGCTCCTCCCGTTCATCGGCGTGCTGTGGGTGCCGCTGTACGCCGGCGGCAGCCCCGCCGTGCTGGGCGTCCCTTTCTTCTACTGGTACCAGTTCGTCTGGGTCGCCATCACCGCCGCCTTGACCGCCATCGTCTACCGCGCGACGACGTAGGGAGCAGGGCACATGATCGACTACGTGGCGCTCGGCGTTTTCGTCGCCTTGTTCCTGTTCGTCACTGTCCTCGGCTTCGTCGCCTCCCGCTGGCGGCGTGGCGACCTCGGCCTGCTCCACGAGTGGGGGCTGGCCGGCGGCCGCTTCGGCACCATCGTCACCTGGTTTCTGCTCGGCGGCGACCTGTACACCGCCTACACGTTCGTCGCCGTCCCCGCCGCCGTCTTCGGCACCGGCGCCATC